>Ga0194120_10008295_pt1 | contig 13777 bp, 10 predicted proteins | sample TA2MahCa65mmetaG_FD_148642 | JGI IMG/M metagenome (GOLD analysis project Ga0194120, IMG submission 148642) | Freshwater microbial communities from Lake Tanganyika, Tanzania - TA2015019 Mahale Deep Cast 65m | ecosystem: Environmental > Aquatic > Freshwater > Lake | place: Tanzania: Lake... | reverse complement strand
CGTCGAGCGGTCGCACGGCCGCGACCCGCGCTTCTTCCACGTCGACGACGATGAACTCGTCGATGCCGGCGACCAGCGCGTGTTCAAGCCGTCGTGCGGCGGGCCACTCGCGCCAGGCCAGGACCTCGCCACGGCGCGCGGCGCCGTCGCCGCGGTGCCGCCCGGCGATCTCGAGCAGGCGATCGGCGGCGTCCGGCCGCCGGTTCAGGATGACGCCCTCGACCTGCTCGCGCAGCTCGGGGGGAATCTCCTCGTAGTTCTCCAGCTGGCCGGCGTTGACGATGGCCATGTCGAGTCCGGCGCGGATCGCGTGGTAGAGAAACACGCTGTGCATGGCGCCGCGAACCGCCTCGTTGCCGCGGAAGGCGAAGGAGACGTTGCTGAGCCCGCCGCTGGTCAGCGACCCCGGGCAGCGCTGCTTGACAAGGCGGACGGCATCGATGAAGGCACGCGCGTAATCGGCGTGCGCCTCGATGCCGGTCGCGACTGCGAAGATGTTGAGGTCGAAGATGATGTCTTCGGGTGCGAAGCCGGCCTGTTCGGTCAGCAGGTGCCAGGCCCGCTCGCAGATCGCCACTTTGCGTTCGACGCTATCCGCCTGGCCGGCCTCGTCGAAGGCCATCACAACCGCCGCGGCGCCATGGCGGCGGATTCGCCGAGCCTGCTCCAGAAACGGGGCTTCGCCTTCCTTGAGCGAGATCGAATTGACGACGCCATTGCCTTGCAGGCAGCGCAGACCCGTCTCGATCACCGACCACTTCGAAGAGTCCACCATGAACGGCACGCGCGCGATATCGGGCTCGGAGGCGATGAGGTTCAGAAAGCGGTGCATGGCGGCCTCGGAGTCGAGCATGCCCTCGTCCATGTTCACGTCGATCATCTGCGCGCCGTTCGCGACCTGCTCGCGGGCGATGGTGAGCGCACCGCTGTAATCGTCGGCCTCGATCAGCCGGCGGAACTTCGCCGATCCCGTGACGTTGGTACGCTCGCCCACGTTGACGAAACCGAACTCCGGCTCGAAGTTGCGGGCTTCGATGCCGGACAGCCGGCAGCGACGGGACCGGGCGGGCAGCCGGCGCGGTGCGAGGCCCGCGACCGCGCGCGCGATGTGCGCAATGTGCTCCGGGGTCGTGCCGCAGCAACCGCCGACCAGGTTGACGAGGCCGCTCTGCGCCCATTCAGCCAGGTGGGCGGCGGTATCGCAGGCCTGCTCGTCGTACTCGCCGAAGGCGTTGGGCACGCTGGCATTGGGGTAGGCGCCGATGGCGCAATCCGCGAGGCGCGACAGTTCCTCGACGTGCGCCCGCAGCTGGCGCGCTCCCAGGGCGCAGTTCAGCCCGACCGCGAGCGGCTGCGCGTGGCGGATCGAGTTCCAGAACGCCTCGACCGTCTGGCCCGAGAGCGTGCGTCCGGAAGCGTCCGTGATCGTGCCGGACACGATCACCGGCAGCCTCAGCCCGGTCGCCTCGAATACCTCGTCGATCGCGTACAGCGCCGCCTTGACGTTCAGCGTGTCGAAAATCGTCTCGACGATCAGCAGATCGGCGCCGCCCTCGATCAGCGCGCGGGTCGCGACCCCGTAGGTCTGGCGCAGCGCCTCGAAATCGGTGCTTCGATGGCCCGGGTCGTTGACATCGGGCGCCAGGGAGGCTGTGCGGCTGGTCGGCCCCAGCGCCCCCGCGATAAAACGCGGCCGCCCATCCATGGCCTCGACCCGGTCCGCGGCGGCGCGCGCCAGGCGTGCCGCGCCGAGGTTGATCTCCCCGACGGATTGTTCGAGGCCGTAGTCCGCCAGCGAGGGGGCATTGGCATTGAAGGTGTTGGTCTCGATGATGTCGGCACCCGCCTGCAGGTACTGGTCGTGGATCGAGGCAATCAGATCAGGGTGGGTCAGTGTCAACTGGTCATTGCAGCCCCGAAAACCCGTAGCCTGGATCATCGTGCCCATGGCGCCGTCCAGCATTAGGATGCGTTCGGTGAGCGCCTGCTCGAGCGACGTAGTGCGGGCGGCCCGGCGGTCCGTCATGCTGCCGTCCGCAGGCCGAGGCTGTGGCAAATGGCATAGGTCAACTCGGCCCGGTTGAGCGTGGAGAAATGAAACTCCCGGACCACCTCCCGGCGCAGCCGTTCCACCAGATCGATAGCGATCGAGGCGGCGATGAGCTGGCGCGTCATCGGGTCCTGCTCCAGTCCCTCAAGGCGGCGGACCAGCCAGGCCGGGACGGAAGCGCCGCAGCGCTGCGCAAACCCGAGCAGCTGCGGCAGGCGCACGACCGGCAGGATGCCGGGCACGATCGGCTGGGTGATGCCCTGCCGGGCGCAGCGGTCCCGAAAGCGCAGAAAGCACTCCGGCTCGAAGAAGAGCTGCGTGATCGCGCGACGGGCACCGGCCTCGAACTTGCGTTTCGGATGGGCGATGTCGAACTCCGGGCTGGCGGCTTGCGGATGGGTTTCCGGATAAGCGGCAACAGACATGTCGAAGTCCGCCGTTTGCATGAGTCCCGCGAACAACTCGACGGCATCGGCAAAGCCGTCCGGGCTTGGTGTGACATCCAGCGAGCAATTTGGCGGGTCGCCGCGCAGTGCTACGAGATGACGGATGCCCTGATCTCGGTAGCGGCGGGCGATAGCCAGGATTTCGCCCCGGCTCGCACCGATCGGGGTGAGGTGGGGACGCCGGTTCTGGTGCATCTAGGCCATCGGTCGAGCTCGGCAGCTTCGTGCCGTTCCGGTGGTCTTAAGCGAGGGCCAAGTCCCAGAGACGATTGAGCGACGTGCTGCGGCGCTGACGGCCACGACCAAATGAAAACTGTCGCTTGCGAATACGGTGTGCCAGTTCGATACCCGCCAGCGTGATGGCTGCGCTGTCAAATGCCTCGAACCCGGCCATCGAAGCACAGCGCCGCTTGATGGCTCGATGGTCCTGCTCGATGACGTTGTTGAGGTACTTGTTCGTCCGGACGGCTACGTTACGCCAACACGGGTGTTCGCGGCGCAGCAGCCAGAGCGCACGACGGCTGGGCACGTGACCGTCGATCGTGACCTTCCGCGGGACACGCGGCAGCGCGGACGCCAGGGCCTTGCGAAAGAACGCCTGTGCGGCCGCGATGCCGCGGTCGCGTCGGAGCAGGAAGTCGACCGTCCTGCCTCGCTTGTCCACCGCCCGGTACAGGTAATGCCATTTGCCTCGGATGGCGATATAGGTTTCATCCACACGCCAGGAAGTACCGACGGGCCTCGAGAATCGACTCCAGCGCTTCTCGAATTCCGGAACATACCGGGTTACCCACCGCAGGATCGTCGAATGCGCCACCAGAACCCCGCGTTCGGCCATCAATTCCACCAGGTCCCGGTATGACAGCCGATACGAGATGTACCAGCGCACGCACAGCTGAATGATCTCGGCATCGAACACACGTCGACGGCAGATTGAGTCCCGGGCGATGGGCTTGGTCATCCGATGTCTCCGGTACAAGGGCTCGCCAGCCGAACGGACGACCGTGGATGCACCAGAACCAAACCGCGCCGCCGGCGCGGCTCCCGCGTTAGCAGTATAGCGCGGCGGCAGATCGCCTGCCGATTCTGAGCGAGTCAGCTCGCGCGCGCCAGCAAAGCCTGCAGCAACGTCTGCGCGCCGGCGGCCAGATCTTCCGGTGTCGCACTCTCGGCTTCATTGTGACTGACGCCGTCCTTGCACGGCACAAAGATCATCGCGGTCGGCGCCACTCTGGCAATGTTCATCGCATCGTGCCCGGCACTGCTCGTCAGGTCCATGTGACCCAGCCGCAGGGCACTTGCTGCATCGCGAATCGTATCGACCAGGTCTGGTGCAAATTGCGTCGGCGCAATTCGTATCGGTCGATCGAACGCGACGCCCAGGCCGTAACGTGTGGCGATCGACGAGATCTGCATCTCGATATCGGCGATCAGGCGCTCGAGCGTGTTGTTATCGGGATGGCGAACGTCACAGTTGAACACCACCCTGCCGGGGATCGTAGCCCCCGAATTCGGTTCGACGTCGAGGCGCCCCACCGTCAACCGTACTTTTTCATCGGCTGCCGCCGGCAAGTCATAGATCGTCGAGATCATCCGGGTGGCGCCGGCCAGAGCGTCCTTTCGACCCTGCATCGGCGTGCCGCCGGCATGTGCGTCCACGCCGGTTACGCATACCGTCAGCCAGCTGATGCCTTGAACGCCGGTGACGACGCCGATGGTATTTCCGGTCGTTTCCAGCAGCGGTCCCTGCTCAATGTGGGCCTCGATGAAGCAATCGAGCTCGCGAGCGCCCGGTTTCTCGCTGCCGAGGTAACCGGATTCGGCGAGGTCGTTGCGGACGACGCTGCCATCGGCGGTGATCGCCTCGTAAATTGTCTCGACGGTGCAGATCCCGGCGAATGTCGATGACCCCGCCAACGGCGGCGAGAATCGGGCCGCCTCCTCGTTTGTCCATACGACGACGTCGATTGGAGCTGCGGTTTCGATACCGGCATCGTTGAGCGCGCGCACGACTTCCAGCCCGGCGAGCACGCCGTACACGCCGTCGAACTTGCCGCCATGCGGCTGAGTGTCGAGATGGCTGCCGGTCGCGACGGGCCGCCTCGAGCAGTCAGTTCCGCGGCGTCGGGCGTAGATGTTGCCGACCTGATCGACCGAGATCTCGCAGCCTGCCTCTTTACACCAATGTACAAACAGATTGCGTCCTTCGATGTCGTCGGTACTGAGCGCAGTGCGGCAGCATCCGCCGTTCGGCAGTGCACCGATCTTCGCCATGTCCATCAGACTTTGCCACAAACGCTCTCTGCTAACCTCGGCGCGTCGCTTCATGAGCTCACTCCAATGCATTCCTTACGCCGCGCACGCGGCGCGGCGGGCGCGTCGAGCGCGAAGCAGGTGGGCAACCGCGATGGGCGTCAGGACTGCAGATCACGCACGTTCCGCTGCAGCGTGCTCACCGATTGCAGTGCAACATGACGACGTCAATCAATTCGTCCGCAAACTGCTGTTGATTCGTGCGCGGGTCCACCAGGCTGATGAGGCAGTAGCACAGCAGCAGGTTGAACAGTCGAGTGGCCCGGACCTGGCGGAACACGCCCTGCTGATGCCCGACCTTCAGGATGTGGTCCAGTCGATCGATGACGTTCTTGAGGCCGCCGGTCTCCGTGGACTCGCCGATCGGGCCGATGAGCCGCGTCAGCATCGGCACGCCGCCCGGTGTCGCCAGGTCAAGCAGTATCATCCTGACATGTGCCGGGTGATCGCCGAGGTAGGTCGCGAGATCCCGGAGGCTGTGGCGCATCGTCGCCTCGGGCGAGTCGGTCGGATCGTGGCGGAACTGCGACTGCAGGTTTTTCACGATGCGATTGACGATCGAATCGAGTATCTGCTGCCGCCCGTCCGGGTAGTGGTGGTAGATCGACGCCACCTTGATCCCGACCTGCTCTGCCAGGTCCGTCAGTTTCAATCCGTCGCACCCGTTCGCCTCGATCAGCTTCTCCGCCTCGTCCAGCAGCACGTCTGCGGTGCTGTCGTCAATGTGCAGTTTCAGCTTCCGTTTTATCGCCACGTTGAGCATTCACCTCTTGTATCGCGCAGGGCCCGATTGCCGCAAGCTGCTGCGGACGCCCGTGTCACCGTGTCCGCCACAACGCACCGTACTCCGACGATCGATAAGGCACCCCGGTGTCCTGCAGACAGGCCCACATCATTGCCTGGTTGCTGGTCACAACCGGTACGCCGGCAATCGCCTCGACACGGTTGATCACGCTGAGCGCCCGCAGCGATCCGCAGCAGATGAAAACGACGTCCGCGGGGTAATCGTCGGCCAAGGCAAGTGCGGCCTCCTCGATGAACCCCGACGCGACGGTATCGATTTCGGCATTGGTCGTGAGACCCATGCCGTAGACGTGCGCCACCGCGACGCCGCGTGCCTCGATGAAGCGCCGCACCGCACGATTAATGTCGTCCGTGTACGGCGTCAGCAGCGTGCTGCTGTGGCCGCCAAGGTGTTTGATGGCCCTGACTGAGCTGTCGAGGGCGTTGTTCAGAATACTCTTCGGCCTGACGTCGCGCAGAATGGCGTAGATTCTTTCTTCGCCATTGACCGCAACGCTGCTCGAGCAGGTGTAGGTGAGTACATCCAGCGGCGCGCCGGCGAGCAGGACCGCCGCGGCCGCGCGGATGTTTTCCGCTGCGTGGCGAAGGTTTTCCAGCGACGCGTCATCGGCGATTCTCATGCGGGAGAAGTGCAGCGAAACGCCGGCAGGACACATCGCAATCAAGTCCTCCTCCACAGTCTGCTCCATCGCGTTAAGCAGGAAACCGAACTTCCTGCGGTGTTGCCAGCCGGCATCGAAACGAACCCGCAAGCCATCCAGGCGAGGCATGTTCACCGCTCCTTTGAGGTGCCTATCGTGCCGTCGCCACCGGGCGATCAACGACATAATAAGATCCGAGAAAGTTTAGGGAAAGTTTGGGGCCGCTACAAGCGTCTGTGTCGTCTCCAGGCGGCGGTCTTGCCGGGAAAAATCAGCCGAGGTTGCATATAAGATATTGATAAATATCAATTATCAGGAATTCATGGTGCTTGGCGAAAAAAGCGCCAATGGACATTGTGCAGGCTACTGCGACACGACTATAATGCCTACATGGTGTAGGGTAATTAACGTCACTAACTAGGGGTTGGACATGCCTATTCGTCAACGCTGCGCACGCTCAACGCCAACCGCGCGTCACATCCTCCCGATCGGCCTCGCCTGCGCGCTTCCTGCGGCCGCGATCGCCCAGGGCAGCGTCCTCGAGGAGATCATCGTGACCGCTCAGAAGCGTACCCAGAATATCCAAGATGTCAGTGCTGCGATCACCTCAATGACCGGAGAGCAGTTTCGACAACTGGGATTCGACGACATCACCGATATCGCGACGACGACGCCAAACCTGAATTTCGCATTGCCGCTGGGCGAGGGCACGAACCCGGCCTTGTCGATTCGCGGCGTCGGGCTGAACGACTTCAGCGACAACAACGAGGGGCCCGTGTCGATGTACGTCGATGACATCTACATCGGCACCCTGACCGGCCAGGCGGTCCGACTGTTCGATCTCGAACGAATCGAAGTACTGCGCGGTCCACAGGGAACGCTTTACGGCCGTAACACGACCGGCGGCCTGGTGCACTTCGTGACCAAAAAGCCCGGGGACGAACTCGATGGCTACGGTCAGGTTTCGTTCGGGCGCTATGACGACATGCGCGTCGAGGGTGCCGTCGGTGGACCGATCGGCGGCGGCGCCCGCGGCCGCGTCTCGGCAATGTACAACAACAGCAACGATTACCAGACCGACCGGACGACCGGTGACGGGGGCGGGGCCAGGGAAATCATCTCGGCCCGACTGCAGCTCGCCTTCGATCCCGTCGAGAGCGCGGAGGTCCTGTTGAATCTGAACGGCAGCGTCATCCGCAACAATGCCCAGTTCTATCAACACCGCGGGCTACTCGAGCAGGACCTGGCGACACCGTGCTCGGTCGCAGACGTCACGGCCGGTCTGTGCTATGACGTATTTGGTTATCGCGACATCGACGGTGACGTAGACGCCGGCGATTACTCCGGCGAAGGCACGAATCCGCTCGAAATCGATACTTCGGGCGTGTCCGCGACGATCCGGTGGAGGCTGTCAGGCAACACCGAACTCGTGTCGATTTCGGGCTACCAATTCGTGAAGAAGTTTCACCGCGAGACCGCCTATTCCGGGCCGGCCCTGCCGATCAACGGCGCGTATGACCTCGACACCGATCAGTTCAGCCAGGAGCTTCGGATCTCCGGTAATGCGGAGGGCGTCGACTGGCTCGCGGGCATCTACTATTTCGACGATGTAAAAACTGCGACGTTCGGCATTCCGTTCCTCGCCTATCAGAATGCCTACGATCAGGACACCGAGGCGTGGGCCGCATTCGGCCACGTCGACTGGGCATTCACCAGTAAGTGGTCGCTGCAGCTTGGGCTTCGGTACACCGACGAAGACAAGCGGATGGATGACGTATCGAACGGCAGCGCGCTGGGAGGCACCGACGCGGACACGACCGTGGATTACGCTACCAGCTCGGTGTCCGGAGACGTCGGCGTCAGCTGGCGACCCGCAGACGACTGGCTGTGGTATGTCAAGGCCTCCAGGGGGTTCAAGAGCGGTGGCTTCAACGGCGGCTTCATCACGGACCCCGTGCAACTCGAACCGTTCGGCGACGAATCCGTCGACGCCTACGAAGTAGGCATCAAAGGTGCCCTGTTCGACAACAGGCTCCGTCTTGCAGCCAGCGGCTTCTACTACGACTATGACGACTTCCAGGCGTTTACACAGGCCAATATCGGCGGCCTGCCCATCAGCCAGCTGACCAACGCGGGCAACGCCGAGATCAAGGGCTTCGAGCTGGAGCTCACCGCTAGGCCGGCGGAAGTCTTCGAGGCCATCGTCACGGTCGGCGTGCTCGACACCGAGACCAAGGATTTCATCAGCTTCGAGGGTCTCGATGGCGGCGGAAATCCGGTGTTCGAGGATCTATCTGGCAGCGCCTTGGTGCTCGCGCCCGAGCTGAATGCGAGCGGAATCGGTCGCCTTTTTTTTCCGTTCATGAACGGGCAGATCGGTGCGCAGCTGGACTTCGTTTACAGCGACACCTATTTCTTCGACTCTGACAACAGCGGGACGGACGTCGGCGGAGACTATACGGTCTGGAACGGGCGGCTCTGGTACAGTCGAGGCAACTACGAGGTCGCTCTGTGGGCACGCAACTTCACGGACGAACGCTACATCGTCGAGGGCTTCGACATTCTCGGCAGCCAGGGCCTTATCTACAGCGCGCCGCGAACCTATGGCATTACCGCCAGCGTGGAATTCTGATTGCAAAGGCCCGATATTCGAGGTGCCTTCGGTCGGGGACACCAGTCCCGTCGGCCGGCGGGGCGGCGCGTCACCGGCACAACCGGTCTTGACGCCGCGATGAAGGATTGAGCGGATGGCGCGCAAATGCGGCATAGGTTCGATTGGCTTCTTTTCGATCGCCTTCGGCTCCGTCATCGGTGCCGGCTGGCTAACCGTACTGGGCTTCTGGCTCTCCAGTGCGGGTCCGCTCGGTGCGATCCTGGCATTCGCCGTGGCCTGTGTTCTGACCCTGCTGGTTGCCCTTGCTTACATGGAGCTTGCGGCGATGCTCCCCGTCACCGGTGGCGAAATTGCCTATACCCAGTTGGCGTTCGGGTCGCGGGCAGCGTTCTGGTCCGGCTGGATGCTAATTCTGCTTTACGTCGTGTACGTGGGCTTCCTGATAATTGCGGCCGAGTGGATGTTCGGCAACCTAGTGCCCGCCGCGAAAAACGTGTTGGCCTATCGCGTATTCGGCGGAGACACGTACGCGTATGAGCTCGGATTCGGCATCGCGGTCGCGTGCGCGCTGGCGATCATCAACATCCGCGGCGCGAAGGTGGCGGTCAGTTTTCAGTCGGCGCTGACGCTCATGCTGGTGCTAATCTGGGCCATCATCGTGTTCGCCGGCCTGACCAGGGGACAAGTTGCGCACCTGCAGCCACTGTTTGCGGCTGCCGCCGATTCGAAGCTGCAGGCGGTCGTCGTCTCCGCCGCACTGGTGCTGCCCTTTTACTCGGGCTTCAACTTTGTTAGCCAGGCGATGGGCGAGCGATCCGACGCGGTCTCGACGTACCGCGCCGCGGGCCTAATGGCGGCTTCGGTGCTCTGCGCCTTTTTGTTCTACGGCGGCATAATCCTTTCCTCCGCCTCGCTCGTGGCCCGCGACGAACTGCTGGCGTTCGACCTGCCGGTCGCCGAGATTTTTCGCATCGCTTTCTCGCTCGACTGGCTGGCCACCGTCATGATGTGCGCAGGCCTGGCCGCGATCATTACGTCGTGGAACGGCGCTGTGTTTGCCGGCGGTCGCGTTGTCGCGACGATGGCGCAGCTGAAACTGCTGCCGGGCAATGCAGGCGCCGGTGCCAACGACGAGCGCATGCAATCTGCGGGCTTCTGGCTCATCACGGCCGCCGGCATCCTGCTGGGACTGGGCGGCCGGGAGATCGCCCTCGACGTCATCGCCCTGGGAACGCTGTCGCTGGCGGTAGCATGGTGCCTGACGTCGCTGTCGGCCTTGCGGCTGCGAACAAGCGGACCCGCGTGGCGCCGGCCTTTGCGAGTCAGATGCGCGTCGTTGCTGTTTCCTCTCGGCAGCCTCGCGCCGCTGGTCCTGCTGCTGTCCCTGGCCATGCAGCCCGATTTCGTACGGCTTGCGGGAATACCGCTCTGGGTAATTGTGGGCAGCGGGTGGGCGATCGCCGGCGCGGTGCTCTGGCATGTGACAAGACCGTCGCGGGACCTGCTCGGTGATGACGAGCGCAACAAACTACTTCTGACGTCGATTGAGGGTTGATATTAATACATCCCCGTCACGGCCGAGCCGAACGAACACGCCTGCGAAGCCGGCAGTCCCCGTTCAGGTCAGCGCCGAGTGGGGCGCGCTGAAAGAATGCGTTTACGGCTGGCCGAACCAGTTCATACTGCCACGGTTCCTGTCCGATGCGAACGCCCGTGCGTACGATGAGTTCGAGCGGTTCTGGCAGGAGAACCAGGAGCGAAACGTCGCGGACGCCGACCCCGACTACTACGAAGCGTGGCAAACGCAGATCAACGACGCCGTCTCGCTGCTCCGGGATCTGGGCATCGTGGTGCACCAGCCGACGTTCCTGTCAAATGCTAACCTGAAGTTTCCGCGCGGTGAGAACCACGGCTCGATGACCGGCTGGCTGCGGGATCCGTTCGTCACGATCGCAAACAACGTCATCGAGCTGGCGCCGCGCTCCCTGTTTCACCGGCGCCAGCGATTTAGCATACGGCACATCCTTGCCGCGACGATGGAGCGGGGCGCACGATACTTTGCGCAGCCGGATCCGGGCGCCGATGATTCGAACGACGGTCCCGGATGGGGTTACCTTGAGGGCGGGGACATCTTCGTGCTGAACGAGACGATTCTCGTCGGGCACTCAGGCCATTGCAGCAACCCGGAGGGCGCACGCTGGCTGCAACACGTGCTGGGCACGGACTTCGACGTGCAGGTTGTCGACATCGATCCGCTGTTCCCGCACCTGGACTGCGTTTTCATGACGCCACGCGAAGGGCTGCTGGTCGTCGCCGAGGACGCATTCCTGCGCGGGCTGCCCGACTGCGTGCGCGGCTGGGACCGGATCAATGTGCCGGTGCAGGCGGCAAAGAAGTACATGGCGTGCAACAACCTGGTTCTCGACAGCCGTAGCGTGCTGATGCCGGCAGACGCGCATCACGACTTTGTCGCCGCCGAACTCGCCAAGCGAAGTATCGAGACGTTACGGTTGCCTTACGACGCCGTGTACCGGGTCGGCGGGTCTTTCCGCTGCGCGCATCAACCGCTGGTGCGGATCTAGCCATGTGCGAGGCCCGATCCAAACCGGAACCGAACCGATGAGCCGGCAAGTCGACATGGCCCTGATGTCCGCGCACGAGTACCGGCGACGCCTTGCCGAACCTAAAACCGTGCTGTTGCTGCCGGTCGGGGCGATGGAGCAGCACGGCGCACATTTGCCGATCGGCACCGACTGGATGATGGCCCAATTCATCGCGCGGCGAGTTGCCGCCCGCATCGACGGCATCGTCGCGGCCCCGATTACGTATGCCGCGAAATCGGGTGTGCGCACCGGCGGCGGCAATTTCCAGAGCGGCACGACCAGCCTCGACGGCATCACCCTGATCACGATGGTCAAGGACATCGTCAAGGAGCTGGTGCGCCACGGCGCACGCAGATTGACCATCATCGATGGACACTTCGAGAACCGCTTTTTCCTGGACGAGGCGTGCGACCTAGCCATGCGTGAGCTACGCATGGACGGCATCGATGACGCCAGGGTCCTGAAGATGGTTTATGCCGCCGAGTTTCCCAATCCCCTGATCGATGCCGTCTACACGGACCATGAGTTCCCCGGCCTTGACCTGGAACACGGCGGGCTGCTCGAGACCAGCATGATGCTGTACTGCTATCCGGAATTCGTGCAGATGGAGCGGCTTGGCAACGAGTCCGCGGCCCGATTTCCGCCCTACGACCTGTTCCCTCCGCGCACCGAATGGGTTCCCGCATCGGGCGTTCTGTCGTCGGGGCTGTCTGCCACGCCGGAGAAAGGACGGCTACTCGTCGAGTGCTTTGTAAACCAAGTCGCCGATGCGATCAACGCCGAATTCTGATCGAAACCCGCCAATGCGATCGATAAAGTCCTCGCTCCGGCAGCATACGCGCGCGTCGGAGTCGTAGCCGCGGGGCCGTTTCGCCTCGCGCTGTTCGTCGATGACATGGGGCTCGCCCCGTCAACACCGTCGCCGGCGTTGCCTTGGTGCTGAGCATCGCATTGATTGTGCCGGCGGTGGCTGTCGCTGAACGCGCGCGGCGTGCCCAGGCCGGCGCCGGGCCGGCGACCGCCAAGGGCGCAGCCGCCTGCGAGTTCACCGACCCTGCGCCCTCAGTCGCGCGTCCGGGCGCGGGTACACGTGGCCTCGGCGGCCAACGTCCACGACCGCGAGGCGCTGCCGTATTTGCTGCATGGCAACGAGATCCGGGTCTGGGGCGACCAGGGCTATCACGGCCAGACGGCCGCGATCCACCGGCGTGCGCCGCAGGCTAAGGACTTCACCAACAAGCGCTATCGGTTCCACGGCAAGGTCAACGTGCTCGCGAAGGCGAAGAACCGCAACAAGTCGCGGGTCCGCGCCAAGGTTGAACACGTGTTCAGCGTGATCGAGAACATCTTCGGCTTCCGCAAGGTCCGCTACCGCGGTCTGGCCAAAAACCCGCACCGGCTCGAAGTCACTGCCGCGCTCACCAACCTGTACCTGGTCCGACGACGATTGCTGGCGGCGTAGGAAAAGTGCAGGTGGAAATCGCGAGATGCCGGATCTCGAAGCCCACACCGCCGCACTACCGGCGGCAAATCGTGCGTTCGACGATCTCCACGCCAATCCGGTGCCCACGCTCGTCCTCATGACCAGTTCCTCAGAGTTTCCTTAGACAGAGTGCAGACAGGTGAATGCCGCATGAAGGCCGAGTAGCAACATCAATGTCGGTAGGCGGTTGTGATCGCGCCCATAGGTGTTCCCGTGCGGGCCGACGACCGTCTCGTAGCGTTGGGCGAGTCCTGCCACTTCTGCCGCGGCGCCGTGGCGCTCGAGGAAGCGAACGGCCTTCGGCTGGATGAGGGGGATGCGACGCGAACTGCCGTCTCGTAGTCCAGTGTGGCACAGTGGTGTGCCGGCGCCTCGAGCGCCATGGTCGGGTCGCGTCATAGACCCCATTGACGTCCTTGATGAGTCGGCAGCGCTGGGCTTGCGTCGCCCAAGCGAGATAGCCGGCCGTGAGATCGGATCCGCCACGGCGCAGGAGGTGTAGACGTCCCTGAGCGTGGTGCCCAAAATACCCGGGTACGACCAGCACCGGGACTGCGGCCAGGAGTTCCTGGAGTTTCGACTGGCCCACGAGCGTCAGCTCGCTGTCCAGCGGCTTGCCTTGGGCGGTCAGGTGGATTTCCCGCGGATCCACAACGTGGGCGGGAATGCCGGCTCGGTCGATCGCGATGCCGAGGAGGGCCGCAGCATTGCGCTCGCCCGTCGCGAGGAGCTCGGCGAGCGCATGGGGCTCGGGCGAGGACGACAATTCAGCGGCCTGACCAATCAGCCAGTTGGTGGTGCCGCCGATGGCCGAGTCGACAAC
>Ga0194120_10008289_pt1 | contig 13780 bp, 11 predicted proteins | sample TA2MahCa65mmetaG_FD_148642 | JGI IMG/M metagenome (GOLD analysis project Ga0194120, IMG submission 148642) | Freshwater microbial communities from Lake Tanganyika, Tanzania - TA2015019 Mahale Deep Cast 65m | ecosystem: Environmental > Aquatic > Freshwater > Lake | place: Tanzania: Lake... | reverse complement strand
GCTTTTGATTCTTCGACCACCCAATTGTTCCATGGGTAAACCTGCTAACGGTGGTGGCTTTTGTGGAGCCCAGGCCGGGCGGCGGAAAATATCTTTTCCGTCCCATGCTGATGTTGATTTATTTGCACCACTTTGAGTTTGTGCAATCCAATTTGGATCATTGGTATCGACCGTTCCGATTGGTCCCTTGCCAGGCATGACTGTCTTTGATGTAGCACCAGGAATTTCCCCCATACCCGCTGGAGTATTAACGTCTACGTGATGACTGTAAGTTTGAGCAGATTTTGCACCGCGTTGAAACGGTGCCCATTGTTTCTGTTCATCGTCAACGATATCTTTGGTTGGAAACGTCGCAATTACATTGTTCCAGTCATCCAGCGCAACGCGGATCCGATCACCATCATTGGCTACTATTGCACCCATCTCTTCAGGTTTCAGTTTTAAGCCACTCGGGGCGCCTTGAGCATTTTTAGTATATACTTTTACTTTTAGCCCTGGCTGTATACGGGGTCGATCCTTGTACCTGGGATCTTTGATAGTTTTCATCATAGCTCTATTATGTGTTCTTGTGTCTTTAATTCCTTTAGCTAATGCATCACGCTCAGCTGGAGTTGTGGGTCTGTCAAAGCCGCCCACGCCACCGGGTGCCGCAGCAGGTGTGGTGAATCCTGCACGAATTGCTTCATCAAGGATGTCTATATATCGTCGCATTAAGTTAGAACTCATGATATTTTCCTATAACTGGTTTTTTATTTATGATAGCAAATAGAGCAAAGGCCAAACCCAAACAGCTTTGCCCCCATTGCCAACAGATGATAGCAGTCAACACCTATCTCGTTAACACGGTGATCACTGTGCCAAACTAAATACAAAATCATGAAAACCCTGCGTGAATATATCGATATCATAAACACAAATTCCAGTCGTCCCAAGGTCAAACTCCGAGAAGGTACTGTGGATTCCCCGATCGGGAATCCCGGTCCCTCCGCTCAAGAGTATCCGCGTCGTGCGTACACTCGCTGGCGCGAGGACGCGCATGCGCGCCGCGCTGAGCACGACCCGGAAATGATAGTTTATAATCACCCGCGCATAATTCAGATGGCAAAAGATGCTGAGCTAGTGCCATCTGAACTTGATTTGGATCAACAATTTGAGATTGGTATCAACGGCTTCAATCCAAATCTCAAGGAGCTTGTAAAGAGAGGCTGGGTCCGGGTGCCGGGCAGCCCGGCCTACGGCGGGCCTGAAGGCGGTTATTATAAGCACCCAGATGCCGATCGGCTGCTAAAAGATTTTGGGATAAGTGGTACCCAATTTAGTTCAGAGACATTAGAGATATATGTTAAGTATTATTCGACCGCTATACGTGCGGAACTTGAAAAGAGAGGCTGGAGAACCGACTTACGTCCGCCCTATAAGGAATAATTGACACCCAATAAGACACTACAAAATTTAAACCTGGTATAGTGCTGTATAAATACAGTTGCTCGTGTAGCACATACACACACATGAAAGGAGTATACCATGAGCAAAACACCTTACGAGGTTCGCCTCGAACTTCTTAAACTGGCCGCTGAGATTCTTCAAACGCCAGTGTTTCAAACTCGCGATGCTAAGTTGACGGAATACAATTCCAAGCTGACTGACGCCAATCGAGAAACACACCCGTTTCCAACTTTGCCAGAGTTTCCGTCCAGCACGGATATCGTGGCCAAGGCCGAAGAATTCAACAGGTTTGTGAGTAATTCGTCATAAAATAAAAGCCCCGCAAGGGGCTTTTTTAGTTGGTGTGTTTTGGTCCCAAGAATGCAGCGATCTTTGCATCAACGGCTAGTTAGAAGGCGAGTGAGCAGGCGAAACAGGCATGGGACCAAGATGATACATCTGATCAAAGAATCCAACATAGCCAATGGGCTTGTTATCTCTGTATTCAATGAACTTTGTATCTACACCAGTCATGTGATTTTTTATTACATATTTCCAACTTTGCATGAAACGTAAATCGTGATAATTGTACATCCAAGCATCTACTTCTGCAAATATCAGGGTGCTGGGTTTTTCAGCCTGAAACCATTTGGAGGAATATCCAGGATAGATAATAGCACCTACTATCTTGTCCCATAGGGTTTTGTTTGTATGATTGTAAGGATTTCCCCACTGTATCAAATCAGCTAGTGCAGGCCGATTGACCAGATGTTGGTATATCATTTGGCACTGGGCGACCACAATTTCTGGCATATCTTTGGTCCAATAAAAAAGTTCACAATATTGGTCCCATGGATGATGAGCATGGCTATGTGCCAGTTTGTCTAAGAAATAACAATATACATGGCCATTGCGCACACATAGTTGTGGTTTGTCTACCCCGAACAACAATGCGGTTCTTTTACCTTTTTCTATAGCGTCACGGGCACTGTCAGTTACGGTATCGAGCTTGATTCTAAAACCAGGATTAAAAAAATCTTGATTTTGAGCCCAGTGAGTATCTACTACTTCATCCTGTAAGATTCGAGCACTCCAATCCACTATGGTCAGTTTGGTGTTAGGGTGCAACCTATTCTGCAACTGATCAAGCATTGGCAGAATAGTTAGATGCCACTCGCTGAGTATATTGGCTGCTTGAGGATCTCGACTGACCGCATGTCTATCTGCTGTGGCCTTTATGGGCCAGCGCACAAAAATTTCGTCGATAAAAATGTTATTGTCTAGGAATGCCATTAAAGATGTATAACTATCAGCACCGCCGCTGAATGAGAGACTGATAAAATCATAATTGTCTCGCAATTGCAAAGCACGTTGCCTGTAAAGATCATCCAATGGCAATGAAGTCGTATGATGCCAAAGCATGTGGCTATAAACGTCAGAATGGAAATGCCAGGTAGGAAAAATTTTAGTTTCACTGCCGCGAATTAATGCGACAGTCTTGTTAACAAAAATTTCTGAACCTACTTGATAGTATCCAGAAACATAGTCTTGGTAACTATTAATTGGAGATTGCAGTGTAACGATTGAAGTCATCTCGAATTAGTTTGCTAAACTGTGATAGACTTTTAGGTACCACAGGTACGATATGCGCGATTTTTAAGCGTGATTGGATCTCAGCATCATTCATCACACGCACTAGCATGTCATAATGCCATTTTACAATCTCATCTGAGGTACCTTTTGGAAGGGTCAGTCCAAACCATCCCCGCAAAATCAGACCGGACATGAACTCATCCAGTGTTTCTGAGTTTGAGTTTTTAGGTTCAAGCCTAACAAGTCTTTTAGCTTTATTGCTAGACAAGGCGCTGTGGATCAATGAACTACCATCATTGTCAACTACCATGTCCACATGTCCACCCATTAGGTTCGTCACTGCCGGGGCGCTGCCTTGATATCTAACTAGTGTTATATTGTCATTACCGATATTTTTGATCAAAGCAGTGACTATTATTTCAGGACCTGGATTGCTGGTGCCCATTGTAAACTTGTGCCCCTGACGTGCAGCTACCAAAAGATCTTTGAGATTAGACACAGGAAGATCTTTTCTAGCATAGATGCTAAAGGTGCTTAAACCTATCAATCCTACATGACGGAAGTCTGTGTCTATATCATAAGTTTCAGTACCTGGAATTCGGAGAATTTTATTAAACATGAACGATGTAGACGTAAGCATTACAGTTAGACCGTCGAGATTGGACTTTTTAAAGGTCATTATTCCTATGTTACCGCCCGCGCCCGGTGTGTTAATGATCACGGCAGACATACCTTGTTTTTTTATTCCATCTGCAAATATCCTAGCACTGACATCAACAGCACCACCTGGCGGCCATGGCACTATAATCTTGATTGCACCATCGGGCTGCCAATCTTTAGCGGATACAAATGGAGCCACGATTATCATCAAAAAAAATACCGCAATGAGAAAGAAAGGTTTTTTCATTATAGACATATTCCTAAAAGTTATTATAGCACATTGCTAGTAGGATGTCTACATACGGCGTGGCGTTCTGTAGTATAGTCTACAGTAAAGATATCATCTATATCAAGCGTCACAATTTATACCGACGTCGGCCCTTGCCGGCGTTGCAATTTTTAATTAGTACACAGCATGATTGCCTAGTAATTTTGTTTGGGTGGTTGCTGTATTTTGGTCCCAAGAACGCAGCTATCTCTAGGTGTTCAGCGACGGCCATCCGATGAGATAAGTGTAAGGTTTATGGGCAAGAATTTGCATAAATAATCAGTCCGTAATAGTGCGGCTTATGCTGTTCCCAAACAGCGTAGTGGGCTAGAACCCACACCTCTATTTATAAGGAACAAACAAAATGGGACGTCCTATCAAAGTCAAAAGATCTACCACAAAAGACATAGGTTTTATTCCGTTCTCGCTATTGACAGCACCAGTGGTACCAACCGGATTTACTCCGGATTCGGCCACTGAATATCAAGGTGTGGTCGCTGGCGAGGGCAACGGTGGCGGTGTGGCCACTTCCACTTATCCCGTGGTCAAGTGTCGTGTATTCATAGCTGGTCAGAGTGAAGAAGACGGATGGATCATTCGTCAAAAAGGTTCAAAAAAATATTTGGTACGAGGTGCCACTTCGGCTGCTACCGGGGTGTGTACCGTGGCCAATGAAGCCCAAGGCTCATTGAGTTCGGGCAACATGAACATTGCTTTCCTAGACAATTCTTCCACTGAAGTTTTGATCAGCAGACTGACCAACAAGTTTGCCGTGGATTACAGCGGGGTAAGATACGCAGTAAACTTCTTTACAGATGAAGGGTCACCGATCAAATCTGGTACAAACGGTACTACATTGGCCTTGGCCATGGTAGAAAAATATACTACATAATTTGGTTTTGTTTGATCTAAACATCCTCCCTGATACATACAGGGAGGATTTTTTATGACCGTGGCAATCGTACTAGGCAATGGCCGCAGCAGACTGAGCATTGATCTTGCGCAAGTGCGAGAGCATGGTACAGTGTATGCCTGTAATGCAATCTATAGAGAGTTTACACCGCATGTGTTGATAGCCACTGATTTACCCATCAGCCAGGCCATACAAGAATCCGGCTATGCCCTGCGCAACAGATTTTACACGCGCAAGCCCGTGCCGGGATCTGGGGCACAAAGACTAAACAAAAAATACTATGGTTTCAGTTCAGGGCCCAACGCAGTGGCGCAAGCCTGCTTGGATGGACACACCAACATTTTTTTGTTGGGTTTTGATCTAGGTACCACCGATGGGCAATTTAACAATATCTATGCAGACACAGAGTTTTATAAAAAAAGCACAGCCGCGCCCACTTTCACTGGCAATTGGGTCAAACAGATAGCAGAGATCTGCCGTGACTACCATACCTGTGAATTTGTGCGTGTTATGGGTATAGAAAGTGCCGTGATACCCACGCTGCAGCAGATAACCAATATCAAGACTATGACAATTTTGGATTTTAAAAACCGTATAAATACACCTAAAGGCCTGCTATGACATCATACAAACGCATTGACGGTGATTATAACATCATAACCATAAATCCAGGTGACAAAGTCAGCATCCAAACAGACACCGTGGATGTGTCAGGTAATCTTACGGTGTCCGGTAACCTTACCTACATCAATGTCACCGAACTCAATGTCACTGATCCCTTTATTTTGGTCAATTCGTCCAATACCGGAACCTATTCCAGCAACTCAGGCCTGCTCACCCACAAAACCAGTTCGACCTATTCCGGTATCCGCTACAACAACAATGCAGGACAGTGGGAACTAAGCACAGCTACCAGTAGCAGTGGCACCACTGGCACTTGGAATGCCATTCAGACCAGCGGCAACGTTGTGGCGGCAGGATCCAATACACAGATACAATTCAACAACGGTGGAACATTGGCTGGCAATGCTGCATTGACGTTTGATTTCGCAACCAGCAGGCTCACGGCCAACAGCACCTTGGCTGTTGGTTATCAAGCCACACCACCCGCAGTGATCAGCAGCACCGCCACCTTGGTAGCCAATACTCCTAGCAGTGGTGGCACTGGACTGTATTTTAACAATGGCACTAACCAAGACGAGCTGATCAGCAAGAGCAAGGCCATAGTGTTTAGCATCATATTCTGAGGAAACGACAATGACGATTCAAGTAGGAAACGTAACCACATCAGCTGCATCGATCTACACCAGCTCGGGCAATTCTGCTGTGACTTTTTTGAGTTTATGTAATTATTCTGCCAGCAACATCACTGCTAATGTATATGTGGTACCCAGTGCAAGCTCCGCGGCCAACAGCAACATCATTGTAAATAGTCTTACGATTACTGTTGGTGATACCTACCAACTTTATTCGCATTCGGAAAAACTGTTGTTGAGCAACGGTGACAGCATACAGGCCAATGCCAGTGCCGATAATTCCATAACTTCAGTGACCAGTTACACTGCGATATAAATGGGATATTTTCTCAAAAATCGTAGGCTGGAAAGTGGTAGTAGCAGCATCGTGGTGCCTGCAGGCGACTCTACAGATCGTCCCACGTATCCGGTTTTTGGCAGTTTTCGCTACAACATTGATATAGGCACACTGGAATTTTTCAACGGTACGTCGTTTAAACCAGTGGGAGTGGGCGGCGAGCTCAACTCCGACGTATATTCAGCCACTGGTGATGGTGTTACAGTGACATTCAGCTTATCTAACACCACAGCAATCACAGCCAATGATCAAGTCATTGTGTTTGTTGGATCAATATATCAAGCTCCCGGCACTGCCTATTCCATCACAGGCAGTGGGTATGACATCACTTTCACTTCTGCTCCCCCATCAGGCGAGCCCATCAATGTCATTAGGAACCTCGTAGCCCCCACGCAGCCCTAACCCATAAATACTGGAAAGGGTGATCGATGGCAATTCGAAGAATTTCTGGCAACATTCTGCAGGATAACTTGCAGCGTGGTGCCAATTTAACCATACAAGGCAATTTGGTCTACATTGACATTGTCAATCAGCGCCTGGGTGTGGCCACCAGCAACACCACCCATAAATTGACTGTGTCAGGTAATGGCAAGATTGATGGTTTGTCATTTTCTGGCAATGCCATCACCGCAGATTCGGGTATTTTGGAAGTGGGTTCCAATGCCAATATACGGATTACCGGTGGATCCAGTGGCTATGTCTTGACCACAAATGGCGCTGGCAATCTATCTTGGAGCGATTCAAGTACATTTTCCAACATAAGTGTTGGCAATATTCAAGTAACATCACTCACTTCTAACCGTGTGGTTTTTGTGGGCACCAACGATTATTTGGTTGATGACGCTAACCTGACCTTTGACGGCGCCAATCTTGTGTTGTTGGGTCGCGCCAACATTGACAACGTCACCATTGACGGTACTGTGATTTCCAGCAACGCCAATATTTCTATCACCGCAACTTCAGGCAACCTAAGATTCACACCAGGATCCAGTGGAGTCACGCAGATTAATTCTACCACTGCACTGACCATGCCAACTGGCAACACAGCGCAACGACCGGCTTCGCCAGATCAAGGTGCGGTGCGTTTCAATACTACCGGTTTGGCGTTAGAGATTTATAATGGTACTAGTTGGGAATTGGTTGGTCAAGATCTTACCATTCTTACCAGTCAGACCATCAATGGTGATGGCACTAATGTGGCCTTTGCCCTAAATGAGAGTTCTACAAGCGGCGGAGTATTGGTCAGCATCAACGGCGTGATCCAGATTCCAGATGTCAGTTATGGTGTCAGTGGCAATGTGATCACGTTCACAGAAGCTCCGCAGGTATCGGATGCTGTAGAAGTGCGTTTCCTGACCCAGATCACAACAGTGACTGAAATTACAAACACTTCAGGCAACGCAACCGTGGCTGTGTCTGCTAATGCATCGCAGGTTAATATCACAGGCAACTTATTGCCCACAGCCAACGTTACCTATGATTTAGGTAATTCTAGTATGCGTTGGCGGCATGGTTATTTCAGCGGCAATTCTATCACGTTGGGCAATGTCGTACTCAAGAATACCTCGGGCAATGTATTGGCATTGTTTGGTCCAGATGGCAGCACACCTGGTACCTTGTCTGGGGGCGGTGCTGACTTAGCAGAATATTACATCACTGATCAATTGTATGATCAGGGCACTGTGTTAATATTTGGTGGACAGTATGAAGTTACTCAAAGCACTACCTATGCGGATCAAAGTTTAGCAGGTATCGTGTCCACCAATCCTGCTTTTGTCATGAATGCAGGACAGCCTAACTCTATACCCATAGTCTTAGCAGGCAAAGTATCTTGCTGGGTAGTGGGTCCGGTGTCCAAAGGTGACGTGCTCACAACCAGTGCAGTGGCAGGACATGCTGAAAAATTGCAAAACACTGCTTGGTTGCCTGGAGTCATAGTAGGCAAAGCTCTAGAATCAGCTCCTGTGGGTCGCCACAAAATCATGGTCGTGGTCAGCGCCGGTTAAAAAAAACCTCATATAAAAAAATTAGAGGGTCCGGTAAATATAACACTAAGCCTAGCGAGGTGGATCCATGCCCATTACACGGATAAGAAATAATCAATTAACCGATGCAGTAAGCGGTAACGTTTACTCGGGTATCAATGCCGCAGTAAAACTGCAAGATTATACGATCACGGCAGGTAAACTCGGCAACAGCATAGTATACGGATCAGATCTTACAATTTCAGGTAACCTTACAGTCAACGGCACAAGCACAACCGTAGACACAGTGAGCGTGATCATTGAAGATCCTATACTATTACTTGCCAAGGATCAGTCCAGTACCCCTGCTGTAGACATTGGCTTTATTGGCGAACGCGGTTCCAGTCAAAACATCGCTTTTGTATGGGATGAATCCGATAGCAAATTTATCACCGCTTTTACTAACGATACTACAACTAACACTACAATTACAGTCGCAAGTTACGCTAGCTTTAAAACTTTAGACGCGGCAGTCACAGGTGCCTTAACTGTTACCGGAACAACAGGACTGACCGGAAATCTTACTTTAGCTAATGCTTCTGCCACTGGATTAATTAGCGTCACAGGTAACATCACTGGTGGCAACTTGATCACAGCAGGTCTAGGCTCTATTGGTACCACACTGTCAGTGACCGGCAATGCCAACGTAGGCAATTTGGGTACTGCAGGCTTGATTGTGGCCACTGGCAACGTCACAGGTGGCAACTTGATCACAGCAGGTCTGGGATCAATTGGTACCACACTGGGAGTGACAGGCAACATCACAGGTGGCAATCTAATCACAGCAGGTCTAGCCAATGTTACAGGCAATGTCACAGGTGGCAATTTAATCAGCAGTGCTGCTATCAGCGCAGTCACAACAATCACTGGCACTGGCAACGTCACAGGTGGCAACTTGATCACAGCAGGTCTGGGATCAATTGGTACCACATTAGCTGTGACCGGCAATGCCAACGTAGGCAATTTGGGTACTGCAGGCTTGATTGTGGCCACTGGCAACGTCACAGGTGGCAATTTGATCACAGCAGGTCTGGGGTCAATTGGTACCACACTGGGAGTGACAGGCAATATCACAGGTGGCAACTTGATCACAGCAGGGTTGGCCAGTGTCACAGGCAACGTCACAGGTGGCAATTTAGTCACAGCAGGTCTAGCCAGTGTCACAGGCAACGTCACAGGTGGTAACCTAGTTACAGCAGGATTGGCCAGTGTTACAGGCAACGTCACAGGTGGCAACTTGGTCACAGCAGGTCTGGGATCAATTGGTACTACGTTAGCTGTGACCGGCAATGCCAACGTAGGCAATTTGGGTACTGCAGGCTTGATTGTAGCCACAGGCAACATCACAGGTGGCAATTTAGTCACAGCAGGATTGGCCAGTGTAACCGGCAATGCCAACGTTGGTAATCTTGGTACTGCAGGACTGGTTGTGGCCACAGGCAACATCACCGGTGGCAACTTAATCACAGCAGGCCTTGCCACTGTAACTGGTAATATCACAGGTGGCAACTTGACCACAACTGGTAAAGCCAATATTGGTACAATGCATGTCACTGGCGTTGGTACGATTGCTACTTTGAGTGTAACTGGGGATGCGCTGGTTGCAGGTAACTTAACTGTTCAAGGCAACTTGACCTACATCAACGTCGATGAGTTGAGAGTAGAAGATCCAATGATTCAGCTAGGTGGCGGCGCCAACGGCGCTGCACTGACTACTAACGATAACAAAGATCGTGGTGCTTTATTAACGTATTACTCAACTGCTGCAGGCAATGCGTTCATGGGTTGGGACAACTCCACTGGCTACATGATTGCGGCCAGCAACGTGAGTGTTACCGATGATGTAATCACTGTTAATTCTTTTGGAACGTTCCAAGCTGGAACAGTCACTGCCACCACAGCTACAATATCGGGCAACGTCACAGGTGGCAACTTGATCACAGCAGGTCTAGGGTCAATTGGTACCACACTGTCAGTAACCGGTAATGCCAACGTAGGCAATCTTGGTACTGCAGGATTGGTTGTGGCCACAGGCAATATCACAGGTGGCAATTTAGTCACAGCAGGCCTAGGATCAATTGGTACCACACTGTCAGTGACTGGTAATGCCAACGTAGGTAATTTGGGTACTGCAGGATTGGTTGTGGCCACTGGCAACGTCACAGGTGGCAACTTGATCACAGCAGGTCTGGGATCAATTGGTACCACGTTAGCTGTGACCGGTAATGCCAACGTAGGTAATTTGGGCACAGCAGGATTGATTGTGGCCACAGGCAACGTCACAGGTGGCAACTTGGTCACAGCAGGCCTGGCCACTGTCACTGGGAATATCACTGGTGGTAATTTGATCACAGCAGGTCTAGGATCAATTGGTACCACATTAGCTGTGACTGGTAATGCCAACGTTGGTAATCTTGGTACTGCAGGCTTGATTGTGGCCACAGGCAACATCACCGGTGGCAACTTGATCACAGCAGGCCTTGCCACTGTAACTGGTAATATCACAGGTGGCAACTTGATCACAGCAGGTCTGGGATCAATTGGTACCACATTAGCTGTGACTGGCAATGCCAACGTAGGTAATTTGGGTACTGCAGGACTGGTTGTGGCCACTGGCAATGTCACAGGTGGCAACTTGGTCACAGCAGGCCTGGCCACTGTCACTGGAAATATAACTGGTGGCAACTTGATCACAGCAGGTCTAGCCAGTGTTACAGGCAACGTCACAGGTGGCAACTTGGTCACAGCAGGCCTTGCCAGTGTAACTGGTAATGTCACAGGTGGCAACTTAATCACAACTGGTAAAGCCAATATTGGTAATATTCGTTTCAACGGCGACGATATCACAGGTACCAATGGTAGAGTCGATCATAATTCTGCCTTGGGAGACGTAGATTTCTCGTTCAGTGGCACCGCAGCCAACGTTTTCTACATTGATGCCGGCGCAAGCACAGCAAGTTTTGGTAATGCCACACAAACAACCAATGTTCTTGCGTCATTTAACTCTACTACTTCTATAATGGCACCACGTGGTACCACTGGTCAACGTCCTGGCACTGGTGTTGCTGGTATGGTACGGTTCAACACCACGACCAGTAAATTAGAATTCTATGATGGTACTGAGTGGATAACCGCGGGTAGCACGTTCACAGTGATACAAAGCCAAACATTCAATGGCGATGGCAGCACTACTGCCTTTACCATCAATTCGGGATACACCACTGCGGCGTGTATAGTATCAATCAACGGTGTCTTGCAGATACCAACTGTTGCCTATGCAGTATCAGGCACAACACTGACATTTACAGAAGCGCCTGCTACAGGAGACGCGATTGAAGTTCGTGAGGTTACTACCACACAGACTGTCAAAAGCATCAGCAATGCCGCTGGTAATGCCATGGTTGAAGTCACTGATGCAATTCCAGCCGTTTACATCACAGGTAATCTACACCCAGTAGGCAACATAACATACAGCCTTGGTAATGCCACTGCAAGATGGAAGGACCTATTCTTGTCTGGTAGTTCTATGACCCTAGGTAACATTGTGATAAAGAACACCACGGGCAACACCATAAGCTTCTATGGTCCAGATGGCAGCACACCAGCCACTTTAGACGCCAACGCGGAAATAGTGGGAGATTCCATAGAAAGCGGCACATCTAACGTGAGTTTTGCCGCAACCAACGGCAATGTGCGCTTTGTTGCAGGTGGAAGCACTACAGGAGTTATCACAACCACAGGTGCCAACATAACCGGCACCCTCAATGCCACCGGCAATGCCAACGTAGGCAATCTAGGCACAGCAGGACTGGTTGTGGCCACAGGCAACATTACAGGTGGCAACTTGGTCACAGCAGGTCTAGGATCAATTGGTACCACATTAGCTGTGACTGGTAATGCCAACGTAGGCAATCTAGGCACAGCAGGCTTGATTGTAGCCACAGGCAACATCACAGGTGGCAATCTATCAGGCACTGCAATAGTGGGCACACTGACCACAGCAGCTCAGACCAACATCACATCAGTAGGTACATTGAGTTCATTGGCAGTTACAGGCAACATTACGTCAGGCAACGTTTCTGGTACAAGAGGATTGTTTACCAACGTAGCAGGAACATTGGAAACTGCAGCTCAGACCAATGTCACATCAGTGGGTACATTGAGTTCATTGGCAGTTACAGGCAACATTACGTCAGGCAACGTTTCTGGTACAAGAGGGGCGTTTACCAACGTAGCAGGAACATTGGAAACTGCAGCTCAGACCAATGTCACATCAGTGGGTACATTGGGTTCGCTTACAGTGTCTGGTAATATCACAGGTGGCAACTTGACCACAGCTGGTATTATTACTGTAAATTCTGGCGGAGCAGCCACCGCAATAGTGAACGGCGGCTCAAATGGCGTAGGCAATATTGGTAGTTCCACCACCTATTTCAACACAGCATTCGTCAAAGCCACATCGGCTCAATATGCTGACTTGGCAGAGATGTACGAAGCTGATGCTGAGTATGAACCAGGCACAGTGCTTTGTTTTGGGGGAGTTAGAGAAGTCACAATGTGTACAGAAGCCGATTGTATCAAGGTGGCAGGTGTTGTGTCTACTAATCCCAGCTACCTGATGAATTCGGGACAAAATGGCGATTATGTGTCGGCAGTGACCTTGCAAGGTCGTGTGCCTACCAAGGTCACAGGGCAAGTATTCAAAGGTGATCTGATGGTGTCAGCTGGAGATGGTCGAGCACAGGCCAACAATGTAGCACGCGCAGGCACTATCATAGGCAAAGCTCTGGCAGATTTTCATGGTCAAGATGGAATAATTGAGATCGTGGTAGGCCGAGTTTAACCTGTACATTGTTCTCAAAAAAGGGCCACTAGTGGCCCTTTTTTTTTATAAATATTGGGTTACTAAGGTAAAAATATGGGATTGACTCGACCTCGCGCTGCGCAGATATACGACATAGACTATAAGCAATCGGTGCGTGTTTTAACCACCAGCAATATCACTCTGTCGGGCAGTGCTCCTTTGGTTGTTGACGGCGTCACACTGAGTTTGGATGATAGGATTCTAGTAACCGGTCAATCAACTGCCAGCCAAAATGGAGTATACCGTGTCAGTGTCACTGGCACCGGATCAAACGGTACTTGGGTAAGAACAAGTGATACCAATGAATCGGGAGAGTTATTGTCTGGTACTGTTATTATGGTTACTGAAGGCACTAGCTATGCCGACACCAGCTGGAAGTTGACCACCAACAATCCCATAACCATTGGATCAACGTCACTGACTTTTGAAATCAACACCGG
>Ga0194120_10008286_pt1 | contig 13786 bp, 11 predicted proteins | sample TA2MahCa65mmetaG_FD_148642 | JGI IMG/M metagenome (GOLD analysis project Ga0194120, IMG submission 148642) | Freshwater microbial communities from Lake Tanganyika, Tanzania - TA2015019 Mahale Deep Cast 65m | ecosystem: Environmental > Aquatic > Freshwater > Lake | place: Tanzania: Lake... | reverse complement strand
AGCGTGATAGTGCGCGGCCCATCGCTGGCGGGCACCATCCGTCATGCCCAGCTCGCCGACGGTGCGGGCCTCTTGGACGGCCTTCCTGACCCGGCTGACGAGTTCATCCATGGCAGATTCATCAGGGCAGGAGGGGAAGGGCAATTCCCTGGACCGCTGCACAGCGAACCACAGAAACCGGTTGCCGAAACCGTTGCTCATTTCCGTATCGGTGAGGTTCCGAAGCAGTTCATCTTTCGTGACGTGTCCCGCGATGCCGATGTGCGGGTTTGTCGCTCGGACCCGGTTGTTCTTCGTCATCGGCGCGAGGTCCTTCCCGTCCCAAGCATCCCTCAACACGCCAGACAAGCTGTTGCCGTCCCTTGCCATAATTCGGAGCATGGCCCCGAATTCGGGCTGCACCAGATGAAGCCGTTTGTCTTCGATGCCCTTATCCGTCAGCACGCTCTGTGTCTCGCCGGTAAATTTACCTTTCTCCTTAACTGGCACAAATGAATAACTCGCGTCCCGCACAGCCCAGGCGAGTCCTTCGCCGGAGCTGAGGGTGCCTCGAAATTCCCCACGAGTCCATTCAGAGTCTGCCATGCGAAAAAAGCCACCGACACGGCTATCGGCGGTTCCCTTGCGGGATTTGGATGACCGACCGACCAAGACCGGCCAGACCAGAAGGGGATGGCGGCTGCCGTCAAGGATGATGTGCGGGCCACGATTCAGTAGCGTGCCGACTTCAGCCAAGAACGACGCGAGCAACGCCACCGGATCAGCCTCCGTGTGCGGTTCCACAAGGCGCACAAATTCCCCAGCGAGGCCATGCAGGGCATCGGGACTCAGAACTGGCCATGCTCCATCCGTCATGCGGGAGGATTCGATCAGTTGCGTGTCAGAGCCGCCCGCGAGCACGAGCTTCAGGCTTGGGTTCGTTTTCACCAACCGGTGGGCGGCGGAAAAGTCGGCCTCGTCAATCCTCTCGTCAGGAGGAAGCTCCTTAATGTACGGCCTCCACCAAGCCAACGAACCAGATTCAGCCAGTTCGTACGGACACGCGTCCACTGCGCAGCCGCATTCCCGACGCACACACGCACCTGGCACATGCTCGGCAATGACGCGGTCGACGATGGTCTTGCGAAGTAAGGGGGGAAACGGATGCTCTTTTAGGGTGTCAAACTCGCCATTATCGTCGTATCGCAGCAACTCGTGCTCGATTTGCAGATAGTCGGTGAACAGGTCGCACGGACTGCCCGTAAAGTGGAACGCCCCGCCTTGGCCGTCGTCAATATAGCGCCCCTCACGGAAAGGGTACTGGCGCGGATAGAGGTAGAACTCGTCGCCACTCCCCACCCAATCACAGTTCATCTCCTTGGCCCACGTTTGAAGCTCCTTCTCCGTTGCGCGGTTCATCGGCGCACCTCCTCTTGGCTCTGTGTAGTTTGCCGTCGCAGCGCAGCGCGGCATTCCGCGATGTCGAACCGAATTCCCCTCTGGCGTGGCCCGGCCTTGTAGCAGGGGAGCACGCCTATTTTAGCAAGGCGATAGATTGACGACTTGGCCTGACCGAGTTGGGCCGCGATCGTTGCGGCGTTTACTAGTGAGTCGTCCATACTAAATTCCTCCTGGTTCCGTCGCCGCCAAATGCGGCGTACCGTGTCAGACGTGAGGATAGATCTGAATTTGATCGACAGCGGAGGATTGTCTAAACTGACACAAAACAGGCGTTGTTTAGGCGACGATTGGGAGAAGGAAGTCTTGGATAGATCGGGGTTTAGTGAGAATCGCGCTGCGTCTTGGTAAGCGCTCTAGAAAGAACAACAGGAGCGTGCTGGGGGTCTACCTCATAGAGAACGGATGCTCGTCGGGGGTCGTCTGGCAGAGGGTCGATAAGGTCTTTCAGAGATATTGAGTCACGCATTCCTTTCACAATAGCGTCACGCCATACTTTATTGACTCCTCGCGCTCTCCTTTCGGCTCGCTTGTATTCAATATCTGCCAAGTAGTCACCAGGAGTGAGGCGTGAAAGCTCATTTTGGAATGTAATCGCATTGTAGTCAGCCCGCACGCGCTCAACGGTGGTCTGGGATACCTTGACAGCCTCTGCAATCTCCGAGGCGGAAGCTGCTTTGTCGAGTCGCTTTGCATTGATGAGTCGTTTTACAATCGCAGTAACTTGACTGGGTGTGATTTTCGGCTTCCGTGGCATATCCCCATCCTGTTGGATCCATGCAAAATAAGGCAGCACCAAGAATGCCCGACGATACCACTCGAAAGCACCCGGAGCAACACAAGGTGACAGGGGGCAATGATAGGGCACGGGAGCTGCCTTGACGTGCCACTACGGAAAGCTTAGCATTCGCAGGCCGCAGCGAGGTCCGTTTGGTCTCCTTGACTGCTCCAATCTCCCCGCATAAGGCGGTGAACCAGATATGCGGACGCCCTTCCTCCTATTGTTTCTGGTTTTCCTCGCCGGGTGCGCCACGTCTTACCAACCCAAAAGCTTCTCGGGAGGGTATTCGGAGACTCGATTGAGGGAGGACATTTTTAAAGTCTCATTCAAGGGAAATGGCTATACGAGCCGAGAACGTGCCGCCGATTTTGCGCTTCTTCGCTCAGCAGAGCTTGCGCTTGAGAATGGGTTCCGGTACTTCATCATCGTCAGTTCAGAAAAGGACTCTTCCGTCAGCAGCTATACAGACCCGTCAACATCTCACACAACGGCGACCGCGTACGGCTCGGGACGACATGCCTATGGAAACGCGACGACAACAACGTACGGGGGAAACACCTACTACATCTCAAAACCCGGTGCTACGAATACGATTCTTTGCTTCAAGGAAAAGTCCGAAAATGATGCCCTGGTCCTCGAAGCTCAGTTTATAGCGAAATCGATCAGGGGAAAATACGGCATTCCCAAGTGATTACCAATCTGACAATGTAGAATGTGGATGGATGGTACATCCAAGGCGCTAGTCGTCTGGTTCTCTTTTTGCCGGTACCGTCCTGCCGACAAAGCCTCGCCTTGACACTCCTAGGCAATCGGCCTAGCCTTCCAACGAACCTCGAACAACTTAGCCTCCTCCATTCATTTGTGACAATTAGACTTTGCTCATGAATGAAACGATGAACAGCGTTGACCGTAGCGAACCTTTTGCGTTGCGACGGAAGCTTGCGACGAAACGCATGATAAATGACCAATGCATCAATGCAAGACCCTGATTTCTCCCTGTACGTGTGGGGCGTCTGGCTGGAATCTTCTTGGATGAATGATGAGTCAAGTCTTAACAAGTCATTGGTGAAATAAGCTAATGTAGTGAAGCCATCAGAACTAAACCGGTTTCAGCATGCAGAATTATTTCCACTACTGGGGTAAGGCTGACGAGAAATATACTGGAATAACAACGTGGCATCCGCTCGTGTATCACAGCCTGGATGTAGCAGCATGCGGGTACCTTTTGCTTGCCTCGCAACCAGCCTGTCTTGAAAAACTAAAACGGCTATCTGGGCTCTCTTCAGAGGTATTGCGGCAATGGGTCACACTTCTCCTGGCTGTTCACGATGTTGGCAAGTTTGGCGATGGCTTTCAAAGCCTGTGCCCGGATTTGTGGAAGATGCTCCAGGGCCGGACAGATGGTGTTCGACATGGGGAACGGCACGACACTTTTGGCTATGAACTGCTTCTTGAAAAGCTGCCTCAATGGTTGAATCAACTTGATCTTGCCCAACGTGGTGGGCAACGCCTGCAACCATGGTTGGCAGCCATCACCGGTCATCATGGGAAACCGCCTAAGAATCTCTCAAGAGGGGATTCGGCTTTGCTCATCAGGGATCATTTTCCTGATCCAGTGAGAAAGGATGTATGGCGGTTCGTTCTCGATGCAATAGAGTTATTGATGCCTCGGAATTTTCAATGGCCAGCGCTTGTACAGGGGCAAGTGGAGCGGTACCGACAAGCCTCTTGGATGCTTGCAGGGCTCGCAGTGACTGCAGATTGGTTAGGCTCAAACACACGCTGGTTTCCTTATAAGAAGCCTGAACTGAGTACGACTGAGTACTGGGAGAAGGTCGCTCTTCCGCACGCGGAGACAGCCATTGCTGAGAGCGGTTTAGCACTTACCACGGCCATCTTCCCGGGGCTTGAAAGACTGTTCCCTTACATCACTTCCGCAACACCCTTGCAAGCTTGGGCCGAGACGATTCAGATCCAAAGCGGTCCACAACTCTTTGTGCTGGAAGACCTTACAGGGGCAGGCAAGACCGAAGCTGCGTTAACACTGGCTGCACGGCTAATGACAGAGGGGCAAGGGCGAGGCATTTATCTTGCCCTCCCGACCATGGCAACTGCGGATGCCATGTTTGAGCGAGTACGGCGTGATAAGGCATGGAAAAGGTTTTTTGCCGAAGATCACGCCCAACTGGCCTTAGCGCACTCAGCTGATCGGCTAAAACTTCGATTGGAAGAAGCAATTCAACGAGATCATGGCTACGGCGTGACAGAAGAGCAGTCCGCCTCTCAGTCTTGCACTGCCTGGCTGGCTGATAACCGCAAGAAAGCACTTTTGGCAGATTTCGGTGTGGGCACCTTAGATCAAGCGTTGCTCGCAGTGTTGCCTCGACGACATCAGGCGCTACGATTATTTGGACTTGCAGACAAAGTCCTCATCGTGGACGAAGTTCATGCTTGTGATGCCTATATGGGCGAGCTGTTATCTCGATTGTTGCACTTCCACGCTGCGCTCGGAGGTTCGGCTATTCTCCTGTCAGCAACCCTTCCGTTGGCTCAACGAGCTCGCTATATCAAGGCATTTGCTATAGGGGCAGAAGCCCCCATAGCCCATCCGGAGAAAACCGACTATCCATTGGCAAGTCATTTTTCGGCAAAAGGGCTTGTTGAGCGTCCGCTCGCACTACGAACAGAATGTGTAAGAAGGGTAAGTGTTCAGCCACTCCATGAGGCAACACAAAGCTTCGATCGTCTGTATGAAGCCGTGGTCCAAGGGCGCTGCGTCGTATGGGTGCGCAACACCGTGGCCGATGCAGTGGAAAGCTGGAAGACTTGGAATGCCGCTCATCCTGAATTTCCCGCAATCTTGTTTCATGCGCGCTGTGCCTTGATTGATCGACTCCGGATCGGAAAGGAAATAGGTGTCACCTTTGGCCCAGCGAGCACCGCTGCCACAAGACGCGGGAAGTTGGTCATTGCCACACAGGTTATCGAGCAATCGTTGGACGTGGATTTTGACGACATGGTGACCGACCTCGCTCCGATTGATTTGATCGTCCAGCGGGCTGGACGATTGCAGCGCCACGTTCGTGCTGTTGATGGTGCCCGGCTATATGAGCCTGGATCTTCCGATGGACGTGGAGGACCACGATTGGCCGTGCTTATGCCTGTGCCTACCGAAGATGCAGGAAAAGGGTGGATCAGTGAGTTGTTACCGAAGGGAGGGAAAGTCTATCCCGACCACGGCAAGCTTTGGCTTACGGCACGCTGGCTTAAGCAGCATGAAGGATTTGATTTGTCAAAGCAATCGCGTGAGATGATAGAAACCGTTTATGACGAGGAGGCTTTTGATAGGTTGCCGGAAGGACTGAGAGATATAGCATTGAACGCCGATGGCATATGCCGAGCCGACCAGGGGATGGCCCGTGGTAATGTCTTGGCTTTTGACGAAGGCTACAGCTCCACGAGTCGCCAGTGGGAAGACGAAGGCGAAGCGCCTACTCGACTGAGCGAGAAAACTACCCGCATCCGGTTAGGGCGCTTGGTGGACGGAGCCCTCCAACCTTGGGCACAAACCACCACAGGGCTGGAATGGGCCTTATCTGAGTTGACCGTCTTTCATCGTCTGATCGCCATAGAAAGTGAGCATCATGCCGAAGAGTTAACGAAAGCAAGACAGTCCATGCATGACGAAGGTCGGTATGTTGTGATCATACCTCTGAAGAGAGAGGGGGAAGCCTGGCGAGGTTATGCAAAGAACGATGTGGGGCAAGAGGTGCGGGTTACGTACTCGCCCGTCGTGGGGCTGACTGTGGAGAAAGGAGTGATCGATGAATCTGATTTATGAGCAGTGGATTCCGGTCAAACGGCAGGATGGGACACGCGAGAAAGTTGAGCCCTGGCGCATCACTGATTTTATAGAGGGGAAGAGTCCCATTGTTGCTATTGTTTCCCCTCGTCCTGATTTTGACGGCGCCTTGACTCAGTTCCTCATTGGCCTGCTGCAAACCACCTGTACGCCTACTGAAAGCGAGTGGTGGGACTGGCGAGAGAAGCCGCCATCGCCGCAGACGTTGCGCGAGCGTTTTTCGACAGTGGAACGAGCTTTCGAGATAGAAGGCAAAAAAGCATTCTTGCAGGACTGGACACCTTCTGATCTGAGCAAAGAGTCGAATGTTGCAAACCTCCTAATCGAAGCCCCTGGGGAGAAGACGCAGGAAGATAGCACGGATCACTTCATTAAACGTGGGCGAGTAGATCAGATGTGTTTGCCGTGTGCAGTAACGGCACTGTTTACTCTCCAGACTAACTCCCCATCTGGCGGACAGGGACATCGGACTAGTCTCCGTGGCGGAGGGCCTCTGACTACCTTGGTGCTTGGGGATATTCTCTGGGAGACGTGTTGGCAGAATGTTCTGATTAACGCGCGCTACGGTACTACCGTTGATCTAGGCAAGTCTGGTGAAGCAGACCGTTTCCCTTGGCTTGCACAGACGCGCACAAGCGAACCTGGCTCACCAACAGTAACGACTGGGCCAGTCGATATTCATCCCGATCAACAATACTGGGCCATGCCAAGGCGCATTCGATTACGCTTTGACACCCTCAGTGAGCCTTTGGGTTGCGACCTTTGTGGGTCAATGATCACAGCTGTTTGCCGCCATTTTGTCACGAAGAATCATGGCGTGAACTACAAAGGCTTTGAACATCCCTTGAGCCCCCACTATGTAAAAGACAATATCCCTAGCCCGGTACATCCCCAGCCAGGAGGTATCGGCTATCGGCATTGGCTTGGGCTCGTTGAGAACAGCATTGACGGCACCACCGAGCGTCGCCCTGCCAAGACCATCGAGCAGTTTCGATCTTTAGCACGGGAAGACGTGCAATTATGGGCATTCGGGTTCGATATGGACAATATGAAGGCACGTTGTTGGTATGACGCTTCTATGCCGATTCTTGCTGTGCCTAGTGAAATGAAGGCGTGCTTTAAGGGGGAGGTGGAGGGTCTGATTCGTGGTGCTCGTTGGGTGGCTCAGATGCTGAGAGAGAGAGTCAAAGATGCATTATTCGGCGATGCAGATGTCCGTGGTGATCTGTCGTTCGTTCAGAACCATTTCTGGACAGCTACGGAGGCTGGATTTTACAAACATGTCCGTCGCCTGCGAGACACGTTACACATTCCAAACAATGCGCTAAGCGTGCTGGAAAGCTGGCATGAAGAACTTGGCATAAAAGCTTTAGCGGCTTTTGATCATTATGCTCAAGTTGGTGATTTCGACACCGTCGATCCAAGACGCATAGCAGTAGCGCGTAATTACCTGAAGCAGGTTCTCGGTGGGAAGAAACTACGCCAGCTTCTTAGACTCCCTCAACCTGTTCGCATGGAACCCTGATTTCATAAGGAGACGTTGATGAGCCAAGCAACCATACCAGGCAATCCTTTCCCCCAAGGTAACCCCGATCACCCATCGTTCGCCATTCTGAAGAATTGGTGGCAATCGTTGGAATCGGATCGAGGGGAACGTGCCGAACTCAGGCGCGCGGCGAACCTGACAGAAGTCATGTTCTGCCCGTCATTTCACCGGCTTCTTCATTTGCTACAAAGAGCGGGGTATGGGGTAGCAGAACGCCGCTGTGCGAAGCTGGCTGCGATAGCTGGACTGATAGCGAGAGTAAAGATGGAAACAACGGAGCTTCTTGCCACTCACATGGGAAGGCCAAAGGATGGTGGCGAGAAATCTGCTGTGTCTGAGCTGAGGGTTCGTCGAATCCTAGCCTGTGATGACGTCGATGAACTGTACACGTTACTGCGCCGAGCAATGTCCTTGATGGGTGACCAAGCGAACTTGTCAGACCTCGCTGCAATACTCTGGCATTGGTCGCCCATGGACGAAAAACGGCCGAACGATCCACGTCGTCAAATGGCCTATCAGTACTATGCTGCGGCACCACTTTGATTGAATTGCTATTTAACGGAGGGAGCACACGATGGCAACTTTTCTGCAACTGCACCTACTGACCAGCTATCCACCTGCCTGTCTCAACCGAGACGATCTTAACCGGCCAAAGACTGCCATGATGGGAGGGGTGCCAAGACTTCGGGCTTCGTCCCAAAGCCTCAAGCGTGCGTGGAGGACTTCGGATCTCTTTGAGGGTGCGCTCAAGGACCATATTGGGACACGCACTAAATTGAAAGGAGTGAAAGTGTTCAAACGTTTGCGCGGGGCCAACGTGCCTGAGGAGAGTGCAAAGAAATGGGCCCAGGCGATTGCGAGTCAGTTTGGCAAGCTGAAGGCAGCGAATGCCAATAAGCCGCTCCATGACCTCGAAATTGAACAGCTCGCTCATTTCAGTCCAGAGGAAGAATCTGCAATCGATGCTCTTGCTGATCGCTTAGCACAGGAGCAACGGCTACCTACAGAGGAGGAGCTGAGGCTGTTACGACGTGACCATACGGCTGCTGATATTGCCTTGTTCGGAAGGATGTTGGCTGATAGCCCTGGGTTCAATACTGAGGCCGCCTGTCAAGTTGCCCACGCGATTACTGTCCACCGAGCACCTGTAGAAGATGACTACTTCACCGCCGTGGATGACCTCAATACCCGGGAGGTGAACGCTGGTTCTTCGCATATTGGTGAGCAAGGATTTGGGGCCGGGCTGTTCTATAGTTACGTCTGCGTAAATTGTGATCAGCTGATGGACAATTTAAGTGGCAACGTTGAACTAACAAAGAATGCTATCCGCGCATTAGTCGAATCTGCTGCGAAGGTTGCTCCGGCTGGTAAGCAGAACAGCTTCGGGACTCGATCGCAGGCATTCTATGTGTTGGCGGAAAAAGGCAATCGCCAACCGCGAGGGCTTTCGTTGGCGTTCATGAAACCGGTTACGGATTATGGAGAGGGCATGTTGGTTAACGCGGTGACAGCACTTGAAACAATGCGCACGAATCTCGACAAGGTCTATTACCAAGGTCAGTCGTTAGAGAGTCGGTCTATCAACGCCTTGAAGGGGGATGGCGATTTTGATGTCTTGCTCTCCTTTGCATCTGACTGTAGAGGTGTGTAATGCGCGATTACCTTGTGTTTCAACTCTATGGTTCGCTGGTCGCGTGGGGTGACATTGCGGTAGGAGAGACGCGGCCCTCATCAATGACCCCGAGCAAATCCGCCGTGATCGGGATGGTGGCTGCCGCTCTAGGGTTACGAAGGCCGGATACTGCTCAGACCGCAGCACAACGCTCTGAATGGGAGGCGGATCACCGTGCTTTGGCAGATGGTTATGGCATGGCGATCAAAGTGGATGCCGTTGGTGTACCTCTCACCGATTATCACACTGCACAGGTGCCCTCTTCCGGAACTGGGCGAACCCGCCAGTTATTTGCTACGCGTCGGGATGAATTGATTCGCGGCCCTAAAAGCAATCTCAATACAATCCTTTCCCGACGAGAGTATCGCCAAGACGTGTTTTATGCCATTACGCTATGGACTCGACCACAAGCTCCGCATACGTTACTCGAATTACGTCAAGCCTTACTGGAACCGCATTTTGTCCTCTATCTGGGGCGCAAGTCCTGCCCCCCTGCGCTCCCACTTCACCCAGAGATCAGGCAAGGGGAAACGATAGAGGCGGTATTAGCCGACCTGTCTTTTGAAAACGTTTTGTCGCAGTTGGTCGAAGCTGGCGGTGGAAGCAGAAGGCGTCGGATTGGCCAGGGATTCCAGCAGGAGCTTCAGGTGCTCTTGTGGGATAGCGATGCCGAAACTGGCTTATCCCCGCACCAGACCATCACCAGACGAGACGCCTCAACCTCCCGTCAGCGATGGCAGTTTGCAACGCGAGAAGAACACCAAGCTTATCTGAGATAGGAAGATGGTCATGGAAACGTCTACATATTGGCTTTCTCGTATCTCCATCAGAGGGGATGTTGGCTGTAAGCAATTGGTTGGAATGGGAGAACTTGATCTGTACGGCCAACATCGAGCGTTATGGAAACTGTTCACTGTGGCACCAGAAGATCGAACAGGACGAGCGGAATTCCTTTTTCATGCAGAGCGCAAAGGTTCGATACCAGTATTTTACGTGCTGTCCCGGCAACAGCCTGTAGATCGTGCTGGTTTGTGGCACGTTGAAAGCAAGCCGTATCGACCTGCCCTTAAGCAAGGAGATCACCTTGCTTTTAAGTTGCGCGTTAACCCCGTGGTAACTCGCAGGACCGAGGAGGATAAGCGCAGGAAGCGCCATGATGTGGTGATGGATGCAAAGTGTCAGTTGAATTGGAATGCGCTTTCGCCGGATCAACGTCCTGCCTTAGCGGATATCGTTCATAAGGCCGGTGTGGCGTGGCTTCAGGCAAGGGCGGAGCGTCTTGGATGCAACTTTCTCGAAGACTCAATCCGAGTTGATTGTTACCAGACTTGGCGCCAATCAGGTCTCAAAGGTATTGAATTGTCAACCCTCGATTTGGACGGCATTCTGACGGTTACAGATCCTCATCGCTTTAGCGCTACGTTGATAGAAGGCGTCGGCCCCGCCAAAGGATTCGGCTGCGGTCTCCTGCTGGTCCGGCGTGTGTGACAGAGATTTGATATGGCTGACATTCTTCCCACACTGAAACCCATTCCGATCAAGGAACGGCTGTCCGTGCTCTACATTGAGTACGGCCATCTTGATGTATTGGACGGCGCGTTTGTGGTGGTGGATAAGAACGGGGTGCGGACGCATATTCCTGTCGGGGGTGTGGTGTGTTTGATGCTGGAGCCGGGAACGCGGGTCTCTCATGCGGCCTGTGCGCTGGCGGCCCGAGTCGGAACGCTCTTGGTGTGGATTGGGGAGGCTGGGGTACGACTGTATTCGGCTGGACAACCAGGCGGCGCACGGGCCGATCGTCTTCTGTATCAAGCGAAGCTGGCGTTGGATGATGAATTGCGGTTGAAAGTCGTGCGCAAGATGTATGCGTTCCGATATGGCGAGGAACCTCCCCAGCGCCGGTCTGTTGAACAACTGCGGGGCATTGAGGGAGCCCGTGTTCGTGAAATGTACAAGCGCGTTGCAGCCCAAGTTGGAGTGCAATGGAAATCCCGGGATTATGACGTCGAAGATTGGGATCAGGGCGATATCGCCAATAGGTGCCTCTCGGCTGCAACGGCCTGTCTCTATGGCGTGACCGAAGCGGCAGTGCTGGCGGCTGGGTACGCTCCGGCGATTGGATTTATTCACACGGGAAAGCCGTTGTCATTTGTTTATGATGTGGCGGACATCTACAAGTTTGAAACCGTCGTACCCTTGGCGTTTCGCATTGCGGCAAATAATCCGGTGAATGCGGAGCAGCAAGTACGCCTGGCCTGCCGTGACAGTTTCCGGGAGATGAAGCTCTTGGAGCGCATCATTCCTGGAATTGAGGAGATGTTGGCGGCTGGAGAAATCCCACGGCCTGCCCCGTTTGAGGAACAAGTGCCCCCGGCTATACCTAATCAGGAGAACCTCGGCGATGCTGGTCATCGTACTTGAAAACGCTCCGCCCCGGCTGCGCGGTCGGCTGGCGGTGTGGTTATTGGAGATTCGCGCGGGTGTCTACGTCGGCAACTACTCCGTCAAGGTGCGGGAGCATATCTGGGGCCAGGTAGAATCTGGGATCGGAGAAGGGAATGCAGTCATGGCCTGGCGTAGTAATAACGAGGCCGGATTCGACTTCGTGACGCTGGGGACCAACCGCCGAATTCCCATCGAACTCGATGGTGCGAAGCTGGTCAGCTTTCTTCCCGAGGACGACACAAGTAGTCAGCAAGCGCAACCACCATGATGGGTGGCATCACTCAGAATCAGTTGGTAGGTTTTGAGCGCACTGGATTGGCCTGGTAAATCAATCTGATGAAGGAAGTATGTTCCCCACGCGAGTGGGGATGAACCGCCTCAAATAAACCACGTGCCTTCTAGCCGTGCGATGTTCCCCACGCGAGTGGGGATGAACCGCAAATTCTCTGGGTTGGGTCGCGATGGGGTGGATGTTCCCCACGCGAGTGGGGATGAACCGAGGTACGATGCGACTTGCCCCCGGTGCATTGAATGTTCCCCACGCGAGTGGGGATGAACCGCTGACGGTCAGCAATTTATCAAAAACCATACAATGTTCCCCACGCGAGTGGGGATGAACCGTTTTGCTTCTTGCGCCATTTGATGGTACATCGATGTTCCCCACGCGAGTGGGGATGAACCGCATTGAACCTTATCCATGGAGGGAGCCATGAGATGTTCCCCACGCGAGTGGGGATGAACCGCGCCCAGTAATGGTCGTCACCCCCGGGACTTTATGTTCCCCACGCGAGTGGGGATGAACCGTGCGTGCAAGGTCGTCGAGGCGCAGCGGCACCATGTTCCCCACGCGAGTGGGGATGAACCTATATACCACCGTAGGATTCTTTTCCTCGAGATATGTTCCCCACGCGAGTGGGGATGAACCGCATAAGAGTGATTGTTCGAGAGTCTGGAAGAGGATGTTCCCCACGCGAGTGGGGATGAACCGAGGTATGACGCGACTTGCGAGCGATGCCTCGAATGTTCCCCACGCGAGTGGGGATGAACCGGACACAATCCCGCCATTGTCTATGGGCATGTCATGTTCCCCACGCGAGTGGGGATGAACCGTCACAAATATGCAACATGAATCCGCCGCCAGCATGTTCCCCACGCGAGTGGGGATGAACCGAAGGACTGCACGGACCAGTTGCGGAAGATTCAATGTTCCCCACGCGAGTGGGGATGAACCGGCCCGTTACACCACGCCCCTATCGCTATAAAACATGTTCCCCACGCGAGTGGGGATGAACCGTCTGCCTCTTCCTTGGACGTCCCGTCCGTGGTATGTTCCCCACGCGAGTGGGGATGAACCGAGAGTGCGATAGCGGCGCAGCACTGGATGTTCATGTTCCCCACGCGAGTGGGGATGAACCGGCCCGTTACACCACGCCCCTATCGCTATAAAACATGTTCCCCACGCGAGTGGGGATGAACCGCACAATTTCAGACGCTCCACCGCGATTTCGCGATGTTCCCCACGCGAGTGGGGATGAACCGCAGACTAACTAATAAACAGACTGACTGATAAGCAGAGCAGCTTTCCTGATTGTTCTCATACCGCCGCCCCATCTAGCCGTTCTTTCGTATGCCGGATACGTACAGATTACGCTCGACATCCACGCTGCCCCATAACATCAATCATCTCGTCCCATGTGTCCGATTACCCACAGCAGGACGTATTGAACGCATGTCATGCTCAACGGCACTGCCCCTGCTATTGCATCCACCAGCCCATTGTGTCACCTCACACTGCTGCTGCTCGAGCGGACAGATCAGGCCAGGTTAGACAGATGCTGCTATTTGAACGCATCCGTAGAGGGGCGTAGAGGGGGTATACTGCTATATATGGTTTTTGGCGTAAGCGTCGCAATATACCATCTGTCCAGAAGTGTCATTTTATGTGATGGACGAATAGGACAAAGAACGATAGAGCGGAGCACTGGTTACGCTGTGAAAGTAAAACGGCACCATGGAACCAGGTGCCAGGCATGCGGGTTTGAC
>Ga0194120_10008284_pt1 | contig 13787 bp, 12 predicted proteins | sample TA2MahCa65mmetaG_FD_148642 | JGI IMG/M metagenome (GOLD analysis project Ga0194120, IMG submission 148642) | Freshwater microbial communities from Lake Tanganyika, Tanzania - TA2015019 Mahale Deep Cast 65m | ecosystem: Environmental > Aquatic > Freshwater > Lake | place: Tanzania: Lake... | reverse complement strand
TCCCCGTCCACATGCAGGGCGTGCCGGCGCGTCTGAACGAACTCAAGAAGCTCGCGGACGACCACGACCTGTTCCTCGTCGAGGACTGCTGCCAATCCATCGGGGCGCGGTACTTCGACAAGGTGACCGGCACCATCGGCAACGCAGGGGCTTGGAGCTTCAACTACTTCAAGGTCATCACGTGCGGCGAGGGCGGGTTCGTGTTCATGGACGACTACGTCGCTTACGAGCGCGCCTGCTTCAACGCGGAACCGGCTCTGCCGATGTGGATGAAGCAGCAGGAGACCGGCGCGCGCGAGTGGGTGACGGAGCCGTTCAGCAACCTCGGCCTGCGCTCCAACGAGATCAACGCGGCGATGATGCGCGTCCAACTCTCGAAGATGGACACGGCGCTGGAACGCTGCCGCGCGGTGAAGAAGGCTCTTCGAGATTCGCTGGAGCCGGGCACGCACTACGTCGTCCAGCATCAGGACGACCCTGAGGGCGACTGCGGTATCAGCTTCGCCATCGTCGTCAGCTCGCAGGAACGCGCCCACGAGTTCAGCAAGGCGCTCAACGCGGAAGGCGTCGGAACCGGGACCGCGCACAACGACGGGTTCCCGGACCGGCACATCTACCGCTACTGGGATTCGATCCTCCAGAAGCGGTCGCACCATCCGGGCGTGAGCCCCTGGACGCACCCCTACTACAAGGGCAAGGTCGAGTACCACCCGGACATGTGTCCGAAGAGCCTCGATATCCTGAACCGAACGCTTCGGTTTGGGCTGAACGTCAACATGACGCCGGAGCACGGCGCGTTGATCGCCGAAGCCATCAACAAGGTGGACGCAGGTATCTGACCACAGGCTTCGGACGCGATGAAGGCGGGCTCCGCGCCCGCCTTCGTCGTTCTCGCCCTCGGTTGGCATCGGCTACGGTACGAGTCCCTCGCGGATCATCTGCAGCAGCGGGAAGTCGTCGCCCTCGAAGGGCAGCGTGATCGCCCGATGCAGCCGTGAGGACGCGTAGATCGCCATCAGCACTTCGTGGGTCTCGAGGCAGTTCTCGCCGCGCGCCGGATGGGGCGGGCCCCCTTCGAGCCACGCGAGCAGGGCGTCGACTTCCATGCGTTTGGGGTTCACCGAGGGCAGTTCGACCGTGACCTCCCCGGACCGGTTGATGATCTGCATCGACCGCCCCGGGTACGCGTTCATCGAGATGACTCCCTCGGTTCCGACCATATGGAACGCGTAAGGCTTCGGTGACATCGTTCCCTGCTCGATGATCGCTCGGACGCCGTTCTCGAAGTAGAAGTGTCCGATGGCTCCGTGCTCCACCTCGTGTCCGAAGTCGATCTTGGGCGACGGTCGGTCGATCTGCCCGATGACGGTCTTGATCGGCGCGTCATCCATCAAGAAGCGTATCTGGTCGACGACGTGCGTTCCGTTCGCCAACAGGTCCCGATCCCCGCAGTAGCCGTAAACCGCCCAGACCTCGCCGATGGCGCCCTCCGCCACGAGCTCTTTGGCTCGATGGGCGTTCGCGTCCCATCGGTGGTTGTGCCCGATGACGAGCTTCACCCCAGCCCGATCGCACGCGTCGACCATCGCTCTGCACTCGCCGAAGCCCACTGCCATCGGCTTCTCGCAGTGGATTGCTTTCGCGCCCGACTTGGCGGCAGCGACGGTCATCTCGGCATGGAGCGGGGGCCACGTACAGATGCTGACGATGTCCGGCTTCTCGCGTTCGAGCAATTCGCGGTAGTCGCCGTACATGGCAGGAATCGTGAAGCGGTCGCCGAAGCTGCGTCGTCGTTCCTCGTCGATCTCGGCGCCAGCGACGAGGCTGACGCCCCCTCTGCCCTGATAGGCACTCGCATGCGCCTGCGCGATGCCGCCACATCCGAGAATCGCCACGCGGTAGGAAGCCATCGCTCACTCTCTTTCCGGGTAGGGGACTCACGTCATCGCGATGCCGTCGGGATCGGGCGCGACGAGTATACCAAGCCCGGGTAGCGAACGAACGCTCAGCGCTTCGCCTCGCCCCAGTTGCGTCCGACGCCCACTTCGACGCGGATCGGCACTCGGAACCGCCTTCCCTTCGCATCCTGGATGGGCGACTCCATGATCTGCACGATCTGCACGACCGTCTCATCGACGCGTTCCGCCGGAGCCTCGAACAGGATTTCGTCGTGAACCTGGAGCAGCATCTGCACGTCGTCGGGTAGCTCGGCGTCGAGAGCGATCATCTTGTCGCGGCAGATGTCCGCCGCTGTGCTCTGGATGAGAGCGTTGAGGGCAGGGCTCCGCCGTCCTGGGGCGAACCGCCTGCGTCTGCCGTAGAGGTTCGTCACCTGATGGTGCTCCTCGGCATAGGCGATCACGGTGTCGCGGAACCGCCGGACCCCCTCGTAGGTGTCGAAGTAGGCTCGGATGAACGCCTCCGCCTTCGAGAGCGGGATGCCCGTGCTGGAGGCGAGACGACGGGCTCCCATGCCGTAGATCAGCCCGAAGTTGACCGCCTTCGCCAGCGCGCGTTCCTCCGGTGTCACCTCCTCGACGGGCTTGCCGATGATGTCGGCGATGGTCTTGCGGTGGAGGTCGATGTCCCGCTCGAATGCTTCCATCATGCGTCGATCCTGCGCGTAGTGCGCGACGCAGCGGAGCTCGATCTGGGAGAAGTCTGCGTCGATCAGCACGCGTCCTTCGGGCGCGACGAACGCCGATCGGATCGTGGCGTCCTTCGGGATGTTCTGGAGGTTCGGATCGTTCGACGAGATGCGACCGGTGACGGTTCCCACTTGGTTGAAGTTGCTGTGGACTCGACCGGTGATGGGGGAGACGATCTGAGGCAGCTTCTCGACGAACACGTTCAGGAGCGTCGTCAGCTCCCGGTGTTCTCTGAGAGGCGAGATGATAGGGTGCGAGCCCTCGAGCCGCTCCAGGGTCGCCTGATCGACGGATCGGTTCCCCGTGCGCGTCTCTCGGTGCACCGTCAAAGCCAGGTCGTCGTACAGCACAGACGCGAGCTCGACGGGCGATGTCAGCATGAACGGCCGTCCGGCAAGTCCGAAGATGACGCCTTCGAGCTCTGCCCGGCGCGCTCGATAGGCGTCGCCGACGCGGGCGAGGTGGTCCGTGTCCAGGAGGACGCCGACGCGCTCCATCCGGCGGATGACGTGCATCACGGGCACTTCGTATCGGCGGAACATGGCAGCCAGCGTGGGAAGCCGGTCGAGCTCCTCGCGGAACAGGCGATAGAGCCGGAACGTGTGGTCAGCGTCGGCGCAGGCGTAGTCGGCAAGGCTGGCGGTGTGACCGAACAGCGAAAGTTGTGGGGTCAGTTCGTCGTACTCCGTGACATTCTCTTCGCCCAAGAGCTCCTTTGCCAACCACTTGAGCCCCTTGGGACGGTTCTCGTCGAGCAGGTGAGCGGCGAGCATCGTGTCGAACACGTACGACGCACTCACGTCAACGCCGTGGCGCTCGAGGACATTGAGATCGAATTTGGCGTTGTGGAGGACGAGCGTTTTGCCTCGGAACAGAGACGACAGGGCAGCGGGGTCGAGACGGTCGGCGGGCAACCAGAACGCCCGATGGGGTTCGCCACAAAACGAGACGCCGACGAGCTGCGCCGTGAGCGTGGATAGACCGTCCGTCTCCGTATCGACGGCGAGGGCGTGGTACGCTGCCAGCGGCGAGAGGTCTTCGAGCGTTCGATAGTCTGGCATGGCGCGGCGTTTCCGGCTCCTGGCGACACGTCGTCAGGTGGGGCGAGTCGCGCCATCCGTCAAGGGCTACATGCGCGGCGTGAACGCGCTGTTCAGGATCTCCAGCACGAGCTCGTCGTAGGAGATGCCGGCTTCGCGCGCCTGAGCCGGGAGGTCGCTCAGGTCGGTCATTCCGGGAAGCGTGTTCAGCTCCGTGATGAAGGGCTCGTCGGCTGGAGTGACGCGCATATCGACGCGCGAGTACCCGTGACAACCGATGGCGTGGTGCGCTTCGACGGCGAGGCGCTGAACCCGGAGCGTCGTCTCGTCTGTGAGCCGCGCGGGAAGGAAGAACTGCGTCATGCCGTGCGTGTACTTCGCCTCGTAGTCGTAGAACTCGTTTTGCGCGACCAGTTCGAGAACCGGCAGCGCTCGCGCGTGCGTTCCCACGCCCAACACCCCGATCGTGATCTCCATGCCGGGGACGAACGCTTCGGCGAACACGGAACCGAAGTCGTGACACGTCTTGCTCAGAATCGGGAAGAGCTCGTCGCGCGCGTGGACGATGGACACGCCGAGACTGGAGCCCTCGGACGTCGGCTTGACGACGAGTGGGAACCCGAGCGCCGCGATGGTATCGACTTGCGGGCGCAGCGCGTCGAGGCGCGACACGACGACGTAAGTGGGGGTCGGCAGATCGACCGACAGGAGAACCTGCTTGGTCACCACCTTGTCCATCGCGACGGCGCTGGCGAGCACCCCGGACCCCGTATAGGGAATATCAAGCGTCTCCAACAAGCCTTGGATCGTGCCGTCTTCGCCGGGCTTGCCGTGAAGGGCGAGCAGGGCGGCGTCGGGTCGCGCCTCCAGCAGCGCCGGGAGCCAACGTTCGTCGCGCGGGTCGATGGGCGTTGCATCGATGCCGACGCGTCCGAGCGCGGCGAGCATGTTCGCTCCCGAACGGAGTGACACCTGCCGTTCTCCGGACGTGCCGCCGAGAATCACGCAGACCCTCTTGTCCGAAAGACGCTCGCGGAGCTCCTCGAACCGTGACATGCCCCTATCTCCTGCGTTCAGCCGACCACCCCCGACGTCCGCAACACTCTATGGATTACGTCGTTCAGCGAGGCATCGGTACGGATTCGAGCATACCGGACGCGGCGACTCGCGCACCAGTGTTCCGCCTCGTCCAGGAACCTGCGCAAGCCGTCGTCGTAGAGGCGGCGGGTATCGTCGTCCCAGACGATCTCGCGCGACGCTCCCGTCTCGGCATCCACGACCTCTGCTGCGCCGGGGATCGCCGGGGCTTCGACCTGCGGCGCTACGAGGTGCACGGCGATTACGTCATTGCCCTTGCCAGCGAGCGCCCGAATGCCTTCGCGGATTCCGTGGACATCCATCATGTCGCTGAGGATGACGACCGTTCCGACCGGCGCAGACCCCAGCGCATAGCCGCGCAGCGCCCGACCGACGTCGCGTCCGTCGCCTGCCTCGATCCCAGTCAAGGCGCGCTCGATGCGAGCAAGACCGCTGGTGCCGGAAGTTCGGGCGATGGGCTGGGCGGCAGCGGCAAAGCCGGCGACAGTCACGGTATCGCCATGCGACAGAGCGACGTGCGACAGCGCCCAGGCAAGACCGCGCGCGTAGTCCAACGGGGCGGGTGAACCGACCGCCATGCTGCGTGTCACGTCGACGAGGAGATGCACCGGCATCGCGACCGGCAGAAGCGCCTGTTTGACGTAGAGCCGGTCTGTGCGCGCGGCGACGTTCCAGTCTACGGCGCGAAGGTCGTCGCCCGGAGCATAGGCGCGGTAGTCGGTGAACTCGATGCGTCCGCCGACCGGCACTCCGATGCGTTCGCCGTGGCGCGCCGCGCGAGGTCGCGCCCGAGAGACGATCCGTAACGACTTCAGCGCCAGAACGTCCACATCCGGGCGAGACATCGTACCGCCTGTCGCGACGTTAGTTGAGACCCAGTTGCGACGCAATCGGCTTGAGCGCGTCCGTCACGAACGCGATGTGCTCATCGAGCGGCACGCCGAGTTCCTCGGCGCCCCTGACGATGTCGTCTCGGTTCACGCCCTTGGCGAACGCCTTGTCCTTCATCTTCTTGCGCACGGACGAAGGTTGGACGTCGTCGAGGCTCTTCAAGGGTCGCACCAGCGCGACGGCGACGATGAAGCCGGTCAGCTCGTCCACGGCGAACAGGGCTTTGTCCATGAGGCTGATGCGGGGGGCGTTCAGGTACTCGGCGTGGGATCGGATGGCGTAGAGGATGTCTTCCGGGTACCCCAATTCCGTCAGGATGGCGATCCCTCGAAGCGGGTGGGACTCCGGCGTGGGTTCCGCCTCGTAGTCGAAGTCGTGGATAAGTCCGACGACGCCCCATCGCTCCTCATCCTCGCCGAAGCGCCGCGCATAGGCGCGCATGGCGGCTTCCACGGCGTACGCGTGCCTGCGGAGCGCCTCCGTCTTCGTGTGTTCGTGGAGCGTTTCCAGCGCGGCGTCGCGACCGACGGCGTGGGTCATCCGGTCGAGTCTCCGTCGTGTGTGCGAGGGGCCCGCACGTAAATGGGGTTCGAGTAGATCCACGGTCGGAACCGTCGCCGTACCTCGACACGATAGACGCCCGCGCCGGTCACGGCATACGACAGCCGCTTGTCGTCCGCTTCGGCGACGACGTTGCCGAAGCGGATCAGGCTGATGTGCGCCGGCTCCGGGACGCTTGCGTAGACGGAGATGCCCGGTTCGAGGGGCAGTTCGTCGCCCATCATCGCGACGATCCGACCGGCGCGCTGCGCGGTGAACTGGAACCCCGTGCTGTCCGCGATCCCATCGTGCGAGATGAAGCAGTTGCCGTGTCTCAGGGCGGCGTAGACGCGGTTCGCCGCGAGGTCCGCGTCGCCGGGAACCAGCGGCTCGTCGAGCAGGATGTGTGTGCGGATCGACCGGAACGTGAACGGGTAGGGCAAAACCTTGGGATACACGATGCCCGGCATGCGCTTCGCGTGGACGTCGAGCGTGCCGATCCCCACGACGCGCCGTGTCGCGCCGACGCGATCCCACTGCGCCAGAGCTCGATGATGGGGCCCGCTCAGCATCGAGTCGGGTCGGCTCAACGCGAGCGCCACGTTGCCCCAGTGCGTGCCGCGCACCCAGTCGTGCATGTACGACCAGATTTCGATGCCGGTGTACCCCGTGGCGTCCCAGTCCGTCCAGGGGCATGCCATGGCGCGAGATGGGTAGCCTTCGCCGATGGGATGGGCGATGAACCCGATCCCGCCCTGCGCGGCGACGGCGTCGATGACCTCCTGCGCGGTGCGTCCGCCACGCCCACGCACGCTCTGGCGGATGTCGAACGCGAGGTAGTGGTCTCGAAAGCGCGGCGAGACCTCCTCTCCGACGAGGAACAGCAGGTCGCCGTGCCAGCCTTGGTAGCCGAGTTCTCTGGCGTCGAGGTGCTCATGATCGGTTAGGATGGCGAAGTCGAGCGCAGCGTCCTGCGCGTGTCGGATGATCTCGTCGACGGTTCCTGTTCCGTCGGACAGCGTCGAGTGGATATGGATCGCGCCTGCGTAGTCGTAGAGGACGGAGGGCGCTTGACTGTTCTGCGGGGACGACGACATGGGCGTATCCTAGACGTCGCTCAGTCTGTCGATACGAACTCCCGAAGCTCCTCGACGCGGCGGTCGATCTCAGCGCGCGTCAGCGCACGTTGGCGGTTCAGGCTGAAATCCTCGACATCGAACGACGCCAGAGCCGTTCCGAAGAGCATCGCGTTTCGGATCGCGCGTTCGTCCGCTGCGCCCGCCGATGCGACGTAACCCACAAACCCTCCCGCGAACGTGTCGCCGGCTCCGGTGGGATCCGCCACTTCTTCCAGCGGGTAGGCGGGGGTGACGCAGTAGCTGTCCGCCGTGAGCGAGATGGCTCCGTGGCTTCCCTTCTTCACGACGACCCGCGACGGGCCCATGCGCAGGATCGCGCGCGACGCCTTGATCAGATTCGCTTCCCCGCTCAGGAGCCGCGCTTCGCCGTCGTTGATGACGAGGATGTCGACGCGCTGCAGCGTGCGCAGCAGGTCTGCCTTCGCCGTGTTGATCCACAGGTTCATCGTGTCGGCGGTGACGAGACGCGGTCGCGTCGCCTGGTCGAGCACGCGGTATTGCAGGTCCGGCGCGATATTCGCGAGGAACACGTAATCCGAGTCCCGGTATGCAGCCGGGAGTTTCGGGTCGAACTCGGCGTAGACGTTGAGGTCGGTGGCAAGCGTCGTCGCCTCGTTCATGTCTCCCGTGTAACGTCCCTTCCAGTGGAAGGTCTTACCCTCGCGCCGCTCGAGACCCTCCAGATCGACCCCGCGACTGCGAAGGAACGCGACGTGTTCCTCGGCGAAATCGGTTCCCACCACTGCCACCAACCTCACGGGCGCGAAATAGCTCGCGGCGACCGAGAAGAAGGTCGCAGAACCCCCCAACGCCGCGTCCACGGATCCGTGAGGCGTTTCTACCGAGTCGAGAGCAACGGAACCGACGACGAGAATCGACATGCGCAGTTCCTCATGGCATCTGGCAGCGAGTCATTCGATGCGACGCTCAAAGAGTTGGGCGCGAGCGGAACCAATCGACGAAGCGCTCGATCCCTTCCTCGAACAGCACTCGCGGCTGGTATCCGAGCAACCGTCGCGCCTTGGAGATATCGGCGTGCGTGATCGGCGCATCGCTGGGGTTCACGTCGTAGTGGACGCACCGCGCCTTCTTGCCGATGCGCTGTTCCAGGAGCTCGACGATGCGGGACACGGTCACGGTGCGCGAGTCGCCCAGGTTGATGATGTCGTACGGACGAGGACGGCGAAGGGCGGCGACCACGCCTTCGACGATGTCGCTGACGTAGGTGCAGTCGCGCTCGGCGGAACCGTCACCGTAGATCGGGACTTCCTGCTCCGTATCGATCAAGTGGGCGAACTTGTAGATCGCCAGATCGGGACGGAGCCTCGGTCCGTAAACGCTGAAGAACCGCAGACACGTCACGGGCAGACCGTAGAGGTGTGAATGCGTGTACGCGAGCAACTCTCCGGCGCGTTTCGTCGCGGCATAGGGCGAATAAGGGTGATCGGCGCTCGATTCCTCTCGGAACGGCACGTCGGTTCCTGCGTAGACGGATGAGGAACTGCCGAAGACGAAGCTCTTGACCGATCCTCTCGAAGCCGCTTCGAGCACGTTCAGCGTTCCCTGCACGTTGACGTCCGTGTAGAGGGTCGCCTGGGCGACCGACGTACGCACGCCCGCTCTCGCTGCCAAGTGGACGACGGCGTCGGGTCGATGCGTGTCGAACGTCTTCTCGAGCTGGAGTCGATCCCGGATGTCCCCCTCGACCCATGCGGCGTTGGGGTTCCCGGCGAAGGCTGCGACGTTCGCTCGCTTCTGCTCGCGGGCGTAGAACGGATCGAAGTTGTCGTAGCCGACGACCCGACACCCAGCCATCAGTAGATGCTCGACGACATGGGAACCGATGAACCCCGCGCCACCCGTCACAAGGACGGTCTGGGGCTCGTACGTCGTAACTCGGTCGGTCTCACGATCCGTCACAGTAGACCTCAACGATGGGCTGCCGTATCGCGGCGGCTCTCATGAGCCACGAGGATTGCCGACAGCACGGCACAGACGCCAAAGAGAACGGCGAACGCCCCGAAGAGACCTCGTGGATCGAGGCTCAAGCCTCCGAGGGCGCGCGTTATGCTTACCACGAAAACGAGCACGACACCAAGATCGCGCCAGAAGAAGACCGCGCCCAACGCCGACGGGCGCTCGGCGCTGTCTGCGACATCGCCGACAAGTGCCGAAGCCACCGGCGGAACCAGTCCGCCCAGCAATCCCAGCAAGAACGCAGCGAGCGCCGCGCTCCACGCTGCGGGTACTGCCGACGCCGCACCGAGCCCCGCCGCACCGATCCCGAACGAGACGAATAGTACCGCGCCGCGCCCCCACTTATCCGAAGCCGGGCTCCCCGTCAGGCTCAGAAGGGCTCGCGCCAGTGGGAAGAACGCCGCCGTGCTGAGCAGCGGATGCGTCAACGTCTCGCGGATGAACGCCGGGAAGACGCTCAGCATCAGTCCGAATCCGACCGACGATGCCGCCATCAGGAACGCGGCGATGCGCAGTCTGGGATGCGCCATGTAGCGGAGCGCCGTTCGCAGACCGACGGTGCGGGGTGCGTCAGCGCGCGGCAGCCGGGCCAGACACAGGACGCCCAGCGCCATGGTGGCGGCGGTCAGACCCAGACGCCATCGGTGTGCGGCGACGGTTCCGCCCTGTGACCGAAGCAGCCAGTCGAACAGCAGCACTCCGAGGGCGAACCCGATGTTCGACGACGCGTGGAACACGCCCGAGGCGAAGCCGTAGCGCGATGTCCGCGAGGCGTCCAGCACCTGGGCTCCGCTGGTGAGCCACATCGACGCCGCCCCCCACCCCCATACCGCCGCCGCGAGGAACGCAATGGCGACGCCCCCGGCAGGACCGCTCAGGTACGAGGCGACCCACACGGCGAGCACGAAGAGCGGGTAGGTCGCCGCACCCACGACGTTGGAGAGGTAGTCTCCGAGCCGTCGAATCGTCGCGCCGACGAGGACGCGCCAGAACATGAAGCTGACGTAGACGGTGCCCAGAACGCTCTGGGCGATGGTCTCGCCCCATCCGAGCGTCTCGTTCAGGTAGGCGACCAGGAACTGCTGGTGCGACGCGCCGCAGAAGAGGAACAGGTAGGCGACGGAGAGCCATGCGAGTTCGCGTGAGATCGTAGGCTCCTCACAACGCTGGTGGTTTCGCGGCGTCGAATCCATCACGGCGCGGGCGACGCCGCTCGAAGTGCGGGTGCTGGCTCGGATCGTCGGTTCAGGTCAACGTATCACGTCGGCAGAACGCGGTAAACGACCGACATGACGACGCGCCGCCGGTTTCGTATACTACGCGGAACCGATCAGAAGGGAACGACATGAGCGATGTATGGCTTGCGCTCAGCGAGGCGGCGTCTCTGGTGCAGGAGCAGTTCGCTCGCGAAGGGCGCACGATTTCGCGAAAGACCGTCAGCCGCTGGGCGAGCGACGGCAAGGTGAGCGCAGCGAGGCGAGGGAGCCGCTGGTTCATCGAGCGCGAGTCGCTGCTGAAGTATCTCGGGGAGCTGCTGGCGGGCTCGGTCGACGTGACGCCCGCACAGCCGGAGCCTGCCAACCGACTCCGCGAGCAGATCGCGCGACGAAACGCCCAGTTCCTCCGCGACCTCGAAGCCGGGATCGACTGACTCACCGCCTGGCGAAGTGCTTTCCGGCGTACTCGGTCCCTGCCGGCGTCCACTGGCTGTAGAACGCGCGCGTCGCCGGGTCGTCGTGGCACGCCAGCCGCTCTGGAATGAGCGCCCAGTTGGTCAGGACGGGGCTCGCCGCGCGGCTGAAATAGGTGTGCTGCGTGCGCCGACCGTGGTTGCAGGTTCCCGCCAACCGCGTGTGGTAGATCGCGATATTGTAGAGGATCGTGGTTCCCGCCTTGCCGCGGATCGGTAGCTCGCAGTAGCCGGGCAACTCGGCGCGCGCCTGATCCATCGTCTCGTACCGGTGGCTGTTCGGAACGACGCAGAAGCACGGGCAGCACTCCTGCACGTCGGTCAAGTAGGTGATCGTGCAGGCGTAGGCGCATTCGTACAGATGGGTCTCATCCCAATTGCGTCGGGTGATCTGCGGTCGATCCTGGTGGAACGCCATGCCAACTTCCCGGCTGTTCTCCGGCGGCGCGTCGCGGAAGTCGAACTGGGCGAACCGGATGTCGTCTCCCAAGATCGACCGAACCAGCTCAAAGACGCCAGGGTACTGGACGAACCGGTCGAGCTCCGGGTGCTCCACCAGGATCTGCCCATGCGACAGGAGGGCGTGTTTCCCGACGCCCCATTCGTCGGGAATCCGCTGCTGGGACCGATCCACGAAGTCGTTGAGGACCCGCACATCGGCGGCGTCCATGCCGTCGCGAATGACGGCGTAGAGGTTCGCCTTGAAGAAGGTCAGGATGCCGTCGCGGTCGGCTCGCGCGAATGTCGGAACCACTCGTTCTCCTCTTGACTGGCGAGTTGGCTGTCTAGGAACGCGGCAGTCCGCGCGGGTCTTCGTCGAAAGGCGTCGTGTCGGCGCGGGTGATCGACCAGTCGAGCAGGTCGAGGGTCAGTCGATGCCGTAAGCGCGCGAGCGCTGGGTCGTCGTACCGGTTGACGAGCTCTCTCGGATCGGTTGTTAGGTCGTAGAGCTCGCTCCGTCCGTTGGGTCGGTAGATGAGCTTGACGTCTCGCATGCGGATCATCGTCGTTCGGCAGACGGACAGAGGGTGATCCTGCTGCTGCCTGCCTTTCGGGTAGTAGACGTGGCTCGAATCGCGTCCCGCCTGGTCTCCGACACTCCTTCCCTCGAAGCAGTGCGGCTCGAACGCGTCGTAGCCGCCTTCGGCGAAGACGGCGCGCGTCATGTCGGCGGGACTTCCTCGTGTCAGGGGAACCAGCGACCTGGCGAAGTGCGTGTGCCGAGGCTCGATGCCGGCGAGATCGAGAACGGTCGCCATCACGTCGAACGCTTCCACCGGCTGACGGCTCACGTGCCCTCGTTTCCCGTCCGGTGCCACGACGATCAGCGGAACGCGGGTCAGCGTGTCGTCCAGCGCGCTGGGCCACTTCTCGACGAGTCCGAAGTCGCCCGCCCAGTCGCCGTGATCCGACCACAGGATGATCGCCGTGTTCTCGAGGTAGCCCATCGCTTCGACGGTGTCGAGAAGCTCGCCGATCAGTCGGTCGACGAACGTCGTCATGCCGAGGTAGACCGCGTTCACCTGTCGGAAGACGCCCTCGTCGAGCTCATCCAGGCGGCGGTACCGGCGGATCAGGTCGTGGAAGTCCGGCTTCCCGTCGACGGGCGGACGCAGCGCGGGGATGTCGCGGATGTCGTACATGCTGTGCCACGGTTCCGGCGCGCCGTACGGCGGATGCGGCAGAACGGTCGGCAGGAACACGCAGAATGGTTCCTTGGGACGGGACTGCAGGAAGTCCATTGCCATCCGGTAGCAGCGCGCGTCTCCGTGTTCCTCGACCGCGCCGTCGAAGGGATGGCTCAGGAAGGTGTAGCGTCGCGGGTCGTCCGGCTCGTGGAGAGGGTCGGCGAACACGCGCCCGCCGCCGCGCGCCTCCGTGATGCAGTCCCCCACCTCCGGGTGCACCAGCATGTCGTTCTTGCCGTACCACCTTATGTCGTATCCCGCCTCGTGGAGGTAGCGGAACAGGTGCGGCTCGTACGGGCGAAGGGAGTGCCACAGCGTTCGGTGACCCCGCGTCGAGGCGTAGAGCCCCGTCATGAAACTGCACCGCGACGGCGTACAGACCGTGTGCTGGATATGGCACTGGTCGAACCGTGTGCCGAGGCTCGCCAGACGATCCATGCCGGGGGTCTGGACCAACGGATGTCCGTAGCACTCGATGGACTCGGCGCGCAGCTCGTCCGGGTTGAGCAGGATGAAGTTCATGTGCCGACCAGCCGCTGCCCTAGAACGTGCTCTCGCGCGTCGTCAGCGGACACCAGCGCGACGTGAGCAGGTAGTCCAACGCGATCTCCTGCGACTCCGACGTGCCGATGCGGCGCAGAGCCGTCATCGACTCGGAGCGCACGTACCGGTTAGTGTCGTTGAGACCGTCGCGGAGCGCATCCATCGCGCCTGAGGCGTTGGGGCCCAGCCGCGCCAGCGCCAGGGCGGCGTTTCGGCGGACCCACTCGTCGTCGTCCTTCATCGCCGACGCCAACGCAACCGCCCCGTCTGACACGCGCTGACCGGCGGTTCCGATGGCTTCTACGGCGACGCGCCGGACAGTCACTGCTGGGTCCGCTGCGGAGCGACACAGGGCACCGACAGCGCTGTCGGCTGACAAGCCGATGTCGAGGAGGGCGTTCGCCGCCATCTCGCGGACCTCGGCGCGAGCGTCTTCCAGCGCATCGACCAGCGGCTGCACCGCAGGGCTGCCCATCGCAGTGAGCCCGTAAGCGGCGTTCCGCCGCACGTACCCCGACTCGGAGCGCAATCCA
>Ga0194120_10008282_pt1 | contig 13788 bp, 9 predicted proteins | sample TA2MahCa65mmetaG_FD_148642 | JGI IMG/M metagenome (GOLD analysis project Ga0194120, IMG submission 148642) | Freshwater microbial communities from Lake Tanganyika, Tanzania - TA2015019 Mahale Deep Cast 65m | ecosystem: Environmental > Aquatic > Freshwater > Lake | place: Tanzania: Lake... | reverse complement strand
AGGCTCTGCAAACCGCTGTCGCGCAAAAGATTGGCAATCTCACCATCATCATCGATCACAACAAAGTGCAATCGGACAAGCCGGTCAGTGAGATCGTCGATCTGGGCGATCTCGAAGCGAAACTGCGCGCCTTCGGCTGGCATGTGGCGCGTTGCGACGGCCATGATCTGCGCGCTTTCGAGCGAGTGCTCAAAGAGTTTGCCGTGATCCTCGACAAGCCGAAGGCTCTCATCGCCGACACGATCAAAGGGCGCGGCGTGTCGTTCATGGAGCACCCGGCGGCGCTGAAAAAGGGCAATGGCTATTACAAGTGGCACGCCGGCGCACCGGATGATGCCTCGTTCGCGGCGGCTTACGAAGAACTGATCACACGGATCGACGACCGATTGCAAGCGGCGAAGATGCTGACGCTGGCGCTCGAAGAGATGGAGCCATTGGAGGCTGTGGCCGTCGTCGTTCCGCTCAACGCATTGGGCGAGCCAATCAGTCAGGGCGGGGATGTGAGGTCGAAGCCCGTGGCGGTATCCAACGAGTATGTGGCTGAAGCCTACGGGAAAGCGCTGGTGGAGTTAGCGGCCTCCCGGCCCGATCTGGTTGTGATAGATGCCGACCTCGCCGCGGATTGCCGCGTGCGTGAATTTGAGTTGATATATCCCGATCAGTTCATCGAGAACGGCATCGCCGAGCAGGATATGGTTTCGATGGCGGGCGGACTGGCGCGGCAGGGGTTGCTGCCGGTGGTCAATTCGTTCGCCAGTTTTCTCGCCTCGCGCGCCAACGAGCAAATCTACAACAACGCAAGCGAGAAAACGAAGATCATTTATGCCTGTCATTATGCTGGCTTAATTCCTGCCGGGCCGGGCAAATCGCACCAGAGTTTGCGCGACATCTCGCTGTTTGGCGCGCTGCCCAACTGCGTTATAATTCAGCCCTGCAACGCTGTAGAGACCCGCAAGGCCGTTGAGTATTGCGTCAACGAAGCGCAGGAGAACTGCGTGATGCGCCTGAACATTGGCCCCTCTCCGCGCCTCATTCAACTCCCCGAAGGTTATCAATTGACTCCCGGCGTCGGCGCGATATTGAGTGATGGCGCGGATGCGGTGCTATTCGCTTACGGGCCAGTTATGCTGCACGAGGCTTTGTTGGCCGCCGATATTTTAGATGAGCGCGGATTCGGCTTGCGCGTGATCAATATGCCGTGGCTCAACCGGTTTGATGTGGATTGGATACGCGATGTGATTGACAGATTCGAGGCGTTGTATGTTGTGGAAGATCACGCGCCAGTGGGCGGGCTGGGCGACGGATTGGTGAATGTATTGGCAAATCATGGTCGGCTGGGCAATCTTCGATTCCACAAATTCGCCGTGGAGGGCTACCCGGCCTGCGGCACACCCGCCGAGACGCTGAGGTATCACGGGCTGGATGGCGGGTCATTGGCGAATCGGATTCGGCCAGCGGCGTAGGTGATCGATGGATCATGCGTGACATCGACGTTCTATATTTCTACGAACACGTTGATCGGGAGCTGGACGTGGCGTGTGCGGTAAAGGCCGTAGCCGAGCAGCAGTTTGGGCTGACAGTAGAAATCGAACAGCATCCCTATGGTGAACTGCTCTCCGATCTAACCCGGTTCAGGCCACGCATAGTGGCGCTGCCTAATCTCTACAATTCCAACGTCCCCTATGCGCTGGAATGGCCGAATGCTATTTGCGTCAATTTGATGTGGGAGCAGATTTTTTACCGGGGCAACGCCAAAGCCAAACTGCCGCGCGGCGAGTTTGCGTTGAAGCACGTGTGGCATCATGCCTGGGGGGATTTCTCCCGGCGCCAGTTGCGCGAACAGGGGGTGCCAGAAACGCACATCTTCTTGAACGGCAACCCTACTTACATTCTTTACGCCGATCCCTATCGGCGCTATTACGATCACCGTGCTGTGCTGGCGGAAAAGTATAATCTCGACCCCTCGCGGCGCTGGGTATTCTTTCCCGAAAATTACAACTGGGCCTTCTACAATGATGCGCAGTTACAATTGTTCGTCGATGGCGGGCAATCGCTCGATGACGTGCAACAGATGCGGGCTTTCTGCACCGTCTCCCTGAGCAGGGTGGCCGAATGGTGCCGGTCACTGGCGAGCGAGGGGGAAGTCGAATTGATCATCCGCCCGCGACCCGGCACAGCACTCGACATGTTCCGAAACACTATGGAACAATTCATCCCGCAAATGCCGGAGCGACTGCATATCATCAAGGGCGAGAGCATCCGAGAGTGGATCGTGGCCAGCGACGTGGTGATTTCATCGTACAGCACAAGCCTGATTGAGGCGGCGGTGGCGAACAAGCCGGTTTACATGCTCGAGCCAGTCGCCCTCCCAGAGCAAATCCACATGGCATGGCACGACCTGACGCCCCGCCTCAGAACCGAGGATGAATTTAGAGGAGCGTGCCTCAGCGAGAAGTATGGAGATATACGCTTGCGCGATTGGGGGCGGGCAACTATGATGCCGCACGGCGACCCGATCCAAGGGCTAGCCAAGTTCTTCTACCAACTCATCAAAGGCGAATTGCGCCGCCCTCCCCGTTTCGGCCATGAGAGTTTGGACCTGCCGCCAGCGTTCGGTTTGCCTCAGCCATTCTTGTTTGAGTACCATAAGCTTTACCGGGTCTATCAACGCGCCCGGCGGGCTTTGACGAAGACCAAGGTTATTCCCAACTACAATTATGAAAAAGATGTGATCGCTGTCGAGCAGATCCGGCATAGAAGTGAACGATGGCGGGAAGTTGTGGCAACGGGCGCGGAGCGCTAGATCTCGTTTCTGCTTGTGAGCTATTGACCACCCCAACTGTGAGTCTTCCAACATTTGCCATTCCCAAACTTTCCCGCCGCGGAATGATTGCCGTCCTGATCGGCGTATTGGCGGTTGGAATTGGCGCCGTTTCAGTGTATCCGCCTCCCACTTGTGATGAAACAGGGTATGCGGTGACGGCTCAGTCGATCTTCTCGTTTGCAAGGCTACGCCCAACGCCATCTGTTGAAATCCCCCTGCTCCGGGAAAGCGATTTGATTCAGCATGGAAGGCTTTACGGCGCAGGGTTGATGTTTGCATTCCGGGCGCTCGGCCTCAGTTTGTTATCGGGGCGAGTCTACTCGCTCGTAGGCTGGCTTGTGGCTGGTTACGCGACGTATCTTGTTGGCAAGACCGTGTTCAATCATTGGGTCGGGATATGGGCAGCGCTGGTATTTATGGGTTGCCTGAAAGCATTCCTTACCTCGCATTTGATCCGCCCCGAGATTTGGACGATAGCACTCGTTTTGCTTGTTTTCCGCATGATCATGCATGCTATTGATCGCGGGAGTCTGCGCTTTTCACTGTTGAGCGGATTGATTTCGGTGGCGCCGTTCGACGTACATGGCAACGCAGTCGTGTTTTTGATCAGTTATGGACTAGTGTTCGCCTGGGAAGTTGGCTGGCGGAGGCGGCAATTTTTGCGCGCGGCCGTTTATGGGATGGGCATGATGATGGGCGGAGCTGTTTGGATCGCCCTCCATGTGTGGTGGCCGGCCAATGCGATTTCGGGTAATTTCTTGGAAATGCTCACCTCTCATACAGTGTTCAGCGGCGGAGGCGCCGGTACTGGTTTCTTAGACAATCTATCAACGATACCTGCGTTCATAACAACGGCATACTGGAGCGCCGGAAGCCCGTTGGGTTTGCTGGAGGCGGTTTTTGGAGTGGTAGGGTTGATAGTCTTGGCTGGCAAAAGCGATTGGCGGGAACGGATGCTGATCAACGCGCCGCTCATCTCGTTCGTGGCCTACGGCCTAATCTTTTCCCAACGATTTGTTCAATACAGTGTGTTGTGGAGTCCATTCCTCTTCCTTGCCGGGTTTGGCGGCCTTTACAAACTTGCCGAACAGCTTTCGCCAAAGCGCGTATTCATCACAAAATATGGCCCAGCGGCGTTGAACCTGACCGGGGTTGCTCTGACCAGCATCAACTTAGCCGGCAATCTCTGGCTCACCTACCGATTTGGGGGCGGGAATTTTTCCGAAATGAGTGTGGCCCTGAATCAGTTCGTTCGCCCCGGCGCCCTTGTGATTGGCGATCCGGTATGGTGGTGGCCTCTGCACCAAGATCGTGTATTCGTGAGTGATGAAAATGTCGCCTTTACCGCAAATTCAGCCGAGATCCGGGCAGGGGCAGGCCACACCATCAAACCGGATTATGTGCTTCTCGACTCTGCTATTGGTTGTATCAACCCCGGCGGGCCCGGTTTAGCCGACGCGCAAGCCTATGTTGCTAACTACTGTGAACGTGTCGGCCAAATTGATGGCGCTTGGGTTGGCGAGGAGGCCAGGCGGTTCAACATCCTTGGACAATCCACCGTTGTCTACCAATGCGTTGCCCCCTAGCCGCCATTTGATTGCCATCGCCACATGGACTCTTCACCGCGCATCATCGTCGCTTCCGGCAACAAATTTCACGCCTATCATCTGGCGCGCGGCGCGGAGCGCGCCGGGTGGTTGCATCGTTTTGTCACCACCATCTTTGATCGTCGCGAAACCGGCATTCCTCTTGAGAAGGTAGTTCAGATTCCTCTACCTGCCTATGTATCCATGCTCATCCAACGGCTGCCGTCTCCGAGCAGTCAAGCATGGTCTTATCTCATCGGAGATAATTGGTTCGACCGCGCCGCCAGCCGCTACGCGCCTGAGGCGGACATCTACCATGCCTTTAACCACCATGGCCTGCACGGCATACGGAAAGCGAAACGAAACGGAGCGATCACCATCATCGAGCGCTCGTCGGCGCACCCCACTATGCAACACCAACTCCTGCGCGATGAGTTTAACCGCTACGGCATCACCTACCCCGCCGCCTATGCGCGCCTCATCGCCAAGCATCTTCAAGAGTACGCCGAAGCCGACTGGATCTTTGTGGCCTCCGAGTTTGTCCATCGCACCATGCTGGCGGAGGGCGTTTCGGCAAGCAAGATGCGGCAAGTGCATTTGGGATTTGCGCCGCAGTATTTCTATCCGGGTGAAAAAAGCGATAATGTATTCCGTGTCATATTCGTCGGCGCGCTAAGTTTGCAAAAAGGGTTGCCCTATCTGCTTGAAGGTTTCCGCCTCGCCAACTTACCACCGGATAGAAGTGAACTGCTGCTTGTGGGCGAGCCGTTTCCCGATGCGCACACGTTCCTGCCAAAGTATCGGGGCGTGTATCGGCGCCTTCGTTTCGTGCCACACCACGATCTGGCGCGGGTCTACCACACCGGGTCGGTATTTGTTTTGCCATCATTGCAGGATGGGTTTGGTATGGTGGTTTATGAAGCGGCGGCTTGCGGCTTGCCCGTTATCGTTTCGGAAAATGTGGGGGCATCTGTGCGTGACGGTGAAGACGGCTTCATCGTTCCGATACGGAGCGCAGAGGCCATCGCTGAGAAACTGCTCTATCTCTACAATCATGAAACCGAGCGACGAAGGATGGGGCAATCGGCGCGCGAGTATGTCGGCCAGTTCACGTGGGAAAAATACCAGAATGAATTGATCGGCCACTATCGCGAAATCTGGGAAGGCCATCGGTAATGGCGAAGGCCGCCCTGCTCACATTGGAACCGGGACTGGGAGGCGTCCCGGCGCTGGCGCGAACCGTATACAGAATGCTCACCAGGGTGGACCACTCGCCGCAAGTCATCTATCGTGCGAGCGGCGATGTGCCAACAACATCGAAGTGGGCGATGTTGAAGTATTTTCTCTCGACGCCGCCCCTCCGAGCATTGACCAAGGACTCCATGCCCGCCATCGCCGTGGCCGACTACCCTTTGCCGCCGCGCTATCAGTATCATCTCTTGCGTTTAGCCGGATCCGAGCTAACGGCGCCGATTGCTGTGGCAGTATCAGGAAGCAGTCACGTCGGCCTGCCGCTGGCGTTGGCCGACCGCCCCTACGTTCTGTGGGTCGCCACGCTGTACGAGGAAGAATTGAAAGGTCGAGCAATAGCCGGCGACGAATGGGCCAATGCCTTTATGCAACATCGCGACTGGCCAATTCTGCAAGCCCAAGAACAATTGGTATATGAAAAGGCGAGCGTTATCCTGGGGCTCAGCCCAACGACCACGGAGCAGATCGCAGCTCGATGGCCTGCTCTCAAGCCGAAGTTGCGCACTGTTGTGTATCCAGTGGACACGCGCTTGTTTGTTCCTAACAATTCCATAGCCGACCCTCCCTACCTTCTGCTCACTGCCCGTATCCGAGACCCGCGCAAAAACGTCGGTCTGCTTCTTCGGGCATTTGCCAAAGTCCATGTTGAATTCCCTCGCCTCCGCCTAGTGATCGCCGGGGATGAGCCGCTACCGGCCACACAGGCGTTGGCGACTCAACTGGGGGTAGACTCTTGGGTGGATTTTGCGGGCCACGTTTCAATCGATCACCTTGTCCAGTTATATCAACGGGCAACGCTGTTCGTGTTTCCATCTTTGCAGGAGGGGCTGGGCATTTCGATACTGGATGCGATGGCGTGCGGCTTGCCCGTCATTAGCACCCGTTGCGGCGGGCCGCAAGGGATTGTAGAAAATGGAGTCACAGGCCTATTGATTCCAAACAATGATGAGGCCGCGCTCACGCAAAGCATTTGTGAGTTACTCGGCCAACCTGCGCAACTGAAAGCCATGGGGAGAGCAGGCCGTGAGAAAATAGAAGAGCAATTCGCCCGAGAACACATCGAAGCAGAATTGCACGCTGCGTTTGCAGATGCTTTCGGCAATGTCTATTGATTACCGCCGCTGGCCCGAAACCAAGTATCATGCTTGTTTCTATCGTCATTCCCACTTACAACGAAGCGGCTGACATCCACGAGACTCTGGATTCGCTCATGGCCCTAACTTACGCGCCGGTTGAAGTGTTGGTGGTAGACGCTTCGAGCGATGAGACGCCACAGATCGTAACATCGTATTCGCCAGATCGAGTGCGGCTGATTCGACAGTCACGAGGACATGGGCGGGCAGCAGCGCGTAACGAAGGCATATTGCTAGCGCGAGGTGAGATAGTCATTATCCTTAATGCGGATGTGCGGTTGCCATCCAATTTCATCCAATCAGTTTTGCCCTATTATGCGAATGGCGCTGATTATGTGCTGGTGGAGAGTCGTGTTGCCAATCTGGAACATGCCACGGCCCGCTATGTGCAAGCCTTGCATGAATTTCACTATCCGCCACGCCCCAACGTTGAAGCGCGCATTAATTGGACGGAGGGCTTTTCTTGCCGCCGTGAAGCTGCGTTAGAAGTTAACCTGATCCCTGAGGGCGATTCGGTAACCTTAGTGGCGGGCGAAGATAGTTGGTTCGGCGACAAGTTAGAATCCGCCGGGTATCGCAAAGCATTCGATCACAGTATCCTTGTCACTCACGTCATGCCTCCCGATTTACCCGGCTTCTGGCGTCAACGAGTCGGGCGAGGGCAGGGCACAGTGCAAATATGGCATGAGCGCCATGGCTGGTCTGTTAGCAAACTTAGATGGGCCGTGGCAAGGCTCACTTGTCTCATTGGATTAGGTTTACTGTTGCCAGTTCCGGCGCTATGGCGCGGCTGGCGGCTAACGCGTTATTCACCGCGAGGCTATGCTGACTGGATCGCGATGACTTTCATTGACTGGATTGCCTCGGCGGCCAATGTGCGAGGTCTTTGGGTCGGCTTATCTGAGGTCTCCCGGGCAACTGAAAATTGATTCCCAGTCCATTGCATGGCGAAACAAAATCCGATGCGGCGCTGGCTTAACGAAAACCTGGGTATCCCGGTAATGTTATTATTGCGCGGGTGGGCGCTCAACCGTCTGATCGCCAACCTTCCAATAGCAGCTATTCGATATGCATACTATCGCATCGTGTGTGGCTTCAGTGTGCCGCCCACCAGCGCCATCTGGATGGGCGCGCAATTCACAGGCGGCGCACTCGATCAAATTGTAATCGGTGAACGTTGCTCGATTGCCTACGACTCGTTCTGGGTAGCAGGCGCGGCCATCCGGATTGGCAACGACGTTGTTGCCGGCCACCGTGTTGAGTTTTATACATCGGATCACGATCCTGACGATCCAGCCTTTGCTCGACGGGATGCGCCGATTGTCATCGAGGATCATGTGTGGATCGGATCGCGAGCAGTCATTCTCAAGGGGGTGACGATTTGCCGGGGGGCGGTCGTGGCGGCTGGATCAGTGGTCACGCAAAACGTGGCTCCATTCACTATCGTTGGGGGCAATCCGGCAAAAGTTATACGAATGCGCGGCGCAACCGAATTCACTTACCAGATCAACGGCACACCGTTATTCAGCTAAACATGGACGATCAGCAACGCGCTCAATTCACCTGCTGGTTTAAACCACCCCTTTGCCCATCTCATTTCACATGCCGATCAAAGCACTCAGTTGGCTGATAAACACATCAGCAAAGCCGGGCATGGATTGCCATTGTTGCGCCATCGGCCCTGTCGTTTGCGCAGATCTCGGCTCACCTCCCGGCGATTTTCTCCTCCCTCCCGATGCAAACTTGCCCTTTCCGATAGGCGTCGAGTAACCATGTGCGGCATCTTCGGCCTTATTGGCAAAGCCGATCATGAACTTGGCGAACGTATCGCCCAATGCCTCCGCCACCGCGGCCCCGACGACCACGGCGTGTGGATATACCCCCCTCCCCCGTCGGCTCCTTCGACTGCGCTTCGCTCCGCTCAGGATGCGCCGACGGGGGAGGGCTGGGGTGGGGGAGAAATTCCAGTGACTCTCGTCAACACCCGCCTTGCCATCATCGACCTCTCGCCCCTCGGCCACATGCCCATGACCACCGCCTCCGGCGAGACCGTCATCGCCTACAACGGCGAGGTGTTCAACTTCGCCGAGACCCGCGCCGATCTCGAACAACGCGGGCACACCTTCCGCTCCAACTCCGACACCGAAGTGATCGCCAACGCCTACGAAGAGTGGGGCGAGGAATGCGCGCATCACTTTCGCGGCATGTTCGCCTTCCTCATCTGGGATGTCAAACGACAGCGCCTCTTCGCCGCCCGCGACCGACTCGGCATCAAGCCCCTCTACTGGGCCGACACTCCACACGGTCTCATTTTCGGCTCCGAACTCAAAGCGCTCCTCGCCACCGGATTCATCCGGCCCGAACTCGATCTCCAATCCCTCTCTTACTATCTGTCCTTTTACTCCGTTCCCACTCCTCTCACCATTCTTCACGGCGTCAACGCCCTCCCGCCCGGCCACTGCCTTTCGTGGAACGCCGACACTCGACGCGTGGACATTCGCCAGTACTGGGACGTGCCCCCCGCCCGCCCCCTCCGCGCCGACGAAAATGAAATCCGCGCCGAATTGCGCCGCCTCCTCGAAGAATCGATTCGCTTGCGCATGATCGCCGACGTGCCGGTGGGCGCATTCCTCTCCGGTGGAGTCGATTCGTCCGCCGTCGTCGGGCTCATGACTCGCATCGCGGGCGAGCGACTCAAAACATTCTCCATCGGCTTCGAGAGCGAAGGCCGCCGAATCGACGAGCGCAGTTACGCCAGCATCGTCGCCAAACGCTACAACTCCGATCACACCGAAGTTGTCGTTAGCGGCCAACAAGTGGCCGACGGGCTCGACCGCATCATCTGGGCAATGGATCAACCATCGGGCGACGGGCTGAACACTTACCTTGTGTCGAAGGCCACCGCCCGGCACGTCAAAGTGGCGCTCTCCGGTCTCGGCGGCGACGAATTGTTCGCCGGGTATCCGCAATTCAAACTGCTCCAGCGCGTCTCCGCCTACGATCCGCTGTGGCAGTCTCTGCCCAACCCGGTGCGCGCTTTCATGGCCGTCGGCGCCCGCACGGCTTCCGAAGTAACCCGCCGCCCGGCTTTCGGCAATGCGCTGGCCTTCGCCGACGACGATTTCCTCGGGCGTTATGGGCGAATGCGCATTCTCTTCAACGACGACTCGATTGCTCGCGCACTCTCGCCGCAAGCGCGCGGCGAATTGGGAAATACGCCCTCCGCTCGAAAACTTCTGGAGCGTTGGGTGCGCGAAGATGAGGCGGATGTCATTGATCGAGTGACCCGGCTCGAACTGAAAAACTACATGGCGCACACCCTCCTGCGTGACACCGATGCTATGAGCATGGCGCACTCGCTCGAAGTGCGCGTGCCGCTCATCGATCACAAACTGGTCGAGTTCGTCACCACTATTCCGTCCCACCTCAAGATTCGCAACGGACAGACGAAGTATCTGCTCACCTCCGCCCTGGCAGATGTGCTGCCCCGCGAAGTGATCGCCCGCCCCAAACAAGGCTTCGAGATGCCGGTGGCGGCGTGGATGCGCGGCCCCCTGCGCCCGGCGATAGACGACGCGCTCTCGCTCAAATCCATCGAAGCGCGCGGCCTCTTCAACCCCGCCGAAGTACAACGGCTGTATCAGGCCTTCCTGCACGGCGAAGGCCCATACATGCGCGTGTGGGCGCTGGCGGCGCTGGAGTTGTGGATGCGCAAATTTGTCGGATGAAGCGCATCCTCTACTTTCATCACGGCGGCGGATTCGGCGGCGCGCCGCTCAGCCTGCTTTACCTCCTCAAACAACTCGACCGATCCCGTTACGAACCGATCGTGCTCACCCTCAAACCCGGCCCGGTCGTTGACCTTTATCGCTCTGAAGGAATCAAGACACACGTCGCGCCCGACATTGCCGATTTCAGCCACACCGAGCTCGAATGGTACGGCGGGGCAGAGTTGTGGCGGCTTCCCATCCAGGCCGTGCGATTCTGGCCCTCGGTCATCGCCGCGCGCCGATACATTCGCCGCCTCAAACCCGATCTCATTCACCTCAACTCATCCACCCTCGCCGCTCCGGCCCGCGCCGCGTGGCGCGAAGGCATCCCTCTCGTGTGGCATATCCGCGAACCGATTCACAACGGCTACTTCGGCCTGCGCCGCGAATGGCTCACGCGCCACATTGCGCACGATGCAACACGCGTCATTGCCATCTCCGAATACGACGCCTCACGCCTCAAACCTTCGCCCAACATTCGAGTCATCCACAACTTCGTGGACTTCAACGTTTTTGATCGCGCTCTTTCGCCCGGGGAGGCTCGCCGCAAACTCAACCTTACGCCCGCGCAAAACATCGTCGCCATGCTCGGCGGAGTGGCTTACCCCAAAGGAACGCTCACCTTTGTCAACGCCTTGCCGCTGGTGCGCAAGGCCGTGCCCAACACAAAGTTTCTCGTCGTCGGCCCGCCGCCCGCCATTGGCGATTCGTCGCGACTCAAATCGCTGATCAAGTTTGCCCTCCGCGCCGACGCCTATGATCGACAAGTGATGAAAGCGGCCTCGGAGTCCATCGCTGCCGGGCACATCCGCTTCACCGGGATCCGATCCGACATTCCTCATGTGCTGGCCGCCGCCGATATTCTCGCCTTCCCCTCCGTCGTGCCGCACTTCGCCCGCCCCATCATCGAAGCCGGAGCAATGGCCAAGCCGGTGGTGGCTTCGGCGCTCGGCGGCCCGCTCGAACTCGTGCGCGACGGAGTCACCGGCCTGCTCGTCCCGCCCGCCGATCCGCAAGCGTTGGCCGAGGCGATCATTGCCATCCTCCGCGATCCGTCGAAGGCCAAAGCAATGGGCGAGGCCGGGTACGCGCAAGCGCGCGAAAAGTTCGACGCGGCAACGAACGCGCAAAAAACATTTGCCGTGTACGACGAGATTCTCGGTTGATGTTTCGCCGCCTTCCCCTTCGCGCTTATCCGTCGCTCGTTCGCTACACACTGCGACGGCGACTCGCTGCGCTCCGCCCTCCGCCTGCGCCCGAACTTTCCGACTCCGAACTCGACTTTTTTTGGGGGGGCGCCGACTCCGTTGAACAGCGCCTCGCTCACCCCACCTTTCAATTCTTCCTGCCTGCCGAGTTCGGCCCGCCGCCGACTCTCGATCAATGCCAGTCGATCCTCGCCCATCGCTTCTCTCTTCTCGGCGGCGTGTTCGACGCAGGCAACCCAATTCAGTGGCGGCGCGATTTCCGAACCGGCCACGAGTGGCCGCGCGATCACATCTCGAAACTCGAACTCACCACTCAATCGGGCGATGTCAAAATGCCGTGGGAACTTTCGCGCTTTCATCACGGGCTGGCCCTCGCCCTCGGTTATGCGCACACGGGCGACGAGCGGTATCCGCGCGAGTGGGCGGCGCAGGTTCGCGCATGGCGCGAGGACAACCCGCCCGAACACGGCCCCAACTGGGGCAACGCCATGGAAGCCGCCATCCGCGCCGCAAACTGGATCGCCGCTTTTCAATTGATGCGCCCCGCTTTTGATCGCGCCTTCGGCGAATGGTTCCTCAAAGCCCTCATCCAGCATGGCCGGTTCATCACCGCGCACCTCGAAGAATACTGGCCGCCGACGAATCACATTCTCTCGAATTGCTGCGGGCTGATCTGGTTGGGCCTGTTTTGTAGCAATGACTTAAGTCGTTACCACAAACGAAAGACTGAAGCCGATCACTGGCTTGCGCTTGGCTTGCGCGAATTGCAGAGGCAGATTCATTTTCAAGTTCTTCCCGACGACACGAGTTACGAGGCCTCGGTTGCCTATCATCGTTTTGTGACCGAAATGGTGAGCGCGACCATTGGCCTCTGTGAACTCAACGGCGTGTTCGTTCTGCCGAGCACGCGCAAACTCGTGGCGAAAATGGAAGCGGTGATCGAAGGTTTACGCAAACCCGATGGCACACTGCCGTTGTTTGGCGACGAGGACGGCGGGCGATGGCTCGACCCTCACCCCTTGCCCCTCTCCCATCGGGAGAGGGGTCGGGGCGAGGGTGGGTGGGAGTCTTTCCCTCACGGCGGATGGTTCGCTTTCCGCGATGGCGATGAATATCTTGCGGTTCGCGCCGGCGGCAACGGGCAAGCCGGATGGGGCGGGCACGCGCACAACGATGCGCTCAGTTTCGAATACAGCATCGGGCCGCGCAACTTTTTGATCGACCCCGGCACGTACACTTACACCGCCGATCCCCAGGCCCGCAATCTCTTCCGCTCAACGGCTTATCACAACACTCTGCGCGTCGATGGGCAAGAGATCAGCCGCATCCCGCCGGGAGAATTGTTCCGATTGGAGGACGATGTTCAGGTGAAGGTTGACGTGCCGGGCGAGCGCGGCGCGCAGTTCAGCAGTGGCGACTGGGAAGGAGAGCACGGCGGCTACCAGCGGCTCGGCGTGATTCATCGACGGCTGTTCGAGCGATGGGCAGAGGGCTGGATCATCGAAGATGAGGTGGTGGGCGAAGGCGAGCACGAACTGAAATGGTTCTTTCACTTTGCGCCCGAATGCGAGTTGAAAGCCGAAGGATCGAAAGCCTCAACGCAATTCCCCGCCGGGCCAAACATTCGGCTCGAGGTAATTAATAACCAATCACCAATCACTGTTGTGGAAGGCTGGATCTCGCCAACGTACGGGAGGCGAGAAAAAGCGGCCATTGTCGTTTGTTCGATGAGGGCCACACTGCCGGTGACCGTAACGTTTATAATCACGAAACTATGAAGCAACTGTTCTTCGACGGCAAAGGCCAACTGCATATCGAGGACGTTCCCGCTCCGGCATGCGATGCGGGCGAGATTCTCGTGCAGGCTTCGCACTCTCTCATCTCGGCGGGCACCGAGTCCACTGCGGCCACGGGCGGCGGCTCGCTCATCCGCCGCGCAATTGCGCAGCCGCAGTTGATCCGCCGCGCCGCAGAGTTCGCCCTCAAGCAAGGCGTGGGCGCAATGTTGCGCACCGT
>Ga0194120_10008280_pt1 | contig 13793 bp, 12 predicted proteins | sample TA2MahCa65mmetaG_FD_148642 | JGI IMG/M metagenome (GOLD analysis project Ga0194120, IMG submission 148642) | Freshwater microbial communities from Lake Tanganyika, Tanzania - TA2015019 Mahale Deep Cast 65m | ecosystem: Environmental > Aquatic > Freshwater > Lake | place: Tanzania: Lake... | reverse complement strand
AGGTCATATATTTGCCTTCCCGGCCCGCAAACGGACTGTTGTTGACGGCGAAGGTCATCTGGACGGTCGGCTCGTCGATGGACACCGGGGGCAAGGCGACCGGCTGATCGACGTCGGCAATGGTCTCGCCGATGCTGATGTCGTCGATGCCTGCAATCGCCACGATTTCTCCCGCCGCGGCTTGCTCCACCTCCGTTCGCTCCAGGCCGGAAAACACCGCCAACTCGGCGACCTTTCCTGGGGCGTGGGTTCCGTCGCGCTTGATCTGCATGACGTTCTGCCGCCGGGCGATCGCGCCGGAGAGAATCTTCCCGATGCCCATTTTCCCCTTGTAGGGGTCTTGGGCCAGAGCCAGCACGAGGAGCTGGAGCGGCGCGTCGGCGTTGATGGCCGGGGCCGGGGTCTGCTCCAGGATCGTGTCCATGAGGGGGCTGATGTTGGTGCCCGGCGTCTTCAGGTCCAGCGTGGCGATGCCGTTGATGGCGGAGGTGTAGACGATGGGGAAGTCGAGTTGCTCGTTGGTGGCGCCCAAATGCACGAAGAGATCGAAAGTGCGGTTGAGGACGTCGTCGATGACCGCGTCCGGCCGGTCGATTTTGTTGATGACCACGATGGCGCGATGGCCGAGCGCCAGCGCCTTGCGCAGCACGAAAGTGGTCTGCGGCATCGGGCCTTCCTTGGCATCGATCAGCAGGAGGACGCCGTCCACCATCCGGAGGGTCCGTTCGACTTCGCCGCCGAAGTCGGCGTGGCCCGGGGTATCGACGATATTGATCTTCACGTCGTTGTACGTGACGCTCACGTTCTTGGCGCGGATCGTGATGCCGCGCTCCCGCTCCTGGTCCATGGAGTCCAGGATGCGTTCGCCCATGTCGTTGATCTTGCGATGGACGTGCGTCTGACGGAGCATGGCGTCCACCAGCGTGGTCTTGCCGTGATCCACGTGGGCGATGATGGCGATGTTCCGAATGTCCTGCCGGCGGTCGGTCGCCGTGTGCCGAACCATGCGGGTCGAACCGGGGGTCGTTTGCTGTTCCATGGGTGTCAGTGCCTTTCAGCCAAAAAAAATGACGCCGCTCACAGACGGCGTCAGAAGAGATTATACGCGAAGGGGGCGCCCAAATACAAGCACCGGCCGGGTTCGTCGGAGGGGGCCGGGCGGCGTCGGAAGCGGGGGCCGGGATTGAGTTTTCGGGGGCGTCATTGTATGGTGATTCATCAATCCGACGTCCCTGCCGCGGCGTCCCTCGTGAGGAGTCCTACTGCATGTCCGTTCGTGAGCCGTTGTTCGATCGGCGCGTGTCTGCGCGGCGTTCCCGCTGGCGTGTTGCCCTGGCTACGGTGATGGCCCTTGTCGGGTTGTTGGGCGGAATCGTGGCCGGCAGTTTCTGGTATGCGTCGCAAGACCTGCCTCCCCTCGATTCCCTTCAGGAGTACCAGCCGAGCGTCGTGACCCGTGTCTATTCGGACGACCGGCAGGTCATCGGCCAGCATTACGTGGAGCGACGGATTCTGACCCCGCTCGTGGATATTCCGCAAAACCTGGTCAACGCCGTGATTGCGGTGGAAGACGCGCGGTTTTTCGAGCATCCGGGGCTGGATGTGATCGGCATCGTCCGGGCGTTTTGGACGAATCTGCGTCGGGGCGGCAAGGTGGAGGGGGCCAGCACGATTACGCAGCAGCTGACCCGCTCCCTCTTCCTGTCTCCGGAGCGGACCTACGGGAGAAAGTTCAAGGAGCTGATCCTGGCCTACAAGATGGAGTTGGTGCTGAGCAAGGAGCAGATTCTGGAGTTGTACCTGAACCAGATTTACTTCGGCCAGGGGGCCTACGGCGTGGCCTCTGCGGCCCAGACCTATTTTGGAAAGGACCTCGCCGACCTGACCCTCGCGGAATCGGCGCTCCTGGCCGGGCTGCCCAAGTCTCCCAATAACTACTCCCCGATCAAAAACCTGGACCGGGCCAAACGCCGCCAGGAACATGTGCTGACCAGGATGGAGGAAGCCGGGTTCATCACGCCGGAGGAACGAGAGGAGGCAGTGGCGCAGCCCTTGGTCGTCCGACGCGCGGCGCCTGAACAAATTGCCCCTCATTTTGTCGAGCACGTGCGCCAGCACCTCATGACCGCCTATGGAGAGGAAATGGTCTACAAGGGGGGGCTGGAGGTCTTTACGACGTTGAACGTGGAAATGCAAAAAGCGGCGGAAGAGGCGGTGCGGAACGGCCTGCGCCAACTGGACAAGCGGCAGGGGTGGCGCGGCCCGCTTGGGCAGCAGGATGTGACAGGGTTGGCGGAGAAGGCGGTGGCCACGCCTCCGCCGCCGGTCCATGAAGGCGACGTGCTGCAGGGTGTGGTCACCAAGGTGGCGAAGGACCACGTGGTGGTCCAGGCGGGGGGGACCGTCGGGAAACTGGCGTTCGACGACATGGCCTGGGGACGCCGTCGGTTGCGGGGGAAGGATCCCAACAAGGACGTCACCGTGCTGCCCAACGTCAAGCAATTGGTGAAGCCCGGGGATGTGATCGAGGTGGGGATCAAGAAGGCGGACCGCGAGGGCGTGCAGTTCCGGCTCGAGCAGACGCCGATCGTGGAGGGGGGGCTCATTGCGATCGATCCGCGCACCGGCGCGATTCGGGCCATGGTCGGCGGGTATGACTTTGCCCGCAGCGAATACAACCGGGCGGTCCTGGCCCATCGGCAGCCCGGCTCTGCCTTCAAGCCCATCATCTATGCGGCGGCGATCAACGAGGGCCTGGGCCCGGCGACGCTCGTGGTGGACGCCCCGGTCGTGTACGAAAATGAAGACCCCGACAAGACCTGGAAACCGGAAAATTACGAAAAGAAATTTTACGGCGTCATCAGCTTGCGCGAGGCCCTGACCCATTCCCGCAATGCGGCCACGGTCCGTCTGCTGGACAAGATCGGCGTACGGGACGTCATCGACTTCGCGCGCGCGGTAGGCATTGCCAGCCCGCTCAGCCATGACCTCTCGCTGGCGTTGGGGTCCTCCAGCGTCACGCTCCAGGAATTGACGGCCGCCTATGGCATCTTTGCCAACCAGGGGATGCAACTGGCTCCCTACGCGATTACGACGGTGCAGGACAGCAGCGGGCAGGTGCTCGAGCAGAAGCTGTTCGAACCGCGTGAGGCGGTCTCGAAGGAAACGGCCTATCTCATCACCAACATGATGGAGGATGTGATCCAAAAGGGCACCGGGCAGCTGGCCAAGTCCATCGAACGGCCGCTGGCCGGCAAGACCGGCACGACGAACGATTACACGGATGCCTGGTTTGTCGGGTATACCCCGAATCTGGTCGTCGGCGTCTGGGTGGGGTTCGATGACGTGCGGACCTTGGGAGAGACCGAGTCCGGGGCCCATGCGGCCTTGCCTATCTGGGTGGACTTCATGCGCGAGGTCTTGCCCGCCCTGCCGGTCCTGCCGTTCGAGATTCCGGACAACATCGTGTTCGTGAAGGTGGACCCCAGCACCGGTCTGCTGGCCGACCAGGGAGGCCAGGGCACGGTGGACATCTTTGCCAAGGGCACCGAACCGACCGACTCGGCTCCGCCGCGCACGGACCCCATGGAGTTTTATAAGTTGGATCAGGTGCAGGCGAAGGAGCCGGCTGGTGCGACGAGCCCTTCGCCATGAGGCTTGGGCTGAGGAGGGGTGACGCGGGACGCTTAGGACTGGGCGTCCTGATATTCTTCGTGCCAGGCCATCTGGATTGATTCCAGGATCTTCTCGTTGGATTTTTTCGGGTCGTCCCTGAATTCCGGCAGGGCCGTGACCCAGGCGTGGAGATCGGTAAACCGCACCGTCAGCGGATCGACGCCAGGATGGGCTTCGATCAGCTGGATGGCAATGTCTTCGGTATCCTGCCACGTCAGTTCCATCGTGTATCCTCGTCTCTCGTTAAGAATTTCTCGCGAGATATGCTGCACGCATTACGCGTCACGTCAGCTCAGAGAACTTCTTGTTCTGCAACGCTTCCTGCAACGACGTATCCATCAAGATTTCGGCCAAATGATGCGTGGTCTTTTCCACGTCGGCGATGCGGGCCCTGATCCCTCGATGATCGTCGCCGGCCCGAGCGGTATCCAGGGCCTCCAGCGCTGTTTGGATGGCGGCGGTTTCCTCGGCATCGATCAGGTGGCCGCCGAGCCGTAAGGCTTTTTCCGTGGCCTTGCGGATGGCCTCGGCTTCGGTTCTGGCCTCGATGAGCTGACGGGCTTTCAAGTCCTCCGCCGCGAAGGCGAAGGACTCGCCGATCATCCGTTCCACTTCGTCGTCCGACAGTCCGTAGGAAGGCTTGACCTCGATGGACTGGGTCTGGCCGGTCCGGACGTCTTTGGCCGTGACGTGCAGGATGCCGTTGGCGTCGATGAGAAACATGACCTCGATGCGCGGCACGCCGGCCGGGAGCGGCGGGACCTTGAGTTGAAATCGCGCCAGGCTCCGGTTGTCCCGCGCCAGCTCCCGCTCGCCCTGCAGGATGTGGATGTCCACGGAGGTTTGGCCGTCGACGTAGGTGGTGAACATCTCCTTGGCGCTGGCCGGGATCGTCGTATTCCGGCGGATGAGCGGGCTCACCACGCCGCCCATCGTTTCGATGCCCAAAGACAGGGGGGTGACGTCCAGGAGGAGCATGTCCTGGGTGCCGCCGCTCAGAATGTCCGCCTGCACGGCCGCTCCCAGGGCCACCACTTCGTCGGGGTTGAGTTCGCTGTGCGGGACCTTGCCGAAGAGCTCCTGGACGCGGCGCCGGACGAGGGGCATGCGGGTGGAGCCGCCCACCAGCACCACTTCGTCGATCTGGGCCGGCTGCAAACCCGCGTCTTTGAGCGCCTGGCGGCAGGGGCCGAGCGTCTGGTCGACCAGGCCCATCGTGAGCGCTTCGAGCTGATCGCGCGTGATCTCGCGTCGGAAGGTTCCGTGGCCCTCCGGCAGCTCGATGACCACCGTCGTTTTGTGTTCATCGGAGAGGCGGATCTTGGCCCGTTCGGCCTCCAGCCTGAGCGCCTGCATCTGGTCCGGGTAGGGCTCCAGGGTGAGGCCGTGCTGTCCGCGGATCTCGCCCAGCAGGAGATCGACCACCGTCCGGTCGAAGTCGTCTCCGCCCAGGTGCGTATTGCCGTTGGTGGCCAGGACCTCGAAGATGCCGTCCTTGAGCTTGAGGATGGAAATATCGAAGGTGCCGCCGCCCAAGTCGTAGACGGCAATGGTGCCCTGGGTTTTTTCCTGCAGACCATAGGCCAGCGAGGCGGCCGTGGGTTCGTTGAGGATGCGGAGGACATCCAAGCCGGCGATCAGGCCCGCGTCCTTCGTGGCCTGTCTCTGGCTGTCGTTGAAATAGGCGGGGACCGTGATCACGGCCTTCGTGATGTCCTCCCCCAGGTGTTCTTCGGCCCGGCGCTTGAGTTCTTTGAGAATCATGGCGGAGATCTGCGGCGGCGAATAGGTTTTGTCGCCGACCTGGATGCGGATGACGCCCCCCTGCTCCTTGAGGCTGTAGGGGAAATAGCGGAGTTCCTCCGCGACATCCTCCAGATTTTTGCCCATGAAGCGCTTGACGGAATAGATCGTGCGCTCCGGGTTCCGAACCAGGTGTTCTTTGGCCGCATCGCCAACGATCAGGCCGTTGTCGGTCATGGCGACGACGGAGGGCACCATGCCGCGACCGGCGCGGCCCGTGATGACACGCGGGGTCTGGCCGTCCATGTAGGCGATCAACGAGTTGGTGGTGCCGAGGTCGATGCCGACGATGCGTGTCATGGGTGTGGGGTCGTCCCGCTCAGGCGGTCGTGGCGATCAGGTCGTTGACGATGTTGCGGAGATACGTCCGATTCGACAGGAGTTCCCGCATCTCCTTGAGAACGGCCTCTTTGTCCTGCTGGGAGTGGGGAGTCGCTGGGGCCGCCTGGGGACGACGGTCGTGCAGGGCGTCCCACCGGGAGAATAATTCCAACAGGCGGGCCTCCATGTCGCGCTGGCGCTGTTCGAGCAGCTCGCGGTCGGCGGCCAACTTGGTGCGGAGCGATGCCACGGCGGCAGGGGCCTGGTCGGACGCGGCGCGAAAAGCTTCCAGGTCCTCCTGGAGGGTCAGGATTTCTTCAAACAAGTCTGCGGGCGGGGAGGTCCGGATGTCTTTGGCCGATCCGGCTTCCAGCCGGAGCAAATACTCCGCCCGCAGGACCGGATCCTTGAGGGTGCGGTAGGCGGTGTTCAGCATCGCCGAGTTGCCCAAGCTGATGTCCTGTTCGGAGGCGGTTTTGCGCTGATAGAAGTCGGGATGAAAGGCTCGGCTGAGGTCGTAGAATTTCGCTTCCAGGGCTGCAAGATCGATGTTCAGCAACCGGGGCAGACCGAGACAGGTGAAGTAGTCCATCTCCTTCGACAAGGGCTGGACCTTGACGCATTGCTCGCAAAAATACTCCCCGGTGATCTCGGACTGGCAGTGCCAGCACATGCTCCGAGCCATCTGGAGTTCGCTGCGTTTCGTCGGGGCTTTCTGCATTCCATCCGTCGTCATAGGGTGTGTCCTGGCCGCAGCCATCAGGCCGAAAACGATTCCCCGCAGCCGCAGGTCTTGTTGGCGTTCGGGTTGATGAACTTGAAGCTTCCCCCGATCAAGTCTTTCTGGAAATCGAGTTGGGTGCCCTGGAGGTAAATGGCGCTCTTGGCGTCCACGAGCACCTTGACCCCGTCGATTTCGTAGACGGTGTCGTACTGGCCGATCTTGTCGTCGAAGTTGACCGTATAGCTCAGTCCCGAGCAGCCGCCGCCCTTGACCCCGACGCGGAGGCCGCCTTCGGTGATGCCTTGCACGTTGAGCAGGCGCTTGACTTCAGCCAGCGCGGCTGCGCTGAGCGTGATGACCGGTGCGTTCGTCGTATTCGTTGCGTCCATTGTCGACTCCTTGATGGGCCGCCGCCTGCGGCTTACTTTTTCTCTTCGGTTTTTTTCTTGTAATCGTTCAGGGCCGCCTTGATCGCATCCTCGGCCAGGACCGAACAATGGATCTTGACCGGCGGCAGGTTGAGTTCCTGCACGATATCGGTGTTTTTGATCTGTTGGGCCTCTTGCAGGGTCTTGCCTTTGAGCCATTCGGTGGCCAGGCTCGAGCTGGCGATGGCCGATCCGCAGCCGAAGGTCTTGAATCGGGCGTCCACGATTTTCTCGTCCTGCACCTTGATCTGCAGCTTCATCACGTCGCCGCACTCCGGCGCGCCGACGATGCCGGTGCCCACGTCCTCTTCGTCCTTCTTGAAGCTCCCCATGTTGCGCGGGTTATTGAAGTGATCGACGACTTTTTCACTGTATGCCATGGTGCAATCCTCCTCCGTGTTACGCGGTGCCGGTCACGGTTATCGTCAATGCGCCGACCACTGGACGGTCTTCAGGTCGATGCCATCTTTTGCCATCTCGTACAAGGGGGACATTTCCCGCAGCTTCGTCACGATCTCGATGATGCGTGTGGCCGTGTAGTCCACTTCCTCGTTCGTATTGAACCGTCCCAAGCCGAACCGGATCGAAGAATGGGCCAGGTCCGAGCCCACGCCCAGTGCGCGGAGGACGTAGGAAGGCTCCAGGGTCGCCGAGGTGCAGGCCGATCCGGAGGACAGCGCGATCTCTTTGACGCCCATGAGCAAGGACTCGCCTTCGACGTAGGCGAAGGAGATATTCAGGTTGTGCGGCAGCCGCTGGGTGGGGTGCCCGTTTAAGTAGACCTCGTCCAGCTTCGTCATGATCCCGTCCTTGAGGCGGTCCCGCATCGTCGCCAGCCGGACCGATTCGGCGGGCATCTCCTGCTCGCACAACTCGCAGGCCTTGCCGAAGCCCACGATCAGCGGGACGGGCAGGGTGCCGGAGCGCATCCCGCGCTCATGGCCGCCGCCGTCGATGATCGGAGTGAGCCGGACGCGCGGCCCCTTCTTTCTGACATACAGCGCCCCCACGCCCTTGGGCCCGTAAATTTTGTGGGCCGAGAAGGACATCAGATCGATGCCCATTTCCTGGACGTCCACGGGGATTTTGCCGACACCCTGGGTGGCGTCGCAGTGGAACAGGATGCCCTTCTCCTTGGCGATTTTGCCGATCTCCTTGATCGGGTTGATGGTCCCGATTTCGTTGTTGGCCAGCATGATCGAGATCAGCACGGTCTTGTCGGTGATCGCGTTTCGCACATCGTCCGGATTGACCATCCCGTACTTGTCCACGGGCAGATAGGTGACCTTGATCCCCCGCTTCGATTCGAGGGTCTTGGCGGTGTCCAGCACGGCGCGATGTTCGGTCAGGGAGGTGATGAGGTGGTCGCCCTTCTCGCGGTACATATCCATCACGCCCTTGAGCGCGAGGTTGTCGGACTCGGTGGCGCCGCTGGTAAATACGATTTCTTTGGCGTCGGCGTGGATGAGGTGGGCAATCTGTTGACGCGCGCGCTCGACCGCTTCCTCGGCCTCCCATCCGAAGGGATGGTTCCGGCTGGCCGCGTTGCCGAACTTCTCGACAAAGTAGGGGAGCATCACGTCCAGGACCCGTTGGTCCATCGGGGTCGTGGAATGGTTATCCAGGAAAATCGGAAATTTCATCGCTCGACTCCTTCTGCGGTCGTGGTCGGCTGGATTGTAATCAAGGGCGTGCCGCCCATCATATCTTCGACGGTCATGCTGTTCAGCAGTTGATAGATGCTGTCCTGCACTTTGCGCAGGGGGGTTCTGATATTGCAGTGTTCGCGTTGCACGCAGACCGACTCTTCCTTGTCGTGATAGCAGTCCGCGATCCCCAGCGGGCCTTCGATGGCTTCCAAAACCTGGGCAATTGTGATCGCTCCGGCGTTGCGGGCCAGGAGGTATCCGCCTTTCGGGCCGTTTTGACTTTCGACGAGACCGTGCTTGGCAAGTGCCTGGAGCACCTTGGCGAGGAGTTCCACCGGAATGTGGTATTCCTCGGCAATTTCCTTGGTGTTGACGATCCTGGCTCGCGCAACATCGTCGAACTGCACCGAAGCGATGTACTGAAGGGCCATCAACCCGTAATCGGCTTTTTTGGAAAGCTTGAGCACGATCAACCTCCGACAGGCAGAGTCGGGGACCAGACAGGTCTCCGATCAAATTAGTCGGACAAAGTTTATCATCGGTGAAGCTGTCCTGTCAATGAATGATAATACCATTCAATACAAGATGTTATGGTGTAAAATAAGCCGTGCGCAGAAAATATTGACTATGGTACAGTAGGTCATCCAAAGCGTTGCAAGAATCTTAACAGTAAGGATGCGGTGATGGGTGGAACCAATCCCTATATTGAAAAAGCTGAAGCGGCACGGCCGGTGAAACCGTACACGGTGACCTTCGTCTCGCCTGACAATAAGACAACCAAGGTGTTGGTTGAGCCGGAGAAAATTCCCTATGGTCCCACCGGCCTTCCTGGCAGTCTCTTGGACATTGCCTTGGGGGCTGGGGTGGACTTGGAGCATGTCTGCGGTGGAGTCTGTGCCTGCTCCACCTGCCATATCGTCGTGAAGCAGGGGTTGCAGTCCTGTCCCGAAGGGACGGACGATGAGTTCGATCAATTGGAAGAGGCTCCGGGGCTGACCTTGCAATCACGACTGGCTTGCCAGTGCGTGCCGAATGGGACGATGGATCTGCTGGTGGAAATCCCCGCCGTGAACAAAAACCTTGCCAAAGAAGGCCACTGAACGTTCCACGACCAAACTCGCGCAGCGCAGTGTCGAGCCTCCCGCTTCCGCCCCAGTAACGCTTTCTCTCAAGGACAAGGAGTCGAAGACAAGCCAGCCTGGTGGCGGCAGGGCCCGGCTCGTCGTCTTTACTTCACCCTAGGGGCATGCTATTGATACAAAATTCTCGAAGGCTCGATGTTGGTTCCATGTCGTGAGCAATCATAATGGCTGAAGTTCGAGTACGGTTCGCTCCGAGCCCGACCGGCTACCTGCATATCGGCGGGGTCCGCACGGCGCTCTTTAATTGGTTGTTTGCCCGCCATGCCAAAGGAAAACTCATCCTGCGCATCGAGGATACCGATCAAGATCGCTCGACCGATGAGGCCATCCAAGCCATTCTGGACGGTATGCGGTGGGTGGGGCTGGATTGGGACGAGGGGCCCTTTCGTCAAACCGAGCGCATGGACCTCTATCGGCAGCAGGCCCTGCGTTTGCTGGAACAGCAGCAGGCCTATTGGTGCCTGTGCACGGCGGAGGACTTGGAGGCACGGCGGAAGGAGGCGATGGCCAAGGGGCTTCAGCCCGGCTACGATGGGCGGTGCCGCGAACGCGGGATCACCGTGCCGAGCGGAAGCGCCGCACTCCGCTTCAAGGCGTCTCGAGAAGGCCAGATCGTGGTGGAGGATTTGATCAAGGGACGGGTGGTGTTCGACAATAACGTCTTGGACGACCTGATCATCCTCCGTTCCAACGGCTACCCCACCTACAACTTCTCCGTGGTGGTGGATGATGCGCTGATGGGCATTACCCATGTCATCCGCGGCGACGACCATTTGAACAACACCCCCAGGCAGATCCCGATCTTCAAGGCTCTGGGACATGCGATTCCGTCCTTCGGGCATTTATCCATGATCATGGGCGCCGACAAGGCCAAGCTGTCCAAGCGGCATGGCGCCACGTCGATCCTGGCGTATAAAGATATGGGCTATTTGCCGGAAGCCATGATCAATTACCTGGTGCGTCTCGGCTGGTCGTTCGGCGATCAGGAGATCTTTGCGCTGGCCGAGTTGATTGAAAAGTTCGACCTAGCCCATGTGCAGAAATCCTCCGCGGTGTTCAATCCGGACAAACTCCTGTGGATGAACGCGCACTATATCCAGCACGGCGAGCCGAAACGGCTGGCCGGGCTGCTGCGGCCGTTTTTCGGACAGGTTGATCTGGGCGAGGCCGCTGCGAAAGCATCGGATGTCTGGATGGAGAAGCTGGTGGTCACCTTGCGGGAACGGGCCAAGACTCTGGTGGAAATGGCCACGGCGGCTGTGCCCTATCTACAGGAAGAACTCACCGTCGAGCCTGCTGCGGCAGAAAAATTCCTTACGCCGGCGATTGCCCCGTCGTTGACCAAACTGACGGACCGGCTCGAAGGCGTGGCCGACTTCTCGAAAGCGGTCCTGGAAGAGACGTTCAAGAACTTTTTGGAAGAAGAAGGGCTGAAGATCGGCCAACTGGCTCAGCCGGTCCGGGTGTCGCTGACGGGCCGCACCGCCAGCCCCGGGATCTTCGAGGTGATGGACTTGCTCGGGCGAGACCGGACCCTGGCTCGGTTGCGCCAGGGCATCGCGCTGGCCGGACGCACACGCCCTTGACTCTACCCAGCCAGTATATTACGCTGGGCACGCGCTTGGGGGATCGTCTAGTGGTAGGACGTCAGACTCTGGATCTGACTACCTAGGTTCGAATCCTAGTCCCCCAGCCACGCAGTCATACGGTACGTTTTCCGCTCTCGAAGAGCCGATCCCCGGTGGATCGGCTCTTTCATATTGCCGCACCTTGCACGACCGGCTGGTCCCATCGTCTAGCCTGGCCTAGGACGGAGCCCTCTCAAGGCTCAAACACGGGTTCGAATCCCGTTGGGACCACCAACCGCATGTCGCGACGGCCGCTTGCTCTAGCGTCCAGCGAGCAGAAACAGCCCTTTCGCTAAGACTCCTCTCCTCCTCGTGCCTGTCCTCAGAGCCAACTCCCTACGTTAGCCGACTTATTTGGTGAGTTTCTGCTAGGGCTTGACGCATTCCAGAAGGGCTGGGCATGCGGAATCAAGGGGAGGAGGGTTTACGGTCGAGCAGGGACTGGAGCAGGTCTGCGATGGCGCCAAAACCCGACGGCTGTCCGGGCTTTTGCATGGAGAGAGGGCGAGGGTTGGCCGTGGAATTGGCCTGGAGAAATTGATAGATCGGACAGGTGATCCGCCCCAATAAATTCGTGGCTTGTCCGCATTCCAGCATGGCGCTGAAGAACTCAAAGGAATTGTGCAGGTTGGCTGACTGCTTCGGATCAGGGGCAGGCGGCGGGGTTGGGCTGGTCTGGGCGCGGGATTGTTCGGCGGCGAGAAATTGCCTGACCGGACAGAAGGGATTCGGCGGGCTGAGATTGGCACAGCCCAAGATCGCGTCGCAACAGTCGCGCACAAGAAAATCTTCCGTTGCGCCTCGATGCTGCGCGAGGAGAACGAGAAAGGCGGAGGAGGGGTAGTTGGACATGCGGCTCCTTTCTTTGGTGAAAGGCCGACTGGCGTGAAGCATGCGCTGGCGCAGGATTTTTGTCAACGGAACACGTATAGTTGAAAGTGATTCAAGCGATAGGAAACAAACCTATCAAAATCTCACAGGGCTGGCCCTGTCGCGCTCTTCCCGCACCCTGCCTGTCCGTGCCGGTTGTCGTTGCGGCTGGGGAGCAGAAGGGGTGGGAAAACCCAGGGTTTGGTGGAAGGCGCAGGGGACAGGCCGAATCGCAGCGGTATGCCGAAGGTGCCGACTGCGCTTGAGTTTTTTGTCGCGCTTAGGCTATGGTGTGAGCGCTGTCGAGGGGCGCTGCTCGTGCATGAATGGCGGGTGCCTCAACGAGAACCGGCGTTGCAAGGGGGGGGGCGTTTGATGCAGTCACGGGAATTTCACGATGGGGCCAAGGACGGGCTTGAGGCCCTTGAACCGCTCGATCCCAGTCAGGTCCGATCCTTCTCGGATCTGCTGATGGCCATGCGCAAGACGGCGTTCGGCGGTCGGCGGTTAGGGGAGGCGTTCGAGGTTCTTTCGGCCATGATCGAGGATCCCGACTGCTTCGTCGTGATGACCCTGTCCGGCGCGATGACCATTGCCAAGATGGGGAAGATCATCAGCAGCATGATCGACCACGGCATGGTGCAGGCGGTGGTCTCCACCGGCGCCTTGATCGCGCACGGGCTCAGCGAATCGGTCGGCAAGACCCACTACCGGCACGATCCCTCCGTGAGCGACGAGGAATTGTTTGAAAAGGGCTATAACCGGGTCTACGACACGTTGGAGATGGAAGCGAACTTGAACTATGTCGAGCAGGTCATGTCGAAGACGCTCAAGCGGATTCCTCGCGATCAGATGCTCTCCTCCGAGCTGTTGACGCGGGAACTGGGCCGGACGCTGGTCGAGGAACACGAGGGAGCCGGCATTCTCAAGAGCGCCTGCCAGAAAGGCGTGCCGGTCTATATCCCTGCGTTTACCGATTCCGAGATGGGGCTGGATGTGGCGACCTGGGCGATGGGCCATGAAGTCGATCGGGCGCGAAGCCAGGGGCAGGGAGCGGGGCCTGAGGGGGACCTCGGCATCCTGCGTGCCCTGCATCAGGTCCGGCCGACGTTTAATCCCTACCTGGACCTGAACAGCTATACGGATCGCATTTTGTCGGCCAAACGGCTGGGCATCTTGACGATCGGGGGCGGCGTGCCGAGAAACTGGGCGCAGCAGGTCGCGCCCTACGTGGAGATCGGCAACGTTCGGCTGGGGCTGAACGTGAAGCCGCCGCGCTTTCATTACGGCGTCCGCATCTGTCCGGAGCCGGACTACTGGGGCGGCTTGAGCGGATGCACGTACCAGGAAGGAATTTCCTGGGGCAAGTTCGTGGCGCCGGAGGAAGGCGGGCGGTTTGCCGAAGTCTTGAGCGATGCCACGGTGGTCTGGCCCCTTCTGATGATGGGGCTTCTGGAGCGGGGCCGTTCCAAGACCGCGAAACCGTGATTCCAGCCTGAGACGGTCGAGGCCAGGCGTGGCCTGCGCCGTGGAGCCGGATGACGATGCCCGCA
>Ga0194120_10008279_pt1 | contig 13794 bp, 12 predicted proteins | sample TA2MahCa65mmetaG_FD_148642 | JGI IMG/M metagenome (GOLD analysis project Ga0194120, IMG submission 148642) | Freshwater microbial communities from Lake Tanganyika, Tanzania - TA2015019 Mahale Deep Cast 65m | ecosystem: Environmental > Aquatic > Freshwater > Lake | place: Tanzania: Lake... | reverse complement strand
GAGGGGCTTGCCGATGAACTCGGCATAGCGGGCGCCGTCGGGAATGTTGTCGGGGACCTTGCGCAGCCCGTCCATGTCGTCGGAAAAGGCGAAAAGCCGGGTCGGGATGTCGGAAAGCTCGCGGAAGGCCCGGCGGATCATCGAGGTGCGGGCGACCTCGCCGAAGGTGCCGATATGGGGAAGACCCGAGGGGCCGTAGCCGGTCTCGAACAGGACATAGCCCTTGGCCGGCGGCGCGTTCTTGAAGCGCGCGACCAGGCGATCGGCCTCGACGAAGGGCCAGGCATTGGCGGCACGGGCGGCGTCGGGGTCGCGGGTCGTCGCGGCGGGGCTTGCGGACATGGCCGGGGTCTTTAGGTCCTGGCGTTCCGCGCGTCAACAACGCCGCCTATTGCGGCGCGCGCGAAACCGTTAGACTCTCGCCCCAACGGAGCGCCGCATGGAAGAACTCGACATCATACGCAAGGCCGAGGATGGCAATTACCGCCATGCCCGCAAGATGACCGGACCCCTCGCCGACCTCGTCGAGGATTTCGTGCGTCTCTACGCCGAGTTGGGCGGCCTCGTGCTCAAGCGCCACCGGCGCCACGCCGAGATGTTCGTGATCGTCGGCCAGAGCCTGATGGCCTGTCGCACCGACCTCACGCTGGGCGCGCTCGCCGCGCTGCGCGGCCACACCAACGATTCCTTCCTCTATTCCCGCCGGGCGATCGAGTTCTGCGCCTTCGCCGCCGCGGTGCAGCGCGAGCCCCGCCTCGCCGAAATCTGGCGGAACTCCGGCCACGACCGGCCGTCCTACAACAAGTATCTCCGCACCTTCCGCACCGAGAAGCTGTTTCCCCGGGAGGATCCCAATCTCAACGAGCTCGCCGAGCGCTACAACCTCGCGGCCAAATACGCCCATCCCTCGCGCATCGCCTTCGCCGGACGGGTCAAGGCCTCGACCGCCAAGAACGATCCTGGCCTTCTTTTCGATTATTTCCAGGTGAGCGACAGCGATCCCTCGGAGCCGGCGCGGACGCTCCTCTGGGTGCTCAACGCCCATTTCTACATCCTCATGGTGTTCGAGCGCCTGCTCGCCGAGGCCATGGGGCGCGACAAGGCGGCGTGGGAAGCCCTGCGCAACGACGTCCTCGGCAGGCTTGACGACCTCAAATCCAATTGGGGGCCGATCGTCCGGTCCGAGGGCAAGGCGGAGAAGGCCAAGTGATCCGCGCCACCCTCGCCGGCGCGGCGCTCCTGGTCCTTTGCGCCGCGGGCGCGGCGGCGGTCGAGTTGCAGGGCCATCGCGGGGCGCGGGGCCTCGCGCCCGAAAACACCCTCCCCGCCTTCGCCAAGGCGCTTTCCCTGGGAGTCGACGTCCTCGAGCTCGACACCGCCGTCACCGCCGACGACCAGGTGATCGTCAGCCATGATCCGGCCCTCAACCCCAACATCACCCGCGCCCCCGATGGCGCCTTTCTCGAGGCGACCGGGCCGGTCATCGCGGCAACGCCCCTGGCCGAACTCCTGCGTTACGATGTCGGGCGCCTGAAGCCCGGCACCCGCTACGCCCAGACCTACCCGGACCAGGTCGCGGCCGACGGCACGCGCCTTCCCCGCCTCGCCGAGGTCTTCGCCCTGGTCGCCAAGGCCGGCAACGCCAAGGTCCGGTTCAACATCGAGATCAAGACCGACCCCCGCAGGCCGGAACTCACCCGGACGCCGGACGCCTTCGCCGATCGCCTGGTCGCGGAAATCCGCGCGAGCGGCATGACGGCGCGGGTGACCATCCAGTCCTTCGACTGGCGAAGCCTCAAGCGCGTCCAGGCGAGCGCCGCCGACATCGCCGTCGTCCACCTCACCGCCCAGCAGAGCTGGCTCGACAATGTCGAGCGGGGCAAGCCTGGCGCCTCGCCCTGGCTGGGCGGCCCCGATGCCGACGATCAGGCTTCGACGCCCAGACTGGTCGCCGCCGTCGGGGGCAAGATCTGGTCGCCCTTTTTCGGCGATCTCACCCCGGAACTGGTCAAGGAAGCCCAAAGCCTCGGCCTCAAGGTGGTGGCCTGGACTCCCAATACCGAGGCCGACATGGCCAGGCTGATCAATTGGGGGGTGGATGGCCTGATCACCGACCGGCCCGACCGGGCGCGGACGGTCATGGCCGCCAAGGGCCTGCCCCTGCCCGCGGCGAGTCCGGTGGCGCATTAAGTCGGCTTCCGAGGGGGAAACCCGACCCGATCAGCGTTTTGTGCGACGGGATGTCGCATGACGCCTTTGTCTTGGATCAATACTGCTCCAACCCTCCATTCATAATTTCGCGATCTGGGCGCCACGCTTGGCGAAGAATTCGTGGGGTCGCGGGATGAAGAAGGCAAGAAGGCCTAGGCAGCCAGCCTCCATGGCGGCCCGCGCCAAGTCGCGCCCCGTCACCCTACCCACCACCAAAGCGGCCATGGTCCCGGCACGTGAGTTGAAATCCGGTCCGGCGGCCTTGCGCCACTACGTGGTCGGGATCGGCGCCTCGGCCGGCGGGCTCGAGGCGTTGACCGCCCTGATCTCCCGCCTTCCCACCGACATCAACGCCTGCTTTGTCATCATCCAGCATCTCTCGCCCACCTACCGGAGCATGATGCCCCAGCTCCTCGGCCGAGAAACCAAGATGACGGTCAAGGAGATCGCCGATGGCGCGCGCGCCGAGCCCAACGCCATTTTCATCGCCCCGGCCAGCCACAACGTCGTCCTCGAGGATGGGCGGTTCCGACTGATCGAGGTGCCCCGGAAAGTCGCTCCGCGTCCCTCGGTCAACGCCTTTTTTTCGTCCCTCGCGACCGAGTGCGGCGAGGAGGCGATCGGCGTCATTCTCTCGGGCACTGGCGCCGACGGCGCCGCCGGCATTCGCGAGATCAAGGCCGCGGGCGGCCACACCTTCGCCCAGGAGCCGGGCACCGCCAAGTATTCCGGCATGCCCCAAGCGGCGATCGAGATGGGCTGCATCGATTGGGTGCTATCGCCCGATCGCATCGCCGAGGAGATCGGCAGGATCGGCCGAGCCGTCGGCCTAATCGAGCCGCCCAAGATGCCCGATTCGGCCGCGGCTTCCCTCAAGCGGCTGCTCATCCTGGTTCGCCAGGCGACCAAGATCGACCTCACCGGCTATCGCGAATCGACCCTGTGGCGCCGCATCGGCCGACGAATGGAAGCCAACCGCGTCGCCACCATCGAGGACTATGTCGGCTTCGTCGAGGCCAAGCCCCAGGAGCTCGAGCGCCTCGCCAAGGACGTGCTGATCTCGGTCACCTCGTTCTTCCGCGACGACGGCGCCTTCACCGAGCTCGCCAGGGCCATTGGCAAGATCGTCGAGGGCAAGGGAGTGGGCGAGGAGATTCGCGTTTGGGTTCCCGGCTGCGCCACCGGCGAGGAGGCCTATTCCATCGCCATCCTGCTCGCCGACGCCATCGGGCCCAACAAGAACGGCCTCAAGGTCCAGGTCTTCGCCACCGACATCGACCTCGACGCCCTCGCCGTCGGCCGCCGCGGCATCTATTCGGCGCCCGCCCTGGGCGGACTCGAGCGTCGCGTGATCACCAAGTATTTCACCGCCGCCGGCGATCGCTTCGAGGTGATCAAGCCGGTGCGCGACATGGTCCTCTTCGCTCGCCAGGACCTGGTGCTTGATCCGCCCTTCCTGCGGGTCGACCTGATCAGTTGCCGAAACGTGCTGATCTATTTCCAGACCGCGTTGCAGGCCAAGATCCTCTCGGTCTTCCACTACGGCCTCAGGCCGAGCGGCCATCTGTTTCTCGGCAAGTCGGAGAGCATCTACCAGCAGGAGAACCTGTTCGAGCCGCTGCACAAGAACGCCAAGATCTTCCGCCGTCGCGACGTCGCCAATCGCCCGCCCTTCCCTGGCCTCACCGGCTCGCCTCGATCCGACATGGTCGACCTCCAGATCGCGGCGCCAGGTGGCAAGGGCTCCGAGGCGATCTTCAGCGCCGCGATCGAGCAGTCCTACATTCCGCCGAGCGTACTGTTCGGCGACGGCTTCGATATCCGCCATATCCACGGCGACGTCGATCTCTTCCTCAAGGTGGCGCCGGGCAAACCGACCTTCGATCTCCTTCACCTGGTGCGCAAGGACCTGCGTATCGAATTACAGACCTTGCAGCATCAGGCCGAGCAGTCGCGCCAACCCGCCATTGGCCGAAGCCACGCCATCAAGACGCCGGACGGACGGCGCCACTATCGCCTCGCCGTCCATCCGGTGCCGACCGGCCCGCGCTCGCGTCCCCTCTATCTCCTCGCCTTCGAGCCGGCGCCCACCGCCAAGGCGGGCACCACCCTCGACGCCGGTGAGAAAGGCCCCGACATCAAGGAACTCGAGAACCAGCTCGTCTCCACGCGAGAGCATCTCCAGGCGGTGATCGAGGAACTCGAGGCCTCGAACGAGGAGATGCAGGCCCTCAACGAGGAATTGCAGGCGGCGAACGAGGAACTGCAATCGACCAACGAGGAGCTTGAGGCGGCCAACGAGGAACTGCAATCGACCAACGAGGAGCTCACCACGGTCAACGAGGAGCTTCAGATCAAGACCGCCGAGATCGCCGAGGCCAACAGCAACCTCGAGAATATCCAGAACAGCGTCCGCTTCCCGCTCCTGGTGGTGAGCGACGACCTCAACCTTCTTTCCTACAACGCCTCGGCGGCGGCGCTCTTCCGTCTGACGCGGGAATCGATCAACCACAAGCTCAAGAGCGTCTTCATCCCCGAGGGTCTCGGCGTCATCGTCGAACTCGCGGGCAAAGTTGTCGCCACCCTCAAGGCCGCCGAACAGGAGGTCAAGGCCGGCGAACGCTCCTATTCGATCCAGGTCAATCCCTATCTCTCGCCGACCCCGGATCGGGGCGGCGCCGTGATCGCGGTTATCGACAACACCGAGTTGATCGCGATCCAGAACGAGCTCAGCCGTAGCAAGGACCAGCTCGTCGCCATCATGGAAAACGCGACCGCCGCGGTCGCCCTCAAGGACCTCTCGGGGCGCTATCAGTTCGTCAACGCCGCCTTCGAGGGCATGTTCGGTGTCACCAGCGCCGACATCAAGGGACGCACCGATGCCGCCTTCCTGCCCGAGGCGGTGGCCGAGGCCTTCCGGGCCGAGGAACTCGAGGTGGTCAAGCTCCGCAAATCGCGCGAGGCCGAACACCGCATCGGCAACGGCGGCGCCGACGCCAAATGGGTCCACGCTGTGCGCTTTCCCTTGGCCGGCCCCGACGCCGTGGTTTACGCGGTCTGCGTCATGGCCATGGACGCGACCCTACGCAAGCATTCCGAGGAGCAGCTTCGCCTCGCCGCCCGCATCTTCGAGCGCGCCGGCGAAGGCATCATGGTCACCGATCCGAACAACGTGATCGTCGCCGTCAACGAGGCCTTCACCACCGTCACCGGTTATTCCCGCGAGGAGGCGGTCGGGCAGCCGCCCTCGATCCTCAAATCGGGCCACCACAACGCCGAGTTCTACTCCGAAATGTGGGACGCGCTTCGGAAAAAGGGCTGGTGGCAGGGCGAGATCTGGAACCGGCGCAAGAACGGCGAGCTCTACCTCGAATGGCTGACGATCAACCTGGTCAAGGACCCCGACGGCACTGTGGTCAATCAAGTCGGCATCTTCAGCGACGTGACCGTTATCAAGGAGAGCCAGGCCCGCGTCGCCTATCTCGCCACCCATGACGAGCTGACCGGACTGCCGAATCGAACCCTGTTCATCGATCGTCTGGGCGTGGCCATGACCAAGGCGGAACGCAAGGGCGTGCGCCTCGCCATGCTGTTCGTCGATCTCGACAATTTCAAGGTGGTCAACGATTCCCAGGGCCACGCCGCCGGCGACCTGCTGCTCAAGGAAGTGGCCACGCGCTTTCGGAGCGCGATGCGCGCGAGCGACACCGTCGCCCGCTTCGGCGGCGATGAATTCGTGGTCATGCTGGAGGAGACCGACGCGGACAAGGCGGTGGTCGCTGTGCAGCGACTGATCCGCGGCCTCACTCGACCGGTTTCCGTCGGCGGCGGCGAGATCTACGTCACCGCCTCGATCGGCATCGGGGTCTATCCCGATGACGGCAAGGAGCCCGAGGTCCTGGTGCGCAACGCCGACACCGCTATGTATCGGGCCAAGGAGCTTGGCCGCAACAACTATCAGTTTTTCACCGAGCAGCTCCGCCGCTCGGTCCAGGAACGTCTTTCCATCGAAAGCTATCTCCGCCGCGCCATCGAAAACGAGGCGCTGTTCCTCGTCTACCAGCCGATCTTCGACCTTGAGAGCGGCGCGGCGGTCGCGGTCGAGGCGCTGTTGCGGCTTCGCCACCCCGACCGGGGCGTCGTCCTGCCCGGCGAATTCATCGCCGTCGCCGAGGCTTCGGGCCAGATCGAGGCGATCGACCAATGGGTTCTCAACGCCGCCTGCAGGCAAATGGCTGAATGGCGGCGCGCCGGCCTGGCGATTCCCCAGATCATGGTCAATCTCTCGGCCTGGGAATTCGTCAAAGGCCATGCCGCCGATCATGTCCGTCGCGCCCTGCAGGCGCATGGGGTGAAGGCTGGCGATCTGGGAGTGGAGATCACCGAAAGCGTGCTGATCGGCGCGAGTGATCAAGCCCAGGCGGCCCTGCGCGGCCTGCGCGAGATGGGCGTGAGCATCGCCATCGACGATTTCGGCGTCGGTTATGCGGGGCTTTCTTATCTGCGTCGCTACAAGATCGACGACATCAAGATCGACCGCAGCTACGTGACCAACCTCGAAGTCAACGTCGACAGCCAGGCGATCATCCGCGCCGTGCTCGCCATCGGCAAGGAACTGGGCCTGAGGGTCGTCGCCGAGGGCATCGAGACAGCGGTCGAGCGGAACATGCTCAAGGACATGGGTTGTCGCCTCGGCCAGGGCTACTTGCTGGCCCGACCTTGCGAAGCGACGGAGCTCCCGAAGGTTTTGGCCGGCCAATCCTGACGGCTCTCCCGGCCCCCTTCACAACCCCTGGGTTTCATGGTAGGAGCGCCGGCTTCCAGGGCCCACCATAAGGCAAAGCGAGGGATCGCGTGGTTCAAGTTCTCGTCCGCGACAACAATGTCGACCAGGCGCTGCGCGCCCTCAAGAAGAAGATGCAGCGCGAGGGCCTGTTCCGCGAGATGAAGATGCGCCGCGCCTTTGAGAAGCCCTCGGAGCGCCGGGCCCGCGAACAGGCCGAGGCCATCCGCCGCGCCCGCAAGCTCGCCCGCAAGCGCGCCCAGCTCGACCAATAGCCCTCGGGGCGCCCACGCGCCCCGATCCCCCAATTTTTTTCCGCGTATTCCCAGGGACCCGCCGGGCGTAGGGTAGCCCTCGCATGCGCGCCCTCGTTCTCGCCCTCGGTCTGCTGCTCGCCGCGCTCGCTCCGGCCTCGGCCGGTGACAAGTCGGCCGAGCTCGACGGGCTTTTCGCCCGCCTCAGGAACGCCCCGGCGGTCGAGGTCAAGGTCATCGAAAACGAGATCTGGGGCCGCTGGATGGAAAGCGGCGATGATCTGATCGACTCCGCCCTCGGCCAGGGGACCCTGGCCATGTCGGCGGGGCATTACGCCATCGCCATGGCGCTGTTCGAGGAGGTGATCACCCGCAAGCCCGATTTCGCCGAGGGTTGGAACAAGCGGGCGACGCTATTCTGGTTGATCGGCGAGCTTGACGCCTCGATCGCCGACATCGCCCGCACCCTCGCCCTCGAGCCCCGGCATTTCGGGGCGCTCTCGGGCCTCGGCATGATCGAGGAGGCGCGCGGGCGCCTCGACCGCGCCATCGCCGCCTATGACCAGGCGCTCGCCGCCAATCCCCGACTGGACGGCGTCCGCGCCCAGCGCGACCTGCTCAAGCGCAAGCTGAACGGCGAGAGGATCTGAGGCCGCCGCGCCGGCCTAATTCTGGACGGGCGGCGTGGCCGAGGGGCCAAAGGTCTGGATCAGGGCGAAGAGCACCAGGGCCAGGGCCAGAATGATCCCGAAGAACAGCACCGTGCGGTATTCCAGGCGTCGACCGACCTTGTGCTCGATCCGGTCGACGATCATGTCCGACACGAAATAGAGCACGATGGCGACGACGGTATAGGCGACGATTTCCATGGCGATTGGTGAGACGGAGCGGCCCGCCCCCGCGCGCTCGCGGGGACGAGCCGTCGGTCTCGCTTACTTCTGGGCGACCAGATAGGCGATGAGGTTCTTGCGTTCCTCGTCCTTCTTGACGCCGTTGAACACCATCTTGTTGCCCGGCATGTAGGCCTTGGGGTCGGTCAGGTACTTGTCGAGCTGAGCCTCGTCCCAGAGCACGCCCGACTTGGCGTTGACGTCGGAATACTTGAAGCCCTCGACGGTGCCGGCCTTGCGCCCGACGATGCCGGAAAGGCTCGGACCCACTTGGTTCTTGCCCTTCTGTACCGAATGGCAGGAGGTGCAGAACTTCTTGTACACCTTCTCGCCATCGGCATTGGCCGAAGCCGGGGTGGAAACACCCAGAGCCAGCCCAACCGCGAGGGCGGCGATACCCAGGACCTTGTTCATGTCTCGTCTCTCCTTGTTGACGTCCATCCGTCCGGAACCGAAGGACCGCCAATAAACCGAAAACCCGCCTTGACGCAACCCCGACCTTACCGGCCCGGACAATGCTGGCATTCTAGCTGCGGCGGATTGTCGCGCACTTGACTTGAGTCAAGGCTAATGGGATTCCGCCGGCGTTAACCTCCTCGTAGTCTTTCGAGGCGGTTTCTCAAGCGATGGCAATTCCGGTCGAGATCGCGATCGCGCCCCAACTTGCCAATAGGCTGCGTCTGAGCGGGCCCTTTTCCGTGCTGGACGAGGCGTCTTTTGGGTTGGTCCTGGCGGGCGCCCAGGTGATGACCTTCGGTGCCGGCGACGTGCTGTTCAATCAAGACGAGGCGGCGGAACGGCTTTTCGTGGTCATCGAGGGGCTGATCGGGCTCCTGGTCGCCATCGAGGATGGCCGCAAATCCCTGATCGAAATGATCGGACCCTGGCAGATGATCGGGGAAGCGGGGCTTTTCGATTCGGGAACCTATCCGGTCTCGGCAAGGGCGATCGCGCCGACCAAGGCCGTCGCCCTGCCCGCCGCGCCGTTCCTCAAACTGGCGCGGGAGAACGCGCCCTTCCGGCTCCAGTTGCTCGCCTTTCTTTCGGCGCGGCTCCGGGTGCTGCTCCGCCAAATCGCCGATCTCAAGCTGATGAGCGCGCCGCAGCGCCTCGCCTCCTTCCTTCTCGGTCTCGCCGACAGCCGCAGCGGCCACGCCACCGTCAAGCTCAACTGCGAGCGCCGCATCGTCGCCTCGATGTTGGGCATGACGCCGGAGAGCCTCTCCCGCGCCCTGCGCCAGCTCCGCGAGATCGGGGTGGTGAGCGACGCCCGCGATCGCATCGACATCGCCGATGTCGAGGCGGTCAAGGCCTTCACCCGCCCCAAGCAACAGCCCAACAAGGGTTGGCTGTAGGGGGACTATCAAATCCCCAAGAAACCACCAAGCCTTGCGCCGGGGCGGGGGCATGGGTAGGGTCGCGGCCAATAACCAAGATCAGAAAAGACCGCGCCCGGGGATCATGGACCACGAGAAAAGCCTGACGGTCGAGGACTTCGCCCTGGTCCGCAGCACGCCGCTTTTCGTCCGCCTGGACGAGGGGCTGGTGCGGGCGCTGATCACCAACGCCCATGTCAGCGCCCATGCAAGCCAAGTCCTGCTCTTCTCCCGGGGCGAACCGGCGGATCGCTTCTTCGTGGTGCTGTCGGGGCGGGTCAAGCTCTTCATCGTCACGCCCGCCGGCAAGGAAAGCATCATCGAGTTCATCACCGCCGGCCAAAGCTTCGCCGAGGGCGCCATTTTCGGCTCGAGCGTCATGCCGGTCTCGGCCGAGGCCATGCCGGGGACCCGCATCCTCAACATCCCGGCGCCGCCGATTCTCACCCGCGTCACCGAGGACCCGACGGTCGGCCTCGACCTCCTCGACAGCCTCGCCCGCTGGCAGCGCCAATTGATCGCCCGGGTCTCGGAATACAAGAGCCACACCCCCGGCGCCCGCCTCGCCAAGGCCCTCCTCGACCTCACCGAGGTCGAGAGCGGCGCCGCCCAGGTGCGCCTCGGCATGACCAAGGCGGATCTCGCGAGCCGCATCGGCATCGCCCCGGAAAGCCTCTCGCGCACCATCGCCCGCCTCAAGGCCCATGGCGTGCGCTTCCGCGGCCGCAACGTCCTGATCGAGAACGTCGCGACGCTCCGCCGCCTCGCCGCCGATCAGGGGGATTGAGGCGCGAGAAGCGCGTCTTGTCTCCCCCGCAAGCCGGGGTAGAGTGGCCGCGATCTCGCGCAAATTCCGACAGGAGAGACGTCATGGTGGTTCCCATTCTGGTGGTCGCGGCGGTGATGGCTTTCGGCATCTACATGTCGATGTAGCCGCCGGGACTCGTGACCGCCGATCTGGTCATCGGCGGGCGGGACGGCCAAAGCCTCGCCCGTCTGGCCTTGCCCCTCGCCAACCGTCACGGCCTGATCGCCGGGGCGACCGGCACCGGCAAGACCGTGACGCTCCGGGTTCTCGCCGAGGGTTTCTCGGCGGCGGGGGTGCCGGTGGTGCTCGCCGATGTCAAGGGCGACCTCGGCGCCCTCGGCGAGGCCGGCAAGGCGGAGTCCAAATTCGAATCGCGCGCCAGGGAAGTCGGCCTCGGCGCCTGGGCGCCCGCCGGCCGGCCGGTCGCCTATTGGGATGTCTTCGGCGAACAGGGCACGCCGCTCCGCGCCACCATCTCCGACATGGGGCCGCTCCTTCTCGCTCGCCTGCTCGATCTCAACGAAACCCAGGCCGCCGTCCTCGCCCTGGTCTTCAAGGTCGCCGATGATCGCGGCCTCCTGCTCCTCGATCTCAAGGATTTGCGGGCGATGCTGGCCGAGGTCGCCGACAAGGCCAAGGACCTCGCCAAGACCTACGGCACTGTCTCGACCGCCTCGGTCGGTGCCATCCAGCGCGCCCTTCTCGCCCTCGAGCAACAAGGCGCCGACCGCTTTTTCGGCGAGCCGTCCCTCGCCCTCGCCGATTTGATGCGGATCGAGAACGGCCAGGGCGTCGTCAATCTCATCGCCGCCGACAAGTTGATGCGGAGCCCGCGGCTCTACGCCACCTTCCTTCTCTGGCTGCTGTCGGAGCTGTTCGAGGACCTGCCCGAGATGGGCGACCTCGACAAGCCGCGGCTCGTCTTCTTTTTCGACGAGGCCCATCTCCTCTTCGACGACGCCCCCAAGGCCCTGGTCGACAAGGTCGAGCAGGTGGTGCGTCTGATCCGCTCGAAGGGCGTCGGCATCTACTTCGTCACCCAGAGCCCCCTCGATCTGCCCGAGGACGTGCTCGGCCAGCTCGGCAATCGCGTCCAGCACGCGCTTCGCGCCTTCACCCCCAGGGATCAGAAGGCGGTGCGCGTGGCCGCCGAGACCTTCCGGCCCAATCCCAGGCTCGACACCGCCGCCGTGATCGGCGAGCTCGGCATTGGCGAGGCGCTGGTCTCCTGCCTCGATCTCAAGGGCATGCCCCAACCGGTCGAGCGCGTGCTGATCGCGCCGCCGGTGACCCGCCTCGGCCCCCTCGCGCCGGAGGAGCGCAAGACGCGCATCGCCGGAAGCCCGATGCAGGCCCGCTACGCGACGCCGATCGACCGCGAAAGCGCCTATGAACGCCTGACCGGCCGGGTCGCGCCGGTTACCGGCAAGGCCTCGACCGTGCCCCAGGCGGGGGGCGATTTGCGGCGGGTTCCCGAGAAGCTCGACGATCCCGGGCCGCGCCCCGCGCCCCGGGACTACAAGCCGCGCGGCCGCGCGCCGGATACCCTCATCGAAACCGGAGCCAAAAGCGTGGCGCGGTCGATCGGCGCGGCAATCGGTCGGGAAATCGTGCGCGGTGTCCTCGGCTCGATCCTCAAGCGCCGCTAGAGCATGTTCCGTTCTATGTGAGCCGGTCCGCGCTAAACCGTCATGCCCGCGAAAGCGGGCATCCAGCAAGAAAGAAGAACCCTGGACGCCCGCTTGCGCGGGCGTGACGGAAAAAAAAGAACCGGGGCCGCGGCTGACAAGGCCCTCACCCGGTCCGCTACGCGGACCACCCCATGAACTCGCCACCGGCGAGTTCAAACCCGCTTCAAATCGCGGGAGAGGACTCCATTGCCCCAACCTGATCGGAACTTGCGCTAGTCACGGCCAGACATAGGCCGCCATGCTGAGCGCGCCATGGCTGAAGCCCCGGTAATTGGCGCGGCCGGGGCCGGTGGCGGCGCCAAGGGCCACGAACAGCGGCAAGAGGTGTTCATCGCGGGGATGCGCCGCCACGGCATGGGGCGCCCGAGCCCTGTAGCCGGTGAGGTCCTCGACCGCGCCCGACGCGATCTTGGCGTCGAGCCAATCGTCGAATTCCCGCGCCCAGGCGGGGACCTCGTCGCCGCCCCAGGCGAGCGCCCCGAGATTGTGGGTGGCCGAACCCGAGGCGAGGATCAAGACACCGTCCTCCCGCAAGGGCGCGAGAGCCTTGCCGAGGGCAAGATGATGGGCGGGACCAAGGGGATGCTGGATCGAGAGCTGGGTCGCCGGAATGTCGGCCTCGGGATACATGAGCATGAGCGGCACCCAGGCGCCGTGATCGAGGCCGCGTTCGGCATCGAGGCCGAGGCCCGGCACCAAGCCGGCGACCCGCCGCGCGAGATCCGGCGCGCCCGGCGCGGGATAACGAAGCTCATAGAGCTCCCGGGGAAAGCCGAAAAAATCATGGATGGTCTCGGGCCTCGGCGCCCTGCTCGCGAGCGGCGCGGGGCTTTCCCAATGAGCCGAGACGCAAAGCACCGCCTTGGGTCGCGGCAAGACCCGGCCGAGATCGACCAGCGCCGCCTTGACCGGATCCTCCTCGATCAAAAGCGTCGGCGCGCCATGGGAGACGAAGACGGCGGGGATCATGACCGTCGCGTCCAGGGATCGAAGACACGAACACCCAGTCCCACGAAATCCTTGACGTTGCGCGTCACAAGCCGAAGGCCATGAACCAAGGCGGTTGCCGCGAGCAATCCGTCGATCGCCGGGAGGTCCCGGACAATATTCAGCCGACCCCAGGTCTCGGCGATCCGGTCATCGACAGGGAGAATCCGGTCCGCGAAACGGCGCCTGGCAAATTCGATCCAGAGTCCGAGATGCTCCGCCGACACCGGATCGCGGCGGCGCAGACGCCCGATGCCCTTGGCGATCTCCCCGAGGGTGAGGACACTCAGAAAAAGGTGGTCGGCGGGAACCGTGGCGAACCATGCGACGACCCCGGCGTCGGGTCGCCGTCGACTGCTTTCGGAAAGGACGTTGGTGTCGACGAGGTACTTCAACGGCCCCGACCGCGGGCCGCATGTCGACGCTTGGGCACGGTCACATCGGCGAGGGGCGCCAAGCGAAGGAATGCCTTGAAATCAGATGCCGCGTCGAGGGCTCGCCCGAAGTCAGACGTCCCGGCCGGCGGTGCTTTCCGCTCCGGATCGTCTTTCCGCGAAGAGACCAATTTGCGCCGTGCCCTGGCCATGTCGACCTCGTCGACCTCGAAACCCGAGGACATATCCTACCGCCGCCGCCGCTGGGCGGCAAACGCAAGGCGATGGCGTGTCCGCATTGGAGCGCCTATATACCCCGCCATGACCGAAACCGTCGTCGAGGTTCGCGACCTCGCCAAGTCCTATGACAACAAGGTGATGGCGGTCGACGGCATCTCCTTCACCGTCGCGCGGGGCGAC
>Ga0194120_10008276_pt1 | contig 13796 bp, 14 predicted proteins | sample TA2MahCa65mmetaG_FD_148642 | JGI IMG/M metagenome (GOLD analysis project Ga0194120, IMG submission 148642) | Freshwater microbial communities from Lake Tanganyika, Tanzania - TA2015019 Mahale Deep Cast 65m | ecosystem: Environmental > Aquatic > Freshwater > Lake | place: Tanzania: Lake... | reverse complement strand
TCGCGGGCGCGGCGGGCGCGCGGGCGCTGGTGTCGACGGTGACCCGCAGCGCGCGCAGGCCGTGCACGCCCTGCAGCGCCTCGAGCTCGAGCTCCTCGATGCCGCGCGTGAGATAGCCGAGCGACTGGAGGTACTCGATGTAGCCGCGGTACTCGTGCGCTTCGCCCGGCTGCGAGTACACGATGGCGATGCGCCCCGGCTGCGTCACCCGCTCGCTCGTGCCCTTGATGAGCGCCTTGTCGATGCGCTTCTTGACGATCTCGTACCGGATGTCGTACGCGCCGTCCACGTCGAAGCGCTTTTCATCGAACCGGAAGCGGATCGCGAGGGGCGCGTGCTGCACGAGCACGAGGTGCGTGGCCTCCAGCGGCACCGGCAGGGTCGCACGGAGCTGCTCGGCACGCATCGCCATGCCGCAGCTCACCATGAGCTGCCAGAGGCGCAGGTTCTTCAGGTAGAGCGGATCCCAGCCGCCGCCCTCGGTGAGCGAGGCGCCCACGTAGATCTGGTAGTCGACGCCGTCGGTCTTCTGCTTCTCGAAGTAGTGCGGGAACATGCCCTGCGCGGCCTGCTCCTCGAGATCGAGATACGACGAGATGCTCTCGGCCAGCCCCGTCACGCTCTCTTCGAACTTCCGGCGCTCCTGGTACACGGTGGCCAGCCGCGGGTCGAGCGCGTCGCGATACGCGGCGATGCGCTCGCGCACGCGCGAGCCGAACGTCTCGAGATGCGCGAAGAGCCGCTCCACGTCGTTGCGCAGGAGCCCGATCACGCCCACCTCGGCGCCGGACTCGAGCCCGCGCTCGATCTGGGCGGCGGTGCGCCCGATGCGGTAGCACAGCTCGTCCAGCGCGGGGAGCCGCCGCTCGCTGTACGCGGCGTCGATCACGGCGCCCGCGAGCCGGAGCTGGGCCAGGAGGTCGGCCTGGATCGCGAGGGCGCGCTGCGTGGACGAGCCGCGGATGTCGGCGAGCGCGTAGAGCGGGTAGACGTCGGGGAACACGATCGGGTCGATCGAGAGCTGACCGTCCGCGCTCTGCTCGAAGGCGTCGAGCACGGCCTGGCGGAAGCGCCACTCGACGGTCGGATGGATCGCGGTGGCCTTCTCCTTGATGACGGCCTGCACGCGGTTGTTGAGCTCCTCGATGCTGCGCTGCACGGCCATGGCGAACAGGGGCAGGATCTCGCCGAGCTTGGGCAGGTGCATCGGGGAGAAGGCGCCGGGCTCGGTCGCGCCGAGCTCGATCTCGCCGATCACGCGGTCCTGGTAGTGCAGCGGCGCCACGAGCAGCCCGCGGATGCCGGCGTCCACCATCTGCTGCTCGACCGGGTGCGGGTCGGGATGCGCCGCGAGATCGTGGACGATGACCGGTCGCCCGCCCTCCACCGCGCGCGCGTACACCGTGTCCTTGAAGTCCTGCCTGGCGTGGTGCTTGGAGTCCGCGAAGAGGCACGCGTGCTCCATGAGGGCGCCGTAGTTGAGGATGAAGACCTTCTCGCCGTCGAGCGCGGCGAGGCCGAAGCGCAGGTCGGGGCGCCGGAACAGCGTGCGGAGCTTCGACTGGAGCGCCACGAACTTCGCGTGCGAGACGATCGACTCGCGGTCGATGAGGTCGCGCTTGATCGACGACAGCACCTCCTGGTCGGTCACGTCGACGGCGCGCACGATGGTGAAGCCCTCGAGCAGGAAGCGCGCGGGCGGCAGGAGCTGCATCAGCGGCGCCACGTCGAAGAACGCCGCGTCCAGGCGCGCGCGGTCGGCCGCCGTGAGCACGGGCGCCGCGCCCTCCACCTTCGCGTCGAGGAAGGTGGCGTCGAAGGTGATGCGGTAGTGGCGGAGCAGGCCCGTGGCCGTGTCGGGGGCGCTGATGATGAACGGGTGGTCGATGTCCACATGGATGTCGTAGACGCGCGCGAGGATGACCTTGTAGGCGAAGCGCAGCCGCGCCTGCATCAGGCGCTCGACGTCGAGGTTCACCGTGCCGCGCACGCGGCCGGCGTCGTCCAGCAGCGCCTGCCGAAAGCCGGGCGTCTCGTAGACGCTGACGAGGTCGAAGGGCATCAGGGCAGCCCCCAGCGTCACGTCCCAGGAGGCGGGCGCGAACACCGCCGACATGAGGGTGTCGACCACGTCCTGGTGCCGCTCGAAGATCGTGAGGTCGGTGACGGGCGCGGCCAGCTCGGGCACCTCGTCCAGCGCCCTGGACACGACCTCGCCGAGCGTCGCGCAGACCGTGCCCCCGCAGCTCGCGGCATCCCCCCGCCAGAAATCGATGAGCGGGCGCAGGCTCAGCCGCCGCCGGAAGGGAAACGGATCCGGCCCGGCGATGGTTAACGTGCTGAGGTCGGCGAAGTCAGGCGTGAGATCCGGCATGTCTGCGGGTCCTCCGGGGTCCTTGGGACGCCACCCGTCCCCTGCCCGATTCTACCCGCGCCCCTTGCGCCTGCCGAGTGCGATGGTGTATAGACGACGCACCTTTTCCGCACACCCGTGCCCAGCGTCGGGCGCGAAGCCGGGCATCAGGTATCTCAGGTATCACCAACGAGGAGGGCTGCGATGATCGAGAAGTGGCACGACGAACCCTGGGCGAAGGACATGTGGTGGAGCGGGAAGACGTCCCGCCGGAAGTTCCTCGGCCTCTCGGCCGCGGCCGCCGGCGCGATGGGCGCGACCATGCTGGTGCCCGCGCCGTGGCGTGAGGCGTTCGGCCAGGCCAAGCCGTACAAGATCGGTGTGCTCCAGCCCCTGACGGGCGCCGCGGCCGCGGGCGGCAAGACCGCGCTGGTGGGCAATCAGCTCGCCGCCAACCGCATCAACAAGGCGGGCGGCCTGAACGGCCGGCCGATCGAGCTGGTGGTGTCGGACTACGAGTCGAAGCCGGACGTCGGCCGCCGCAAGGCCGAGAAGCTCGTGATCGAGGACAAGGTCGACATCGCCACCGGCGGGTACCTCTCGAACGTCTGCCTCGCGTGCATGCCCGTGTTCGAGGAGCACAAGACGGTCTACATGATCGGCGTGTGCCTCGACACCACGATCACGACCAGCAAGTGCAGCCGCTACGCCTTCCGGCCCTTCGACTACGCGCCGTCGCAGGCCGTGGCGATCGCGCCGCACCTCGTGAACAAGATGGGCAAGAAGTGGCACATCGTGTATCTCGACTACGCGTGGGGCCAGTCGACGCGCGACGCCTACGTCGAGCAGATCAAGAAGAACGGCGGCGACGTGGTCGGCACCACCGGCATCCCGCTCGGCACCGCGGACATGACCGCGTTCATCTCGAAGATCACCGGCAACTTCGACGGCCTCTTCGCGATCATGTTCGGCGCCAACGCGGTGACGTTCACCAACCAGGCGTACGACCTCGGGCTCTTCCGCAAGGCGAAGTACGCGGGCGACGGCGCGGTGGCGGAGTCGACCCACCTGCAGGCGCTCGGCAAGAAGGTCGAAGGCTTCGTCGGCGTCAACCGCTACATCCCGGTCTTCACGAAGCCGCTGGACACGCCGCACCACAAGAAGTTCTTCGACGAGTCCAAGGTGCTCCTCAAGCAGATGGACCCGTCGGGCCCGGACCCCGACCGCTACGTGCAGTCGAACTTCGAGGCCATGAACTTCCTGAAGCTCGGTGTCCAGAAGTCGGGCTTCAAGGGCCGCGAGGACTCGATGAAGCTGATCGAGGCGCTCGAGGGCATGGAGGTCAAGGAAGGCGACGACTTCCCCCAGGGCGACAAGCTCCTGCGCAAGGAAGACCACCAGGCCTTCCTGCGGCAGTTCATCTTCGACATCAAGGACGGCAAGCACCGCCTCCTCGACGTCGTCAGCCGCGAGAAGGTCACCGTGCCGCCGGCCTGCACCTTCCCGAAGGCGTGACGACCGCTCCTCTTCAGGGCTCGACGACCCCGGCCGGTGACGGCCGGGGTCGCCCGGGCGACGCGGACGTGCTCCTCCGCATCGAGGGCCTCACCATGCGGTTCGGCGGGCTCGCGGCCATGAACAACGTCTCGCTCTCGGTGCCGCGGGGGGAGATCCGCGCCGTCATCGGCCCCAACGGCGCGGGCAAGTCGACCTTCTTCAACTGCCTCACGGGGGTACTCAAGCCCACGAGCGGGCGCATCGTGTTCGACGGCCACGACATCACGGGCCTGCCGCCGCACGAGATCTCGAAAAGGGCCATCGCGCGCTCCTACCAGATCACCAACATCCTGCCCGGGGCCACCGTGCTGGAGAACGTGCGGATCGCCGTGCAGTCGCGGCACCACTCCTGGAGCCTGCTCAAGCACCACCGCTCGTACGACGACGTGATCGAGCGCGCCCGCGCCGTGCTCGCCTCGGTCGGCCTCGCGGAGAAGGCGGAGGAGCTGGCCGCCAACCTCTCGCACGGCGAGCAGCGCAACCTCGAGATCGGCATCGCGCTCGGCACGGAGCCGAAGCTCCTGTGCCTCGACGAGCCGACGGCCGGCATGAGCGTGAGCGAGACGCACGCCACCGTGGAGCTGATCCGGCGGATCGCCGCGAACCTCACCATCATGATCGTGGAGCACGACATGGAAGTGGTGATGGGGCTCGCCCACACGATCAGCGTCTTCCACTACGGCGAGGTGCTCGCCGAAGGCACGCCGGCGGCCATCCAGGCGAACCCCCGCGTGCAGGAGGTCTACCTCAAGACCTGATGCTCACCCTCGACGGCGTCCACACCTACTACGAGAAGTCGCACATCCTGCACGGGGTGTCGCTCGAAGTGCGCCCCGGCGAGGTCGTGGGCCTCCTCGGGCGCAACGGCGTCGGCAAGTCGACGACGCTCAAGACGATCATGGGCCTGGTGCGCCCCGCCGAAGGGAAGATCGCCTTCGAGGGCAACAACATCGCGGGGGTCGCCCCCTACAAGCTGGCGCGGGCGGGCATCGGCTACGTGCCGGAGGACCGCCGGATCTTCAAGCTGCTCTCGGTGCTGGAGAACCTGCGCACCGGGCTCGACCGCCCCGAGGTCTCCGCGGAGCGCCGCGAGGAGCTCCTGCAGAAGGTCTACACGAGCTTCCCGATCCTCCGGGACCGACGCGACCAGGCGGGCGGCACGCTGTCGGGCGGCGAGCAGCAGATGCTCGCGATCGCGCGCGCCATGATGCTCGAGCCCCGCATCATCCTGCTCGACGAGCCCACCGAGGGGCTCATGCCGCGCATGGTCGACCAGATCCGCCACATCATCGAGGTCCTCCACCAGGAAGGGGTCGCCATCCTCCTCGTCGAGCAGAACGTGCCGCTGACCCTCGCCGTCTCCGACCGCTGCTACATCATGGAGAAGGGCGTCATCCGCCACCAGGCACCCTCCGCGGAGCTGCGCGCGGATGCCACCGTCATCCACCAGTACCTGGGAGTCTGAGCCCTCATGATCCCCTTCGACCAGATCTTCGTGCAGATCGTGAACGGCCTGGTGAACGGCATGATCCTGGCGCTCGTGGCCTCGGGCCTCACGCTGATCTTCGGGATCATGGACGTCGTGAACTTCGCGCACGGCGACCTCTTCATGCTGGGCGCGTACTTCGGGACGACGGCCTACCTCTACACCGGCAACTTCTGGATCGCGCTCCTCTGCGCGGTGCTCCTCATGGCGGTGTTCGGCGCGGTCTTCCAGGTGGCCGCGCTGCGGCCGCTCCTCGGACGCCAGCCGCTCACGACGATCCTCGCCACGTTCGGCATCTCGCTGGTGATCCAGAACTACGCGCTCTGGCAGTACGGGCCCGTGCCGCGCAAGATCGTCGAGCCCGTCACCGGCTACTTCCGGCTCTTCTACGTCGACTACCCCTGGTACCGCCTGGTGATCGCGGGCATGTCGGCGGCGATCATCGGCGGCCTCTACCTGTTCATGAAGTACGGCAAGTACGGGATCTGGATCCGTGCCACCACGCAGGACCGGGTCATGTCGCAGGCCATGGGCATCCCGGTCCCGCTCGTGCACACGGTGGTGTTCGCGATCGGGGCGGCCATGGCGGCGTCGGCCGGCGTGCTGTTCGGCCCGACCACCGGCGTCAACCACGCCATGGGCTTCGACTTCACCCTGAAGGCCTTCGTCGTGGTCGTGGTCGGGGGCATGGGCAACCTCGGCGGATCGATCCTCGCGTCGATCTTCGTGAGCCTGCTCGAGTCGCTCGCCACCGTCTGGGTGAGCCCGGCGCAGGCGATCATCGTCTCGTTTGCCGCGCTCATCCTGACCCTGCTCGTGCGGCCCACCGGGCTCTTCGTCCCCACGCCGAAGTGAGCACCGTGAGCCCGTCCACCACCGGCACCTCCGATCGCACCCTCGACACGCGCGCGCGCGCCGTCGGCCCGAGCCGCGGCTACTGGACCGGCTTCTTCCTCGTGGTCGCGGTCCTCGCGGCCGTGCCCTACATCCTCCCGGAGTTCTGGCAGCGCTTCGCCACCGAGATCCTGATCTGGGGTCTGTACGCGATGTCGTCCGACATCCTCATCGGCTACACGGGGATGGTCTCGTTCGGGCACTCCGCGTTCTTCGGGCTCGGCATGTACGGCGCCGCCGCCGCGCTGCTCTGGGCGAAGCCGCCGAACCTGTGGCTGGCGATCCTCGTGGGGCTGGTGGCCGCGGCCGTCGTCGCCGCCTTCGTGGCGTTCTTCTCGACGCGGCTGCGCGACATCTACTTCTCGATCACCACGCTCGTGTTCTCGCAGATCTTCTACGTGATCATCTTCACGTGGACGGAGGTCACGGGCGGCGAGAACGGGCTCACGTTCCGCGCCCCGGCCTTCGGCATTCCCGGCGTGTTCACGGTGCCGTTCACGCGCGACGGCATGCACTGGTTCGTCCTGGGCATGGTGGTGCTCTCGTACCTGGTGCTCCGGCGCATCACGCAGTCGCCGTTCGGCATGGTGCTGCAGTCCATCCGTGAGAACGAGCCGCGCACGCGCGCGATCGGCTACCACGTGGAGCGATACAAGATCGTCTCCGTCATGCTGTCGGGCTGCTTCGCGGGCCTGGCCGGCGTGCTCTACGCGATCCAGAACAAGTTCGCGGCGCCGGACTTCGTGCTGTTCCTGATCTCGGGCGAGGCGGTCATCTTCAACGTGATGGGGGGGATCGGCACGCTCGTCGGCCCCGTGGCCGGCGCCGCGTTCTTCCTGCTGATGAAGGAGTTGTTCTCGCGCGTGTTCTACGAGTACTACCTCATCCCCGTCGGCATCATCTTCACGCTGATGGTGGTCTTCATGCCCCAGGGCCTCCTCGGCGCCTGGCGCCGCCAGCTCAACCGCTAGCCCTCACGCCGCCCGCGGCCTCGCGGCGTCGATCAGCGCGAGGCCGCTCACCGGGTCGCTCCGCCGCGCCAGGGTCTGCGGCGACTGCGTGAGCACCAGCTCCAGCGTCGGCCGCACCTTCGCGGCCATGACGTGGCCGCCGTGCGCGGATCTGCCTCCGGGGAGGTCAGGCGCAAGAGGCATTCCCCTTGCACCTGCGCGCTCGAATAACCGTGACAAGGGGGCCCCAATGGCAATGAACCCGTTCGAAGAGCGCGGCACACCGATCGACCGCCAGATGCGGTCGTGGAAGCGTGTCGCGCTTCCGCCCTATCGGAAGCAGGACGTTGACGCCTTTACACGCTGCCGCGTCATCCTGATGAACGGCATCGAGAACGAAGCGGCGGTCTTCTCGCACGCGTTCGCGCGCGCCTCCGACGACCCGGACCTCAAGGCGCAGCTCGCCGCGCTCCGTCGGGTCGAGCACCAGCAGCAGAACACGATCAACTGGCTCAACCCCGCCGATCAGAGCGTGCTGGAGACGACGATCGGCTTCGAGCAGGTGGCCATCGAGCTCACCGCGTACCTCGCGCGCACGGAGCCCGACGAGTACGTCAAGCAGGCCTTCGACTTCGGCCTCCTCGAGGACTTCGACCACCTCTACCGGTACAGCCAGATGCTCGACCTCATCCACGGCAAGGACCCGAACGAGATCCTGCAGGGCCGCACCGACGTGCTGCCCGCGCGGCCGACGCAGGACCACCACAACGCGCCGTTCCTGCGGCTCCTCAACCACTACGAGAAGACGCGCGCGCACCCGCGCTCGAAGGTCAACGTCCTCACCCTGCTCGCCGGCGAGCAGCAGACGATGAACTTCTACAAGACGGTCGGCAACATGTACGGCAGCCCCGAGGCGCGCCAGCTCTACGCCGAGATCTCGATCGTCGAGGAAGAGCACGTCACGCAGTACGAGTCCCTGATGGACCCGACGGAGACGTGGCTCGAGAAGTGGGTGCTCCACGAGTACACGGAGTGCGCGAACTACTACACGTGTCTGGAGACCGAGGTCGATCCGCGGATCAAGCAGATCTGGGAGCTCTTCCTCTCGTACGAGCTCGAGCACCTGCGCATCGCGGGCGAGGCGCTCAAGCGCCTGCAGGGCACGGACCCGCAGGAGCTGATGGGCCGCGAGGCGCTGCCGACGCCGGCGACGTTCGAGATCAACCGCGAGTACGTCACCAACGTGATCAAGGAGCAGTCCGACCTGCGCCTCGTCATGGGGGGCAAGTGGGCGCGCCTGAGCGAGCTCCCGGACGACTGGCCCAGCTTCTCCTACCAGCAGGCCGTGCACGCCGACGGCGCGGCGTCCGAGACCGTCGTGCGCCTGCGCGCCGACGCGGCGGGCGTGGAGCTGGTGCGCGCGGAGGACCCGACGCTCGAGCTCGGGGCGGGCGCGCATCGCATCGCGTCGCTGGACGCGAACCCGGCGGACAACACCGCGCCGGAGACGTACGAGGAGACCGAGCCGTTCGTGCGCGACGTGCCCCCGGGCGACCACGGGGACATCCGCCTCGTGAACCCGATCGAAGACCCGGCCGGCACCGGCGTCGCGGCCAAGACGCCGCGTCCGGCGCGCGCCGGCAAGGCGAAGGCGCGCGGCAAGCGAGGAGGCTCGTGATGCTGGTGACCGAGCTGATCGCGAACGATCACCGGCTCGTCCAGACGCTGTTCTTCGAGCTCGAGGCCTCGCCGTCGGCGGGGCGGGAGGCGTTCGAGCGCCTGGTCGTGGAGCTCGACGTCCACGCGCAAGCGGAAGAGGCCGTCTTCTACCCGGCGGTGCGGCAGGCGAGCCGCCGCATCGACGACGCGGAGGCCGGCCACGAGCACATGCGGCAGATGATCGACGCCGTGCGCGCGGTCGACCCGGGCTCGCGCGAATTCCTGCTCGCGCTCCGTGAGCTCAAGCAGGTCGTGCTCAACCACGCGATGGAGGAGGAGGCCGGCATCTTCATGGATGCCCAGCGCCTGGGCCTCGCGCAGCTGGCAGAGCTCGGCACGGCGATGGAGGCGGAGAAGCGTCGCCTGATGGCGGCGCCGATACCGGAGCGCCGCGTGGCCTAAGCACCAGCCCCCGGCACACTCGGGTCGGTCGCGGCTTCGCCGCGGCCGGCCCGTTGGGGAGCTCGGGGGGCGCCCGCCCCCCGAACCGATTGAGCGAGCTTGCAGAACGCGCAGATCTCGCCGGTCGTCACCTGCCCGCACCGCGCGCACTCCTTCAGCTCCACGTGCTCCACGCGCTCGAACGCCGCGCGGGCCTTGTCGAGGAACCCGAAGAGGAAGTTGTGCTTGGCGCCGGGGGACGCCTCCTCCATCCGGTTCAGGAGCTCCTTGTGCGCGATGGACGTCGCGCCCTTCGCGAACGGGCACTCGTCGACGATGTAGTCGATCTTGCGCGTGAAGGCGAACGCCGCGGTCTCGCGCTCGGACAGCCGGTAGAGCGGCTTCACCCGGCGCACGAGCTTGGGATGCGTCGAGGCGAGCGCGGGCGACTGGCGCGGCAGCGCGTCGGTCTGCCAGTGCATGACCGAGCCGAAGAGCGTCGCGGCCTCGTCGTCGAGGTTGTGGCCGGTCGCGACGACGGGAAAGCCGTGCTGCAGCGCGGTGCGATTCATCAGGTAGCGCTTCGAGAGCCCGCAGCCGGAGCACGGCGGCCGGCGCGTGACCTGCTTGATCACCGGCACGGGCGCGCCCACTTCGTCCGCGACCGCCGCGATGATCAGCGGCACGCCGCGGCGCGCGGCGAACGCCTCGCACCTGGCCTTCGACTCCACCGAGTAGTCGAAGATGCCGAGGTCGAGGTAGAGCCCGGTCGTGCGATAGCCCTCGTCGATGAGGACGTCCCACAGCGCGAGGGAGTCCTTGCCGCCCGACACCGCCACGAGCACCGGCTCGTCCTCCGTGAACATCCGGTGCTTGCGGATCGCCTCGCGGATCTGCTTGCGGAAGAAGTCCTGGAAGTCGGGGACGCAGAAGGCGGCGTTGTGGCGGCGCAGCTCGATCGCCGCCCGCTCGCCGCACTTGCGGCACTTCACGCGCGGCCCCCGCTCATCACCGGCCGCAGCTCGAGCACGTCGTCGTCGCGCACCATCTGGTCGGCGGTCACGAGCTCGTCGCCGCGGATCACCAGCACGGACTCGGGGATGATCTCGAGCTCCACCAGGACGTCCTTCACGCGCCGCCCGGCCGCCACTTCGACCTCGCGGCGCGGATTGCGCAGCACGACCTTGACGCTCACGCCTTGGGGAACCCCGGCGCGGCCTTCACGGCACGGATCTGGCGCAGGTGCGTGGCGTCGTGGTTCGCCTGCAGCTGCCACCACTGCGCGAGGTCGAGGTCGCCGAGCGCGAAGTGCTTGAAGACGAGCGGCCGCGGGTCGACCGTGCCGAGCTTCTCGATCGACTGCCGGCTGCGCTCGCGCGTGGCCTTCATGTCGGCGACGAGCGTGGCGATCGGCTTGCCCGCCTCCGGCCACACGACCGGCGGCGCCTCCGCCCGGCTCGCCGAGTCGATCGCGATCCCGCGCAGCTCGCGCAGGTCCGCGGGGAACGGTTTCAGCGCGCCCGCGGCCTCGGCCTCACGGGTGAGCTTCGTGGTCAGCTTGCCGGTGGCGACCTCGGCGATGGTGAGGTGGTGGACGATCTCGCCGACGGACCAGTCCTTCTCGCCGGGCTTCCAGTCGGCCTGCGCCTGCGAGAGGCCGTCCGCCTCGCGGAGGACCTCCGCGCGCACCGACTCGAGATCACGCCACAACCGCTCGACCGGCTCGGGCAAAGCCATGCACGACTCCTTGGGCGATCAGGGATGTCGCGAGTATACCTTGCTGCCATGACCGACCCTCGCCGCTCGCTCGCCCGCGTCCCCTGGCGCACCGTCTCGTCCCGTCCCGTGTACGTGAACCCCTGGATCCGCGTGCGCGAGGACGTCGCGGAGCTGCCCGACGGCCGTCACACGCTCTACGGCGTGATCGACACCGGCCACGCCGTGGGCGTGCTGCCGTTCCTCGACGACGACACCGTCGTGCTCGTCGGGCAGTACCGCTACGTGGCCCGGCGCTTCGCCTGGGAGATGCCGACCGGCGCGATGGGCGCGGGCGAAGGCGAAGAGCAGTCCGCGCGGCGCGAGCTGGCCGAAGAGGCGGGCTACGGCGCGGCCCACCTCGAGAAGCTCTGCACGTTCCACACCTCGAAGAGCGTGATGGACGAGACCGCGCACTGCTATCTCGCGCGCGGCCTCACGCCGGTGCGCCACGAGCTGGACGCGACGGAGTTCATCGAGGTGCGGGCGTTCCCGTTCGAGGAGGTCGTCCGCATGGTCGAGGGCAGCGAGATCGTGGAGGCGATGACGGTCGTCGCGGTGCTCCACGCGCACCGGCGGGGGCGCCGATGAGCGGCTGGCGGACGCGCCTGGCGGATCCGATGACCGGCGCCGTGCTCGCGCTCGGCATCACGCAGATCACGATCTGGGGCACGAGCTACTACTGCCTGGGCGTGCTGGCCGCCTCGATCGGACGGGACATGGGGTGGAGCCGCGGCTTCGTGTTCCTCGGCTTCACGGTCGCCCTGCTCGCGATGGGCCTCGTCTCGAGCACGGTGGGCCGGGCCATCGACCGGCACGGCGCGCGTGCGGTGATGACGCTCGGGGCCGGGCTCGTGGCGGTGGGGCTGTTCGCGCTCGCGCACGTCGGCAGTCAGCCCGCGTACCTCGCGATCTGGGTGTTTCTGGGGCTCGGCATGCGGCTCTGCCTGTACGACGCGGCGTTCGCCGCGCTCGTGCAGATCGCCCCGTCGCGCGGGCGGATGGCGATCTCGTACCTCACGCTCTTCGGCGCGTTCGCCTCCTCGGTGTTCTGGGTCGTCGGCCACGCGCTCAACGAGCAGATCGGGTGGCGACAGACGCTGATGGTCTTCGCCGCGGTCAACGTCGCCGTGAGCCTGCCGCTGCACTGGTTCGGGCTCGCGCGGCGCGAGCGCGGCGACGTCGCGGCGGCGACGACGGGCGCGCCGTCCGCGTCCGCCGACGGGCCGCCGCTGGAGGGACGGACCCGCTCGATCGCCATCGGGCTCTTCGCACTCATCATGTCGCTCAACGCGTTCGTGTTCGGCGTGGTGTCCGTGCAGCTGGTCCCGCTGCTCGAAGCGGCCGGGCTCGCCACCGCGACCGCGGTGTGGGTCGCGTCGCTGAAGGGCGTCGCGCAGTTCTCCGGCCGCGTGGTGGAGATCGCCTTCGGCCGCAGCCTGCGCGCGATCACCGTCGGCCGCATCGCGATCGGCCTCCTGCCGCCGTCGATGCTGCTGCTGCTTGCCGGCGCCGCGAGCCTGCCGCTGGTCATCGCCTTCACGCTCCTTACCGGCGCGTCGCAGGGCGTCATCACGATCGTCCGAGGCGCCGTGCCGCTCGCGCTCTTCGGGGCGAAAGGCTACGGCGCGGTGCTCGGCGTCATCGCGACGCCGGTGCTCGTGGTCAGCGCGGCGTCTCCGACGGTGTTCGCGTGGATCGTCGACCGCTGGGGCTGGGACGCCGCGCGCGTGTCGCTGCTCGTCGGCTGCTCGTCGGCGTGGATCGCGATGGAAGTGATGTCGCGCTGGTACGAGCGGCGCCGCGCGGTCGCCCTCGGCACGGCGCTCCGGGCGGAGCCGGGCCGGCGCTAGGACGCTTCGTCGAGCAGGCGCTCGACGATCACGCAATCTCGCCAGACGCCGTCGAGCTTGCCGTGCCGGCGATAGACCCCGACCACGCGGAAGCCGCAGCGCTCGTGGAGCGCGAGGCTCGCGGTGTTCTCCGGGAAGATCCGCGAGACGATCTTCCAGAAGCCGCGCGCGGCGTAGACGCGGCAGAGGGCCTCGAGCGCGGCGCGGCCCGCCCCCTGCCCGCGCGCCGACCGCGCGACGTACACCGAGTGCTCCGCGACACCGGCGTAGGCGGGACGGCTTCGGTAGGCGCCCGCGCTCGCCCACGCGACCACGCGGCCGTCGTGCTCGGCGACGATGGTGGGATACTTCTCGCCCTTGTCGCGGAGCTGCGTGGCGAGCTGCTCCGTCGTGCGCGGCTCGGTCTCGAAGGTCGCGACGCGGTCCGCGATGCCCTCGTTGTAGATCGCCGCGATCGCGGCGGCGTCGGCGGGAGTCGCGAGGCGGGTCAGCACGCCGCTACTTGCTCCCCAGGACCATGGGGCCCGTCGGCGCCGGAACACCGCCGGCGGGCTCGAGCGTCACGGCGAAGACCGTGACCGGGGCGTCGTCCGCCGCGGGCGCGACCGGGCGCGACGCGACCCCGGTCCGATCCACGTCGAACGTCCCGGCCGGGCGCGGCGTGGCCCCCGCGATCGTCCACAGCTCGTAGGTCTTGCCCTCGGGCGCCGGCGGCAGCCCCGACACGAAGAGCCGTCCGCCCACCTTCTCGTGCCACACGACGCGGCCGCTCGCCGACGGGGCGGCCGGAAGACCGTTCAGCGCGACCACACGCGTGCCGGGGTCGCGGAGCAGCTCGGCCACCGTGC
>Ga0194120_10008275_pt1 | contig 13799 bp, 14 predicted proteins | sample TA2MahCa65mmetaG_FD_148642 | JGI IMG/M metagenome (GOLD analysis project Ga0194120, IMG submission 148642) | Freshwater microbial communities from Lake Tanganyika, Tanzania - TA2015019 Mahale Deep Cast 65m | ecosystem: Environmental > Aquatic > Freshwater > Lake | place: Tanzania: Lake... | reverse complement strand
CCAGCTCGCCCCGCCCTCGACGTCGAACACGTGCGCTGCGTCGTCACGGATACACAGCACGCGCTGGCCGTCGGCCGACAAGGCCCGCCGGTCGCAGCGCCACCCCTCGCGGGTGGCCGCGAGCGACCACCGGGGTCGCCCATACACGGCGGCGAGGCCGCCCCGCGCGGCGGCGGTGTCGTGCCGATGGACCGAGTGGGTCGCGAGGATCTCGGCCTCCATCAGCCGGCCCCCGGCGACAGCGATCTCCGACTGGGCCCGCAGCGCCGCCGCGAAGGCGCGACGCTCCTCCTCCCGGGCCGCGACGGCGCGGGAGGAGGAGGCGTCGGCCAGCTCCCTCGCGGCCGTGGCCTCGCGCGAGCCGAAGGCCAGCGCGGCCGACACGCCCACGAGACCGACGGCGGCCACCACCAGCGGCACCCACCACCGGCCAACCAGTCGCGACAGGAGCTCACCCGTCGTGTACTCGTGCGCGCCCACCCGGCGTCCCTCGAACCAGGCGAGGAGGTCGTCCGCGAAGGCCCGGGCGCTGGGGTAGCGATCGGCTGCACGCGGCGCCATCGCCCGCTCGGCCACGGCCACCAATTCCGGTGCGAGCCTCGACGCCCCGCGGAGCGCGCCCCGGACGCCCAGGTCGACGGGCGCGCCGGTGAGCACCTCGACGAGGATCGCGCCGAGGCCGTGCACGTCGGCGCGGGGATCGATGGGCTCGCCCGCCAGCTGCTCGGGGCTCGCGTACCCGGGCGTCCCGAGCCCGCCCTCGCCAACCCGCGCCTCTTCGAGGGTGCAGGCCAGGCCCCAGTCGGCCACGATCGTCTCGCCGAAGGCCCCCGTCAGGATGTTGGCCGGCTTCAGGTCGCGGTGGAGCACCCCCTGGCCGTGGGCGTAGGCCACCGCGAGAGCCGCGTCGAGCACGTGGCGGACGAGTCGCAGGCGCGTGGCGTCGTCGCCCGCCTCCGCCACCGCCTCGGCCAGCGACCGGCCCGGCAGCAGTCGCATCGCGTACCATGAGCGCCCGTCGTCGGCGCGGCCCGCCGCGTACACCGGCACGATGCCGGGATGCTCGAGCCGGGCGGTGAGTGCGGCCTCGCGGGCGAGGCGGCGGGCGCTCGCCGGGTCGCCCGGGGTCACCAGCTTGACGGCGAGGTCGCGGGAGAGGAGCGGATCGTGCGCCGCCCGCACCTCGCCCATGCCCCCGCGCCCGATGACGCCGCCCATCTCGTAGGGCAAGGGTCCGGGCGTCCAGGGCATGGGCACTATCCGAGGTCCTCCACCTGGTCGCTCGGGTAACGAACCAGCTCGACCGTGCCGGCCCCGTCGCTGCGCACGAGGTCGGCGCGGATACCGGTTGCGCGCAGGCGCCGCCGCAGCCGCATCAGGAGCGCGTCGAGGCGGCCCCGGCGCACCTGGGGGTCGTCCTCCTCGGGCCAGAGCTCGGCGGTGAGCGCCGTCCACGAGAGCGGACCATCCACGGCCACCAGCTCCGACAGGCAGCGCGCCTGCATGCCGGCGAAGATCACCGGTGAGCGCCCCTCGCGGTGGATCTGCACCGAGTCGAAGCGGGCGAGCACGTGCAGGGGCTCGCCAAACTCCCCCACGCGGCGCGTGGTTCGCGGCCCGGCCTCGCCCAGGGGGATGGCCACGAAGCGCAGCCGATGAGGGCCTGCCACCACCTCGTCGCCGGGGTGCACCGGCCGCGTTCCGAGCGCGGTGCGCACGCGGAACCCGTCGCCGGTGCTCCAGAGCTGGGCGATCGCCTCCTCCCGCCAGCCCCCGACCAGCCGCGGGCGGCTGTCGCCCAGGATCGAGGCGACCGCCGGCACCATCTGTCGCAACAGGCCCTCGGCCTCCACGCCGAGCACGAGGTCGGGCAGGTGGACCTCGGCCACGGCGATCGACAGGCCCTGGGCCAGCTCGATCTGCACGCCGGGTGCCATCACCACGTGCGAGACGGGCTCGCCCTGGAGCGCGAGCCCGCCGCGCAGGGGGATGAGGTGGAGCTGCCCCTCGCGCAGGCTCACCATCGCGTGCGCCTCGCTCACCCGGCCGTCGTCGAGCTGCAGGGCGGCGGTGGTGGCGCGGCCGACGATGTCGCCGGGCACGAGCTCCACCGCCAGGCCCCCGGGCAGGTTGACGACGGCGAAGGTCTGCATGGAGCCTAGAAGCACACCTCGTACGGCGACACGTAGCTGCTGCCGGGGAAGGTCGTGATGCCCTCCCAGCAGTTGCTGCCCACGCCGTAGCCCACGAACTCGGCCTCCACGCCCGCCGCCGACTCGATGACGAAGACGAGCTCGGTGCCGCTGACGTCCCAGGTGCCCCAGTAGTCGGGGTAGTCGGGGAAGCTGATGCTCTGGTCTGCGTCGTCGTGAAACACGGCGGTGTGCGAGGAGATGCTGCTCGGGAACAGCTCGCACTCGAAGTAGGACTCCAGCCCGGTGCCCGTGCAGTGGTTGTTGTTGACGCTGGTGTCGCCCGAGAACGAGGGCGAGTGGTTCAGCAAGCTCGCGCTGGCGCTGGCCACGTTGTTGGTGGTGTTCGACTCCGAGCTGGTAGTGGCCGCGGTGGCGACGAAGTCGAGGCTGCCCGCCGACTCGGGCAGCGTCATGTAGAAGCTCACCGTGCTCGACTTGCCCTTGCGGAGGGTGCCGAGGTTGCAGTTGATGTCCGTGCCGGAGCGGCTGCACGAGCTGCTCATGCTGCCGACGGTTCCCATGACGTACACCTGCGGGCTGGTGTTGGTCTCCGGGAGCTGGATGTTCAGGGTGACGGCGGAGGCGTCGCGGTTGCCGCTGTTCTGCACCTTCACCTGCCACTGGGCCGAGGCGTACACGTAGGCGCCGCTCGGCTGGGTGAGGGTCGTGACCAGGTCGGGCGCCGCGGCGGCGAGGGCAGGCGCGACGAGGGCGAGGGCGACGATGGACATGGCTTGGGTTCCTTGGGTTCAGGGAGGCCCAGCGAGCGGGAGGCCCGCTGGACAGTCCCAAGGTCGCTCCCCCCCGGCCGAGGCGCCACGGGTCGTCAGATCGGCGTCAGATGGTCGCCCGGCGCCCTGCCGGCGCGGAGGTGTACAATCTTGGCATGCGACCCTGGTCCGACATTGTCTCGGAGCTGCGAAACAGCGAGGAATTCTGGCAGGCCGCCGGGGGGCTCCTGGTGGCGCTCGGCGTGCTCGCGCTCGGTTGTCGCGGGCTGCTCGACACCTGCGCGGAGTGGACGGGGCGCGCCGCCGCCGGCGGGCGGCCGGGGCTCGGTCCCGTCGTGTCGCTCGGGCTCGTGTGCGCGGGCGGGGCAGGCGCGGCGCTGACGGCCGGCAAGGTGGCGCGCACCTTCTCCGACGCGCCCGGGTGGGACCAGCCGAGTGCCTCGCTCGTGGCGCTGGGGCTCGTCGGCGTCGGCCTCGCCCTCCTCGTCGCGAGCGGCGTCGAGCGCCTGGGGACCGACCGCGCCGAGGGAACGGTCACGCAGTTCTGGAGCACCTCCACCGAGCGAAACTCGCGCCGCGGATTCGAGCAGTCGCTCACCGTGGAGTTCGTCGCCGAGGGGGAGCCGCGTAGCTACGAGCGGACCTGGTTCACCCGCTCCCCCACGCGGCTCGAGCGCGGGGAGCGCGTGGAGGTCGCGTGGACGCGCGGCCGGCCGGAGGCAGCCTGGGTGTGGTCGCGCAAGGTCGTGCCCGTCCGCGCCTACGAGGCCGGGTTCGTGGTCGCGGCGGCCTGTTTCGCCCTGGGCGCGGCGCTCACCTGGGCGCGGCCGTAGCCACTACCGAGGAGGCTACCCCGACTCGCCGTCCAGCGGCCCCGGCTCGAGCGCCTCGTGGGCGGCGCAGGGCACCCAGGACGCCGGGGAGGCCGCCGCCACCGCGGCCGTGACCCGTGCCCGCCACGCCTCGCTGCCGACGACGCTCCAGGCGTGTCCCCCATCGCGCAGGGCCGACCGCCCGCGTAACTGCTGTCGCAGGATCGCCACGGCATCGCCCGGCCCCTCGACGTAACGGGCCCGTCGCGACGCCAGCGCGTGCCATCCCGAGCGGCAGCCCGCGACCTGCTCGCCCGGCGCGTCCGCGCCCCAGCGGGCGCGGTCGAAGGGGTGGAGGCGGGCGAGCACGAGCGCCACCTGTTCGCGCGTCCACGGAGGCGGCGGGTCGCGCTCGGCCGCGAGCGACTCGCCCTGATCCGCGAGCCACGCCACCAGTTCCTGTCGACCAAGCCTGCCCTCGGGGTTGCGCGCGCGCCCCTCCTCCGCCCAGGCACGCGCCCCGGCGATGTCGCCCACGCGACTGAGCTCCCCGACGTTGGTCCAGGCCCAGTAGGCCTCGTGAGAGCGGTCGGCCGCGGCGAGGGTGAGGCCCTCGGGGGCGAAGTGCAGTCGCACCCCGCCCGGATTACCACCGCGGCGGGCGCGAGCGGGGCGCGGCTGGGCCGCCCGGTGTCGCGGGACAGGTCGATCCCGTCGACGGGAGCCGCGTGGGGTACGCTGGAGTCGAGTCGGAGACAGGGAGCGTGCCGCTCCCCTCGATCCGTCCCGGGTGGCCACGTCGTGAACTCCACTTTCCCAACTTCCCTCCCGATCCTCGGATGACGTGGTCCCTGGAGCTCACCGACGAGAGCGCGGCGCCCGTGGGCGTTCTGGGGGGTCGGTCCACGTACCCGGCGCCCTCGCTCACGCGGCGCTGCGTCTGCTGCGACGTGGCCACCGGCGACGCCTTCGCCCTCGATCCCAGCTTCGGCTCCGAGCAGAGCGCAGGGCAGCTGCGGATCCCGCTCTGCGCCGCCTGCGCGGACCACGTGCCCCACTCCAACCTCCTCGACGTGGCCGTCTCCACCGGGCTGGGCCTCGGCGCGGTCGTCCTGGCGCTCGGTCTCTTCTACCTGGCCATCCAACCGCGCGACGCCTGGGTGATCCTCCGGGTGGGCGCGGGCCTGGCACTGGTGTCGGCGGCACCCTGGGCGGCGCGCCACGCGCGTGTCCGGAGCCTCGCTGCGCGCGGACACCACGGCCGCTTCTCCTTGACCGTGGGGCCGGGGAAGTGTTGGATTCGCACGAACAACCCGCGCCTCCGCGACGAGCTCCTCGCGGCCCACGGGGAGCGCATCCGCCTGGCCCGGAAGTAGGCGCCTGTCTTCTCACCTCCGCATCTCGCTCGACCTCGCGGCGACACCGGGCGCTCTCGCCGAGGCGCTCGGCGCGCGCGTGGGCCAGCTCGTCGACGCCCCGGACCCGGAGGTGGCCGCCGCGCTCTCGGGAGGGTCCATCCGGAACTTGCGCGGCCCGGTCCTCGTGCGCCGGCCGACTCCGCCGCCACCGCCCGTCGACACCTTTGGATCGCTCGACGACCCGCCCCTGCCCGGCCTCGCGACCGCGACGCTGGAGGCGAGCGCCGACCTACGCCTCGGCGACAGGGCATCCGCGCTCGAGCTGTGGGCGCTGGTGCGAGACGTGGCGGAGGCGCTCGGGGCCATCGAGGCGCTCGCGGTCTTCGACCATTGCGTGGTGCTCGACCACTGGCGGCGAACGGGCGGCTCGTGACCCAACGGCCGGCTCGTGCGAGCGTGGCCCACGCGGACGCACCCCCCGCCCTGTACCCCTGCCCGCGCCGTCACGACTTCAGGCCGCGCGAATGTGCGCCCGTGCCGCCTCGTCGGCGGCGCCGCGGACCGTCGCGAGCCCGGCGGCGAGCCAGGCCGCGCCGAAGGCGCCCCCCGTCAGCGCGTGCAAGAACTCGCCGCCTCCCCCGACGAAGTGGATCGGCACGGCCACCGCGGCCGAGCAGACGGTGATCGCCACGCCGAGGGGTCGCGGGAACGCGCCCGCGGTGGCGGTGGCAACGCCCACCGCCATCCAACCGGGGATCCAGGTGAGGAAGCCGGTTCCGAAGAGGAGACCGGACGGCCAGTACGGCGTCTCGGGGCCCATGAGCGCCATCAGGGGGCGGGGGTCCGTGCGCGCGATCCCGGGGAACGCGCCCACCTCCAGCGCGACCATGCCGACAGAGAGCCCGCAGCCGACGAGCGCCAGGAAGAAAGCGCCGTGACCCCACCGGGCGAGCAGGGGGCGCTGCACCAGCCACAGGCCGAGGAGGCCCGGGATCGACAGCGTGAAGGCGACGAGCAGCCCGACGTGCACCGGCAACCAGCGCGAATCGAGCAGCGCACCCTCCGCCAGCTCGTTGGGGTGGAAGGGCATGGCGATGGCCGCGATCAGGCCCGCGAGGGCAAGGCATGAGCCGAGAAACCTTGTTTCGAACGTAGACACGAGCATCTCCGTGGTGTGCTCGGAGAAGCTACGTCGGCGCCTGAGATGCCGGAAGTGCATTGTCAGCACGGATATGCTGCACGACATGCAGCTTCTCCCGGGTATCGACGTCAACCTCGTTCCGCTCTTGCACGCGCTCCTGGAGGAGGCACACGTGGCCCGCGCCGCGCGGCGGGTGGGCCTGTCGAGCTCGGCGGCCAGTCACGGCCTCTCGCGCCTGCGCCTCTCCCTCGAAGACCCGCTGCTCGTGCGCTCCGGCCGCGGCCTGGTGCGCACGACGCGCGCGGAGCGCATCCGCCCGCTCGTCCAGCGAGCCGTCGACGAACTGGGCGCGATCTGGCGCGCGAGCGAACGGGTCGACCCCGCGACGCTGTGCCGCGTCTTCCGGTTGTTCGCGGCGGATGACGTGCGAGGGGTGCTCTTCGCGCGGCTCGACGCGGCGCTCTCCCGGGAGGCGCCCGCCGTCGACGTGCACGGCCTGCCCTTCGGGCCGGGCGTGCTCGACCGGCTCGCCGCGAACGAGGCCGACCTCGCGGTGGCCGTGTTCCGGGATCTTCCCGAGTCGTTCGCGACGCTGCCCGTGTACACCGACCGGCTCGTCGCGGTGGCCCGGCTCGGTCATCCGTGCGGGAGCGCGGAGCTCGACGCGCCGGCCTTCGCGGCGCTGACGCACATCCTCGTCTCTCCGCTGGGCGGCCGGCGGGGCCTGGTCGACGACCTCCTCGATGCGAGCGGGCTCCAACGCCGGGTGGCACGGGTGGTGCCCACGTTTTTCGACGCTCTCGACCTCGTGGCCACGCGAGACCAGGTGGCGTGCCTGCCAGAGCGCTTCGTCCGGGCGAACTCGGCCCGCTACGGCGTACGCGAGCTGCGCGTCGCCCTCCCGCTGCCCACCTTCGCGGTCCGGGTGGCCTGGCACGCCCGCCACGATGCGGACCCGGCGCACCGCTGGTTCCGGGAGCGTCTCTCCCGCATCGACGACGCGCCCGGACGGTGACCGGTTCGACGAGGAGGCCCTCCCGCGGCGCCGCGAGTTGCTGGCCGTCGGGGGGGGGGTCACCAAGCGCCGGATGGCCCGCCAAAGGGGCCATCGGCGCGCTATCGGGTGCTCGTCGGGGCGCCAGTCAACCGTCCACGCCGGCGTCGTTCGCGGCTCAACGCAGCGCAGCCATCACCGCCGCCGGGGTGAAGGTGTCCCCACCCCCTGCCCCGTCCTTGACCCAGAGGGCGGTCACGAGGCGTCGCCCCCGCAGGAATGGCGCGGATTCGGCGCGCGCGCGGAGCTCGGCCTTCCACCGGGCCACGTCGGCGCGGGACGCCCACTTGGCCTCCCCGATCAGGACGCTCTCGCCATCGAGTGACTCCGCGACGACGTCGAACTCGACGGGACCGTGGCGCCCGTTCCCCCACCACCGCGACGCCGGGCCCCAGCCGGTGCCCCCGATACGCAGCCGGGGCACAGACTCCCGTGCCAGGACCTCCCAGGCCTCGGCGCAATGCTGCGGAAAGGCCGTGTCGAGCTTGGCCTCGACGGGTTCGAGCAGGTCGCGCTGCAGCAGCGTGCGCGCGGGTTGCACGAAGCGAAACCAGAACGCGACCAGGGGATCGTCGATCCGGTAAAACGTCCGCTTGGAGGATCGTTCGTCCTCGCCGAAGGGGACTTCCTTGCGTAGGTAGCCGAGGTCGATGAGGTTGGCCAGGGGGCGAGTCAGCGCGCCCGAGGGCTTCCCCATGCGCGCCGCGATCTCCGAGAGACGGTTGCAGCCTGCGCCCACGAGTGCGAGCAGGGTGGAAGCTTGCGTGGCGCTGCGCATGTCATCGAGCAAGAGCCCGTGGGGCTCGTCGTGAAGCACTCCGTGACGGTGGAGGACGAGGTCTCGGATGGCCTCCTGCAGGGAGGGGTAACGTTGGGCGAGCTCCCAGTAGCGGGGAACGCCTCCCCACACGGCCCAGGCCTCCACCGCCGCTGCTCCGTGAAGTCCCAGGGCGTCTGCGATCCAGCCGGGACTCAACGGCGTGAGCCGCAGGATCTCCTGGGCGCGGCCATACAACGGCGCGCTCCGGTCGAGAGCGAGTCCCTGCATCATCCGTTGCGAGGAGCCGCAAAGGACGAGACGGAGCCGCCGCGGTCCGGGACGATCCAGGTGGCGCTGGATCACGCTCGGGAGCTCCGGAGCGGACAAGACGAGGTAAGGGAATTCGTCGAGCACCAGGTTCAGGCGCTCGACGCGCGCCTCGAGTGACGTGAAGAGCGCATCCCAGGATGGATACCGGGCGGCGTCGAACTCCGGCACGATGCGGGCGACCTCGGACGCGAGCGCCTGGACCTGGAGCGACGACTCCCGCTCGTCGGCCAGCGCGTAGACGTCACCCTCGGCACACACTCGCTGCACCAGCGTCGACTTTCCGCAGCGACGACGCCCATACAGCACGGCGAGGCGTGAGTCGTCCCCAACCATGAACCGGCGGAGCCGCCGCTGTTCGTCGTCGCGATCGAGGAAGGGGAGAGCCATGACAACATGTATCTCGAACATGATGTTCGTCAAGCATGTTACGGCAGGGCCCGCCGCCTCCGGAGCACGGCGATGACCCCTTCGGCCAGATCGACCCGTTCAGGGGTCATGGTCCTGGGTCAGGTTGGTCGCCGGGTATTGCTCACCAGGATCCCTGGGGCCCGCCGTGGGGGGCAGGCGGGCGAAACTGGGGATGGTGTGCGGTGGGCGGGGTGAGGAGGCCGAGGGGGCGTGCATCGTCCGCAACCTCGTGACCCGCGACCGCGACCGTCGCCTCAGCTTCGCCCGGGCTCGCGGACGAAGTGCTTGGCTAGCCACGCAGCGTGTCGGCGGTAGGTGCTCGGTGACATTCCCTCCGGAACCCCCGACGCGGCTCGCTCCCAAAACTCCAGCGCTAGCAATCGATTTCGAAGATGCACTGATGACCGGGGGTTCGCCGCGAGCATCACCGCTCGCAACTCCCGCTTGTCGGGGCTGACGCTGGCGAGTTCGACTCGCCGCAACAAGGCGATCGAGCAGTCGTCGGTTGTCTTCTCGGAGACAACCCCGCCGAGGCTATTCGCCAGCGCAGCGCTCACCTCGGTCGGGGTCGCCAGTTCCAGCCAGCCTAGAAGTGTGTCCACCGCCGGCGCGATCTCGTCACGCTTGCGCTGATAGAGGGCTTCGGCCGCCCCGTCGCTGAAGAGGGCGAACCCGAGGGCCCCGCCCAACGGCTCGACGGTGACCTGCATGTGGGCCGCTGCGCCGATGGAGGTGACCGGGAAGGTTTCATTCGCGTGTTCCCCCCGCTTCGGGCGAAACAGCACCCGAGAGCGACCGTCGGTCCCCTGCCTGGAAACGACGCCGTCCCCAAGACTACCGGCGACCAGGGTGACCCCGTCGGTAGCAACGAACATGAGCGTCGATGCGAAATGCCGTCTTTCCTCCCCGGCATCCCGGGCAGCCTCGTCGATTCGAGCGGTGACCTCGGCAACGAGCGCTTCCGCGATACCCTGCGGCGGCAACATGGCCAATGCCGTGAAGCGAGAGGCCAAGAGCTGAACGGCCGTGGCCACAGCGATGTGCGCACCCGCCTCGCTGCGCGCAGCTGAACCCAGCCCGTCCGCTAGGGCCGCGACCACGGGAAGGCCGCTGCACGCCACACTCGCGGCGTCCTGGCAGGGCATTCCCGACCTTTGGTGGGATGTACCTCGGGAGGTCGCGGAGGCCCCCGTCCACCGCGCCGCGCTCATACCGTGGTCCACCCGGTAGGGGGCGGCAGGGGTACCTCCTGGCCGGGAGTGCTGTTCGAGACCGCGGTGACGCTGCGGCTCAGCCACTCGAAGAAGGCACCGAACTTCAGCCCGTCCAGCCGGACCGGCGACCGACGCGGAGAGAACTTCGCGAGAACCGTGAGGTCGGCTCCGTCGCCCACCCCGATTGCGAACACGCTCAACTTCTTGGCGTCAGCGAGTTTCGCCGTCCGATCCGCTACCGGCTCCCACGGCGAGGTGGGCTGGCCGTCCGTCATCAGGATGAGCCACGGCTGGAAGTAGTCGACGCCAGCGTCCTTGTACTCCTTCTTCCGCTGCTCGAGCAGTTGAAGCGCGATGTCGACGGCCTCGCCCATCGGCGTCCCGCCGTCTGCGGCCAAGCCGTGCACAGCCTGCCGATCGATGGAGCAGAAGTCCGTGACCTGACTGGCGGTCCCGCCGAACGTGACGATGGCGATCTCCGCGGAGTACCTCGCGATGTCATCCGCCTTGATCGCGGCGTAGAATTCCTGAAGGCCGCGATTGAGCTGCTCGATCGGCGGGCCGGCCATCGAGCCGCTGGTGTCCAGGCAGAGGCAGACAGGGACGCGGGCGGTGGGATTCTCCACCAATTCCTGACGACGAAGTACGAGTTCATTCATTGAAGGCTCCAAGGGGGGGAGAGAGGGTCATCCGAAGAGGCTGGCTATCCACTTGATCACCGCCGTCAGTGGGTCGACCGGTGCCGGAGGCGCGGGCGGTGGGGGCGGCGCAGGGCGCTGAGGCGCAGCCCGCGGTGCTGCGGCTCGGGGAGGCGTTGCCCTTGTAGGGGCGGAAGGCAGCGCCGACCGGGCTCTTGCCGGCTGGGGGGCTGCCGCCAGTTCCCTGGCGGCCTTTTCCGCTACGCGCTTCGCCTTGCAGGCGTTGCAAAGGGGTTGTGGGTGTGGCTCAAACAACCCGAATTCCTTGCCGCATGCGGTACAGGGCACCCACCTGCCGCCGGCCTTCAACGTCTGGGCTTGGTTCAGTTCCTTCAACGCGGTGGGAAAGAGCTCGTTGGAGACGTTTCCCCGGGCAAGATCGTTGCGGTAGCGCACGAGGATGTCCAGCCAAGCGGCCGCTCCCAGCGGCTTCCCGTCCGTGAATACGCCGTCCAGTTCCTCCTTCATGTAGCGCGGCAGATGGCTCCACTGGAAGCGCCAAGGGCCTTCTGGGACAGCCTTCCCCTTCCGGTCCCCCACGGCGTACGGAAATTTTCCAGCCTTCACGTTCTTGGCTGGATCCTCGCCTCCCTGATGCGAGTACGGGGGCTTTCCGGGCAGCATCAGCATGAACACCAACGTCGACACCGCGAACGCCTCGTGCTCGGGCGTGCGCAGCATCGCGTCAAGCTGCTTGCCGTAGAGGTCGGGGGCGAGAAACGGAGGCATCCCCACCGTGCAAGGGTGTCCCATGAACTGATAGCTATCAGTATCTACCAAATAAATTTCAGAATCGGAGGCTACGAGAATGTTCCGGGGATTGATGTCCCCGAGGAGGATCCCTCGGGAGTTGAGCTGCGCGATCGGTTCGAGCACGGAGATGGCCAACTGCACGAGATTGACCTTGCGCCAGCTCGGAAAGTGCTGCACCAAAAGCGGTTTGACGAAAACGGACTTTTGAAGCTCCCGACCTCGCGCTGCCGACATGAGGTAGCCGACGCGACCCTCCGACCGCCGAACCACGGAAGTCGGCCAGCAAATGGCGCGGTGACCCACCGGATTCCGGGCCATCAACTCCAACTTCTCCAACCGAGTCCGGAACAACCGATCGGCGCGGTAAATCTTGCATACCATGCCGGTATCGGTGAGGAACGCTGATCCCTCGCCGCCCGTGCCCAGCAGCTTCGCGAGCCGATGCACCCGCCCGGCAGCGTCGGACACCTGGTCGCCCAGACCTGGAACGGTCTTCACGATTTCCAGCGCAGCGGACTGAGTGACCAGGTGGTGCGACGGGATCGCGGCGGGGACGGGGGCGGTGCCGCTTTGTCCCGGGGCGCGGACTGGACGTGCTCGATCCGCCTCGCCACTGGTCCAGCCTTGGAGGCCGCCTCCTGCGACCCTTGCAGCGAAAATGCCGCGGATTCGCTGAACCGCATTGGCGTCGTTAAGACTCAAGACATCCTGCGCCAGCGCCCCGTCCTGCGTGATGAGGAGGAGGGAGTATTTCAGCCGAAAACGGACAAAGACGGCTTGAAAGAGGTTGTCGACGTATCCATCGTCGGTCTCCCCCTTGATGTCGAGGAGGCCTTCTTGACGGAGCCGCTCGAGGATGCGCAACCCCTTGGCCGCCAGCGCCCCCCGACTCCCTGTCATCTTCTTCAACTCATCGATGACACGCTGCGGCACTATCGCCTTCAGCCCGTGGCGTTTCAGCTCGGGCGCGAGCGTTTCGAACGACCGGTCTGCGCCGGGCTCCATAAGCGCGCTCGTGTCCACGAACACTCTAAGGTCCGGGCCGAAGGGGATCTGGAACGGGGGAGGCATCCCCGCGCAGGTAGTCCGTCGACCGAGCGTCGCCAAGCTCGCGCCGGCAGGTCCGCACCTGGCACTCCGGTACGCGCCGAGGCGGGCGAGCCCCTGGGGCGGCGTGTTAGTATCATGGACTTCGGAGTAGCCAGCCGCGATGAACAACATCCGCGTCGTCATCCTGCTCTCGCGCTGGGGCTACGGGAGCCCCAACGACGTCCGGCGGCTGGTAGCCGAAGGCCGCGTCAGCTTGGACGGGCGGCCGCTCTGCGACAGCCGAGCCCTCGTGCCCCACGCGGGAGCGGGCATCACCGTCGATGGCGCGCCGGCCGAGCGCAGGAAGACTCGCGATGACGATCTCAGGGCCGTAGAGAGGATGGTGGCCGACGGGCTTCCCGATCAGTCCATCGTGAAGGCGTGCTTTGCCCGTGGTTGCAGCAAGAAGCAGACGGGAAGGTTACTTCGCGACGCTCGTAGCGCCGAACAGCGCGTCGCGCCCGGCGGGCTTGGCACACTGCCGTCCCATCGACAGACTCTCAGGGCCGACGCTGACTCACGTTCGCCGGGCGGCCGGAAAGCCCCCGAGGACCGGCGGTCCTCAGCGACACAGCGCCGGCGCTCGTCGAGTTCGTTCGACCACGGTTCGCAGTTGATCGACGATGCCGAGGTTGATGAATTACTATCTTCCTATCGGGAGGATGTGGACGAGTTCGAAGACATCCAGGAGGAACGGGCTCCGCAGGGACGGCGAACGGAGGCGAGGCACCGAGGTGCGGTCGCCACGATGCTGGCCAACAGGATGTCGGACGAGGCCGTGCTCCGCGTGTGCCTCTCGTTCGGCTGCTCCACGCCGTACACGCGACACCTGATCGAGGCCGTTCGCGCCGAGGGACCACGCCGTCCGGCGAATCGCGCACGCACCGCAGAGCCCAGTACTGTCGACCCCTGGGAAGATCTGTAGCCCGGCTACTTCGCTGCCGGTTGCTCCAGCTCGACCTCGGCCGCCGCCATCTCGAAGCGGCGCGGCTCGGGCTCGAAGTCCTCTTCGTCGAGGGCTTCGAGGCGCACGATCTGCCGCGCGCCGATGCCGATGTGGCCGCGATCCTCGATCACCCGCGCGCGCACCACGGTCGGCCCGATGTGGAAGCTCACCACATCGCCGGGGCGCAGGTCATGGGCGGTCGAAGGCATCACGACTACGGTACTACCACGGCGCGTGACCGACAAGGGCCGAAAGGTGGGCGAGCACGGCGGCGTCCATCGTGGCGGCGAGCTGATCGCAGCTCGCTCGC
>Ga0194120_10008273_pt1 | contig 13800 bp, 10 predicted proteins | sample TA2MahCa65mmetaG_FD_148642 | JGI IMG/M metagenome (GOLD analysis project Ga0194120, IMG submission 148642) | Freshwater microbial communities from Lake Tanganyika, Tanzania - TA2015019 Mahale Deep Cast 65m | ecosystem: Environmental > Aquatic > Freshwater > Lake | place: Tanzania: Lake... | reverse complement strand
GCAGGCGTTGGTCGTGGCGGGGACGGACACCAGCGTTGGCAAGACCATCGTCGCGGCGTTACTCGCGCGCGCGGCGATGCGCCAGGGACGCGCGGGGTACTTCAAGCCCGTGCAGACCGGCACGGAGAGCGACACGGAGGTCGTCGGACGGCTCGCGGGCGCTGCACTGCGTCTCGCCGAGCCCGCCCACGCCTTTCCGCTGCCCGCTTCGCCGCACGAAGCCGCGCTGGCGGCGGGCGCGAGCGTGGATGTAGAGCGCATCGAGCGCGTTCTGGAGTGCGAGCGACTCGCGTTGGCCGGCGGACGGCTCGTGGTCGAGCTCGCCGGAGGACTGCTGGTCCCTTGGACGCTGGAGCTCACGCAGCTGGAGTGGTTGGCGCGTGTGCGTCTGCCGCTGGTGCTGGTGGCGCGCTCGGGGCTGGGCACGCTCAACCACACGTTGCTGTCGCTCGAGGCGCTGCGCGCGCGCCATCTGGAGCCGCGCGCCTTGTTCTTCGTGGGTCCGATCCACGAGCCCAACCGCGAGACGCTGCGGCGCTTGGGACGGCCCTGCGCGCTCTTCGAATTGCCGCCTCTCGCGCCTGTGGACACGACGTCGCTGGATGCCTGGATCGACGCGCACGATCTCTCGCCGCTGTTCGGCGCGGGGAGCGCGTGATGAGCGAACTCGTCTCACGCGACGCGCGAGTCGTGTGGCACCCCTACACGCAGCACGGTCTGGAGAGCGGCGCTCTTCCGGTCGCTTGCGCACGCGGCGCGGAACTCGAGCTCGACGACGGACGCGTGATGATCGACGCGATCTCGTCCTGGTGGACGGTATTGCACGGCCACGGAGAACCGCGCCTGATCGCGGCGCTCGCCGAGCAGGCCGCGCGACTCGACCACGTGCTCTTCGCCGGCTGCACGCACGAGTCCGCGGTAGCGCTGGCGGAGGAACTGCTCGCCGTCGCACCGCCGGGTCTGGCGCGCGTCTTCTACTCCGACGACGGCTCGACCGCCGTCGAGGTGGCGCTCAAGATCGCGCTCCAGGCCCATCGGCATGCCGGAGCGAACGAACGCCGCGTGTTCGTGGCGCTCGAGGGCGCCTATCACGGCGACACTTTTGGTGCGATGGCCGTCGGCGAGCGCGAGCCTTTCTTTGCGCCCTTCGGAGATCTCTTGTTCGAGGTGCGCCACGTGAGCGTCACCGCATCCGCAATCGCCGCCGCGCTCGACGAACTCGGCGAGCGAGCGGCGGGCGTGATCCTCGAGCCTTTGGTGCAGGGGGCCGGCGGCATGAGGATGCACGCGCCTGAGCTGGTGCGCGCTGCCCGCGCGGCCTGCGACGCGCGCGGCGTGTTTCTGATCGCGGACGAGGTCATGACCGGCTTCGGGCGCACCGGGACGCTGTTCGCCTGCGAACAGGCCGGCGTGACACCCGACCTAGTGTGTCTCGCCAAGGGCCTCACGGGCGGCATCTTCCCGCTGGCGGCGACGCTCTGCACGGGGGCGCTGTTCGAGCGCTTCGTGAGCGACGATCGCGCGCGCGCGCTGTTTCACGGCCACAGCTTCACCGCCAACCCGATCGGATGTGCGGTCGCGCGGGCGAGCTTGGCGCTCGTGCGTGAGCGCGATGTGCCCGCACGCCTGACCGCGATCGGCGCGCGCATCCATGCTCGTCTGGCCGCCCGCCTGGGCTCGCGCGCGCAAGAGCTGAGCCTGCGCCGTCGTGGAGGCATCGTTGCCCTCGACCTTGAGGAGAGCGGCGGCTATCTCGCCGCGCGCACGCTCGAACGCCGCCGCCGTGCGCTCGAACTGGGCGTGTTGTTGCGCCCCTTGGGCAACGTGCTCTACGCGATGCCTCCGGCCTGCACCAGCGACGCGCAGTGCGACACCATCGCCGACGCGCTCGTGGAGCTCTCGCGCTCAACGTAGGGCGCGCTCGACGCCGCGCACGCCCCTGCGCTGAATACAAGAGCACCGGGGCGCGGGCGAGCGCTCGGGGATGACGAACTGGGGCCCTGCGGGGTCGGCGCCGGTGTCGCGAATGGTCTAGTCCGCGCGCTCTCCCGCGCAGCGTCGACGTAGCCAGCGATGGAAGCGCAGCGAGATCCACGCCGAACCGACGAAGGTGACAATGAGCGACAGCACGACGTAGTACGGCCGGAGCTCCTCGAGCGGCGCTCCGCATGCGAGCGGGAGGATGCCGAACAGGATTCCCGCGAAAAAGGCGACGAACAGGAGCGCTGGCAGCAGCAGGAGGAACAGGCCGCTTGCGAGCGCGGCATGGCGCTTCTCATGGGTCTTGCCGTCGCGCGCGCCGTGGTCACCCTTGCGTTGATCCAAGTTCATGCTCACTGAGGAAGGCACCCCATGCGGACGACCTCGGCCCGAGGCGGCCGTTGTCGATCAGCGATGGAGGCTCGCCGTGGGGGTTGGGTCGGGGGAGTCATGTGGGGGAGGAACTTGCGCCTGACGATGAACCGCTCGGTCGGGCTCGAACCTCTGCCAGTCCCGATTCAATCATCCCGTCCCGACCCGTCGGCAGATGGAGGGGTGCGAGGCCCGGCGTTCTTCACGTGCGCGTCGAACCACGTGATCTGCTCCCAGAGCACGTGCTCGATGTTCTCGATGGCCCGATAGCCGTGGTCCTCGAAAGGCAGAAGGACGAGGCGGGCGATGCCTCCGGAGCCGCGCACGGCTTCGAAGAAGACCTGGGACTGGATGGTCAGAGTGCCGGGGTTGGAATCGGCCTTGCCGTGGATCACGAGCACTGGCTCGTCGATCTGATCGGCGAAAAAGGTCGGCGAAAGTTGAATGTAGGTACTCTGGGCCTCGAACAGCGAGCGTCGTTCGGACTGGAAGCCGAATGGCTGCATGGTCTTGTTGTACGAGCCGCTGCGCGCGATGCCGGCCCTGAACAGGTCGCTGTGAGCCAGCAAGTTGGCCACCATCAGTCCACCATGGCTGTGGCCCATGATTCCGATGCGATCCGGATCGGTTACGCCGATCTCGACAGCCTTGGCCACCGCGGCCTGAGCGTCTGCCACGAGCTGGGGCACGAAGGTGTCGTAGGTGGTCTCACGATCTCCGATCATGGGCATGGCGACGTTGTCGAGCACGGCATAACCCCGGAGCAGGAAGAAAAGATGCGAGTCGGAATCGAGGCTGCTGAAGCGCTGGGTGGAACCCAGGACCTGGCCTGCGGTGGATGGGTCGGAGTACTCCAGTGGATAGGCCCAGAGCACGGTCGGCAGGCGCGTACCCTCCTGATATCCGGGAGGGAGCAGCAACTGAAAGCTCAATGGCACGCCGTCGTTGCGCTGATAGCGAACGATGCGCTTTTGAATCTGGCGAAGCTCTGGCGTCGGGTCCTCGAACCGAGTGACGGGCCTCTTGGAGCATGCGCGCGTGGCTTCGCCCTGTGGTGCTGCAATGCTGTCGCCCAGTCCGGCTAGGTAGTAGTTGGGGACCTCGACCGAGGACTCGGAGCGCAACAAGAAACGGTCCTCTTTCCCGGCGAACGCTACGAAGGATTCGTAGCGATCCGGCTGGGACCGGAAAAGGCGCTCGACCTCCCCGGTCTTCAAACTGCGCAGGTCGAGGAATGGCCGACTGCCATCTGGCGTGGCGCCGATGCCGGAAAAATAGACGGCTTCTCCCTTCTGATGTAGCACCCATTGACCATTGGGCAACTGACGCTGCACGGGTGTGCCGGGGTCCGCATAGCGGTCGCTGCTGCCGAGGTCGAACCACAGGCGCGAGGTGCCCTCGTCCACGTCGAGAAGCCAGTCGTACCTCCAGCGACGCTCGCGCTCGCGCTGGCTCAGCAGAAGCGTGCCACCCTCTGCACCCCATCCATCCTGCCAGTTGGCGATACGGTGCTCGGCTCGGAAGATCTCCTCGGGTTTTCCGGTGAAAGGTGCTTGTAGGCGCATCAATCGGTCGCGATGAGGCGCCTTGGCAATCGGGTTGCCGCCATCCAACGCCTCGACCCAGAACAGAGTGTGCGGAGCCGTGGCGCGCCACGAAACGTCGCGCGGTCCGAGCGGTACGCCATGGGTGGGAACTTCGTCGGCCAGAGGCACAGTGGCGATCAAGGCCACGGACTTGGCATCCCCGTCCCATACTTCGATCATTCGAGCGAAGCGCCACCACTGCACGGCGTGGGACCATGGCGTCATCAAGCGCTCCACGAGCAGAAAACTGCCGTCCGGAGAGAGCTCCAGGGTCGAGTAGACCCCGGGCTCGCCGAGAGGCTTCACCGTGCCATTCGAGGGGTCCACCACTACCAGCTCAGAAGTGGCGTAGTAGGAAAAGAGGGCATCGTCATGAGCGGTTTCGAGCAGGTTGCGCGACTCGTACGTGGAGCGAGCTTGTGCACCCTCCCCCGCGAGGATCTCCGGTCCCGCGGGAATGACAGGTCGCGGCGGCGGAGGTCCGCGTTTCGGAACACGGCGCACCAGGAGGCGCTGCTGGTCGGGCATCCAGCGCACTCCCGTTCCGAGCAATTGGTTGACCGCCAGACCCTCGATTTCCTTCAGGTCGCCTTCGACCGAGCCCACCCACACTCCGATGTGGTCGGCGTGTCCAGTGGTGAGCGCGAATCGTCTGCCATCGACGGTCCAGCTCACTGCACGCACTTCCACGTCCTTGGGCAGGCCGAGCGCCGTCTCCGCGCCACCCGCGACCGCGACAAGCCTCGGGGAGGTCGCACCGTGGCGCCCGTGAGCATTGCTCGTTTGCGGATCGACCCTCAGTCCGGCCAGCACGTGCACGGGCCCCGCCAGCTCCGCGAGCGGAGGATAGAGGACGGGATCAGCCAGCAGCAGATGCTCGCCCGTTGGAGCGGTCCACACCGACGGCAGCCGCGGCGCGTGGAGGACCTCCAGCACCTCCTCGGGGGGCCTTTGCCAGCCGGTTTGAGACTGCTGGAGCGGGCCCGCGACAGCGATGGTCGAGGCCACACTCAACGCAATGGCAACGCGCTCGGACCAAATTCGGAACATGAAATCTCTCCGCGGGAGATGTAGCGCCCTCAGCGCCCCGACTCGTTGAGCGCGACGAACACCGTGTGGTAGCTCTTCCGCTCGAAAGTGAGTGGCGCGAGCGAGAAGTCCGCCATCGCGCTGCGGCGTGAGCAGTCCCGCAAACGCGGCGCGAACTCCTGTTGGAGTGCCTTGCGGCGCGACGTGGCCTCCTCCTCGGGCAAGTCCTTGACCGCGGCCTCGATCTCGGCGCGCAGCGCTGCCAACTCCTCTTTCGCTGCATCGCGGCGCTTGGCCTGCGTGAGGTGGTGCTCCTTTTCCGCAGCCGAAAGCTCGCGCTTGGGGAGGTTCAGATCCGTCGAGCCCCCGACGAGCAAGTCGAGATCGCCATCGCCGTCGAGATCGAACAGATCGGGATAGAGGCCGTGATTGGGTCGCGAGACGTTGGTGAGAGGAGCGCCCGCTGGCGCGAGCAACACGAGCGGCGCACCGAAATCGGGAGCGCCGACCTTGCCGATGTTGCGGTAGAGGTAGACCGCGCCGTCGCCCTTTTTTCCGACGCTGCCCACGAGCAGATCGAACAGGCCGTCAGCGTCCCAATGCACCGCGCGCATCGTCGCGACCTTGCCAGGGACCACCAGCGGCGTGCCTGCGCTGCGAATCGCGACGTTGAAGAGCGTCAGGCGCGGCTCTCTCGCGCTGCCTTCGTTGAGCCTCAGGTAGATGCGGCCCGCCATGTAGTCGCCGAGCAGCACATCGAGATCCCCGTCAGCATCCCAGTCGACCGCGAACACGGACGTGCCTTGTCCTTCGGGCGGCTCCTGACCGGGCTCGTTCCACGTCGTCGCTTGGGTCCATTGCTCTTGCTCGTGGTCCCAGTACTGATTGAGGATCAGTCGTTCACCCTTACCGTCGCGCAGGTCCTCGGGTTGGCCGAAGCCCTTCGCGCTACCGCGGGCGATGTACGGCGATCCGCCGAAGGAACCGGCGAGCAGGTCGAGGTGGCCATCCGCATCGAAGTCCACGAACTGTGGACTCATGCCGATGCATCACCAGTTGTTGAACACGAGCTTGTTGCCGTCGCTCGCCAGGAGCGGCTCCTCGGGCCCGAAACGCGGCGGGCCATCGCCGGCGAGACGCTTCGAGACCGTCACCGTGCCGAACAGGTCTCCGACCACGAGGTCGGCGAGTCCGTCGCCGTCGGCGTCGTGCATCACGGGCGACGGATAGAGTCGACCGATGCCGGCCAGCATGGTTCCAGCTTGCACACACTCCGGCGTGCCGAACGACAGGGTCGGTTGTTGCGCGAACGAACCGACCAGAGCGACTCCAAGGGTTCCCAAAAGCATCGCGATCCTCCCGTTGGCCGACGGACGGGTGCATCCCGGTCCATTGCGGCCGCGGGCCATGCTACGCCGTGGGCGGGACCTCGGCACGCGGCTCCTCGAGGACCGTGCCGCGCTCGGGCCCTGCTCGACGGGCCGAGTGAACGCTGAAGGCCCTGCCCCGTCCCGTTGGTTGGCTGGCAGGGCGATCGGGTCGTCGGCGGGGTTGAGGGCGACGATGGCCGGGCAGTGGTGCGGGCCCGGTCGAACAACTGTCGTGGCAGAGAATCTCGCGTACGACGATCGGGTCGGCGAGCCGTGCGCTACCGAGTGCCGTGCCGATCGCGGCACCCGCGCACACACTCGCTCCATCATCACGAGCTCCATCATCACGAGCTTCGTCATCATCACGGCCACAGCGACATCGCGCCTTCAGCGAGAACGCAACCTGCCCCTCCGACACCTCGCGCCACCGCCTCTCCGTGACTGCGAGCCCGACCGCCGAGCGCTCCGACAACTTCCCCCTCGCCGCCGGGATGGTCTCAGGGTCAGGTAAACTCCCTCGACGATGAGACATTCAGCCTTGCTGCTGCTCGCTTGCTCCGCGTGCCAGACTTCGACCGTCAGGCCAGAACAGCAGCCCAACATCCTCATCATGGTCAGCGACGATCAGGGCTACGCGGACGCCGGATTCCAGGGTGGCGAGCAGGCCCTGACGCCGCATCTCGATGCGCTCGCGAAGTCAGGCGTGCGTTGCACGAACGGCTACGTCACCTATCCCGTCTGCTCTCCCTCGCGCGCGGGCCTGCTCACGGGGCGGTACCAAGCGCGCTTCGGCCACGAGAACAACCCGGTCTATGACCCGCTCGACGAGAAGGAGGGATTGCCGCTCACGGAGACGCTGCTCTCGGAAATCCTCCAGGCCGCGGGCTATCGCACGGGTTGGATAGGCAAATGGCATCTCGGCGCCGCGCCTGCATATGTGCCCTGGGCTCGCGGGTTCGATGAGTCGTTCGGATTCATCGGCGGCGGGCATCGCTTCGCCGGATGGCAGCCCAACGAGCGGCAGTACACGCTGCCACTGATTCGCGGTGGCACGAACGTCAGCGACGTACCGGCGCACCTCACGACCGCGCTCGGCGATGAGGCCGCCGACTTCATCCGCCGCAACAAGGAAAGGCCCTGGATGCTCTATCTGCCGTTCAATGCGCCGCACACGCCGCATGAACCGAGCGCCGAGCGTGTGGAGAAATTCGCGCACATCCAAGACCAGCAACGCCGCCGTTACCTCGCTCAACTCAGTCTGCTCGATGACGCCATCGGCGAGGTGGCCGACGCGCTCGCCGCCACCGAGCAACGCGAGCGCACGTTGATTTTCTTTCTCAGCGACAACGGCGGCCACACACCCAGCGGCTCCGACAACGGCCCGCTCCGCGCCATCAAGGGCACGCTCTACGAAGGCGGTGTGCGCGTCCCGTTCCTCGTGAGCTGGCCGGCGAAACTGCCCGCGGGCAAGGACTACGAACACCCGGTCTCGTCCGTGGATGCCTTCGCGACAGTCCTCGCTGCCGCCGGCCTCGCGATGCCCACCGACAAGATATACGACAGCGTGAACATCGTCCCTCATCTTGCCGGCGAAGTGAAAACCCCGCCGCACGAGCGCTTGCTTTGGAGGATGCACGGCAAGCAGTCCTTCGCCATCCGTGAGGGGAACTGGAAACTCATTCGCACCGGCGACACCGCTCCGGAGCTCTACAACCTGCCTACGGACACCGGAGAGAAGAACAACGTCATCGCCGCGAACCCCGAACTCGCGCGACGCCTCACCGCCACGCTGGAGGCCTGGAACACGGAACTCATCGCACCAATCTTTCCCGGAAGTTCCGTGAAGGACGCAGACTGGGGCCCAGGCGGTGCCAATCAGGTGAACAAACCAAAAGCGGACAAGCAGCCACCTGGCAAGTGAGCCACCCGCGCCGCATCCCGACTGCAAGAAGGCTGGCCCTTCAGGAAGTTGAGTGGGTAGCTGACCGCGCCGTGAGGTAGAGGTCGCCGTCGCCGAAGTGGAAGTAAATCGCGTTGCGCAAGCCCTCCCGGTTGCGGCAGCCGCAGTTGAGCCTACCCTCGGAAGTTGAGCCAGCGTGAACGTCGGGTCCTGGGTAGAACACCCTCAGGAGCCCCCATGCGGAAGAGCCGTTTCGCCGAAGAGCAGGTCATCGCCGTGCGCAAGGAGTCGGAGGTCGGCGCCAAGACGGAGCTTCGTCGTGAACAAGATGCGCGTGTACCGGATCTACTGCGATGCCGGCCTGAAGCTGCGCCCGAAGCGCCGCAGGCGTGGCGCTGCGCGAGAGCGATGTCCCATGTCGGCTTCGGTCGGGGCGAACCAGAGCTGGTCGCTCGACTTCGTCTCAGGTCGACTCGGAGACGGCAGATCCTCCCGGACCTTGACGGTCGTGGATGACTACCTGAAACGTTGCCCGGTCCTCGAGGTCGACACGTCGATCTCGGGTGAGCCGGTGACGCGTGCTCTGGACCGCGCGATCGACATCTACGGCAAGCCGGGCACGCTTGTGATGGACAACGGTTCCGAACTCACGTCGCGGGCCATCATCGAGTGGGCGGGGAGCCGTGGGATCGAGCTTGTGTGGATCGAACCGCTCAAGCCGATCCAGAACGCGCACGCGGAGAGCTTCAACGCCCGCTTCCGCGACGAGTGAGTGAACCAGCACCACTTCACGACCCTCGACGACGCCCGGACGCTGATCGAAGACTGGCGCCAGGACTACAAACTCGTCCGTCCCCACACTTCGCTGGGAGGTCACTGCCCCGAACGATTTTTAGAACTCTGCTCGAACGCCATGGCCTCCAAGTAGAGCCTTGGCCGTCAACGCCAGCTACCCTCTCCTCGAACTTCAACCCTCCCCGGATCCGAAACAACTGCTGGCCTCAACTTAGGGGCAGGCTCGAGCATTCGGCCGATGCGAGGTGCAGCTTCAAGAGCCAGCAATCGAACGGGCTGGCCGCGGCGCGCGGCGGCGGTGTCGACGAGTGGGTTCGGCTCGTCTGTCGGACGTCGCGGGTCGGTCCGCGGCGCGGGCATCGACGTGCGCTCAACGAGCTCTGCGCAACTCGACGGTTCTGGTCGCGCCCGCCGGGCCGGTTCGAATCGGCGCCCCGCCCGTGGACACGTTCAGTTCGACGTCGGCGGGCAAGCTGCAGAACCGGAAGCGACCATCCTCATCGGTTATCACCGTGTACATCCAATGCGGAGCTTCCGGTGTTCCCCACTCGGGTAGCGCCAGAGAAATCGGTCTGCGAGCGATCGGGCCGCCACGCGCGTCCAGCACGCGCCCTTCGAGCGCCGAGCCCTCCTGCAGCAGGATCTGAGGCGTGTCGCTGGCGGGGGAGACCTTGAGCGTGCCGCTCCACAGCCAACCTGCATCGTCACGAGGCGCTTCGAGTGTCTGGGCATGGACCAGCAGCTCGTACTCGCCCTCGGCTAACAGAAGCGAGTACTCGGCGGGGCCGACGACCCTATGCGGCGGGCTCAAGTCCGCCTGCCCGTGCTGGCCGGTGCGTTTGGAACGCCAGTAGGCCTCCATGCGCGGCGGCGGTCCCGCTTGAGTCCACAGGATCTGCAGTCGCTGCTCGATGCGCCGAGTGACCACGAAGGCGAGGAGCTCTGGTTGTGTCGTCGAGCTCGACGTGGTGCGATCCCGTGGCTCCGAGATGCTGACGCTTCCATCGCTTTCCCGGAGGTCGTAGTCGCCGCCGAAGCGAGCGCTGAGATAGGTCTGGCCAGGGGGCAGCCCGGACAGGACAACGCTTTCGCCCAGCGGCACGCCGATCATCTCGGAGATGGCGCCGGGTGTGTCGCGAGAATCGAGCAGGGTGTCGAGCCCCAGCGCGACCTCGGCCCGCACGCCATCGACGAACACATCGCTGGCCGCCAGCTCCGTGCCGTCTGGCGTCGTGAGCGCCGTGCGAATGGTCAAGTCGAAACCCGGCTGGGCGCTGAGCACGCCGATCTCCCGCGTCTCGCTCGGTGCGACCTCGAAATCGATGCTCGCGAAACAGATGAGGCCGTTCTTCGGGCTCCAGTGCGCTGCGATCCTCTTGCGGCCGGGACGGACGTTGTGAAACTCAAACTGACCGTCCATCGAAGGAACCACCGAAGATTCCACCAAGACCGTCTCCAGATCCGCGCCATCGCCACTGACCTCGATCGAGCGATGAAACAGCTTGACGACACTCGGTGATCGCAGGCTCGCGCCGCGCGAATCGATCCAGCCGAAGACGCTGCTCTCCCGATATGCGACGGCCTCGACGTTCGTGGACTGACCCGCGCGCACCACCAAGGCTCCTGTGAGGTCCTCGATTGCACGACCCGTGGCCACCCACTTACCATCCTTGTAGTGGTAGGGCTTGAATTCGTTCGGAGGCGACAACTTGGCTCGACCCGGCCCTATCCAGGCGACTCGAAAGTCGGCCAGCGTCGGCAAGCCGCTCCAGTGTGCGCGACCCGCGCTGTCCGTAGTGGCGCGCCACGCATCGGCGGGCAGCGCTTCGAGCACTGTTCCCGATACGCGAACTCCACCCGCCACGACCTGTTCGGTGTCGTCCGGATCGGGCGTTAGCGGCTCGAACGGGGCGCCGACCTGACGCTGCACTCGTGCCACGTGCTGCAGGAAGCGCCTGAGCTTCGGGCTATCGACGCGCTGTGCTGTCCAGTCGCGCCAAGCGCCTTCGGCGGACTCACCGGCCAGCGGCGGGACCAAGACCACCTCTGCGCCCGCGACGGCCACCCCGGACTCGGAGCGGACTGTGACTTCGATGGTTCCGCCAGCCTCGAGCAGAAAGACCAGCTCGCCCGGCTCGACTTGTCCGACGAATTCCCTGCGCACGTGTTCTGGCGCTGTGACGATCAGATGCCAGACGCCGAGTCGTGGCAGAACGACGCAGCCGCGCGGGTCGAGGCTCAAGACATGTCCCGTGCCGCTCTCGTCCCGAGCGTCGATCGACGCGCCAGACACGGGTGTTAGCGAGTCTGCGTCCAGAACCCGCAGTTGACATGCGCCTTGGGCCGGTGCCAGATCCGGAGCGGCGGCTCGCACCGTGTCGTGCGGCGCGGCAGGCCCGGTCGCGTCCTTCGCACCAGCGAGCGAGACGGAGTCGCCGTCCGTGCTTGCGGCAAGCGGGCCCGCTCCATCCGTTGCGGCGACTTGGTAGGTTCGGCGCCACCCCCACGCAGTCAAGAGCAGTATGCATACGACGCAAGTCAGGAGCTTCGATTTCGTGTTCATGGCAGTGAGTTCGGCTCTCGTGTGAGTGTAGGGTGGTGGGCCAGACGATCAATGGCTGTGCGGGCAAGTGCCGAGCATGACCAGCGCAGCCGACGATCCACACATGCTCGCATCGACCGCGGCGACCAGATCGAAGAACGCGCTGTTGGCCCAGACCTTGATGTACGCGCGCGACTTGAACTCGATCGTGAAGAAGTTGCTGCACTTGTAGCCGAAGCGTGCGTCCTGGTCGTTGTCGTTGTATTGACCCTCGCCCAGTCCATGCGTGATGGGCACGGAAACTTCGAGACCACTGTGTCCTGCCCTGAGGCTGCCGAGCTGGCCGGCGAGCGTTTCTCCCGCTGACTTGTCGAGCACCGCGTCAATCGGTGTGTCCAGGACGTTGGACTTGATCTGCTGGTAGCCCAGAGCCGCGCCCGCGCAGTCATCGTCGATGAGGTTCGTTTTTCCCGTGATCGTGGCGTGGCCGTAGAACTCGATGTCGCCGATCTTGCACGTGTCCTGCCACCTTTCGGAGTAGATGCCCGTGGCTGCTGCCGTGCGCACCTGGGCTTCGCAGCCGATGTCGAGGTCCCAGGCCAAACCGCTGCCGTTCGACGTCAAGCCAGTGGCGGTGGCGAACGCGGACGAACTCGACTGTTGTCCGATCGTGTAGCAGGTGTAGGTCGGCGGCGCGTCGGTCATCGGCGTGTAGAACGTCCCGGTCATCGTCCAGCAGGCGGTGTGGGCCGCTGCAGGCGACGCAGCCGCGACAGTACCGAGGAGAGCGAGCAGAGCGTTGGTGAGTAGCTTCATTCAAGGTGTCCGTGGTTCGAGGGGTAAAGACGAACGCGGTGCACGGAGGGGAGCGTCCACTGTGGGCGTCCCGCAGATAGGAACTCCATGCGGGTGGCTTCCGCCGGAGGTGGGGCTGTTCTGGACCGAGTCGCGGGCACACGGCGAGCCCCGAGCAAAGCGCGTCACATGCATCAGGTTCGTAGGGGCCACGTCGCCTTCGTCGCTCGGCGTCCCGCCTAGTCGCGCCCTATTCGGGGAACTCGAGACGGATCGTTGCATCAGATGGTCCGCGCGTGAAACAAGTCGGGGCCTCGCGCATACGAAATCCAAGCGGATGATTTCCGCCGGAGGTGGTCGTCGCCGACCGCGAGGTGGAGGTTCGCCGCGGCGGTGGGATCCGTCAAGTGGCCTCTCGGGACCAGCTCGGGGCCAGCTCGGGGCCAGCTCGGGACCAGCTCGGGACCAGCTCGGGGCTCGGTGGGCCGGGGTCGCGAGGCTGGCGAGGTCCGCTGGGGCGGTGGTGCGGGCGCGTTGGATACGAGCGAGCCTACTGGGCTGGCGCGGGTCGCGGTCGAGGAGCGTGCTCGGCGGTGCAAGGGGCACGGGCTCAGGCGAGGCCCGAGCTGTCCGCGCGAGCGCGTCGGCGCGGGTCGTGGAGGCCCGGTGGGTTGGCCGAGGTCGTTGAGGATCTTGCGCACGACGACTGCATCGGTGAGCCGCGCGATGAGCCGGCGGGGTCCGCCGCAGCGCGAGCAGGTGAGAACGTCGAGGGCGAAGACGCGGCGCAAGCGCTCGGCCCAGGTCGAGCGCGACGAGCGCGAGCGGGCGGAGGAACTGGGCGTGGTAGGCGAGGTGGGAGCGCGAGCGCCGTGACATGGTGCATCGGGAGCAGGCGCGCGCTTGGGGACGACGAGGTCTCGCCAAGTGGAGGCGGGCGAGAGCACGCCGTGGTAGCTGAACTGATGAGCGCGTGGCGGCGGAACCAGCGCGGCCAGCCGCTCGATGGAGGTGAGCGGGTCGAAGGAGACGGCCGACGTGCCGTCACGCCAGTGGCGGTTGAGGCCGCAAACGACTCGGCCGTCGGGCGAGAGCACGAGTCGGCGCGTCGCGATGGGTGGGCGAGTCACATAGCGGCCGAGGCGCTAGGGGTCGCTCGAGCTCGCCGGCGGGTACGAGCAGTCCTACCTCGCGGCGTCACGCGACTCTCGATGCGTCGGCATCCCTCGCCCGTCCCCGTTTGGATGGGCGAGGCGGGAACTGGTCGGGAGAACGCAAGACTCTCGACTGTTCTGCGGAAGGGGGATAGCGTCTCACCTTGTGGTGTAAGTGCGGAGCCGGCTTGAAGGCCGGCCCCGCGCCGCGGGAACGCCCCGCGGAGCCCGGTTTGTTCTTCTGTGTGCGTGTACCAAACCCACAGGAGATCGACCG
>Ga0194120_10008267_pt1 | contig 13810 bp, 9 predicted proteins | sample TA2MahCa65mmetaG_FD_148642 | JGI IMG/M metagenome (GOLD analysis project Ga0194120, IMG submission 148642) | Freshwater microbial communities from Lake Tanganyika, Tanzania - TA2015019 Mahale Deep Cast 65m | ecosystem: Environmental > Aquatic > Freshwater > Lake | place: Tanzania: Lake... | reverse complement strand
TGGGCGGCTGCCCTGAGCGCTCGCGAGGTCGGACCCGCGTGGGAAGCGCGTTCTGTGGATGGCTTCCGCTCGGCAACGGCATTCTCAGTGTACGTCCGAGGCGAAGTCGTCTACGTGTTCGAGGCGCTGTTCCGCCAGACGTGGGTCCGCGAACGCGAGCTCATGGACGCGATGGATTCCATCGGATGGATGGTCGGGGCGTTCGTCGACCGCCGACGCCAGGAGAACGAGCTACGCGAGAGCGAGATGCGGTTGTCACGAGCCCAGCGCGTCGCCGCCATCGGCGACTGGGACGTCGACGTCGGGGAACAAGTCTACTGGTGGTCCGACGAAGTGTACCGGATCTGCGGCATCGCTCCGGGCCCGGACTTCACACCATCCCGTGGCGTCGTGACATCGTTGATCCATCCCGACGACCGCGCCCGAGTCGCCGCCAGTCGGCGGGCTGCCGAGCGCGATCACACGTCCCTCAGCATCGACTACCGCATCGTCCGACCAGACGGCGGGATCCGAGCGATCCATGAGGAAGGTACGTTCGTCTACGAGGGCGACGAAGCCGTGCGCGCCTTCGGGACCGTCCAGGACGTCACCGCGAGGTGGCGCGCCGAGCGTGTCCAGGCGTTGCTCTACGAGATCGCCGAGGCGGCCCTGATGACCGAAGACCAGGACGGTTGGCTGAGCTCGGTGCATCAGTCGCTTCGTTCCGTACTCAATGTCGGCGGCTATCTCGTGGCTCTGGCGACGCCGGGCGATGCCGCCAACCTCCGCGTGGCGTATGCGTCCGGGAATCCGTACGCATCCGGTGCCTGGATGGAGCGACTTGAGCGCGTCCTTGCCACGCGACAGTCAGAGCTACTCAGCCGCGAAGCCATCCGCGACCTTGGGAATGCCGACGCCCTGGAGAACACTCCAAGCTACTGGGTCGCCGTGCCGCTGGAATCGCACGGATCAGGAATCGGCGTCCTCGTGCTCCAGGGTGGTTGTGGCTCGCCGCGTTTCGGCGACGACGACATGGACATCCTTCGCTACGTCTCCGGTCAGATCGCCACAGCCATCGACCGCAAGCGGTCCGTCGATGCGCTCGCCGACCGCGAGCGGCTCTACCACACCCTTCTTGAGACGTTGCCGGACGGCGTGTTCACCACAGACTTGGTCGGAATAACGCTCTACTGCAACACACCCAAGCTGGCGATGCACGGTCTCACCAAACCCGAGGATCTCATCGGCAGGAGCGCGCTCGAGCTGTTCGCACCAGAAGACATCGAGCAGGCGATGATCGACATGGGTCAGTTGCTCCAAAGTGGCAGCTTACGGAACTACCAATACACATTGCTTCGGGCTGACGGGACGCGGTTCCCGTGCGAAGTGTGCGCGACGGTCCTTCACGACGAGCACGGGGCCCCGACCGGCTATCTCGGGGTCGTTCGAGACATCTCGGATCGCCAAGCCTCTGCAGCCGCTTTGCGGCGGAGCGTCACCCGTCTACGAGCGGTGCTGGACGGCATCCCAGACCTGATGTTCCGCATCGCCCGAGACGGTCGGTTCGTCGATGTGATCCCTGCGAAGGGAATGGGGCTGTACGTGCCGGCGCAGGATTTCATCGGCAAGCACGTTGGCGCGATCTTCCACGAGTCCGTTGACGAGATCATGGGCTGTGTCAGCCGCGCGCTCGCAACCGGCGAGACGCAGACGCTCGAATACGTCCTCTCGCGTGGGCAGATACCCCGACACTTCGAGGCTCGCTACGTGAAGTGCGGCGAGGACGAGGTGCTTGCGATTGTGCGCGAGATCACCGACCGCAGAGCTGCCGAGATCGCTCTCCGCGAGAGCGAGCAGCGATTCCGCACGGTCTTTGAGTCGTCGCCGGTCGGCATGATGATCTCCGACGAAGACGGACGACCGATCCGAAGCAATCGAGCTCTTCGAGACTCCTTGGGATACTCGGACGCAGAGCTCTCATCGCTATCGCTCCATGACCTCATTGCGCCGGAGGATCGCGAGGCGTCTGCCGCCGCCTACGCCGAGCTCGTCCAGGGCATACGGGCGGACTGCGCGGACACTGGAACCTATGTCGCGCGCGATGGCTCGGAGCATTGGTGTTCGCGCGCCATCGCCTCGATTCGCGACGGCGATGGTCGCTTCGCGTTTGCGGTCGTCGTGATCGAAGACCTGACCGAACGCCGGCAGATTCAGCTAGCCCTGGAGAGGTTCGAGCTCGACCGGAAAGCGCTGCTGGACTCCGTAAACGCCATCCTGTGGGAGGCGGATCCGGCAACCCTTGCGCTGCGATACGTCAGTCGACAGGCAGAAAGGCTGCTCGGGTATCCTATCGAACGGTGGCTGGACCACTTCGGGTGTTGGCTGGCGGTCGTTCACCCGGATGATCGGGACCAAATCGAGTTGGAGTACCGAGCTCACCTGGCGAGCGGGAGCAATCACGAGCTCGAATATCGAGTGATATCGGCGGACTGCAGCGTTCACTGGGTACGCAATATCGTCGCGGTCGAAACCGCCGACGGCGCGTTGACCCGCGTCCGTGGCGTGATGGTCGACTGCACCGAGCGCCGACTCGCGGAGGCTGCCGTCCATGACCTGAACGCCGAGTTGGAACGCCGCATCACAGACCGGACAGCGGACCTGTCGGCTGTCGTAGCGGAACTGGAGCGCTCCAACGCCGATTTGCAGAACTTCGCCTATGCGGCGTCGCATGATCTGCAGGAACCGCTGCGAATGGTGTCGAGCTACCTGCGACTCCTGGTTCGGCGGCACGGTCCCGACCTCGAACAGTCAGCGCTGGACTACATCGATTTCGCCGTGGACGGCGCGTTGCGGATGCAGCGGATGATCGACTCCTGCCTCGAGTATTCCCGTGTCGGCACGCGCGGGCTGGCTTTCGAGTCCACCGACCTGGGCGAGACCCTTGAGGGCGTCCTGACCGATCTCAGCGTGACGATCCGCGGGTCCGACGCGATCGTCGAGAGCGACGCCCTCCCCGTCGTGCAGGCAGACCCCCGCCAGATGCACCAGCTTCTCGCCAATCTGATCGCCAACGCGATCAAGTTCCGTGGTTCCTCGCAGCCGCGGATCCGCGTCTCCGCGTCTTGCCAGAACGGTGTGTGGGAGATTACGGTCTCGGACAATGGAATCGGTATTGCCCCGGAATATCGCGCTCGAATCTTCGACATGTTTCAGCGGTTGCACACCCGAGACGAATACGAGGGAACCGGTATCGGGCTCGCGATCTGCAAGCGAATCGTCGAACGGCACGGGGGTACGATCTGGGTGGACTCCGAAGATGGAGTCGGATCGACATTCCACTTCACGCTGCCCAGAGACACGTAGTCGGAGGCGCACCAATGAACGTCGATTTCGAACCCGGACGAACTACGAACGTTCTTTTGATCGAGGACAATCCGGGAGATGTGCGACTGGTTCAGGAGGCGTTCGCCGAATGTGAGGCTCCGTGCACCATCCAGGTCGTTTCGGACGGGGCCCGAGCGCTCGAGACGATCCGGTCGCGCGCGCAGTGCAACGGCGCGATGCCAAACCTCGTGATACTAGACCTCAACCTGCCGAAGATGAACGGTCTGGAGGTCTTGCGCGAAATCAAGCAGGAGCCAGCCTTGCGGACGATCCCAGTGATCGTCTTGACGTCGTCTCGGGACGCCCGAGACATCCGGGCGGCGTATGACGCACACGCCAACGCGTACGTCGTCAAGCCGCACGACTTCGATCAGCTGGCGCGATCTCTGTTGGCAGTGAGCGATTTCTGGATGAGTACGGCGGTGCTCCCGCCCCAAGAAAGGCGTCTCGATGCGCGAAGCGGCTTCGATAAGGGTACTACTGGTTGAAGACAATCCGGGCGATGCGCGGCTGGTACGGGAGTACCTCTCAGAGTCCGGTATCACCTTCAGCGTGGAGCACGTTCAGCGAGTGTCCGATGCCGTGTCGCGGCTTCGGTCGGGAGGGATCGACGTCACGCTGCTCGATCTGACGCTCCCAGACGGACTGGGCATCGACACGGTCGTCCAGGTGTGCGCCGTCGATCCGACCGTACCGACCGTCGTCATGAGCGGCTTGGAGGACGAGACGACGATCGCGCGGGCTGTGGAGGAGGGCGCACAGGATTACCTCATCAAGGGTCATGTGGACGCATACCTGCTATCGCACGCGATCCGATTCGCCATCGAGAGGCATCGGATCTTGGCAGCGCAGTACGTCAGCAGACGAGATGTTGGGCGGCTACTCAATGAGCAGCGGATGGCTGCGTTGGAAGCCAAGGTGGACCGGCTCGTCGAACTGATCGGTGAGAATCCACAGCGCTAGCGCGAACCCGACGGCAAGGCTTGCAGGCTGAACTCGACGTACTGGGCAGGGAAGATGAAGGCGAGGTGTCCTTCCCATCGAGTTGGGAACCGATTCGCCCACGCCGCGATGCCAAGAACCCGGTAGATTCTATAGAATACGATGCGGCGACGCACCAGACGGAATCGTCGACCAGTCCGTAGACCAGGTCGGCACGTTCCCTCTAGGCAGAAGTCGAGGCTGCGCGCTGACAGATAGTGCCGATGTGTCGGGTCCGCGTACGCATCCATGCTCGTGAAGTGCGGAATGCGCACCTCAACGGTACCACCGGGCTTGAGCAGGCGATGGAGCTCCGCGATTGTTCGCGGCACATCGTCGAGGTGCTCCAGGATGTCGCGGCAGACGATGCGCTGGAATGAACCGTCCGCGAACGGGTACGGGTAGACGTTGAGGTCGCAAACGACGTCCACGGCTGCGGCGTTTCCGTCGATGTCGCAGCCGATCACGCCCTCGATGCGGTGATCGCCGCAGCCGATGTTCAGAGCATCCCGCGCGCCGTCGGAAGGTGAAGCGATGACGCGGCTTGCCACGCTAGCCCCTCAGATACTCGCCGAGGTCCATACCAGCCTCGAGTCCGTGTCGGGCGCAAGCTTCGGCGAGCTCGTCCGACGCGTCGCCGGAGCGCAACGGATCTTCCTGACGGGGCAGGGGCGCACCGGCTTGGTTGCGAGGGCGTTCGCCATGCGGGTTTCTCAGTTAGGGCGTACGTCGTACGTTGTCGGCGAGACCACCGTGCCCGCCATCGCGCCGGGAGATATCCTGGTCGCCTGCTCCGGGTCCGGCGAGACCATGGTTACATGCGCCTATGCTGAACGGGCTCGCAGACTGGGCGCCGAGGTCGCCGCGATCACCGCTCGACCTGCGTCCAGGCTGGCGAACGCCGCCCACCTGACGGTCACCATCGCGTCGGGACCGTCATCGCAACTAGGAAATGCCCGGTTCGAGCAGACGCTGCTTCTACTCCTCGACGCCGCCGCCATGGCGCTCGCCCAAGACTGGGACGTCGATCCTGCGGCGATCTGGGACAACCACGCCAACCTCGAATAGCCGTCACATGACGCCAGCGCCCCGGAACGGCATGTGCTGAACCGGGTCGTAGACCGGCCTTTCCAGGTAGTCGTTGACTTCCGGCACTGCCTTGCCGCGCAGCAGGAACGCGCTGGGCCACGCCTTGACGGTGATGCGCGTCGTTGTCGGGATGTAGCGGATCGTGAGACCGCATCGCCTGCGCGACGAGGTGTTCGCGTTGCTCCCGTGGATCAGATTCGGGTGGTGAACCGACACATCTCCCGCGTTCAGGATCACGTCGACCGCCCGCGCCTCGTCCTCCGCGCTCACATCCATGCCGGAGCTCAGGACGTTGGCGACATCCGTACGCCGTTCCATCGGGCGCAATTCGGCATGCTGCGTGCCAGGAACGACCCGCATGCACCCATTCTCCGGCGTCGAATCATCGACCGCGAGCCACAGCGTCACGACCTCCATCGGATCGAGGGGCCAATAACTCCCGTCCTGATGCCAGAGGACAGGCTGACCATCCGACGGCGGCTTGCTGATGTAGTGGGATGCGAAGAGCGCGATGTCAGGTCCCACGAAGAGCTCGGCAACGTCGAGCAAACGGCTGTCGCTGATCAGGCGGACCCAGAACGGGTCGTTCCGTACGAGCGTGTGCCCTAGATGCTCAGGCCTCAGGTGCGGGTTCTTTTCGAGGAGCCAATCCACATGGGCGCTGGCTTCGCCGACCAGGTCCGCATCGAGGACGTTGCGGAACACGGCGTAGCCGTCCCGTTCGTAGGCGGCGACCGCCGCAGGCGATTGCGTCACCGGAACCGACCTCCCTGTCGATGTCACTCACCGTCGGTCAACGAAACGTGCGTCACCGGTCCGATATCCGACAACGCTCGTCCGAAACTCCCTTCCCTCCCCACGGTAACGATCGTCAGCGCATCCGGCTGTAGGTACTGCTGCGCGACTCGCCGCACGTCCGCAACGGACACGGTCTGGATGCGCTTCGTGTACGCCGACAGGAAGTCTTCCGGGTACCCGTGGTAAGCGACTGCCATGTCTTGGCTGACAATCTGCTCATTGGAGGTGTACGCGAAGATGAACGAGTTGACGATGGAGTTCCTCGCCAGATCGAGCTCTTCGTCGCTCACGTCGCCTTCGCGCATACTCGCCATCAGGTCGCGCATCAACTCGATCGCCTGAACGGTGGTCTCGGACTTCGTGCTGCTGCCGGCGAGGAAGATCCCTCTCAGCGCACGACGGCGGAACACCGACTGCGCGTAGTAAGCGAGCCCACGGTTCGACCGCACCTCGCGCATCAGCCGCGACGTGAATCCGCCGCCGCCGAGGATGTAGTTCATGACGGTCACGGCGTACACGTCGGGGTTGGTCCGGGTGATTCCGAGATGTCCCATCAGGACGCTCGTCTGATTCAGGTCCTTCTCGATGTGGTAGACGCCTGCGTTGCGCGCGTCGGTAGCCTGGGGCGGCTCCGCAACCGCCTCGCCGGACGACTGCCAGCCGCCCAACGCCTGCGTCAGCAGCTCAATGATCGCGTCCCGACGGAAGTCGCCGCTGACCGCAAGCCAGAGGTTCTCCGGACGATAGTGCTTCCTGTGGAACTCGACCAGGTCATCCCTCGTGATCGACTGGATCGACTTCTCCGTCGGCTGTGAACCGTACGGATGGGAGCCGTAGATGAGCCGGTACAGTCGGCGGCTCGCAACCTGGTTGGGGTTGTCGTTCTGCCGACGGATACCCTCGAGCGCTTGGTTCCGCGCCAACTCGAGCTTGTCTTCGCGGAACGCCGGATGCAGCAGTACGTCGGCGAACAGTTCGATGCCTAACTCGATATCGGAAGCCATGACCGACAGCGATGCCCGCGCCGCGTCGTCTTCGATGGAGGATCCGACCGAACCCGCGATGAACTCCAGGGTCTCGTTCAGTTCGTCGGGCGTTCGGGACTCGGTTCCGCCGGTTCGGAGGACGGTCGCCGTTAAGCTGGCGAGCCCTTCCTTCCCGGGTGGATCGAACACATCTCCCGTTCGGATCATCGCGGAGATGTCGAACACGGGCAGTTCGTGATCCTCGAGCAGGAACAGGCGGATCCCGTTGGGGAGCGTCACGTGCTCCGGCGACGGCGGCGTGAACTCGAGGGGCTCGAACGCCAGTTCCTTCGGCAGCGCGCCGAGGGCGTTCGCCGCGAGCATCGCCCAGCAAGCCGCGACGACCAGACCCATGGCTGCGGGCTTTATGCGCTCTCTTGCCACTGGGAGTGCCTCCTACTCGGATTCTGTCGCGGTCTTGACGAGCGTCGCCACGGTCCGGTTCGACGCCTTGAGATACTGCTTGGCGACGCGCTGAACATCCTCCGCCGTGATGCGGGCGACGGTCTCGCGGAACTGGAGAACGTACTTCCACGTTCCCGCGATGGACTCGAAGTACGCGAGCTGCGATGACATGCCCTCGTTCGAGTTGAGCCCCCGGATGAATCCCGCTTCGAGCTGGTTGCGGATCTTCTGCAGTTCCCTCTCTGGAACGGGCTCGTTGGCGAGCCGTTCGAGCTCGGCGTAGATCGCCTTCTCGGCGTCCTCCGCCGTGTGCGGGAACCTCGGCGTGGCTTCGATCAGGAACAGGTTCGGGTAGCGCGCGCCGGGCCACCCGTTGTACGTGTCGACGTTGACGGCGACCTGCTGTTCCTCGACGAGCGCACGGTAGAGCCGGGATGTCCGGCCCGACGTGAGCAAGCCGCTGATGACGTCGAACACGAAGTCATCGAAGGACGGAACGGTCGGCTTGTGGTAGCCGATCATCACCTGCGGCTCGGCATCGAACTCGACGGAAACGCGGCGCTCTCCCGCCTGCGGCGGCTCCACGGTCGCGATTCGCTCCGGGATCGGCTGCGGCGGGATGTCGCCGAAATACGAAGCCATCCTCTCGATGACCTGTTCCGGCTCGATATCGCCCACGATCGCCACGACCACGTTGTTCGGAGCATAGAACGTGCGGAAGAACGTCTCCGCATCGGGCCGCTTCAGGCGGTTCACGTCGGTGGGCCAGCCGATCACAGGTCTTCCGTACGGGTGCGCGACGAACGCCGCCGCCTGGAACTGCTCCTGCAGCACGCCGTCCGGCTGCACTTCGTAGCGCATGCGCCGTTCTTCGAGGACGACGTCGCGCTCGACGTAGAACTCGCGCAAGATCGGGTCGCGCATGCGCTCCGACTCGATCATCATCCACAGCTCCAGCTTGTTCGCTGGGAGCGACATGTAGTACGTCGTGTAGTCGATGCTTGTTCCGGCGTTCAGGTTCTCCGCGCCGTGATACGAGAGAACTTGGTCGAGCTCGTTGCTGAGAACGTACTGCTTCTGCTCCTCCTGCGCGGCATCGATCTGCTGCCGGAGCTCGTTGAGCCGTTCGGACTCCTCGCCCTGACTCGCATCCCTCTCGCGGTCGTATTCGGCGTAGAGCTCGTCGAGCCTCCGAATGATGGGAGCTTCCGCCTCATAGTTCGTCGTCCCTAGGACCTTGGTTCCCTTGAAGAGCATGTGCTCCAGCATGTGGGCGATGCCGGTCTGATTCACCGGTTCATCGACCGCTCCGACCTTGATGTACATGTTCACGGCGACGGTCGGGGACTGTGTGCGTCGGAGCAAAAGCAGTCGCATGCCGTTGGGAAGCGTGTGTTCGATGACGCGCTCTTCGAGGTCTTGAGCGTACGCGAGGGGTAGCACCAACGCGCACAGCACCCACGTAGCCGCGAATCGCCAACGCCATCCTGCCATGGGGCCGTACTCCTAGAAGACTCGGCACGGTTTGGAACTCCGGGCTTCGCTGCCAGTATATCACTGCGCAGAAGACCCAACAACACGCGGCATCGAGCCCGATCCGAGCCGAGGAAGCACATCCGATACACGATTATCCGATTTGAGACTCCGAATTCGTTAATTGACCGTTGCAACGGACGAACGAGTCGGCTATTGTCGTGCCAGAGCGTGGAGTTGCGCCTGTGCGCCGCCCATGTTCCGCCACCCGAACGTCACGGTCTGTGACCCAGGGTAAGACCTGAACGTACGAGGGCTTGGTATGCGACAAGAGAATCACACCCCAAGCGGCTCTGCCCAGCAGCCTGGTCCATCGCGACGAGGCTTCCTGGGAACCGTCGCGATGATCTTCGGCGTACTCGTGTCCTACGCGACCGCTGCATCGTACGGTCTGCAGTTCCTGTTCCCGAGGCGCGAGCGGCGCACACCGCAGCGCGTTTACATCACATCGAGGACGCACCTCGAAGAGGAGGGCGCCAAGAAGTTCCGGGACCTCCGTGGTCACGATGTCGTTCTCGTGCAGACGGCAGGCGGATTGCGGGCGATCTCGACGACGTGCACCCACTTGGGTTGCCACGTCTACTGGGAACCCGAGCACAACCGCTTCTTCTGCCCCTGCCACAACGCCGTCTTCGACGTCGACGGCAACGTCGTTGTAGGGCCCCCGCCCCGACCTCTGCAGCAGTACGCGGTCGAGGAAGACGAGGGCTCCATCTTCGTCATGCTGGACGCCTAGGAAGGACTGCGACATGCCAAACATGCGACGTGCGGTCAACTGGGCGAAGCGGTCCTTCCCGTTGGATCTCGACGAGTTCAAGCACCTGACTGCCGAGGCGATCCCAATGCACCTCAAGCATTGGTGGTTCGCCCTGGGCGGAACGCCTCTCTACTTGTTCGTCGTCCAGGCGATGACAGGCATTATCCTGACCTTCTACTACTCCCCTAGCCCTGGCACTGCGTACCAGTCCGTCGCCCACATCACGAACGAAGTCCGATTCGGATGGTACATCCGCAGCGTTCACCACTGGGCGGCGAATCTGATGGTGCTCGCCGTGCTGATGCACGTGGTCCGCGTGTTCTTCACGCGCGCCTACCGGAAGCCGCGCGAGATGAACTGGATGTTCGGAGTCGCCATCCTGCTGACCGTGTTCACGTTCGGCTTCACGGGCTATTCGCTCGTCTACGAGCAGCTTTCCTACTGGGCTGCCGTGGTCGGAACGAACATCGCCGAAGCAACCCCGGTCGTCGGTCACATGATGGCTCGGTTCATCCGGGGCGGCGATGAAGTAGGCGCGAACACACTCACCCGGTTCTTCGTGCTGCACATCGGCGTTCTGCCGACTGTGATGGTCATTCTGCTGGGATTCCATGTCCTGCAGATTCGGCTGCACGGCGTCCATTTCGACGTCGCCATCCACGCAGACGCTGATCTCGACGAGGGCGACGAGGAGGAAGCCGGGAAGACCTTCCCGTTCTTCCCCGATCATGTGATGACCGAGCTGATCATCGGGATGACGCTGACGATTCTGCTCACCGTTCTGGCGTTGATCGCGCCAGCGCCGCTGGGCCAGATGGCGGACCCGAACGTGACGCCGGAGCACATCAAGCCTGAGTGGTACTTCTTCCCGATGTTTCGCTGGCTCAAGCTGACGTCGTTCACAGTCGGCGTACTCGGGGCGATGGTGTTCGTGACAATCTTCCTGTTCTGGCCCGTCGTCGATCGGCTCCTGGAACGGGCTTTTCCCAACAAGCACGCGACCGTCTGGATCGGCATTGTCGGTGTGCTAATCCTCATCGCATTCACGATCTGGGAACTGTTCGTCTAGGAACCTCCAAGGGAGTTGCGCGATGTCATTGAAGGCGAAGCAGATCATCATCGGCGGTCTGAGCTTCCTCCTGCTCGCCGCACTCATCGTCGTCGGGTACGTCGAGAGCGTGAGACGTATCCCCGGCGCCAAACCACACATCGTCATATCATCCGACAACGCGAAATGTATCGACTGCCACTCGCAGCCGAGCAACGCCCGGACTGCCGTGATGCAATGGAAGGAAAGCGTTCACGCCCAGAAGGGCGTCGGATGCTTGGAGTGCCACTCGGCTGAGGATGCCGACGTGGACGCCTTCGAGCACTACACCTACACAATCGCCACGGTGGTTTCACCCAAGGACTGCTCGAAGTGCCATCGAGAGGTGTTCGACCAGTTCCAGCGGAGCCATCACGCGCAAGGGGGCAAGATCCTCGGATCGCTCGACAACGTGCTCGCCGAGGTCGTCGAGGGACATTCGCCGATTGTCAATGGCGAGAAGAGCGAAAGCGCGGCGGCAGTCAGCGGGTGTAAGCAGTGCCACGGGTCCGAGATCAAGGTGATGAAAGATGAGCAGGGGAACCCGATCAAGCGCGCATCCGGCGTGCTCGTGCTCGACCCCGACACCTGGCCCAACACGGGTATCGGCAGACTGAATCCCGACGGCTCGCTCGGCTCGTGCGCAGCGTGCCACAACCGTCACTTCTTCTCAGTCGCGCAAGCCCGCGAACCCGACGACTGCGGCAAGTGCCATCTGGGCCCCGATCACCCGCAGTACGAGATCTACCGAGAGTCCAAGCACGGCATCAACTTCATCGCGCACAAGGAGGAGATGAACCTCAAGGCGCGCCCGTGGATCGTCGGCAAAGACTACGTCGCAGCGCCGACCTGCGCCACCTGCCACATGAGCGCGACGCCGAACCAGGGCGTAACCCACGACGTGGGCGAACGCATCTCGTGGACGCTGCGACCCGCCATCTCCGAGAAGGTGGACGCAGTAGCCCTCAAGGCGGGCGAGCAGACGATCCCGTGGGAAGAGCGCCGCGAGAACATGAAGGACGTCTGCCATCAGTGCCACTCGGCGCAGTACGTGGCGGCGTTCTACACGCAGTTCGACGACCTTGTCGAACTCTACAACACCAAGTTCGGCATCCCGGCGACCGACATCATGAAGGCGATGAAGGCGAAGGGACTCATCACCGCCGATACCGAGTTCGACGACGAGATCGAGTGGACCTACTACTATCTGTGGCACCACGAGGGCCGCCGGGCTCGAATGGGAGCCTCGATGATGGGTCCCGACTACACGCAGTGGCACGGCATGTTCGAGGTTGCCGACCGGTTCTACGTCGAGTTCGTGCCCCAGGTGAAGGAGGTCATCGAACACGGCAAGGCGACCGGGAAGCGCTCCGAAGCGGTCGAAATCGAGCACATGCTCGACGAGATCCTGTCGCGACCCGAACACCGGTGGTTTGTCGGGAAGATGCCGCCGGAAGAACGCGCCGCACGCGCCGAAGCGTCGGCGGAGTTCAAGAAGCGCTACGCCGGCACTGAGAAGTAGCTCTCATTTCGTAGAGCGGTGACGATCCGTAGGGGCGACGCGCCGCGTCGCCCCTACTTCACGGTGTCCGTGGATTCGGCGAATATCTGCGAAACAGACCACTCAGCTCAACGTGCCGCACTGAACCATCACGCCAGAGCCCGACGCCGTTCGGCATCGGGCTCTGGCTTTCTTGTCGCCCCAAGACGCCGGGTGCTACCATCTGGGCGTGACGCCACACCCCGCGCCTGAGCCCGGCTCCAGGGGCACGGTCTCCGATGGCTCCGATCCTCCAAGTCGCCCTTGATTTCTACAACCTGCCGCGCGCCGTCGCTGTCGCCGAGGAGGCATACGCCGCTGGCGCTCGATGGCTCGAAGCCGGCACGCCGCTCATCAAGAGCGAGGGCCTGAACGCCGTCCGCGAATTGCGAAGCCGCTTCTCTTCCGCGACGATCATCGCCGACATGAAGACGATGGATGCTGGACGCACCGAGGTCGAGCTCGCCAGCAAGGCGGGGGCGGACGTCGTGGATGTCCTCGGCGCGGCGTCCGACGCGACGATCCGAGAGAGCGTCGAGGTCGCGCGAAACTTCGGCTGTCGCGTGTGCATCGACATGATCGGCGTCTCCGACGCGCTCTCTCGGGCCCAGCAAGCCGAAGAGCTCGGCGCGGACATCGTTGCCGTCCACATCGCCATCGACGACCAGATGCGCGGGAAGGCTCCCTTCGATCTGCTCGCACGCATCGCTGGAGCCGTTGGAATCCCGGTCGCTGTGGCGGGCGGTCTCCACTCCGAGAACGTCGCGCTGGCGGCATCCGCAGGCGCGAGCATCGTCATCGTCGGCGGTGCAATCACGAAGTCCGAGAACGCGCGCGAGGCGACGGCGGCGCTCCTGACCGCCCTGGAGACGGGCGAAAGCGTCCGCACCGACCTCTACAAGCGAACCGCCTCCGAAGAGACCGTTCGCGACGCCCTGATGCGCGTCTCTACGGCGAATATCGCGGACGCTCAGCACCGATCCGGCGATCTGGCGTTCATCCACGCCATCTGTCCTGGCGCCAAGCTGGTCGGCAGGGCGGTCACGGTGCGGACGTATCATGGCGACTGGGCGAAGCCGGTCGAGGCAATCGACGTTGCCCGTCCTGGCGAAGCCGTCGTCGTCGAGGCAGGGGGCTTGCCCAGCGTCGTTTGGGGCGAGCTGGCGACGCACAGCGCCGTCACCCGGAAGCTCGCCGGCGTGGTGGTCGACGGCGGCGTGAGGGATGTCGCC
>Ga0194120_10008266_pt1 | contig 13811 bp, 9 predicted proteins | sample TA2MahCa65mmetaG_FD_148642 | JGI IMG/M metagenome (GOLD analysis project Ga0194120, IMG submission 148642) | Freshwater microbial communities from Lake Tanganyika, Tanzania - TA2015019 Mahale Deep Cast 65m | ecosystem: Environmental > Aquatic > Freshwater > Lake | place: Tanzania: Lake... | reverse complement strand
GGCCCGCGCGGAACTGATTGGCCGAGGCCATGTAGGGCGCGACCTTGGGCAGAAGCGCAAGCATCCCTGCCTCGAAGAAGTGGCCCTTGGGCAGGCTCAACTGCTCCTGCGCGGGCTTGGGCAGGGACCTGACCAAGCCCTCGTCGATGCCGGTGAGCTCGAGAGCCGCGTCGTTGAGGAAGAGCTCGTGCCCGGAGCGGTGCCAGACGATGACCGGAAAGTCCGGCGCGAGCTTGTTCAGCTTCTCGCGCGACATCTCGCCGTGGAAGTAGTGGTGATAGCCCCAGGTCACGAACGGCACGTTCTTGTCCTTGTGCCCTGCGAGTGCTTCCTTCAGGCGCTCCTGGTAGCCCTGCTCGTCGCGCACCGCGGGCGAGAAGCCGTCGATCGCGTCCCAGTCCTCGATCGAGATCACCTTGGTGTTCATCGTCAGCGCGGCGAGCACCGGGTGCACGTGCTGCTCGACGAAGCCGGCGATCACTACCTTGTCGTTGAAGGTCTCATCGAGACGGGCGTCCATGCCGGCGGCAGCGACAACCTCCGCGCGCGTGCCCACGGCGACGAACTTACCTTCCTGAACCGCGATCGCTTCGGCGCGCGGCTTCTTCGGGTCCATGGTGATGAATTCGCGAGCGGTGTAAATCACCGTCGGGCTGGAAGTCGCGGTCAACGTTCCGCCGAGGTCCTGCAACGTGCCGGCCTTTGCCCAAACGACACTCGTCAGGGCAAGCATGAAGGCCGCCGATGTGGTGTGTAGTTTCTTGAACGTGATCATATTCCTTCCCCAGGGATGGGCCGGCTAACGCCGGCGCCGGCGACGCCGTCTGCTGGTACACGAATCTCGTCGAGGCGGTGTACGCGTCGCTCGCGGGGCTCGGGCAGGACGAGAGCTACGCCTTCTCATCGCTCCGTCCCGGCGTCGCGTGGGCGGAAGCGCGGCAGCGTGATCTCGTCCGTGAGGTCGTCGAAGACGACCTCGACCGGCATGCCGATGCGGATCGCCTCGTTCGGGCAATCGACGAGGTTCGAGTGGAAGAAGGGGCCCTCCTCGAGCTCGACGACGATCACGTTGTAGGGGACGCGATCGGCGAGCTCCGGGCGAAAGACCTGATGGACGATCGAGAACGTGTGGACCACGCCGCGGCCGCTCGCGCGCACCCATTCCATTCCTTCGCGCCCCGCATCGGGGTCCGAGACGGCGGGCCAGTGGTAGCGGCCCGTGGAGCGCGAGCGCTGCAGGAGGAGCTCGTGACGGCGGCACCCCTCCCAGAACGGGCGGTCGAGGTCGTCCGGAGCGAAGTCGAGCGGGTTGCGGGGGGACGTCGTCACAGCCCGGCTCCGAGCAGCGCGGTCGCGTGCGCCCACGTGTTCTGCACGCCGCCGTTTCCGCCGTGGCCGCTGACCAGGGCGACCTCCGCTTCGGAGACCTGCGTTGCGCCGCCTTCGCCGCGCAGCTGGCGGATCCCCTCGACGAGCGCCGTGAAGCCCGTCGCATAGTAGCCGGAGAGCTGGCCGCCACCGGTGTTCGTCGGGATGCGGCCCGTCGGTCCGGTCTCGCCGGCGGCGACGAACGGGCCGCCTTCTCCTTCGCCACAGAAGCCGTACTCCTCGAGCTGCATGATCACGGAGATCGTGAAGGGGTCGTAGAGCTCGGCGACGTCGACCGAGCCGAGATCGATGCCGGCTTCTCCGAAGGCACGCTCCCGTGCGGGCGCGATGTCGTCGTGATGTGCGTAGACGCTCCGCTCGTACCAGTTGCGGATGTTGTGCCCCGTTCCGGTGCCGAGCACCCGGACGGGAGCGCCGCGCAAGTCGCGCGCTCGTTCGGCAGTCGTGACGAGGACGCACACTCCACCGTCGGTGTCGCGGCAGCAGTCGAGCAGGCGGAGCGGCTCGCAGATCATGCGCGAGCTCTGGTGATCCTCGAGGGTGATCGGCCGGCCGTACCCCAGCGCTTCGGGACGGAGGGCGGCGTACGCTCGCTGCGTGACCGCCACGGCCCCGAGCTGCTCCGACGTCGTCCCGTAGAGGTGCATGTGTCGCTGAGCGTGGAGCGCGTGGCTCGTTGACGGACCCACCATGCCGAAGAGCTCGGGATAGCCGTAGCCGTAGCGGCCGTACCCCGAGCCGCCGCGGAACGACGACGGCGACACGCCGTAGCCGAGCGCGACGACCGTGGCCTGCCCGAGAGCGAGAACGCCGCGCGCGACGATCAGCGCCGAGATCGCGGTTGCGCCGCCGGAGGCGAGGCTCCAGGAGAAGAGGGGACCGAGGCCGAGGTAGCGGAGATCCTCGAAGACGACACCGCCATGGCACGCGATGTAGCCGTCGACGTCGCGCCGGCAGAGGCCGGCGTCTTCGAGCGCCCGGTCGAGCGCCTCGCGCCGGAGCTCCCGCTCGGGGATCCCGAGCTTTCGTCCTTGTCGCGTGACGCCGACGCCGACGACGACGCAGTCGCGTGCGCTCAGCTCGGCCACATCACCGCCTGCAGCTCGGTGTACTCCTCGAGTCCGAAGCGTCCGTTCTCCCGGCCGATTCCGGAGCGCTTGAACCCGCCCGACGGCTTCGTGAAGGTGTTGACCGCGCCGTTGATGGCCACCCCGCCCGTTCGGATTCGACGCGCCAAGTCGATCGCGCGACGCGTGTCTGCGGAAAGGATTCCGCCGAAGAGGCCGTACTCCGAGTCGTTGGCGATTCGAACGGCATCTTCCTCGTCGGCGAACGGAATCACGGAGACGACGGGTCCGAAGATCTCCTCCTGAGCGATGCGCATGTCCGAGCGCACGTTGCCGAAGATCGTGGGCTCGACGAACCAACCACGCTCGAGGGCGGGCGGGCGTCCGCCTCCGGTGGCGAGGTCGGCGCCCTCGCGGCGGCCGGAGGCAATGTGGTCCTCGATCGCGGCGCGCCGCTCCGGGCGGATGACCGGCCCGAGGAGAACGCTCGGATCGGCGGGATCGCCGATCTTGACGTTCTTCTCGACGAACTGCGCCATCTTCCTCACGAGCTCGTCGTGCCGCGAGCGGCTGACGAGCACGCGCGTCGCCATCGCGCAGCCCTGTCCGGCGTGAAAGAAGGTGGGGACGCACGCGCTCAGCACCGCGGCGTCCAGGTCGTAGTCGTCGAGAACGAGGAGGGCGGACTTCCCGCCGAGCTCGAGATGCACGCGCGTCAGGTTGCGCGCCGCGATCTCCATGATGCGCTTGCCGACCCCGTTCGATCCGGTGAAGCTCACCTTGTCGATGCGAGGATCCTCGACGAGCGCGCGACCCAGCTCGGCGGACTCTCCGCAGACCACGTTGAAGACACCCGCTGGAACACCCGCTTCGGCGACGACCTCGGCGATCATCAGGTCGACCAGGGGACCCCAGGGCGAAGGCTTGACGACCATCGTGCAGCCTGCGGCTAGCGCGGGCGCGAGCTTCTGCACGGTGACCCAGAGAGGGAAGTTCCAGGTCGGGATCAGCACGCACACGCCGACCGGCTGGCGGACGACGAGAGTGCTCACGGGTTTCGCGCCCGAGGGCACAGGCGGCTCGACGAGCGGGAGCGGCTCTTCGAAGGAGTGCTCGCGCGCCAGCTCCGCGTAGTTTCGGATCAACTGGATCGGCGCATCGAGCTGCTGACCGTGTGTCATCGACGTCGCGCCGTGCGCGCGGACGAGGATCTCGCGGAACTCCTCCTTACGACGCTCGACCCCATCGGCGATGCGGAGGAGAAGCGAGGCGCGCTCGCCGACCGGCATCCGCGGCCAGGGACCTTCGTCGAAGGCGTGACGCGCCGCCGCCACCGCGCGCTCGACGTCGGCGACGCCCGCATCAGGTGCGCGCGCGATTTCCTCCTCGGTCGCGGGGTTGGGCAGGGAGTACGATCGACCGTCCGTTGCGTCGATCCACTCGTCGCCGACGTACATTTTCCAGGTCTTCATGTGCACCCGGGTGCTCGAGCGGCTCTCGGGGAGGCCCGCTACAGCACCTCCTTCGCGCGAAGCGCGCTGATCTCGTCCCAGTCGAGGCCCAGCTCGAGGAGTACTTCCTCGGTGTGTGCGCCGACTTCCGGTCCCGGGCGGAGCGGCGGCACGCTCTCGTCGAACTGACACGGGTTCGAGACCAGGTCGAACCGCTCGCCGTTCCCGCCGTCGACTTCGGTGAGGTATCCGTTGGCGCGCGCCTGAACGTCGTCGCGCAGCTCGCGGACGCTCTGCTGCGGCTCCCACGCTGCATCCAGCCCGGCCAGCTGCTGCTCCCACTCCGCCAGCGTCCGTGTGGCGAACAGCTCCTTCAACTCCTTCGTGCAGACGGCAGCGTTCTCGCGACGCGCAGTTGCGTCGGCGTATCGGGGGTCGGCGACCCATTCCGGACGACCGAGGTGACGACAGAAGTCGGCCCAGTGCCGGTCGGCCTGGAGCATCACGAGCGCGAGGAAGCGGCCGTCGCGCGTACGATAGGTCGCGGTGAGTGGATTTGCGGGCGCCGCTCGCATGGCGGCGTGCGGTTCGTAGTCCGCGTTGCCGGCGTACACGACGTCGGACGACAGGACCCACATCGCCGTTCCCAACAGCGAGACGTCGACCACGGACGGTTCGCCGCGGCGCTCGCGGCGGAAGAGCGCGGCGGCGATGCCGAAGGCGAGGTTCATGGCGGTCGTGTGGTCGCCGAAGCCGGGCCTTTGCATCACCGGACCCTCCGCATCGGGTGGAGTGAGCGTGTGCGCGATGCCTCCACGCGACCAGAAGGCGGACATGTCGTAGCTGGGACGATTCGCATCCGGTCCGCGAACGCCGAGCCCGTGCCCGCGAGCGTAGATGAGCTCCGAATTGCGGGAGCGCAGCGCTTCGACACCGAGACCGAGCCGCTCGAGAGAGGCGGGGCGAAAGCTGGTGAGAAACACGTCCGCCTTCCCGACGAGCTCGAGGAGGAGCTCGCGCCCCTCCTTTTGCTTGATGTCGATGCCCACGCTGCGCTTGCCGCGGTTGTTCTGGTGCATGGCGAGGTCGGGACCGGTGCGACCGCTCCCCAGGCCCTGCGTGCGAAGTCCTCGTACGGGATCGCCACGTCGAGGATCCTCGACCTTGATCACGTCCGCCCCGAGATCCGCCAGGAGCGCACCGGCCGAGGGTACGAAGATCCACTGCGCCAGCTCGACGATGCGTACGCCGTCCAGGATGCCGCTCATCGCGGAGCCTCTGCGAGTGGTCGCGTCCGCGGGAGGAATGTCGCGGCGTAAGCGTCGAGTCGCTCGTCCCGATTCGCCGGCTGCACGTCCATCGCGAAGAGGATGAGCTGATCCGCGCCGGCCTCGGCGTAACGGAGCATCGTGTCGCGATCGACGGGACGCAGGTAGCCGCAGACGTTCACGCGAATCTCTCGGCGCGCTCTTCCGACCCGGTCGAGCTCGGCCTCGAGCCGGGCGACACGCTCGCGCAGCTCCTCGGGCCCGAGGTTGAACGCGTACCAGCCGTTGCCCCACTGCGCGGCGCGGCGAATCGCACCATCGCCGTTCCCGCCGACGTGCACGGGCAACGGACTCTGGACGGGCTTCGGCCAGTGTCGACACGGCGGCAGCCGGTAGTGCGGCGTCTCGCAGGCGGAGGGATCCTCCTCCCAGAGCGAGCGCATCACGCGGAGGTAGCTGTCGTTGCGCCGTCCGCGTGCAGGGTAGGGGACCTCGAGGGACTCGAACTCCTCACGCACCCAGCCGAGGCCCAGGCCGAGATCGAGCCGTCCGCCGGAGAGATGGTCGATGGTCGCCGCGAGCTTCGCCGTCTGTACGGGATTGCGCTGCGGTGCGATCGCGACACCGGTTCCGAGTCGGATGCGCTCCGTCGCGCACGCGAGATAGGCGAGCGCGGCGAAGGGATCGAAGAGGCCATACTCCCCGGCCACGAGCGACGATCGCTCCGAGAACGGCGGCTTGGAGCCCAGCCGATCGAAGAAGACGATGTGCTCGGCGACCCACAGAGAATGGAAGCCTCGCTCCTCGGCCGCACGCGCGGTCGCTGCGAGGTCCGGTCCGGTGAGCATGGGACCGGTCGTGCTGACGAAGAGCCCGACGTCCATTGCTTCTCGCTAGAGGTGGTAGAGCCTTGCGGCGTTGCCGTAGAGAATCTTGCGGCGCTCCTCGTCCGGAAAGTCTCGCATCCAATCGTCGGTCAGCTTCCGACTGTTGGGCCACGTCGTCTCGGAGTGCGGGTAGTCGCTCGACCACATGATGTTGTCGATGCCGATGTGCTCGCGCTCGCGGAGCCCGACCGGGTCTTCCATGAAGGTCGCGTGAATCTGGCGCTTGAAGTAGAAGCTCGGCGGCTTGCGGAGCTCGCTCTTGGTCCAGTGCCGGTGCTTCTCCCAGATGTGGTCGAGGTAGTGCTGGGTGAACGAGAGCCAGCCGAGCTGTCCCTCGACCGAGACGACATGCAGGTCCGGATACCTCTCGAGCACGCCGGAGAGCGCGAACCGCGAAACCGCTTCGGCCATCGCGAACTTGCTCATCAAGAGGTCGCTCATGAAGCCGACGGCATCCAGGCTCGGCATCTCGGCCGCGCGACCGCGGCCGCCCACGTGGATCGCGGCGGACCAGCCCTGGTCGAGGATCGTGCGCCACAGCCCGTCCCACGCCGGTTCGAACCAATCGCCCTTTCCTGGGAAGCGAGGGATCAAGCAGCCTCGCAGTCCCCGGCCGGCGGCGCGCTTCGCCTCGGCGATCGCGACCTCCGGCGCGTCGCACGGGAGGTATGCGATTCCGAGCAATCGCTTCGGGTCCGTGGCGCAGAAATCCGCCAGCCAATCGTTGTAAGCGGCGTAGCTCGCTCGGCGAAGCTCGGCGTTCAGCGAGGGGAGAGGTCCACCGCCGTAGAGCACCTCGGCACGGACCTGGTCCGCGTCCATGTCCTCGAGTCGCGCGTGCGGGTCGAAGCCGCCGGAGCGCTGCTCCGCGAGGCGACGGATGCTCCAGCTGTATTGCTCGGGCTTGCGACCCGCCATGTTGTTGATTCCGAGGAGCGGCGTGCGTCGGCCCTCGAAGACCTCGAAGTCGCCCTCGTCGGTGGACTCGACGCGCGGCGCCTGGTCGCGCAGCGATGTGGGGAGGTACTCCGCCCACATGCTGGCGGGCGGATTCACATGGGAGTCGGCGGAGATCAGCTCGTACGACGTCATGGTTCCTCCAATGGACTCTTCGTGGCGCCGACTAGCGCGCGAGGTATCCCCCATCGACGGGTAGAGCGATCCCCGTCACGTTCGAGGAAAGATCAGAGGCCAGATAGAGAGCCGCCTTCGCGCAGTCCTCCGCTTCGATCGGGCGACCGAGTGGATGCAGGCCGCCGATCAGCGCGAGAAGCTCGGGTGGCTTGGGCTGGAACGCCGCTTCGATCGGGACGGAGAAGTTCGTGTCGATCGCGCCCGGGCAAAAGCAGTTGACGCGGATTCCGAGCGCCGCCACTTCGATCGCAAGCGCTCTCGTGAGCTGGATCACGGCGGCTTTGGTGACGCCGTAGGGCACGCCTCCCCAGCCGACCATCCCGGCCGCGGAGCCGGTGTTCACGATCACGCCGCCGTCCCCTTGAGTCTTGAAGCGTGAGAGCGCGTGCTTGCACCCGTGAACGACACCGAGGAGGTTCACCTCGATCAGGCGGCTCCAGTCGGCGGCATCGTGCTCTTCGAACTTCATGCCAGGTCGCGGCGTGCCGACACCCGCGTTGTTGATCATGACGTCGAGACGCCCGTGACTCGAAACCGCGAAGTCGACGACCTCGCGAACCTGCTCCTCGCGCGTGACGTCGCACGGAACGAAGCGAGCTTCGGCGCCACAGTCGTCGCGGAGGAGCCGCACCGTCTCCCGACCCCACTCTTCGCGCAGGTCGCAGCCGACGACGCGCGCACCCTCGCGAGCGAAGAGTCGAGCGGTCGCCCGTCCAACGCCCGAGCCGACACCGGTGATCACGACGACCTTTTCTCGGAGAAGCATCGCCGACCTCCCTTCGTTCAGCTCTCGAGAACGACCGGGACCGCGGTCGGCATTCGGAACAAGAGGCCGGTGATCCACGGTGCAGGCGCGTCGGGATCGAGCTGGAGCTTCGGAAAGCGGTCGAGGAGCGTGTTCATCACGGTGCGCATCTCCAATCGAGCCAGGTGTGCCCCGATGCAGAAGTGAGGGCCCAAACCGAAGCTCGCGTGCACGCGGCGTTCGCGCGTGATGTCGAACCGATGCGGGTCTGACCAGCGTGCGGGGTCGTGGTTCGCCGCGGCGAGGCAAGCATAAACGACGCTTCCTTCGGGAATCGCGACGCCGCCGAGCTCGGTGTCCCGCGTGGCGATCCGACCGAGCGACGTCAGGGGCTGCTCCCAACGGAGTGCTTCCTCGATGGCCTCCTCGAGTCGCCAGCGCTCGCGACGCAAGCGATCGAGCTGACCGGTCTGCAGGAGGCCCAGCAGCATGCAGCCGAGCCCGCGATAGGTGGTTCCCGCACCGGCCGGAAGCATGACGCGGGCGAACGCGAGGATCTCGTCGGCCTCCAGGACGTGACGGCCCCCGTCGGGGTCTCGCATCTCCGCGGCGCACAAGACGCTGATCAGGTCGTCTTGCGGCTCGACTCTGCGCTCGGCGACGACGCGGCGGAGATAGACCGCGATCTCCTGCGACGCTTGGAAGGCGTCGAGGGGATTGGTCATGACTCCTCCGACCGCGCGGATCGCGAGCTCGTGAAAGTGCGGCACGTCCGCGGCGGCGATGCCGAAGGAGCTCGCGATCGTGTGGACCGGGAGGTGTGCGCAGAGCTTCGAATAGAGGTCCACGCGCCCACCAGTCGCGACGCAATCCTCGAGGATTCGGTTCGCCGTCGGCTCGATCCACCGCTCACGCCAACGCTCGACTTGTCCGCGCAGGAGGGCGGGCTGTGCGAGCTCGCGGTGACGGCGGTGCGCGTCACCATCGAGCTGGAGCAGGCTGACGCCGACGGTGGGCTCCAGGGTCGGCTGGTACCAGCGCGACGAGAAGGTCTCGGGGTCGCTCAGGACCGTGTCGACGGTGTCCCAGTCGTAGCAGGAGAAGATGCGGCGGTCGGCCCAGCCGATGACCGCCCCACCGGGCAGACCGAAGGCGGCCGCGATCGTCCCCTCGTGGACGGGACCGGTTTCGCGCAGCTCGTCGTAGCGAGGATAGGGATCGTCGATCGCGCCGGCGCCCGTGGCTCGGTTGCGGGACTTCTCCGCCTCGTTCGCACCAATCTCGACCGTGACGGCTCGGCCCGACTCACCTCGATCCGCTGGCGGAGGCGCAGACATCGACGACCCTCATTGATCTGGAGGTGCGTGTTCGGGTAGTTGCTGAAATATCAGCGATCTTCCTTAGATACGAGCAGATGCGAGCGCATCGCTATCAACTCGTCGCGAGCGACGCAATCGCCATCTGGAAGGAAAAGAGCCCATGCCGATTCGTCCCTCTCCGGCCGTGCTGCGCGCGTGTGAGATCGTGAGCCACCTTGCCCGGCATCCGACCGAGTCGTTCACCGTTTCGGAGCTCGCGCGACTGGTGAAGGTGCCGCGAGCGACTTGCGACGCGATCCTGCAGGCTCTCGCGGTACACGAGTACGTCAGCCGCCCCGAGGACGACCGGCGTTACCGGCTCGGGGCGGCTGGTATCGGGCTCGGGGAAGCGGCGCGAGCAGCAAATCCGTTGCTTGGCGCAGCGACCCTCGAGGCCGAGGCACTCGCGCGCGCACACGCTTGCTGCGTCGCCGTGTGCGTTCGAGACGAGGCGAATGCGCGGGTCGTCGAGGTGTTCGACTTCGAGCCGCTCTTCGGCGTCCGCGCGCGCGTCGGCCAGACCATCCCTCTCCTTCCACCGTTCGGGGCCGTGTTCGTTGCGTGGAGCGACGAGGAGGGCGAGGTATGGTTGGCCCGTGCCGGTGCGACGCTGGAGCCCGACGAGCGGGAACGATACCGGCGCGCGCTGCGCGAGGTCCGTCAGCGTGGCTACAGCGCCTCGTTCGCGACGCGTCACCAATGGGAGTTCGCACGGGCGATCAACATCCTCGCTCACTCGCCCGCATCCGACGAGGCGCGCGACGCTCGCGATCGAATCGGCCGCGAGCTGATGCACGGCCCGTACCTCGCCGCCGACCACGAGGTCGGAGCGGACGTTCGGATCGCCCAGATCTCGGCTCCCGTCTTCGACCGGAGTGGGCGCGTCACGATGTCCCTCCTCGTTCCGGGGCCGGACTACGAGATCTCGATCCACCAGCTCCGCGAGATCGCCGCGCGGATCACTGCGGCCGCCGCGCGTGCGACACGCAGCGCAGGCGGCGTCGAGCCCGCGTCGCTCGTCGAGGGACAGCAAGCCCCTCCGATCCGCTCGTAGAAGAGCACCCCCCGTCACGCGCTCGACTTCTCTTCGGCGAGATCGCGCGCCTCGCGCAGATCGGCGGTACCGAAGCCCTCGCGGAAGGACGCGAGCAGCTCGGCCAACCGGACGCGCGCTCGCGATCCCGCGGCGCCGTGCCCACAGAGGCGGGCGAGACTCATCGTGGCGCGGAGCTCCAGCGTGCGCGCACCTTGGCGCTTCGCGCATTCGATCGCGTCGTGAAGCAGCGCTTCGACCCGCGAGCGCGCGTCAGACGAAGCCTCGTCGATGCCGCCAGCTTCGGCGCAGACCAGCTCCGCGTCGAGCCGCTGGATCTCGGCCTCGTGGTAGCGCTCACCCGTCGCGGCGATCAGCGCCTTGCTCTGCTCGAGCAGCTCGCGCGCTTCGCCGAGCCGACCGGCGCGAGTCTTCGCCGCGGCCAGGTGCGCGAGGTGGCGACATCGCCCGAGGTTCGCGCCTTCCGTCCACGATGCGAGGCCCTGCTCCAGGTCCGCGATTCCCCGCTCGATCTCGCCTCGTTCGACCAGCGCCGCGCCGCGAAGCTCGAGACCGATGGGGATCCAGTACGGCAACCCCTGCTCGTTCGCATGCGCCATCGTGGCCTCTGCGTGCTCGATGCAACCGTCGGGCTCGCGGCGGCAATGCCGAATCCAGGCCGCGAAGACCAGCGCGCTCGCGGTGGTCATCGGGAAGCCGAGAGCACGTGCGTGCTCCACCGCTCGAAGGCTCAGATCGAGCGCCTGATCGATGCTTCCGAGCGCCCACAGCACCGACGCGCGATGCGTGAGCGCGGCCACCTTCGGATCCAGGCCGTACACCAGCGCGGCTTGACGATCCGCAACCTCGTCGTAGAGAGGCTCGCCTTCGTCGAGATGATGCAGCGCCGCCGCGAGCTCGCCGCGAAAGAAATGCGTCTGCCAGAGGCCGAGGCGTGCCGCCAGGCGCATGAGACGGTCCCCGCTCGTCTCGGCGATCGCCCGGTTGTTCTCGGCGAGCTCCAGAGCGCGATCGAGCTCGCCTCGCACGGTGTGGAAGGTCCACATCCCCCAGAGCACCGGAAAGGACGCCGGCGCTCCCGGCGTCTCGCCCGAAAGCTCCAGCGCTCGCGCAAAGGCGCGCTCCGCTTCCGGCGCCGAGTAGCCGTGCGTCGCCATGCGCACGGAGCCGAGTGCCGTTTGCCACGAGAGCTCCTCGCGATCCCGCTCGGGCGAAGCGGGCAAGGAGCGCACGAGCGCGAGCCCCTTCTCGAGGTGCGTCTCCACCTCGGCGAGCGCACGACGGCTGACCGCGGTCTGCGCGGCCAGCCGTCGATAGTGGATCGCGCGAGCCCGATCGCCACCTTCTTCGAAGTGGAGCGCCAGCTCGCCCGCGAGCTCGCCGGAGCGATCTCCGTGCGCTTGCTCGAGGACGATGCCGATGCGCTGGTGGAGGTCCGCGCTCCGGTGCGGCGGTACCGCGGTCGCGAGCGCCTCGCGATGGAGTGGATGTCGGAAGGCGAAGCATCCGGCGATCGTGCCGTCGGGCCACTCGGCGCTCCCCGCCCGGCGCACGAAGGGACCGCCGTCTGCGAGCCGCTCGAGGCTCTCTTCGGCTTCGATCGTGTCCCGTTGGGCGCCGGCAGCCGCGGCTGCGGCGGAGAACTCGAGCCCGACGAGGCTCGCCGTCTCGAGGAGCTCGCGGTCCTTTGCGCCGAGGCTCTCGAGCTGCTGGCCGATCAACCGGCGTAGGCTCTCGGGCACCGCTGCGAGCTTGCTGCGAAGATCCTTCGCGACGTGCCATTGTCCCTCTCGCCCGGCGATCGCATCGCGAGCGAGCAGGTGATCGACGAGGGTCACCAGGAAGAGCGGGTTGCCGTCGGTGCGCTCGCGAAGGAGCCGCGGCACCTCGGGTGGGAAGCGACTCCCGTCGAAGCGCCGCGCGAGATACTCCGCCACGGCATCGACTCCGAGGTCGTCGAGGGAGACCTCCGCGCACTGGCGGCCCATCACCAATCGGTGCGAGACCGCGCGAAGCGGATGGCTCGTCAAGACCAGCTCCGCGGGTCGATAGGTCCCGACCACCATGAGCCGGGCCGTCGCCCGCCGCACGGCGATGAGCGACAGCAGGTCCACCGTCGAAGGGTCGCTCCAGTGGAGGTCGTCGAGAACGAGGATGAGCGGGATCTCGGCCGCGAGCGCTTCGAGGAAATCCGCCATCTCACGCAGCATGCGCTCGCGCGCCGCGCCGAGCAGCTCGCGCTCGAGCCTCTCGCGGTCCTCCTCCTGGATGAGCCATGGGAGCTGCGCGAACCACGTCGGCGCATACCGGCGCAGCAGCGATCGCGACCCGTCATGCTCGCGCACCAGCCGCCCGACCGCCTCGAGCACGGGCAGGTACGCTTCCGCGGCTCCGAACTGCTGCACGCAATTGCCGCCCGTGATCGCCAGCGTCTGGCGTTTCGCGGCGCCGGCGAGGAACTGCTCGACGAGCGCGGTCTTTCCTGCCCCGGCTTCGCCGGTCACGAACACGACCTGCCGCTCTCCGCGCAGCGCCCGGGCAAGCACGTCCTCGAGCACCTGGACCTCGCTGCCGCGGCCGACGAGGCCCACGGGTACGCGATCCTCGACGGACCCTCCCACGGGCCAGACGACGAGTGAGCCGGATGCGGCGTCGCCGGTGTCGCCGAGGATCGCGTTCACGGACTTGACGCTCGCCCCGCCGTCCCGATCCATGCCGAGGTCGACGTCGAAGCGATGTGCTTCCCTGGCGCGCCGCGGAGCCGCCGCAACGGTCTGCGGAGGAGGCAAGGCATCCACGGCGCGCTCGCCCCCGACCGGTAGGGCCTCGAACGTCGGATCGCCGTACAGCAGGTAGCTCGCCCACGTGAGCCCCTCCCATCCCCACTCGGCGATCACTGCTTGACGCGCCTGGTGCAAGGCCGCGCCCAGGCTGGCTCCCGCGGCGAGTGCTGCGTAGCACGTCGTCGCCACGAGCATGCTCTCCTCGTCGTGCACCACCCAGAACGTCCCGACGTAGTTCTGCACGCCGGCCAGGAGGAAGGCGCTGCCGATCCCGAACGCCTGCCCCTCGAAGCGATAGTGTTGATCCCACGCTTGACTCGCACCGGCCTCACAGGAGTTCGAGAACACCAGCGCCGGCGGCGGACGCAGCTTGCTCAGCTCCCCGGCCGTCAGCACTCCGTCGTGCAGGCGCCAGCCGCTGCGCGCAGGGGTCTCCGGATCGTAGTGGCTGTGCCCGGCGAAGTGCACGACGTCATGCTCCGCGAGCGCGGCGAGGAGTGGGATCCGCCGTACTCCCTTGCCGCCGAGGAGCGTCACGTCCACGCCGGGGACCGCATCGAGCAGAGCGCAGAGCTGCTCCGCTTCGGCGGCGACCTGCGGCAGGGTCTCGGTGGGATCCGCGATGAGCAACACGCGCAGCGCCGTGCGGCTTAGTCGCGTGGCCCGGGGCTCCGG
>Ga0194120_10008265_pt1 | contig 13811 bp, 7 predicted proteins | sample TA2MahCa65mmetaG_FD_148642 | JGI IMG/M metagenome (GOLD analysis project Ga0194120, IMG submission 148642) | Freshwater microbial communities from Lake Tanganyika, Tanzania - TA2015019 Mahale Deep Cast 65m | ecosystem: Environmental > Aquatic > Freshwater > Lake | place: Tanzania: Lake... | reverse complement strand
GCGACTGCCGCTGCCGCTGCGTCTGTGGCTGAAGCCTGAAGCCTGTGGCTGTTTGCCTGTGGCTGAGAGGCCCACTCGGCGTGTCGAATTAACCGCCGGCGCAAACCTGTCACCCTGAAGGTGCAGGTTTGCGCCGGTTTCCCCGGGAAACCTGAGTTAATTCGATCGCCAAGGATTCAGGACCTTTTTTTGGCGGTGGATCATGGCCGGCAGGCTGGGCGACGCTGGCGAGCCTGCGGGGTGTGCGGACCCCGGCTCTGGACCGGGTCCAGCGCCGCGGCCGGTCAAGGCAGCGTGACGACGCGCTGCGTCCACGATGGCTGATGCACAACCGGCGGGTACCACGAAAACCCGCGCTCGCCGACGTTGGGCACCTCGGCCTGCCACAGTGGCGGCCCGACGCGGGCGCGATCGAGCAAGGCGCAAGCCGGGTGCATGCCCGCGAACGTGCGTCGGTCGGGCAGCGCCGCCCAGCAGCGGACGTCGAGGACGCCGAGCGCCCGCTCGCCCGGACGCAGCCGGCCGGCCTGCCAGTCGGCGACCGACAGCCAGCGGTCGCCCGGTTCCAGCATCGACTCGGGCCAATACAGGTGCACGCCAAAGCTCGGTTCGTCCACGTAGGCGCGCACGACCAGCGCAGTCGGCTTGCCGTCCTTGGCCAGCGCACCCGCCGCCTCGACCGCTGCCTCAGCGAAATCGGAATTCTGCGGCGCAAAGACGGGCCGCACGGTCCACAGGGCCGCGCACACCACGGCGGCCCCCGCAGCCCAGGTCCACGCCGCCGACCGGCCCGCGAGACGACTGGCGAGATCGGCCCAGCCCAGCGCCGCCGCCAAGGTGACCACCTCAGCCGACGGCACGTGCAGGCGGAGCTTGCTGGATTCGTTGAAGTCCAAGAGCATCGGCAGCGCCCACGCCAACGCCAAACCCCACGCCAGCGCCGCCCGACCGGCCGACCTCCCGCCGGCTGCAAATGCCGCCAACGCCAGAATCGGCAAGGGGAAATAGCGCGGGTCGAGGATCACCCACCCTTGCGCCAGCCGCCGCGGCAGATCGGCAAAGAAACCGCCATTGAGGCGCGGCAGGTTGCCGAGCGCCACATCGTCGGCCGTGCGATCGCGCAGCCAGGCGAGGTCCGGCAAGGCCAGCACCGCGAACAACCCGGCCAGGACGACGAGCGGCCGCCAGGAACGGGTCCATGCGGGCCGCTGCGCCCCCGGCCACGCAGCCGCCAACGCGGTCGGCGCCCCGACGAGCATGCAATCGGGCCTTGCCAAGGCACACAAGAGCAGCAACACGAGGGCCGCCAGCCAGGGTCCAGTCCCCGACCCGCGCAATGCCGCACCCAGGCACACCACAGCGGCCGACCACCACAGCATCGCCGGCACCAGCATCGACTCTGAACCGTGGTCGAGCAGGAGCAGCGGCATGGCACCCACCATCGCCGCCGCCGCCCACGCCGCCTGCGGCCGACCGCCGCTCCAGCGCAAGGCGAGGACGGCCAAGAGCGGCACTGTCAGCGCGCCAAGGACGGTGTGCATCCATTGCACCGCGGCCGCGCTCGGCCCCGTGACCCAGAACAGGGCGTGGTCGAGCACCGAGGTCGCCGGGCCGTAGCGCGGCAATTCGTGCAGGAACGCCGCCTGATCCAGGTGCAGCCAGCCAAAGTGCACCATCACCAGGCGGTGCGGCGCCGCGGCCCGCAGCACCCAGGCGGCGGCGACGATCGCCAGCCAGTTCCGCCGTCGGCCCGGCAGTTCGCGGCCGGCGCGCGCCAAGGCCCACGCCAACGCCGGCACCGACAGGCCGATCAGCACCCAGGTCTCGGTCAACAGCAAAGGAGGTGGCGCCCGACCGGCTGGCCGGGTCACCGCGAATTGCCCGCGGTCCACCCGGGCGACGTGGTCGCGCAAGGCGGCCAGCGCGGGGCGCCACTCGGCCGTGGGTTGCCGCGGATCGGTCAGCCAGAGCAGCGAATGCAACGGCTCGCCAACCCCCGCGCTCGGGGCGCGGCCGGGCGGCATGTGGACCAGCAGGGCCCGCACCGTCTCGCCCGCCCAGCGCAGCGTGACGACCACCTGATCCGGTCCAGAGTCGACTTGGTGCACCGACACGCCCGCCGGCGGCTGCCAGGCGCGGACCGCCGCCGCCACCTCGTCCAGGGTCGCGGCACGGGCCACCGTCGCCCAAAGCGCCATGGCCATGCCGCACGCCACGGCCCCTCGCGACAGAGCGCGGGTCACCGTCGCTCCCGAGGCCGCACGAAAGCGCGCCGGGCCGGGTCGGCCAGCAGCACCAAGTCTACCTCAGGCCGCGGCGCCGACACCACGCCCAAGCCGGCGAACTGGCAATGCAAACTCGGCGGCTGAGCGTGGCCCAGGCAGTGCCACAGGCCGGGCGTTGGCAGTTGGGGCAGGTCCACCCGCCAGGAGCGCGCGCCATGTGGGCTCAGGTCCCAGGCCGCGTACCCGGCGCGCGTGCCGGGGTGAGCACCAGTCCAGTCGGCGAGGCGCTGCAACACGAAAAGGCCGGGCGGGTCGACCGTTTCGAATTCGCCAGCGCCGTCGCCGTCCGGCGGTTGGCGCGAAGGGTCGCCAGCGGCCATCAGCACCTGCCGCAGTTGACCGCCGCGATCGAACCACCACAGCGCCCGCCGCGACGGCTGCGGGGCCCCAACCCCTTCGGTCGCCATGGGCACCGACACGCCGTCGTCGATCCAATCTGCGGTCGGGTCGTGCTGCACCTGCACCAGCCACCCCTGGCCGTTGGGCAACACCCACGCGGGCTTGCGGCTCTGCAACAGGGCCGGGCCGATGGGCCACGCCGGCTGCGCTTGCGGGCCGGTGGGCGGCGGCAACGGCCGATCGCCAGCCCAGCGGACGGCCTGCGCGGCGGACACCACCCCGCGGGTGTCGGCGTGCACGACGGCCCGCACCGCGGCAAGCAAGCGAACGTCTTTGGACACGCACGCCAGTTGCAGGCCCAGCGTGAGCCAGCCTCGGTCGTCTTCGCCCAGAATGGCGACGTGCGTGTACACCGTCGGCGCGCGTCGCAACGCGGCCGCCGGGCACACCAGATCGACCCAGGCCGCGGTGGCAGGGTTGGCAGGCTCCACCGAGGGCGCTTCGGACCACGTCGCGGTCGCGACGGCAACCCGGCCCAAGGGGTGCAGCGGCAGGTCGCGGGCGGCGCGCGCCGGTTGCGCTGCGCTGCGCAGGGTGTCGCGCCAGTGCGGCAACCACGGCGGCTCGGTGGCCCCGACGGCTGGCTCGGGCACGGCCAGTCCCGACGCGCGCACCGCGCCACCCGATAGAAAATCGACGACCGCAAAGGCCGATGCATCGACGGCAGCGGCCAGCCGGGTCTCGCGGGTGGTGACCGCGCCCGCGGGCCGCGGCTGGCCCGGCGTCGGAGCGGCGGCGATGGAACATGCCAGCGCGACCGCGGCGGCCGCTCTCCGGCCCTTGCGGATCATGCCGTGCGGCGGCGACGCGCGAGGACCGCGGCGGCCAGGGCGAGCGGCATCCACCACGCGGCTGCGCCGGTCGCCCGGTGGCCTGCGTCGCATCGCAACCCCGGAGACGAACTGCCACCCCCGCCGCCCACAAATACCGTGGTGGCGTCGGAAGCGACCCCAACGGCGCCCACGCCGGGCGCGTCGGCCGGGGCCCCGTCGCCCGTTCGCGGTGCGCGCCCCTGGTCCGCGGCGCCGCTGGTTTCGACTGTGTCGGCGCCGGTTGCGTCGAGCGCCTCCGCGTCCTGGGGTTGCAGGTCGGGCTCGCTTGCGTCGGGCATTGTGGACCCATCGGCGCCGGCACTGGCGTCGGGCTTGAGGGTATCCAGGATTGCGCCGTCGGCGGCGTCGGGTGCCGCATCGGGCGCGACATCGGGCGGCGGCGCGTCGGGCTTGGCGGTGTCTGGCGGCAGGTCGGCGCCGCCCACATCGGCGATGGCATCGGCAGGGGGCGGCAGGTCCGGTGCGATCGCATCCTGGGCTGCGGCGTCGCCGCCAGCGGCGGCGTCCGGCGCGGCATCGACGCTGCCTGTGTCGGCCGATCCCGCGTCGGTGGACCCCGCGTCGGGCTGCGCGGGACACTGGTTGGCCGTGCCGCCCCCGCCCGCGCAGGCCCCGTTGACGCAGCCCTTGGCGCAAAACGCGTATTGGCGCTTCCAGCATCCGGCGGCGTCGACGCAGGTCCAGGCGTGGGTGGCCTCGCTGCTGCAGCCGCCCTGGCCGGGCATGCACTCGTTCTGGCAACCGCTGCATGCCGGGCCCGACAGGCAGTTGTAGAACTGGTTCGCGGCGTCCCACCCACAGCAGCCACCGCAGGCCTGGGTCTTGAGCGTGCCATCGCAGTAGCTCAGTTGCTTGCCCGCGCAGATGCCCTCGAAGCTGGTGGTGCCGCACGGGCCACTGCCCGGGTTGCTGCCGCCGCCAGCGGGCTGGCCATAGCACCCCTGCTTGGGGTCGATGAGGCACGCCCCGCCGGGCACCGACACGCCGTCGGCCGAACAGTCGGCGTCGTCGGTGCACGCCTTGCCGCCCGGGCAGGTGCCCTTGCAGATGTTGCAGTCGCACAGCCACTTCGGCCCGAAGCACTCGCTGTTGGCGCTGCACGTCTGGTCCGATCCGCCTTCGGCGCAGCCGCAATTGCCGGCCACGCACAGCCCGTCGGCCACGACTTTTTGCATGGGCTTCTGCGGCAGCGTGCGGGTGATGCAGTGGATGGCCCCCGACCACAGCCCGATCTCGTCGGCGCGAATGCCGATGTGGGTCATGGCCGGCAGCGCGGCCTTCCACTGTTGGTACACCTTGGCTTCCAGGGCAGCCTTGAGCGGATCGGTCGCGCACTCCTGACCGCCAGCGCACGCCAGCAACTCGTCGCAGCCGGCCGCCACTGGGCCGCTCGTGCACTTGCCGGCGGCGCAATGTTGGCCTTGGGCGCAGCCGAGGTCGTCCACGCAGTTCTTGCCAAACGGATTGCGGCAACTCTTGAGGGTGTAGGATGGGAACACGTTGACGCCGTTGAAAAATGTCGAGTTGACGAAGGTGCGCGGCACGTCGCCGTAGCTGTCGGTGAAGCGGGTCATCATTGCGATGCGGTGGACCGTGTAGTATTTGCCGTTCGGCGCCTTGGTGTTGGCCCACAGCGCCGCGTTGTCGTCCAGGCGCTGCTTGTTCTCGGCCCAGACCTGCTTGTACGGCACGTTGAAATCGCTCGACAGGGCATCTGCCACGCCGTCGGGCATGGTCACAGTCACTGGTCCAAGGCCCGGCCAGTCCACGGCCAGCTTGGCCACGTATTCGCCGACGAGCACGCTGTCCGGCCCGGTCCACTTGAAGAACATGTCGATGTGACCGGTGCCGTCGTCGGTGATGTCTTTCATGATCAAGGTCTTGTCGCATCCTGCGTACGCCTTGAGCAGGTTCTTGACCTTGAGTTCGCTAAAGCCCGTGTTCTTGAGCGCGCGCGTCGAGGTCGCGCAGGTGCCGAGCCCGTCGGCCATGAAATTGCCGCCCTCGAAACCCCACGGCATCCGAAAGGTTGTCGCGGTCTTGAAGTACTCCTGGCCTAGCCGGGTGGGTACCGCGTCGTCTTGCGGACGGTTCTTGTAGTAGACGAAATCCAGGAACGCTTGGTAGCCCGTCTGCTTGTCCACCAGCGGCAGCGGCCCGTAGTCGATGTGCCAGATCGAGTTGTGGGGCAACACGACGAAGCTGACCTTGGCGTCGATCTGCGCCTGGGCCATGCCGTACTGCTTGAGCGCTGCGGCGAAGTCGTTGGCCTCGGTCTGACCGGGTACGATGACGCGCAGCTTGCCGGCCTGGGCAAACGCGATCGACTGCTCGGCGTACATGCGCCGCACCGGCTTGTTGGCGGGTATGCCGGCCGAGTAGGTGGTCCACACCTCGCCCATCGGCTCCCACTCGGCCATGGCGCGAAACTGCCCGGCCTTGGGCGGTGCGGTGCGCGCAAACCACTGCTTGTTGGCGATGCGGTAGTCGTCGTACTGGTCGAAGCGGCCAGCATGGACCCGCTCTGCCGCCGTTTCGTAGGCCGGCAGCATCGCGTGCGCGGGTGGCCCTTTCGGAGTCTCGAGGACCGTCAGGTTCAAGCGGTTCGCGGGCGCGTCGGGCGGAAGCGCAGTCGTACAGGCGATCGCGGCCAGCGCCAGGCTGATCCAAGCGGTGGCCGCAGCGCGGCAGCTCTTCGCCATGGCGTCCACCCTCGCCGAGCCGGCGCCGCTAATTGCGCTTGAGGTAGTCGGCGACCCGCTGGCTGGCCATCGCAAACCGCGCGTGGTGGGCCGGCGCGGTCTTGCCGCGGACCTCGGCCAGCATGGCGACCGCCTGCGGGTGTTCCGTCATTTGCAGCGCCTGCACCAACTCTTCTACGGCGACGGCGTCGACCGTGGTGGCCATCGCCTCCGCCAGCGCGCGCGCCGCGACCGTGCGCACATCGCTGGCCTCTGTCGCACGGGCTGGCGCGGCCCTGACCATGGCTTGCCACGCCCACGACGACGCCACGCGCCCGGCGGCATTGGCCCACAAGGTCACTTCGTTCGGCGACTTGGCAGCGGCGAGCCCAAGCGCAATCGCCTTGGCCGCCTCGATGCGCTTGCATTCGCCGAGGCCACGCAGGGCTGACTGCAGGCGCACTGGCGTCTTTGCAGACTGGACCAGCGTCGCTAGTTCGCGGTCGCCGCCCAAGCGGCCCAGCGCCTCGGCCGCGTTGTCCGCCATTTGGCCCGCCGGAGCCACTGTGAACGCGGCGTGCAGCACCTCGCGGGCGCGCTCGTCGCGCAGCAGACCTACCGCCTCGATCGCTCCGGCGGCGAACGCCTGGCGCTCTTCAGCGGTGGCATAGGGCACGTGGCCATTGGCCGCGCGCGGTTCCTGCAAGGCCAGCGCGCTCAGCAGCGGCAGCAGCCACTCGCCTTTGCCGACCCGCAGCTCGCGGCCGCACAGCGGCTTGCCCAAGCGGGTCTGCGAATAGCCGGCCAGCGTGCAGCCCTTGATTTGCGCCACGGCCTCGAATGCACTGGGATTGCGGGCTTTTTCTGCAGACACCGCGCTGTACAGGGCGGCGCGCGCGGCGGCTGGCAAGTCGTGGCGCTGCAGCCAGACTCCTCCCGCAGCCTGCGCGGGGCGGGCGGACGCGAGCACCGGTACAGCGAAGAGCAGCGCGGCCAAGATGTGGTTCCAACGGTTCATCGGGTTCCTCTCGCTACGGAACGCCAGCGCGGCGCTCCGCGTTCGTTTGGTTGCGGCGACTAGCGGGCAATGTCCCACCACGACAGCTTTGCTGATGGACCCATCTCAGGATTGGTGCCGCAGTGCACTTCGCCCAGGTTGATGTGGTAGCCGTACCAGTCGTCGACGAACTTGATCTTCATGCCGCCGCCGTCGCTACCCAGGCCGTGCACGGCGCTGCCCAAACGGTCCAGGAGGTCTTTTTCAAACACATCGACGCCGTCGATGATGATGCCGAACGGCTTGGGGATCATGGCGTGGTCGCCGATGACCAGGCAGTTGACCGTGCCGGGCTGCCAGGCGACCTTCTTGCTGCCCTCGGCCTCGGTAAGGAACGGCATCGACACGATCTCGTCGTCGTTCATCTCAAATTCGGCCTTCATCTTGACGACGTTGGCGGCAACCTTGACGTCGGCCTCCTGCGACCACTGCAAGATGTCCTTGTTGACAAGCACGTCGTCCACCGTCTGCTCCAGCGACGCCTGCTTGTTGTTGACGAAGCCCTGCCGGCCGACAAAGACCTTGGCCTTGCCAAAGCCGTCGGCTTGCGCCTTCTCAAACATGCCCTTGGCCATCTTGTTGTCGCCGACCATCAACTTCCAGCCGCGCGGGGTCTTTGCCGGCATGTAACTCGAGAACTCGTCGATGTGGCCGACGATGAGCCAGGACGAATCGAGCTTGAGGATCGGGCCCTGTACGCGCTGGGCGTCGTACCAGTCCCAGGTCTCGGGCAGCACGCCGCTGCCGGTGACGATGCGGCCGTGGTGGAAATCGCCCTTGGCGTTCACGTACGGCGGCACCAGGTCGTGGTTGCCGTGCGAATCGTAGGAGGTACCGCTGTTGGGCTTCTTGTACACGGCCAGGATCGCCTGATCCTGGCCGAGCAAGGCCTTGCGCATCCAGATGATCGGCAAGGTTTGGCCACCTGCGTTGTAAAACGGCCGGGCGTTGTACATGCGGTAGCCCTGCGGCTTGCCGCCCGGCCCCGGCATCTGTACCACGCCCGTCTGGTAGAAGTCCTGGGTCCAACGGTCCGCGTACGACGACGACTCGTAGGTCTCGTACACCGCCTTGCCGGCCAGTTGGCTCGCCGCGGCGTCGAGGTCGGCGTTGAACGGGTAGGAACTGCTCGACTTGCCGTAGCGTAGCGACCGCCACTTGTCGTGGTCGTGCAGGTTGCCGAGCAGCAACCACGCCGCGACGCGCATCTTGACGGTGTCGGTGCCGTCGGGAGCGTCCTTGTTGGCGGCGGGCTTGCCGTCGGGCAAGGTCACCGACAGCTTGATCTCGACGTCGCCACTCCACGCGTCGGCCGCCTTGGACATGCGCAGCTGTTTGCCCTCGATGCGCAACTCGATGCCGGTGCGCAGCCAATCTGCTTGGAACTCGAACTCGCCGAGCGTCGTGCAGTTTTCGGGCTTGTCGCAGCTGCCGAACGACCCGGCGAGCAAGCCCCACTCGCCGTCGACCTTGGTCCAGACGCGGACAAGTTCTGGCTTGTCGATGACGATCTTGCCCTTGGTGCCCTCGGGCGCCGCTGGCCACGGCCGCACCACGATGGGCGCCAGGTCGAGCGCGTCCTCGTTGCCGTTGACCTTGTCGTCGAACCAGTCTTCGAGCTTGTCCTGGTCGTCGTCGTCGAGGTTGGGCAGGAACACCGCGCCGAACTTCTGGTCGAAGGTCGTCTCGTGGTCCTGGTCACCGGGATCGTCGAACTTGGCTACGCCATCGCGGTTGGCGTCGACCACGAGGTCCACCACCGGGATCTTGGGGTCGATGACGGGCACGTCGGGCGCCGCGGTCGCATCGCCACCGGTCTTGGCGCCGTCTGCGGCTACCGCAACTTCGGCCAAACCGCTGTCCGGCGCACCCCCTGCCGGGGTGTTCGAGGCCGGGACGCAGCCGCCGAGCGCGGTCGCCGCCAAGCACGCGCAAAAGGTCGCAAGGAATGGGTTGCGCATGTTCCACCTGTGCGGCCCGCGGCCGCCCACTGCGAGAGTCGTCGCCGGCCGAGGCCCGCCGGCAGGGCGCGGAAAGCTAGCCGTTGTTGGCGCTGTGCGCAACCGAAAAGCTCAATGGAAGGCCCGGCTACTTGACCTTGCCCTTGAGGTAGGTATAGCCGCCGTCGTTGACGATGGCCTGCACTTCGATGGCCAGCTTGGTGTTCTTGGGAATCGACGGCGACAGCGCCGACAGGTCCAGCTCCGGCAGCGGGAAGCCGCCGAGCCCCGAACCCAGGCCCTCCAAGAGCTTGGGCACCATCAGGGTCTTGATGAGCATCACGAACACGCCCTTGAGCCCCTTGGCCTCGGCGTTGATCTCCGTGATCTCCATCTCGATAATCTCGATCCCCTTGAGCGCAAAGCCGATCTCCTTCTGTTTGGTCGTCGGGTTGTCGACCGCCTTGAGTTCGGCGGTCGCCTGCAGCGTCACATACATCCACAAGTCGATGGGCGTTTCGCCAAGCTTCAGCTTGGCGTTGAGCTTGAGGTCGCCGACCTGCAGTTTCAGAGAGCCGTCCTTGGCGAGGCAGGTGTTAATCATCGGCTGCAGCAGGAAATCTGTCTTTATCGACAGGTCCGATACCCCGTAGGTCGATAGATCGACGCTGCCGAGCGCCTCGGCACCGATGGACATCTGCAACAGCCCGCCATTCCACAGCGCGTGCAACAACTGGTTGACGAAGTCGTCGGCGAGGCCGACCTCGAGCGCGTATTTCAGGCTCGGGTTGAAGATGTCCTTGGCCTTGGGCATCAGGCACCCGGCCCGTCCAATCGATCCGAGCACCTCATGCGCGACCTTCTTGGGTGCGGTCATCGACCCATCCAGCCCCGCCAGCACCCCTTCGCCGGCCTTGAAGGTCAGCAGGCCGAGGGCGCTGTTGAGCTTGACCTTGACCTCCTCGCCTTTGCCGATGAAGGGCTTGAGCGGCAGTTCGGTGTTGAGCGCAAGGTTCTCGAACGCCTTGCCGAGCGCGGCGCCCAGTTGCTTTTGGATCTGGTCTTGCAGCACCTGTTCAATCAGGCCGGTGATCGCCCCGCCGAGCAGGTTCTGCACGATGTCGAGCAACAGGTTGACGGCGCCGGCGACGAGCTTGTCGAGCGGGTTGGGCAGGCTGTTGGCGCCGAGCTTGACCTTGAAATCCTGGATCTTGATCTTGGTGTTCTTGAGCGACGACGTGACCTTCTTGGTCTTGGGATCGAGCGCCAGCATCAGGTCGGTCTCGATGTTGACCCAGTCGCTGGTGGCGAGGAACTCTTGCCAGCCCGCGGCGCCGAAGGTCTTGACGTTCATGCGCAGCACGATGTTGAGGTTGTGGATCTTGGCCTTGATGTGCATGCCGCCGGTGATGACCGTGAAGCCCAGCTCGGGGTAGCCGCCATTGATGCCCTTGTCGCCGAACGTCACGCTCTTGATATCGACGGTCTCGACCGTGAACACGCCGTTGATGCCCTGGTTGACGGCGATCGGCGCCCCGCCGACCAGCGACTTGAGGTCCATGGTGCCGATCACGATCTCAGCCACCGACGCCAGGTCTTTGGGATTGGTGTGGTTGTGCGGTGGGCCGGCGTCAATCGTGTCCTGCGACATCCAAAAGCCGATGCCGCTCGTCACGTGCGCCTCGGCCGGCTTGGTGGTGTCGTTCGGATACCACTTGGTCGAGTAGTAGTAGGTCTGCACGCCCGACGACTTGTTGTCGTGCTCGTCCAGGGCCTCCCACAAGATGACGTTCATGCCCTGGACCGACGACAGCACGTAGGCGTACGAACCGTCCCCTCCGACCTTGATCTGCTTGCCGTTGATGACGAACGACTTGAGCGCGCTCAGTTCGTCGGCGACCGTGCCCTTGACGGCGACGTCGGCGTCGCCATCGCGCGTTTCACCGCGCTTGGGGGTGGCGATGTACACCAGCGGCCCGGTCGAATCGACCTTGATTTTGACGCTGTCGCTCGGGCTGCCGGCCGCGGTCTTGAGGGTCGGGTGGGTCCACGTGAAGGTCACGTAGCCGTCCTTGAGCAGATCCCAACTCTTGCCACCGCCGTTGGCCTTGGCCATGTCGGCCGGTGCGACGGTGACGCCGGACTCAATCGCGACCTTGGTCACGTTGCCGTACTTGTCCTCTTCCAAGGCCACGGTCTTGATGGTCTCTTCGGCCTTGTACACCTTCTGGTCGGGCGTCACGCCCATCTTCCAGGCCACCGCTGGCGCGGGCACGACCACGAGCTTGGCCGCTTGCTTGTCGCTGACATCGGGCAGCGCGCACTTGACCTCGTAGCTGCCGGCCTTGGTGCCGGTGAGCTTGGTTCCGGCAATGGTCAGGCCGGCCGGCACGTCGAGCGTGAAGTCGCCGCTGGTCGGGTTGCCGTACGCGTCGTAGGCAGCGCACTTGACCTCCGCTCCCGCTTCGCCGGCCACGATCTCGCCCGGGGTCACCGTGGCCACGGTCTTGACCGGCGTGCCTGGGGTGACTTCGAGGTCTGCGGCGTTGACCACAGCGTTGGCTGCCATGTCGGGCAACTTGCAGCGCACGAGCCCCTTGCCGGCCTTCTGGCCCTCGCCGCCCAGGGCGCCGTCGAGCTTGGCGAGTTCGGGCGGATCAGCCTCCGCCGAGAACTTGTCGTCGTCCTTGCCGACGGCGTTGCCGAATGCGTCCTTGCCGGTACACGTGACCAGGAACTTGTCCCCGGAGGCGAGCTTGGCCGGCGCCACCGCGGTGTGGATCGTCGCCGCAGGGCCGGCCACCACGACCAACTGGGCGGGCGAAACGTCGGTCAGCTTGTGCACGTTGTTCAGCGTGCATGCCACGTTGTAGGTGCCGGCGCGCTCGGCCTTGAGCGCCGCGCCGGCGACCTTGAGGCCGTCGGCTGGGGTGACCACGAACGTCGGCTTGGGGATCTTGACGTTGCCCGGCTGCGCCGTACAGGTGACTGTCACCTCGCTGCCGGCCTTGGTCTTGGCGGCGCTCAGCGCAGTGTCCACTTCCTTGAAGGTGTTGATCTGGCCCGGCTGCAGGCCCACCGCCACCGAAGGATCGACTGCGCTGGGCCCCGAGCCCGCGCCATCGTCGCTGCACGCGGCCAAGGCGAGCAACGCGGCCATGGCCAGAGCGCGAGCCGCACGCGAACGACAGGACGACATCAACGGGCGCATCGACGACGGGCGCATGGGCAAGCTCCTGCGGGGATTACGCGGCACGGCTGCGGCGCGCGCGAAAGGGTAGCAGAAATTTCGCGGTTGTGGCAGCCGCGAGGCGCTCCTGCGGGCGCAAACGCCCCAGGCGGCCGGCAGTTTTGTGCGGCCCGGCGCGGGCGGTGCGAACGAATTGACTGCGCACCGACACCTGGAACACGGGGACTCGCGACTTGGCGGCGAGTCGTCTTTCAGGACGCGAGCTTGCGACCCAACCGACAGGCAGGTGATCGCCCGTAGGGCCCGTGGCGCCGGTTTTGGGCGGTCCTGTCTACCTGGCCGATTTGTAGATGGCCATGACCTTGTGCAGCAGGTCGACGGCCTCGGCCTCAGGGCGCTGGAAGGCGTTGCGGCCCATGATGGACCCGAAGCCCCCGCCGTCGGCGATTCCCTGGATCTCGTGCAGGATGGCGTCGGTGCCCTTGGCCTCGCCGCCCGAGAAAATGACGATGCGCCGGCCGCCGAACGACGACTGCACCACATGGCGCACGCGGTCGGCCAGCGTCGCGACCGGAATCTGGTACTTCTCGTAGACCTTGCGGGCCGCGTCTTGTTCCAGGTGGGCGGTCGGCGGCTTGACCTTGACGATATGCGACCCGAGCTGGCAGGCGATCTGTGCCGCGTAGGCCGCCACGTCGATGCCGGTTTCGCCGTCCTTGCTGAGCTTGCCACCGCGCGGGTAGGACCACGTGACCACGACCAGACCCTTGCGCTTGGCTTCCTCGGTCAGGTCGCGCAGGTCCTGGTACATGGTGTTGCGGTTGCCGCTGCCGGGATAGATGGTGTAGCCGATGGCCGCGCAGCCCAGGCGCAGCGCCTCGTCGACCGATCCGGTGATCGCCGAACACGGCTGGTCGGGCCCGCCCAGACTGTCGCTGTTGTTGAGCTTGAGGATGAGCGGCACCTGCCCGGCGTAGTCGGCGGCGCCGGCCTCGATAAAGCCCAGCGGCGCGGCGTAGGCGTTGCAGCCGGCCTTGATCGCCAGCTCGAAGTGGTAGCGCGGGTCATAGCCGGGCGCATTGGGGGCGAAACTGCGCGCCGGGCCGTGCTCAAAACCCTGGTCGACCGGCAGGATCACCATCTTGCCGGTGCCCTTGAGGGTGCCGTGGTTGAGCATGCGCACCAGGTTGGCGCGGACGCCGGGGTTGTCGGCTTGGTACCAGGACAGGATTTCGCGAACGCGGCGAGACAGGGCCATCGTGGTTCCTCCGTTGAGCTTTGGGTGGGTGGTGTGGCAGGCAGAGGGCTAGTACCTCAGGCCCGAAGTTCGCGCCGGGTTCCGGCGCGCAACCGGGCCGAGGTACTTCCGGCCGCGGCTGCGGCCGGACGCGGGGGTGAGCGCGCATGGGCGCGCGAGGGGGCTGCG
>Ga0194120_10008262_pt1 | contig 13813 bp, 11 predicted proteins | sample TA2MahCa65mmetaG_FD_148642 | JGI IMG/M metagenome (GOLD analysis project Ga0194120, IMG submission 148642) | Freshwater microbial communities from Lake Tanganyika, Tanzania - TA2015019 Mahale Deep Cast 65m | ecosystem: Environmental > Aquatic > Freshwater > Lake | place: Tanzania: Lake... | reverse complement strand
CGCTCGGCGCGGCATTCGCCGACCCCCAGCCCCGCTCACTTGGCCGGCTGGGGCTATGGGCTTGCCGAAAACCGTCAGTCGGGTGAAGATAGGCTCACAATCGCTGGCCATCTGGCGAATGTGGGTTGATGCGAATCGAATCGAGCGCGCACGCTCCAAGGAAACGGCATTGGGAACTCACATGCAGCTTCGACGCCTGACGCTCGCAACGGCTCTCGCCGGCGGGACCGCAATATTCGCAACCTTCGCGCTTGCGGCGGGCGAAGCCCAGCGCGGCGCGCTCATCGCGAAGCGTTGGTGCGCGTCGTGCCATGTGGTGGCCCCGGATCAGACGAGCGCCTCGGCCGACGCCCCGTCCTTCTCCGATATCGCCCGGCGCCGGACGGACAAGAAGAAGCTCGGCCATTTCCTGATGGACCCGCATCCGCCGATGCCCGACATGCATCTTTCGCGCAAGGAGATCGACGACATCGTCTCCTATATCCGCAGCCTCGACCCGCGCCCGCAGCCGCCACCGGAGCCCGACGACAAGGATAAGGACCTTCCCAAGAACGGATAACCGCCGGTCGCGCTTTACGCCGCAGAATGTCCGCGCTAGAGCGGGCAATGGCCTATATCGTCAAGGAAGCCTTCAAAACGCTGCAGGGCGAGGGCGTTAACGCGGGCCGGACCGCGGTCTTCTGCCGCTTCGCCGGCTGCAATCTGTGGAGCGGGCGCGAAGAGGATCGCGCCGGCGCGCAATGCCAGTTTTGCGATACCGACTTTATCGGCTTCGAAGGCGAAGGCGGCGGCAAGTTCGCGGACGCGACCACGCTTGCCCGACATCTGGCGGGGCTGTGGGGCGAGGCCCGCGAGCGGCGCTTCACGGTGCTGACCGGCGGCGAGCCGATGCTGCAGATCGACGCGGCCTTGATTTCGGCGCTTCACGGGCAGGGATTCGAGATCGCCATCGAGACGAACGGCACGCTGCCCGTTATCCCCGAGATCGACTGGATTTGCGTGTCGCCCAAGGCCGGCGCCCCGCTGGCGCAGTCGAGCGGCGCGGAGTTGAAGCTCGTCTTCCCTCAGCAAGGGGTCGACCCCGCCGATTACGAGCGGCTCGACTTTGAGCATTTTCTGCTTCAGCCCATGGACGGGCCGGACGTTTCGCGCAATACGGATGCCGCGGTCAGCTACTGCCTGGCGCATCCGCGCTGGCGTCTGTCCGTGCAAACCCACAAGGCGATCGGGGTGAAGTGAGAAGTGTCGACGTTCGAGGTTTACCGCGAATTCTATTTCGAGGCGGCGCACGCGCTTTACGACCCCGAGGCGCCGGAGGGCGGCAAATACCGCAATCTCCACGGCCATTCCTTTCGCGTGCGCGTCACGCTGCGCGGCGAACGCGCCGTTGAGGAGCAATGGGTGATGGACCTCGGCAAGCTTGGCCGCAGGCTTGCAGAGCTTCGCGAACGCCTCGACCACTCGTTTCTCAATGATCTCGAAGGGCTGGGAAAGCCGACGCTCGAAAATCTCTGCGCCTATATCTGGCGCGACCTCGCGCCCGACCTGCCGGGCCTCGCCGAGGTCGGAATCTTTCGCGACAGCTGTTTCGAGGGCTGCGTTTACCGGGGCGACTGACCGCGATTTTGCCGCACTGCAGCGGGGTTGCGGCGATCCGCGACGCATGGACGCTATTGCGCAAGGGCGACGCGGTCTCTACGCTTGAGCGCTCATTTTGTAAGAAAACGCCCACCGGCGCGGCGACGATAACAGTCCGCAAGAAGAAGAGTGGGGAGCGAGGGAACCCTGAGGAAATGGCCAACAATAAAGTGATAAGCGCCGACGAGGCGATTGCGCTCATTCGCGACAATGACGTCGTCACCACCACCGGCTTCGTCCAGAGCTGCATTCCGGAAGCCCTGCACGCCGCTTTGGAAAAGCGCTTCGTCGAAACGCAGCATCCGCGCGACCTCACGCTGATCATGACCGCCGGCGCCGGCGACTCCAAGGGTCTCGGCACGGGACGTTTCCATCATGAAGGATTGCTGCGCCGGGTCATCGCCGCCAATTTCGGCCGCATGCCGAAAGTCGCCCAGGCCGCGCAAGAAAATAAGATCTGCGGCTATAACCTCCCGCAGGGCGTCATCTCGCAGCTCTACCGCGCCTGCGCCGCCGGCCAACCCGGACTCTTCTCCAAGGTCGGGCTCTATACTTATGTCGATCCGCGCTTTGGCGGCGGCAAGGTGAATGAGCGCACCAAGGAGGACATGGTCAAATACCACAATATCCAGGGCGAGGAGTGGCTCTTCTATATCGCCACCAAAATCGACGTCGCCTTCATTCGCGGCACATCGGCCGATCCTTCCGGCAATATTTCGATGGAGCGCGAGGCGCTCGTGCTCGACAATCTCGCCCAGGCCATGGCCGCCCACAACAATGGCGGGCTGGTGATCGCCCAGGTCGAGCGCATCGTCGAACAGGGGTCGATCAAGCCCAAGGACGTGCATGTGCCGGGCATTCTGGTCTCCGCCGTCGTCATCGCCGATCCGCCGGAAATGCACCGGATGAATTACGGCGTGATCCACAATCCGGCGCTTTCCGGCGAAATCCGCGTGCCGGTCGAGAAATTCGCCAAAATGCCGCTCGACGAACGCAAGGTGATCGCGCGGCGCGCCAGTTTCGAGCTGCCGCCGAACGGCGTCGTCAATCTCGGCGTCGGCGCGCCGGAAGGCATCGCCGCCGTCGCCAACGAAGAAAAGATGACGCCCTACATCACGCTGACGACCGAGGCCGGCGCGATCGGCGGCGTGCTCGCGGCCGGCTCCAGCTTCGGGGCTGCGACCAACGCCGACGCGATCATCCAGCAGAATCAGCAGTTCGACTTCTATGACGGCGGCGGTCTCGACATGACCTGTCTCGGCATGGCCGAATGCGACCTGCAGGGCAATGTCAACACCTCGAAATTCGGGGGACGCCTCAATGGCTGCGGCGGCTTCATCAACATCAGCCAGAACGCGCGCCTCGTCGTTTACGCGGGCACCTTCACCAATGGCGGACTGCGCGTGGAGATCGCCGACGGCAAGGTGAATATTCTGCAGGAAGGCCGGAACAAGAAGTTCCTCAACGCCGTCGAGCAGATCACTTTCTCCGGCAAATTCGCGCAAAAGCGCAAGCAGCCGGTCTATTACGTGACTGAACGCTGCGTGTTCAAACTGGTCGACAAGGGTCTCGAACTCATCGAGGTCGCGCCGGGGATCGATATCGACAAAGACATACTGGCGCATATGGACTTCAAGCCGATCGTCGAACATCCCGAACTGATGGATAAGCGCATCTTTATCGACGAGCCGATGGGACTGCTGGGCGACCTCATCAATCTCAACATGTCGGATCGCGTCACCTATGACGCCGACCGCAACATCCTCTTCGTCAATCTCGAAGGCTGGCACGCCCGCACCAGGAAGGACATCGACGAACTGCGCAAGACGCTGATCGAAGCGTCCGAGAAGGTCGGCAAGCGAGTCAACTCGGTCGTCAATCACGACGGCTGGAAGATCAATGAGGCGCTTTACGACGATTACGCCGAAATGATCGACGACATGAGCCAGCATTATTATCTGACCACGACCCGCTATGCGACGAGCGCCTTCGCGCGGCTGAAGATGAAGGAGGCGCTGTCCAAACGCGGCCTGCAACCGCATGTCTTCGAGCGGCGCGAGGCGGCAGAGAGCTTCCTCGAAGTCGTCGGCAAGGAAGAAGAGAAGGCGCCGGCTTGAGTCGGCGTCGCCGCGGCGCGGCGCGCCGAGTTTTCGGCAGCGCCGGCTGGCTATTTTTTGGTCCCCTCAAAATAATCAGGCCCCGTGGCGCGAAGGCTCACGGGGCCGTTTGCTTCTCAAATGGAAGCAAGTCTGGATTGTCCAGTCTGGGTTCGGGCGCCCGACGCTTGGCCTTCGCTACGGCCGCCCGGCAGGATGTCGGAATATTTTGGGGAGGACGGATCAAGCAGCTGTTCTTGCCCGTCCAGTGACCGGAACCAAACGCCGGTCAACGTTCTGACCCGGTGGCGTCATGCTCCTCTCGCAACGATGTTGCTCGGTTCGGCCTGACAACAGGGGCGTGCAGGCCGGTCCTGGATCGCTATCGCCTCGAGGTCCCGCCCGAGCGAGCCTGCCGACCATGCTGTCCGATCGACAGGTGCGATATAACAGGAAAGATGAACCTGCTTTCTCATCCGGTCAAGCGGCCGTCGCCGAAAACTCACACGACAGTTGCGCAGATTTGATTCGACGTATATAGATATCTTTATATCTAACGGAGACACCATGAAGGCCATGGCCAAATTATCCCTCGAACCGACGCTTGCGGCGCTCAACGCCGCCGGAGAGGAGACGCGCTTGCGGCTCCTGGCGTTGCTCGCCCAATCGGAGCTGACGGTGAGCGAGGTCGTGGCGATCCTGGGCCAATCTCAGCCGCGCGTCTCACGCCATCTCAAACTGCTTGTCGAAGCGGGCCTCGTCGAGCGTCGTCGCGAAGGCGCCTGGGCTTTCTTCCGCCTGTCGCCGGCTGGACCGGCAGGCGCTCTCGCGCGCGCCATCGTCGGCTGGCTAGAGGCTGACGACTCCCTTCTCGCTGGCGACCGCGCCAGGCTTGCGCGGGCGCGTCACGCCCGCGCCGAGAACGCCGCCCGCTATTTCGCCGCGCATGCCGAGGAATGGGACCGCATCCGCGCGCTGCATGTTCCGGAGGAGCGCGTCGAAGAGGCGATGCGCGAGGTCGTCGGCGACAAGCCAGTGCGTAACCTTCTCGATCTCGGAGCAGGCGCCGGCCGCATGCTGGAGCTCTTCGCGCCCCAGGCGGAACGCGCCGTCGGCGTCGATCTCTCCTCCGCGATGCTTGGGGTCGCGCGCGGCCGCCTGGAAGAAACCGGATTCCGCAATGTGCAGCTCCGTCAGGGCGACATTTATGCGCTGCCGATCGAGCGCAACTCCATCGACCTTGCGGTGATGCATCAGGTGCTGCATTTTCTCGACGATCCCGGCCGCGCCCTGCGCGAGGCGGCGCGTGTGCTCGCGCCTGGCGGCCGGTTGCTCGTCGTCGACTTTGCGCCCCATGATGAAGAGACGCTGCGCGACAAGCACGCGCATCGCCGGCTCGGCTTCTCCGACTCTGAAATCACCGGATTGCTCGCGCAGGCGGGACTCGAAGTCGTTCAGCGTCGCGAACTCGCGCCCGACGCAAACGAAGGCGCCAAGCTTACCGTATCGCTATGGCTCGCGCGCGATCCGCGCGTCGTCGCCGATCCCCTTCCCGCAGCTGCTTATGAGACAGCCTGATGTTCAACGCGCTTCATCCCACGGCGTCGCCGAATCAATTTGTCATCTCCTATGAGTTCTTTCCGCCGAAAACGCCGGAGATGGAGACTCAGCTCTGGCAGACGATCAATCGGCTTGCGGCGCTCAAGCCGCATTTCGTATCCGTCACCTATGGCGCCGGCGGCACGACGCGCGAGCGCACCCATTCGATCGTCGCGCGCATCGTGCGCGAGACCGAGATGAAGCCCGCCGCGCATCTCACCTGCGTCTCCGCGGCGCGCGAAGAGATCGACGCGATCCTGCGCGACTATTGGGAGGCGGGCGTTCGCCACATCGTCGCGCTGCGCGGCGATCCGCCGACCGGCGTTGGTTCAAAATTCGAGGCGCATCCGACAGGCTACGCCACTTCGACCGATCTCGTGAGCGGCATCCGCCGGATCGGCGATTTCGAAATTTCGGTCTCGACCTATCCCGAAGGCCATCCGGAAAGCGCCTCCATTGAACAGGACCTCGACGCGCTGCAGGCGAAGGTCGACGCCGGCGCGACGCGCGCCATCACCCAGTTCTTCTTCGACAATGACGTCTACTTCAAATTCCTCGACAAGGCGCGCGGGCGGGGAATGACGATTCCGATCGTGCCCGGCATCATGCCGATCCGCAATTTCAAGCAGGTCGCGGGCTTCGCGCAAAAGGCGGGCGCGAGCGTGCCGCGCTGGCTTGCCGAGCGTTTCGACGGTCTCGACGACGATCCGGAAACCCGCGCGCTTATCGCCGCGACGACCGCGGTCGAACAGGTGATGAGCCTGGCGCGCGCCGGCGTCAATGAATTCCACTTCTACACCAATAATCGCGCCGACCTCGTCTTCGCCATCTGCCACCTCCTCGGCGTCCGCCCTCTTCGTGAAAAGGCGCTTGCATGACCTTCGATAAATCTCACGGCCCGAATATTCTCAAAGCGCTCGAAGAGGCGGCGTCACGCCGCATCCTCATTCTCGACGGCGCCATGGGCACGATGATTCAACGCCACAAATTCGAGGAGGCGGATTTTCGCGGCGGGCGCTTCAAGGATCACGCCAAGGACTTGCGCGGCAACAATGATTTGCTGACGCTGACCCAGCCCGAGGCGATCAAGGCGATCCATGTCGCCTATCTCGACGCCGGCGCCGACATCATCGAGACCAACACTTTTTCGTCGACCACGATCGCCCAAGCCGACTATGGGCTCGAACATCTCGCCTTCGAACTTAATTGCGAAGGCGCGCGACTGGCGCGCGCGGCGGCCGACGAGGTCGCGGCGAAGACCGGCGTGCGCCGTTTCGTCGCCGGTTCGCTTGGCCCGACCAACCGCACCGCGTCGATCTCGCCCGACGTCTCGAACCCGGGTTTTCGCGCCGTCACCTTCGACGATCTGCGCGCCGCCTATAAGGAAGCAGCACTCGGCCTCATCGAAGGCGGCGCCGACATTCTGCTCGTCGAAACCGTTTTCGACACGCTGAACGCCAAGGCGGCGCTCTACGCGCTCGAAGACGCCTTCGACGAAGTTGGGACCCGCTTCCCGATTATGATTTCAGGCACGATCACCGATCTCTCCGGCCGGACGCTCTCCGGCCAGACGGCGATCGCCTTCTGGAACTCGATCGCCCACGCCAAGCCGTTTTCGATCGGCTTCAACTGCGCGCTCGGCGCGCGCGAAATGCGTCAGCATATCGCCGACATCGGCCGCGTCGCCGATACGCGCGTCTGCGCCTTCCCCAACGCCGGCCTGCCCAACGAATTCGGGCTTTACGACGAAAGCCCCGAATATATGGCTGAGCTCGTCGGCGAATTCGCCACCGCCGGCCTCGTCAATGTTCTCGGCGGCTGCTGCGGCACGACGCCCGACCATATCGCCGCGATCGCCGGCGCCGTGAAAGGCGTCGCCCCGCGCGCGATTCCGGCGATCGAGCCGATGCTGCGCCTCTCGGGGCTTGAACCCTTTACGCTTACCAAGGACATTCCCTTCGTCAATATCGGCGAGCGCACCAATGTCACGGGGTCGGCGAAGTTTCGCAAGCTCATCACCAATGGCGACTATGCCGCGGCGCTCGACGTTGCGCGCGATCAGGTGGCGAACGGCGCCCAGGTGATCGACGTCAATATGGACGAAGGCCTGCTCGACTCCCAGCGCGCCATGGTCGAATTTTTGAACCTGCTCGCCGCCGAACCAGACATCGCCCGCGTGCCGGTGATGGTCGATTCTTCAAAATTCGAAGTCATCGAAGCCGGCCTCAAATGTCTGCAGGGCAAGGGCGTCGTCAATTCGATCTCGATGAAGGAAGGCGAGGAGAAATTCATCGCCGACGCGCGCAAGGTGCGCCGCTATGGCGCCGCCGTTGTGGTCATGGCCTTCGACGAAACCGGCCAGGCCGATACGCAGGCGCGCAAGACCGAAATCTGCGCGCGCGCTTATAAAATCCTCACGCAAGAAGTCGGCTTTCCGCCCCAGGACATCATCTTCGATCCCAATATTTTCGCGGTCGCGACCGGCATCGAGGAGCATGAAAACTACGGCGTAGATTTCATCGAGGCCGCGCGAATCATCAAACGCGATCTGCCGCATGTGCATATTTCCGGCGGCGTCTCCAATCTCTCCTTTTCCTTTCGCGGCAATGAGTCGGTGCGAGAGGCGATGCATTCGGTGTTCCTCTATCACGCCATTCAGGCGGGCATGGATATGGGCATCGTCAACGCGGGCCAGCTGGCGGTCTATGGCGAGATCGACCCCGAGCTGCGCGAATTATGCGAAGACGTGGTGTTGAACCGCCGCAAGGAGTCGACCGAGCGACTCGTCGAACTCGCCGAGAAATTCAAGGGCGTGGCCGGCAAGACACAGGAGCGGGACGCCGCCTGGCGCGAGAACACCGTCGAGAAGCGCCTCGAATATGCGCTGGTCAACGGCGTCACCGATTACGTCGAAGCGGATGTGGAAGAAGCGCGTCAGCGCTCGACGCGCCCGCTCGACGTGATCGAAGGGCCGCTGATGGCGGGCATGAATGTCGTCGGCGATCTCTTCGGCTCGGGCAAAATGTTCCTGCCGCAGGTGGTCAAATCGGCGCGGGTGATGAAACAGGCGGTCGCCTATCTCATGCCCTTTATGGAGGCCGACAAGAGCGAACGCTCCACCGCCGGCAAGATTCTGCTGGCGACGGTGAAGGGCGACGTTCACGACATCGGCAAGAACATCGTCGGCGTCGTCCTGGGCTGCAACAATTTCGAGGTGATCGATCTCGGCGTGATGACGCCCTGCGCGAAAATTCTCGAGACGGCGAAGAAGGAGAAGGTCGATCTCATCGGTCTTTCCGGCCTCATCACGCCGTCGCTCGATGAAATGTGCTTCGTCGCCTCGGAGCTGGAGCGCGAAGGCCTCGACACCCCGCTCCTCATCGGCGGCGCGACGACGAGCCGCGTCCACACCGCCGTGAAGATCAGCCCGAACTATCGGCGCGGCCAGGCGGTCTATGTGACCGACGCGAGCCGCGCGGTCGGCGTCGCGCAGGCGCTGGTTTCCGACAAGACGCGGCCGGATTATGTGGCGCAGACGCGCGCCGAATATGAGCGCGTCGCTGAAGCGCATGCGCGGGCGCAGGCCGACAAGCTGCGGGTGCCGCTCGCCCAGGCGCGCGCCAACGCCTATAAAATCGACTGGGCCGCCTATGAGCCGGTTCGTCCGTCCTTTACCGGCGCGCGCGCCTTTGCGAGCTATGACGTCGGCGAACTCGTTCCCTACATCGACTGGACGCCGTTCTTTCAGACCTGGGAGTTCAAGGGCCGCTATCCGTCGCTGCTCGACGATCCCGAGCGCGGCGAGGCGGCGCGCACGCTGTACGAAGACGCCCGCGCCATGCTGAAGCGGATTGTCGAAGAGCGCTGGTTCACGCCGAAAGCCGTCATCGGCTTCTGGCCGGCGAATTCGATAGGCGACGACATCGCCCTCTACAATGGCGAGTCGCGCAATGAGCGGATCGCGACGCTGCACACGCTGCGCCAGCAATTGCAGAAGCGCGACGGCAAGGCCAATCTCGCGCTCGCCGACTTCGTCGCGCCCAAGGAAAGCGGCAAGGCCGACTATATCGGCGCCTTCGTCGTCACCGCCGGCGCCGAGGAGGAAAAAATCGCCGCGCGCTACGCCCGCGCCAATGACGACTATGGGTCGATCATGGTCAAGTCGCTGGCCGACCGCATCGCCGAAGCCTTCGCCGAGCGCATGCATGAGCGCGTGCGCAAGGAATTCTGGGGCTATGCGCATGAAGAGAATTTCGCGCCCGAGGCGTTGGCCGGCGAGCCCTATGCCGGCATTCGCCCGGCGCCCGGCTATCCGGCGCAGCCCGATCATACCGAGAAAGCGACGCTGTTCGAACTGCTGAGCGCCGAGAAGCGCACCGGCGTGAAGCTCACCGAAAGTTTCGCCATGACGCCCGCGGCAACTGTCAGCGGTCTCTATCTGGCGCATCCGAGCGCGCATTATTTCGGCGTCGCCAAGATCGAGCGCGATCAGATCGAGGACTACGCGCGCCGCAAGGGCATGGACGTGCGGGAAGCCGAACGCTGGCTCGCGCCGATCTTGAACTACGCGCCCTTGACGGTGGAAGCGGCGGAGTGACGGGCGCCTCCGGCGACCCTTATGATCTCGCGCGTTTCGTCTCGGCGCAGGACCCCGTCTATGCGCAGGCGCAGGCGGAGCTCACATTAGGCCGCAAGCAAAGCCACTGGATGTGGTTCATATTTCCGCAGATCGAGGGCCTCGGCGGCAGCGCCATGGCGCAGCATTACGCCATCCGCTCGCTTGGAGAGGCGCGCGCCTATCTCGATCATCCCTTATTGGGCGCGCGACTCAGGGAATGCGCCGCGCTCGTCAACAAGGTCCAAGACCGCAGCGCGCATGAGATTTTCGGTTCACCGGATGATTTGAAGTTTCATTCGTCGATGACCTTGTTTGCGGCCGCCGCGCCTGACGAGCCGCTCTTCGCAGAGTCGCTGCGCAAATATTTCGATAGCCGCCACGATCCCTTGACCCTCGCGAAATTATAAGTTTCGGTGCGCCGTCGCGCCGGGAGTTGGCGCAATTCGGGGACCTTTGTCGATCATGAACATCGCCGACCGCCGTCAGACGTTGAAGCTGCTTCTCTGGGCGCTCGTCTTCGCCCTCGTGCTGTTCTCGCTCTATACGCTCGCGCTCTCGCGCGGCGAGCCGGTCAACGCCATGTGGATGGTGACGGCCGCGATCGGAACCTACGCCATCGGCTATCGCTTCTATTCGCGCTTCATCGCCGAGCGGGTGCTGGGTCTCGACGCGCGCCGCCGCACGCCCGCGCTCCGCCGCAACGACGGGCTCGATTATGTGCCGACCGACAAATTTGTGCTGTTTGGCCATCATTTCGCGGCGATCGCCGGCGCCGGCCCGCTGGTCGGGCCCGTGCTCGCGGCGCAGATGGGCTATCTACCAGGAACACTGTGGCTCCTGACTGGCGTCATCTTCGCCGGCGCCGTGCAGGATTTTCTCGTCCTGTTCATCTCCACGCGGCGCGACGGGCGTTCGCTCGGCGATCTGATCAAGACCGAGATGGGCCGCGTTCCCGGCGTCATCGCCATGGTCGGCATTCTGACGATCATGATCATCCTGCTCGCGGTGCTCGCTCTCGTCGTCGTCAAGGCTCTCGCCGACAGTCCCTGGGGCGCGTTCACCGTTTTCGCGACGCTGCCGATCGCCATCTTCATGGGAATCTACGGCCGCTATCTGCGGCCGGGACGCATCGCCGAAATGTCGGCGATCGGCTTCGTGCTGCTGCTCATGAGCATCGCCTTCGGCCGCAATGTGTCGGAGAGCGCGCTGCTCGCGCCGCTTTTCACCTTCAAGGGCGAGACGCTCGCCTTCATGCTGATCGGCTATGGCTTCGTCGCCTCGGTCCTGCCGGTGTGGCTGTTGCTCGCGCCGCGCGACTATCTCTCGACCTTCCTGAAAATCGGCACGATCCTGTCGCTCGCGATCGGCATTTTCATTGTCTGGCCCGATCTCCAGATGCCGGCGATCAGCCGTTTCATCGACGGCACGGGCCCGGTCTTCGCCGGCAGCGTCTTTCCGTTTCTGTTCATCACCATCGCCTGCGGCGCGGTGTCGGGCTTTCATGCGCTTGTGTCCTCCGGCACGACGCCGAAGATGATCGCCGACGAGACGCAGACCCGTTTCATCGGCTATGGCGCGATGCTGATGGAATCTTTCGTCGCGGTGATGGCGCTCATCGCCGCAAGCGTCTTGGAGCCTGGCGTCTATTTCGCCATGAACAGCGCGCCGGCGCTGATCGGCGCGACGCCCGATTCCGCCGCCGCGGCGATCTCATCTTGGGGATTTGCGGTGACGCCGGAAGCGCTGTCCGGCGTCGCCGCCGAGGTCGGCGAGAAGACCATATTGTCGCGCACCGGCGGCGCGCCGACGCTCGCGGTCGGCATGGCGCATATTCTCTCCTCCGCCATCGGCGGAACCGCTGCGAAGTCCTTCTGGTATCATTTCGCCATTCTCTTCGAGGCGCTGTTCATTCTCACCACGATCGACGCCGGCACGCGCGTCGCGCGCTTCATGATCCAGGATCTCTTCGGCGCCTTCTTTCCGGCCTTCGGCAACACAAGAGCCTGGGCGCCGAACCTCGCCGCGACCGCCATCGCCGTGAGCGGCTGGGGCTATTTCCTCTATCAGGGCGTGATCGATCCGCTCGGCGGCATCAACACGCTGTGGCCGCTGTTCGGCATCGCTAATCAGATGCTCGCGGCGATCGCGCTGACGCTGTGCGTCGTCGTGCTCTATCGGATGAAGCGCGAGCGCTACGCCTTCGTCGCCATCGCCCCGACGACGTGGCTCTATATCTGTACGCTGACCGCGGCCTTCGAGAAAATCTTTCACGAGGATCCGCGCATTGGCTTTCTGGCGCACGCCAGAAAATTCGCGGCCGCCGCCGAGAAGGATCAATTGCTGGCGCCGGCGAAGACGCTCGCCGAAATGCAGCGCGTCATCTTCAACGACTATGTCGACGCGACGCTTTGCGCGATCTATGTCACGCTGGTTCTGGCGATGCTCGGCTTCGCCATCAGAGCGATACGCGCCGCGCGCGCCGCTAAGTATGTCACCACGCGGGAGACCGAGGATGAATTGCACGATCTGCAGCCTGCCCGGGCTTGATCTCAATCGTCTCGCGCGCAAGCTCCGCGACGGCGCGAGATTGATGGTCGGCCACGGCGATTACGACGCCTATGTCGCGCATCTGCGGGAGCGTCACGACGGCGCGCCGGTCATGACGCGCGACGAATTTTTCCGCGCACGAGAGAACGCCCGTTTCGGCGCTTCGGGCGAACGCGCCTTTCGCTGCTGCTGACTCCGCCCCGAACGGCTTCGCCATTCGACCCTCCCCCTCAAGGGGCGGGTGAGGTAAATTGCGTCATGTCTTCCCCGCCGGAAACCCGCGCCGAACTCCTCGCGCTGCTCGACTGGTATGTCGAAAGCGGCGTCGATATCGCGCTCGATGAGGCGCCGCATGACCGCTATGCGGACAGCGTTCGGGCGAGCGTTACGCCGCCTGCGGACTTAGCGGAGCCGGCCGCGCGACCGACTCCGCCGCCGCTCGCGGCGATGGAGCGCCCCCGCCCCGCAGCGGCCCCGATGGTCGCGCCCGACGAAGCGATTCGCGCCGCGGAAGAAGCGGCGGCCGATTCGCGCGATCTCGACGACCTCGCCGGGCGTCTCGCCGATTTTCCGCACGCGCCTTTCCGCGACATGGCGCAGTATTTTCTGTTCGGCGCCGGCGCTCCGAGCGCGCGGATTATCGCCTTCGACGCCGCGCCGGGCGCGACCGAAGAAGCGAGCGGCGAAGCCTTCAGCGGGCTCTCGGCGACGCTCCTTGACAATATGCTCGCGGCGATCGGCTTCGATCGCTCCAGCGCTTCGCTCGCCTATGTCTCGCCCTGGCGCCCGCCCGGCGACAAACCATTGACGCCGCACGAGGCGGCGGTCTTCGCGCCCTTCGCGCGCCGCAGAGTTGAACTGACGCGGCCCGAAGTTCTCTTGCTTTTCGGAGAAACTCCAGCGCGGGTCATGCTCGCGACGAAAGAGCCGGCCGGCAAGCTGCGCGGCAAAATCCATGAGGCGCGCTGCGGCGCGCATGTCGCGCGCGCCTTCGTATTTTCCAGTCTTGAGGCGATGCTGAACGGCGCGGCCTTAAAGCCAGCCGCCTGGCGCGATCTGCGAAGAGCCGCGGAAGCGTTGCAAGCGCCCCCTCCCTGTCCCTCCCCCGCTTCGCGGGAGAGGGGACGCTAACGACGCAGATTACGCAGTTCACTGCCGGGACCCGAGTCTGACTCCCTCTCCCGCGAAGCGCAGGGCTGTCCGGGGAAAGTCATGGCCATTTGATTTCGATCTGTCGAGCTGAGACGAGCCGTCGGCGGGCCGGGTATTTGGGCGGCGGCTTTTCGATTGCATCGATGGGCCGTCGCTCGAAAGC
>Ga0194120_10008261_pt1 | contig 13814 bp, 13 predicted proteins | sample TA2MahCa65mmetaG_FD_148642 | JGI IMG/M metagenome (GOLD analysis project Ga0194120, IMG submission 148642) | Freshwater microbial communities from Lake Tanganyika, Tanzania - TA2015019 Mahale Deep Cast 65m | ecosystem: Environmental > Aquatic > Freshwater > Lake | place: Tanzania: Lake... | reverse complement strand
AGTACCAGGCCGGCCAGCGAACTGAGAGTCACGATTGAGATTTGCTGGGCGAGGGTCAGACTGAACGCATTGGGAGTCAGAATAATATGAAGAAAGCCGAAAAAAATAGAAGAGAGAATGATCCCCCATAACCAGCCGGTTCCCCGTTGCAGGTTGTCAAGCAGGTAACCCCGGAAGAGCAGCTCCTCCCGCCAGGCGGTCAGCCCGGCGATGACAAACGCAGAAAACAAGCCCCCCAGCATCTCGGATGGAAGATATGTTCTGCCTGCTGCGTCCATTCCCCAGCCTTTCAGTGTTGCCCACCCGGTCAGCCACTGAACAAGGGACACGATCACAAGTGGAATCACCAGGGCAACAAAACCATTGACAAGGTCATCTGGATTCCAATCGTTCAATCCCAAGGAGCGAAACGACTGGCGGTCCAGAAAACGCCTGGACAGCCAGACAGCCAGGGTGATGATTGCTGTAATGATGAATTGTTCGGGGTGAACGAGTTTGTAGGCAATGTATAGAAAAACAATGCCGGCCGTCACTGCCAGTGTGCGGACGGTGCAGCTTCCAAATGGAGATGCGGTACAGGCTTGTAGATCTTTCATGGTTCCTCCCTGGTTGATCTTTTGTATGGGCGTGGGTTATTCCTCGGAGTCCGCCGGTTTGTCCAATACCAAAATATCCTTGCGCCATTCATAAAACGTGCCCACCGGCACATTGAGAAGTCCGGTGCTGGTGGTGCCATGCCGTTCGGCCAGAAATTGCGGGAGAGTGAGATGATACATGGGGGGACGGTTTTGCCAATCCATTACGGTGCGCTTGCGCACTTCATATGGATAGGTGTGCACGCGCCCGCCGCGTTGTTTGCGCGGGCGTTGTTTGGCCGCAATCACTTCGGGGTCAAGTTCGGGACGCGGTGCTTCGGTGTATGTCACTGTGGGCGCAACGGGTTGTGGTGCCGGTTGGTACCCCCATAACTTCTGGTAGCGTTCCTGCCAGGTCCCCGGCCGGGCCGGCTCCCTGAATATCCAGGTGCGGGTTCGCAACGCCCAGACATTGAATCCACCAATGGCCGCCCCAAGAAAGAACATGAACATCACCCCTTGGACCAGCAAAATGACTGCCGCCTGTGCCATCTGCCGGCCTGCGGGTTCATGCAGGCGTCAGTAAATCAATGCGAGCAGGGCCAGCAACGCGGCAATCAGGACAAATAGCATTGCCGACAAAATCAATTTTTTCTTCACGATTTTCCCTGAAAATAAACTCCGTCCAGCTTGCCTTCAATTTTACCTGAGAAGTGATGAACCTTTTCCGGCCTTTCTCTTGTTTTCCTCCAGTCGATGCCGCAGAATAATCGCAGAACCAACCATAGAGATGCCACAGATGCGGGTGCTACAACGGGGACAGCACCTTAAAAGTCGAATAGCGCCCAATTTCAGCATGTCAGACCCAAGGCAGATATAATTACAATGGAGACAGATATTGCATGGAAGAGTGGCTGACAACATACGAGGCAGCGGAGATCAGTCAATACGAATTGGATTACATTCGTAAGTTGATTCGCGCCCGCAAACTCGTCGGCCGCAAGTGGGGTCAATCCTGGCAGGTAAGCCGGCAGTCCTTGATGGATTTCATGGCAGAGCGCGAAAAGCAAGGGGAAAAGCGCGGACGCAAGCCCAAAGAACGCAACGAAGGTTAACGCTTTAATGTCAAATATTGGGGTATTGCCAAATCTAAATCCTGCGTTATAATTTCATTGCTGGCAATGAAATAGCCGGTAACAAAACGGGCCGTGCAAGTGCTGCGAACACGAACACGACCCTCGCCCAACCCACCGAGACTGGCGGAGGGTGAGCTGGTTATTATTATAACCTTCTCAATATACGCCCGGGTGGGAATCCATCTGGGCGCTTTGTTTTCCCCGCCGGGTGAAGGCAATGCGCCCTCCTTATAAACAAGGAGACCCTCTCATGCTTCATTCTTCCCCCATCACTACAACCAACCCCATTGTTGCTGCACTTGCCAGCATTCGCCAGGAATGGCAGGAGGCCGCCTGCGGCACCAGCCTTCTTGCGATGGATGGCAATGTTGGCCTGATTCTCGCTGATTTGATCAACGGGCTCAACCTTCCGCCCGAAGTCCAGGCTGAAATCCTGGGCGCTGACCTTTTCCGCGAAATGCAGGACCTGCTGGACGCGGCACCCCGCCAGTAGGCACAAAAACGGCGGCCGGCCCGGCACGGCCGCCAGCCAAAAAAAACAACAATGGAGACAAGCAACCATGAAAAAACGGGCAATCATTTATGTACGTGTTTCGACTGATGAACAAACCAAAAATTACAGCATTACCACCCAAATCGATGCGTGCAAACAGTATGTAGCCGAGCGGGGTTATTCGTTGCTGGCTGTTTTTTCCGAAGATTATTCCGGTGCCACCATCGACCGCCCGGAACTCAACAAGGCGCGTGAATTTGCAGCATCTGAAAACATCCACGTGGTCGTGGTCTACGATGTGGATCGGCTGGCGCGTAAAAGCGTGTACCAGGCTCTCATCGAGGAAGATTTTCTGCGCGTCGGTGCAGTCATCGAGTTTGTGATTGGCCAGTATGAGAATACAGATGAAGGGCGCCTGCAAAAACAAATACGCGCCAGCATCGCCGAGTACGAAAAAGCCAAGATTCTTGAGCGCAGCAAGCGCGGCAAGAAGGGCAAGGCACAGAGCGGATTCGTCCTGGTGGGATCCCGGCCTCCCTATGGGTACAAGGTCGTCACCGAGCCTCACAAGGCCTGGCTGGAGATCGACGAGGAGGAGGCTGAAGTTGTCCGCATGGTGTTCAAGCTCTACATCAAGGATGGCTTTACCATCGGGGGCATTGCCAGTCACCTGACCGATCTGCAGATTCCCACCCGGGGTGACAAGGCCCGGCATGTGGCCAAGAAACGTGAATTTGGCGTCTGGACTGGCGGGATGGTCCGGCACATATTGTCGAATGAAACCTACATCGGCACCTGGCACTATGGCAAGACCAAGATGGTGGACGATGGCAAACAGCGACCGATCATCTCAAAGCGTGGCATCGGCAAACAGGTTGCAAGGGAGCGCCATGAATGGATCGAAGTACAGGTGCCGGCAATTGTCACCGAGGAAGCGTTCAATGCTGTCTTGAAAAGACTCGAGTTGAACAAGGAACAGGCCTTGCGGAATGCGCGGCACGAATACCTCCTGGGCCGGCGGTTGACTTGCTCCAAGTGTGGCTATTCTTATGTGGGTAGAACCCGCAGAACCCATTCTTATTATGTGTGCAACGGCAAACAGCAAATCCCCGTAAGTTTGTGCGACATGCCGAATTTCAAGGGCGACCTGGTTGACAGTGTGGTTTGGGAGTGGCTTGCCAGCATTATCAAAAATCCAAGCGCCATCCGGCAGAGCCTGATGGAATCCCAGGAAGCAACAAAACAGGCAAATAAGAGACTTTTTGAGCGTCTTGCTGTGATAGAAAAGAAGATAGCTGAAACCGAGCAGCAAATCACCAAGCTGTTGGATTTGTATCTTTCGGCCGACTTTCCCAGGGAGCTGCTTGTTGAACGCAAAGCCCGCCTGGAGGAGCTCTTGGCCAATTTACGCAAAGAGCATGGCGATGTTCATTCGCACATCGAGGATGTATCCCTGACCGATGAGCAAATGGCTGAGATTGAAGAATTCTGTTTGAGTATCAGGGAAGAAGTTGAAATAGCCACGTTTGAGGACAAGCGTCATATTTTTGACCTCGTAGACCTGCGTGGTAAACTAGCCGTAGAAGAAGAAGGAAAGGTGGTTTACGTCAAATGCAAACTAGGACAGCAACGAGTGTCAGTTGTAGCAACATCGCATTCATCAAATATTGGGGAAATCGCGACAACGATTTACGCCTTCCCGTCAACGGCTCGATTTCGATGAATTTGGATGGACTTTTCACCCGCACCACAGTGACGTTTTCCGCTTCACTGCCGACCGATAGCTTGTTCATTAATTCCAAGACTGTTTCGGGCCCAGGGTTGGAGCGGGTTTCGTCCATTCTTGAGCTTGTGCGCGGAATGGCCAAGATCAATGAACGAGCCGAAGTGACCAGTGAAAACAACTTCCCCGCAGGCGCTGGGATCGCCTCTTCTGCGGCGGCATTTGCGGCATTGGCGTTGGCAGGCTCGAAGGCGGCGGGACTTGAACTGACCGAGACCGAACTCTCCGTCCTTGCGCGGCGCGGATCAGGTTCCGCTGCACGCTCAATCCCAGCGGGATTTGTCGAATGGCAGATGGGTAAAGACCAAGCGGACTCTTACGCCTATTCCATCGCGCCTGCTGACCATTGGCATCTGGCGGACTGTGTCGCCATTGTCAGCGCGGAGCATAAGAAGACAGGCTCCACCGAAGGGCACGCCATTGCAGGGACGAGTCCGCTGCAGAACGCGCGCATTGCCGATGCCGCACGCCGCATTGAAATTTGCCGTAATGCGATTCTCAACAAGGATTTTGAAGCCTTTGCGAATATCATCGAACATGATTCGGATATGATGCATTCGGTGATGATGACCTCGAACCCGCCGTTGATGTATTGGCAGTCTGCCACGGTGGAGATTTTCCATCAGGTGCGTGAGTGGCGAACAGGTGGATTACCCGTAGGGTATACGGTGGATGCGGGCGCGAATGTGCATGTGTTGTGTTTGGGGGAGTACAAGGCTGAAGTGGAGAAACGCCTGCGTGAACTGCCCGGGGTAAGCGATGTGCTGACGGCTGGGGTTGGCGGTGCAGCAAAAATGGTGTAGAACATGGATCACGCAGGGCACAACCTGACCTGCACGATCGGTTTCAGGTGAGAAAAAACTCAACGAAACAGAATCAGGCGTCAGCGGGGAAAGAGGCGGGGGGAATGACCCGTCTAATCAGAGATTAACTTCCATCCATCCGTTTGAAGATATAATCCGCTAGGTCTGGATAGATTCACGAAGCTCGAATTAAGGAATATAAAAATGGTATCTGGTTTTGTAACGCTGATTGTTTTCCTGCTTGCATTGGGCGGGATGATCTTTGTGCATGAGTTGGGGCATTTTATTGCTGCGCGGTGGGCGAAGATCGAAGTGGAAGAGTTTGGCTTGGGTTTGCCTTCTTATAAACTGGCAACGCTATTCACCTGGCAGGGGACGGAGTTCACCATTCATGCCCTGCCGCTGGGCGGGTTCATTCGCCCCAAGGGTGAAAATGATCCCAACGTGCTTGGCGGGCTTGCTTCTGCCAGCCCGTGGAAGCGCCTGGTGGTGTTGTTCGCGGGTCCGCTGATGAATTTGCTGACGGCTGTGATTGTCTTTTCTGCATTGATCGCATTTGAAGGTGTGCCTGTCCCTGGCTCGATCAAAGTGGATACGGTTGCCGTCAATTCTCCCGCCGAGCAGGCGGATATGCAGTCGGGTGATATTTTACTTGCCATCAATGGACAGAGCGTCACTGAGGTGGAGGCGGCCATTGCCATTATCCGCCAGAATCTCGATAAACCCGTTGAATTATTGATCAAGCGCAATGACGAAGAATTCACCATTGTTGCCACACCGCTTTCCAGCCGTAAAGCCTCTGAAGGCGCATTGGGTGTTGGGCTGACCTACCCCACCCGCCCCGCAACCTTGATTGAGAGTGTCACGGGCGGAGCTACTGTGACAGGCATCCAGGCTGCCACGATCGCATATTTGCCTGTTGCGTTGATTCAGGGTGCGATTGCTCCTGAAGAGGCGCGCTTCATCGGCTTCAAAGGCATTTTTGACCTGTTCGATGTGGCAGTGGAGGAGGATGTCACCAGCCGCCAGGAAGTCAGTGCTCAAACAGAAGGCGGCGCTGCTCCTGCCGCCCGCCCCACCAATTGGACCCTCAACCTGGTCGGCATACTCAGCATTTCGCTGGGTGTGTTCAATCTCTTCCCCATCCCTGCACTCGATGGTGGACGCATCCTCTTTACCCTGCCTGAGATCCTGTTCCGCAAACGCATTCCGCAGGATTGGGAGAACATGGTCAATGGGGTTGCGATGCTGCTGCTCATCGGTTTGATGCTCTTTGTCAATGTGATGGATTTCGTCGATCCTGCCCAAATCCCCCTTCCATAACCCATGACTGATACGCTTTCCTTTCAAAATGTTCTCGATCATCTGCTCGATTCCAAAAAGGATATCCCGCAGAGCCACCTCCAATATTACTCCGACCTCGACCCCAAGTCGCTGCGGTTGTTCATGGATGTGTGGTCCAGCGTCAAACCTGAACGCAAGCTGCTCCTGTTCGATGCGCTTCTGGTGAACCTCGATTCGGATAATATCGTTTCGTATGAGGAGATCGGCCGCGCCTTGTTAAAGGATGCGGATGGCGAAGTCCGTGCCCGTGCGATCGGATTGCTCGCCGAAGCAAACGACCCGAAACTTGCGGATACTTTCATCAATATTTTCCTCAACGACGCAGAGCTCGCTCCGCGCATGGAAGCCGCGCAACTGCTGGGAGAGTTCGTCCTGCTTGGCGAGTTGGAAGAATTGGACACAAATCTCCAGCGTGAGGTGGAAGATGCGCTCATCAAAGTCATTCGCCGTGAAGACACACCCGCCCTGAAGCGTCTAGCTATCGAGTCGCTTGGCTATACCGCGCGCGAGGAAGCGATCGGTATTATCGAATCTGCCTTTCAGCGCGCTGACTCTGCTTGGATTTCCAGCGCCCTGCGCGCCATGGGACGCTCCCACGACAACCGCTGGGATGATGATGTGGTCAGCAAACTGCTCGATGAAGATCCGCGCATCCGCAGTGCCGCAGTTCAGGCTGCTGGTGAACTCAGCATCGAGGCTGCGGGGCCGATCCTGCTGCAAATGCTCGAAAACCTCGAAGAAGAGGAAGATGAAGTTATCACCGCCACGATCTGGGCGCTCTCGCAGATCGGCGGCGAAGACGCCCGAATCTACCTCCTTAACTTGATCGAACAGACCGAAGACGAAGAAATGACCGCCTTCCTTGAAGACGCCCTCGAAAACCTCGATTTCAACGAAGAAATGGATAAATTCGACCTGCTGGCTTTGGATGAAGATGACCTCGAAGACCTTGACGAACTTGATGATCTGGACGATGAGGAAGACAAATAAATTTACAAGTCCGCACCTAATAAGAAAAAATAAAAACGCGCCCGCGATTGATTTCGCGGGCGCGTTTTTATTTCCTTGAGTCTTTCTATTCTCCTAACAACCAGCCTAAAAAGCCGGGTTTCTTTTCAGGGGCTTCCTCCACCCGCGGCATTGCCAAAAGGACAGTCGTGATGTTGTCATGTCCACCGCGCTGATTGGCAATCGACACCAACGCCTCCGCCGCAGATTTCAAGTCCTTCTTCGAGCGGATGATCTGCTGAATTTCATCATCCCACACCAGGTCAGTCAGACCGTCACTGCACAGCAGGATCGTGTCACCGGGCTGCAGGTGAAATCCCTGATTATTCACAGATTCTTCATCCGTCTCTTCATTATCGATCCGCAGGCGGAAATCCACCTCAGGCAGTTTCAACCCGCCAAGGTGACGCCGAATCACATGCACATTCGGATGGTCGCGCATTTGCTCGGCGCTGATGATGCCCTTTTCGTAGGCTTCCTGCACCCAGGTATGGTCGATACTGATGCGTTGGATGAATTTTCCGCGCAGCAGGTAGATGCGCGAGTCACCTACATAAGCCGTGTACAATCGATTTTCAATGATCCACGCACAGGCACAGGAGGAACCCATGCCCTGCTCCTCCTCCCGCCCTGCGGAATGAGAAGCAATCGCCTGACTTGCATCATGGATCGCATTTTCTAGAATTTTTACAGGCTTTTTCGCATTGCTTTCCGCCACATGCATGCTGATGTAATTAACCGCAAGTTCAGCCGCAACCTCACCCGCACGATGCCCCCCGATTCCATCTGCCACCACAGCAAACACGGCCGGGCGCGGGTCATCCTTTGCCAGTTGAAACGACGAGACCGCATAGCGGTCTTCGTTGTTTTTCCCGGACATACCGGCATGGCTCAGCGCGGCTACATGTACGTGGGCAAGAGTTGTACGAATCATTCGTCAGTTTTTTGGAGAACTACAACCTTCGGAAGTTTGGCAGGCGGCGTTGTTTTCAACAGAAAACGGTAGGTTAGTTGACCAAAGTTTACCATATCCCCATGCACCAAACGATATCCATCCCGCTGCACAGGCTCGAAGTTCACCCATGTCCCGCCCACCGAACCACTATCCTGCAGCAGATAACCGCCGTCATCTGTCAGACGGATGCGCGCATGGACAGATGAAATCGAAGGGTCATCCAAAATCTGTGAGCACTGCACCGGGTCGGTTCCAAAAACGACCTCTTTTCCATTCAACGGGATCGGTGCCACCGCGGCAAATTGACCATCTGCAGCCAGGCGCACAAGTGACGCCCCCGCCTCCACACTGGACTTGGAACTTGCTTCTGTTTTCTTTGGCTGGGTGCGCCGCTTTTGGGTTTTGACCGGTGCCGAAGCAGGCAGCGACTCCTCCGTCAGCGCAGAAATTGGCTGAGTGAGCGGGTCGGTTTGCACACGGCGTTCCTCGCGCACAGCCCGCAAAGTGGGAATGCGGATACGTCCGCTAAGCAGAATGGCAAATAACACCAGCCCCGCCAGAATGATCGAGGCAATGGTGATCTCGGTGCGATATTTTGCAAGCAGAGCAGTTGGTCCGCTGGGCGGTTTCACAACCGTCACAGTGATGGGAATCGGCATGCTGGCTTTGCTCAACCCGAGCACATCCACCGCTTCAACGATGATCTGATGCTCGCCGCTTATGGTGTACCCTGTCAGATCCCAATTGAAGGTGTTGAACGGCTCTGCGGTATTCTCATCCACAATTGCGCCGTCCACATACAAGGTTGTGCGCGTCAACTGGCGGGGATGTCCATCTGGAAATTCAACAATGATCTCAATACCCTGCGATTCAGGCAGGAGCAATTCGGTATTAAAGGGATCGTCCTCAGGAGCCTGACGGGTGATCTGTAACGCCGGTGCCACGGGGAAGGGATTGGGCGGCTGAATGTCCATCGGAAAACGCTGTTCCGCGGAGTCCAACACGCCGAACGGCAGGGTGGCACGCACACTGAGTGTATGTTCCCCCGAAGTATTCACACGCGAAGTATAGGAAAGTTGATAAATACGGCGCAGCGAAGAAAAATAAGCCTCAGGGTCGGGGAAGCGTTCCTCGCCTGAATATTGGAACATGCCCCCGCCTGTTTGAATGGCAAGGTTATTGAAAATGGCCGCGCTGGTGGTGGTGAAGGTGGTGTTCGCATCCACATACCAGACAAAGATGCGGATGTCATTCTCCACGGCACGCTGGAGGAGCGGCTCAAGGTTCGCCGCCAGATTCGGGTCATCCATTTGCGGGGTGATGAAGAGCACGACCCGCTTCATGCCGATGCGCGGAGTTTGTGCGCTGACGACATCCAGCGCGGTGATGAGCGATTGCAGGTTGGGTTGGGCGGTGCGCATGTCGGGTTGGAACCCTGTCAACCCGACAATGAAATCCTGAGGGGTGGCGTGATTGATGACAGGTCCAGCCTGGCTGACGAGGCTGAGGTCATCGGGCAGTTCCGGTGGACGGCTTTGTGCCCATTGGGCAATGACCTGGGCCACCCGCTGAAAACGGGAGATGCCTACGGCGTTCCGCGCATCGAGCGCAGTACCTTGATTGACGGCAACCGTCAGTTGCAGGGGGATTGCCAGTTCGGTGAACGAATCTACCGGGAGGGGCTGTCCGTTTTCGATAACGGTAACAGCTGCCGGCGTAAGTCCTGAGGCGAAAATTCGTTGGGCGTCGAAGACATCCACAAACCCTGTCACAGTGGGGAAGGATGTTGCATCCACATTGTAGAGGGTGATCGAAGCAGAACCTGCCTGAGCCCCCGCCCCCTGCGGGGCAAGGCTCAGGCAGAGACTTAGTACGAAAAGAATTAAGAGAGTTTTACGCATTTGCCTCGGCAAAAATAGGTGTTTCATCTTCGCTGGGTTTGGTGAGACGCAGGTAGGTCAATGTCCACACCGATTGAATGTAGGCGTTAAGGATACCACTGAACAAGTACAACACAGGCAGGTACACCGCGCAGCATGCCAGCGCAATATAGACGGGGGTGAGCGTTTGGTCAAGGGAGTTTGCGCCCAAAACGAGCGGAACGACAGCAAAGATGATGGGGAGCGCGATGATGAAACTGATGATCCCGCCGCCGATGAAGATGATCAGCACAAGCAGGAAGAAGTTCACGCCGTTGTTTTTGACGATCTCCCAGCCGCGTTTGAAGCCGTCCAACATGCCGAGGTTTTCGGCGATGATGGCAGGCTGAGCCTGTTCAACAACCACCATGACCACCCAACTGATGGGGATCAAAATACAGATCAGCGGAAGAATGCACAGAAAGCCGATGCCTGCTGTAATGGCTCCGAACAATACCAGCGGGATGATGAGCAGGAACACAGCCAACCCGAGCAGGAAATTCAAGCCAAAGATACGCCAGAAGTAGGGCATGCTCTCGGACCAGAGTTCGGCAAAGGTGAGCGTCTCCGCGCCTTTTTCCACTTTGAGCACGCCTTGAATCAAACCAATGCGGCCCATGATGCCGAGGGCGTAGAAGAGGATGGACAGGATGATGATGACCAACCCGATGACGATGAAAATCCACCAATTTTGTTCAAGGAATTGGCCAAACTGATTGAAATTTCTCTCAAGTTGATCGGTGGGGAAGGGGATGTCCCCGGAGCCCATATCGTAACCGCTGTTGCTTCCACCGCCACCACTGCCGCCCCCGCCGCCCCGTGCAAAAACAGCGAAAATACCAAACACCCACAAGACTTTATGTTTCCAGACGATGTTCCAGGCGCGGGTGAGTACCTCGCCGATGTTGAATGTATTCATGATGTCTCCTTTATCGTGATTTCTCTATCGTGGAATTTACAGGAATACATACGGCAGAGAATTCGAAAGGTCGCTTACTCCCACTCGATGGTTGCGGGCGGTTTGCTTGTAATATCATACACCACGCGGTTGATTCCTTCCACCTCGTTGACGATGCGGCTGGAGACTTTGGCAAGCAGGTCAAATGGCAGGCGCGCCCAGTCGGCGGTCATGAAGTCGTCGGTGGTGACAGCGCGGATGGCGGCGGCTTCCTGATAGGTGCGTTGGTCGCCCATCACGCCGACAGAACGGACAGGCAATAACACCATAAATGCCTGCGAGGTCTGTGCTCCTTTTCCTAGAAAACCTGCTTTGGATAATTCTTCGAGCAGGATTCTATCCGCCGCCCGCAAACGGGACACACGCTCGGGCGTACACTCCCCGAGACAGCGTACGGTCAAGCCCGGACCTGGGAACGGTTGCCGCCACACCAAGCCTTCGCTTAGTCCGAGAGCTTCGCCCACCAAACGGACTTCGTCCTTGAACAAATAGCGCAATGGTTCGACGAGTTCAAATTCCATGTCTTCGGGAAGCCCGCCCACGTTGTGATGGGATTTTATCTTCGCGGCTTTGCTTCTATCAGGTCCCGAGGATTCCACTACATCAGGATAGATGGTCCCCTGTACAAAAAATTTTGGCTGACCAACATTCTTCGCCTCACGCTCGAAGATGCGGATGAATTTCTCTCCGACGATCTTGCGCTTTTGTTCAGGTTCGGTGATGCCTTTCAACGCGCCGAGAAAATCGTCAGCGGCGTTTACTGTCACAAGTTCAGCACCCAAGCCGCCCAGAAATGCAGAAGCGACTTGTGCGCCTTCGTCGGCGCGCAGGAGTCCCGTATCCACAAAAACGCAGACGAGTTGGTCGCCAATCGCCTTGTGAACGAGCGCCGCCGCGACGGATGAATCCACGCCGCCCGAAACTGCCGCGAGCACGCGCCCATCGCCGACTTGTTCGCGAATCCGTTTGACGCTTTCTTCGATGATGTTGTTGGGAGTCCAGTCGGGGGTGATGCTGCAGATGTCGGTTGTAAAATGTTTGAAGAGTTCAATGCCGTTGGGTGTGTGATGCACTTCGGGGTGGAATTGCACGCCGAAGTAGTTGCGCTTGAGGTCGCCCATCGCCGCGTATGGACTATTTCCGCTTTTGGCGAGCGCTTCAAAACCTTCCGGCAGTTGGGTGACCTTGTCGCCGTGGGACATCCAGACTTTGGAGAGAGACGAGAGAAAATTCACAGAAGGCAGAGAGGCAGAAGGCAGAAGCTCAATCTCTGCATGACCGTATTCGCGTTGGGCGGAGGAATCTACTTTGCCGCCGAGGGCGTGGGTGAGAGCTTGCATGCCATAGCAAATGCCGAGGATGGGAAGTCCGCTTTCGAGGATGAATTTTTGAATGTAGGGGGCGTTATCTTCATACACGGATTTGGGTCCGCCTGACAAAATAAATCCCTTCGGTTGAATCGAAAGGATCTGTTCCTGAGGCGCATCCCATGGGAATAGCTCGCAATAGACTTGTGCCTCACGTACACGGCGGGCGATGATCTGGGCGTATTGGGAACCGAAATCGAGAATGGCGATGGAGTTCATGAATTAATTCCTGTTTTGAAAGTTGAACGTTAAAGGTCGAAAGTCAAAGGTCGAAAGTCAAATGTCAATAGACTTTCGACCTTTGACTCTTTAGAGGTCTGAAATAAGATGAAAATGTAAATGTGGGAAATCTTGATACTCTCCGCCGTTGACGATGAGACGATATGCGGTGAGGTTGAATTCGTCCACGAGGCTTTGGGCGGTGGAGTATAGGTCAGTGAGAAAGGCGGTGTCGTTGGGGTCGAGTTCCGCGAGAGTCTTCACCTGCCGCTTGGGGACGATGAGCACGTGAAACTTATAGCTGGGTGAAGGATGCTGAAACGCAATCAGGTTCGAGGTCTCACGGAGGCGTTTGACTGGGATGGCGAAACTCATGTGGGTGAATATCCAGCCGATGAGAAAGATGATAGAACGGAGATGTAGAAGTTTACGGAGCATTGATATACACACGATGGACGATTGACCATCGGAGACGCGCCATGGTCTATGGTCTATCGTCCATCGTCTGATTAATCCACAAACGTGATCTTGCCATCATCCAGCGATTTGATGCAGGCGATTGATTCAATGGGGACGCCTAACGATGCGAGTGCAGCGCGCCCGCCTTCAAATATCTTTTCAATGAGCGCGCCAATGCCGACGATTCTGGAACCCGATGCTTCTGCCAAACGGCACAAGCCAAGGATGGTCTGTCCACTGGCGAGGAAGTCATCAATGATGAGGACTTTTTCGTTGTTGGCAAGATATTCGGGCGAGACGATCAGCTCCACCATGCGTCCCTTTGTGTGGGACGGAGCGAGCGTGAGATAGACCTGGTCTGGCATGGTGATGGGTTTGGTCTTGCGGGCATACACGACGGGCAAGCCAAGATGAATGCCTGTGGTGAGGGCGGGCGCAATGCCTGAGATTTCCGCTGTGAGAATTTTGGTCGCGCCGACATTCGCAAAGAGTCTGGCAAACTCGCGTCCGCATTCATCCATAAGATTTGGGTCTACTTGATGATTAACAAAACTATCTACTTTAAGAATTCCGCCACCGAGCACTTGCCCCTCTTTGAGAATCCGTTCCTGCAATGCGTTCATTTAACCTCCAGATTGTCCAGACAATATTTTTAGAATTTTACAACCGAGTCCTCTGCAAGAAGCCGTTCATTAATAGCCAAAACTTGGGCTGAAAACCAGCCGGGAGCGTAGCCAGCGCGCCGAAAAAACGAAAAAAGAAACCACGGCGGCGGGTGCTGCGTCGTTTTGCAGG
>Ga0194120_10008255_pt1 | contig 13826 bp, 19 predicted proteins | sample TA2MahCa65mmetaG_FD_148642 | JGI IMG/M metagenome (GOLD analysis project Ga0194120, IMG submission 148642) | Freshwater microbial communities from Lake Tanganyika, Tanzania - TA2015019 Mahale Deep Cast 65m | ecosystem: Environmental > Aquatic > Freshwater > Lake | place: Tanzania: Lake... | reverse complement strand
TAGCCATGCCTCAGAACCCGCTCCAAGCCTACCTTAACGCCATTGAACAACGGAAGCCTATAGCGCCGAATCAGGCGTTGCTTGAGTTTATCCAGGCTGGACCCGGCTCCACTCCATCTAGAGGGTTTGCGAACGTCGGTATAACCGTGGAGCCTACGCCGAATGAGGGCGCCCCTCCACTTAGTGAGCTGACTCCACTGGAGGAGGGACCGACCCCATTGGGACTGGATGACCTGGAGGAACTCTACAGGAAAGAGGCTAAGGAGGCGGTGGGTAAAGGTGACTTCTATTTTATACCTAGCCAGCAGTGGGATATGATAAACGCCCTCCCGCTACTCCAGAAACATATTTTACAGGAATTGGCTCGCCGGGATGGGGAGTTGCGGTTTGGCCCCGTCCCTCTTCTGCCCCAGCTTGAGCAGCTTGAGCGCCGCATTGAAATGTATAAAAATGCCTTGCCAGAATGGGAGGAGGACACGATAGGTCGAATGGAACGCGGCCTCTCCCCCATGACTCCGGGGAGTTTCATGGACCGCCGCTTTGGACCCATCGGAATTCGTAAGGGTGCATAACAGGACCCTGTGATTACGAAGCAGAATTAGCCATGCCGAATAACCCCATCCAGGCTTACATCGACGCCCTTGAGCGAGGGAAGGCCGGGGTGCCGAATCGAGAGTTGATGGAGTTTGTCCAAGCGGGGCCTGGTTCTGCGCCACCCGTCGGGTATCTACAGGATGAAGAAATTAGAAAGGCGACACAGCGAGCGAATCAGATGTTCCCAAAATTGACGGCATTTGGCAGAGAGGTGAGTCCGGTCACGATGGATCAGCGACCGGATGTGGCGGGGTACTATGATCGTCAAACGAACAGTGTGAAGATCAATCAAGCGGCACAACCGCAGCTATCTGGCGATCAACTGGCGGGCTTGATTGCACTAGAACGAACACGAGGGCTTCTATTTTCTCCGCTCGGAGAAGCGTGGCTCAATCGGCTTCCATTGAGTCCTGAACAATCGGCATGGTGGGATAAATTCTACTTACAGTCAGCCGGGGATGCGCCGGAGGATCGCCTGTCGCGTGACCGGATTATTAAAGCGACATTGCTCTCGCGTATGGTCGCAGGAGACACAATGCCGGAGGGCGCACCCGCGATGACACCAGAACAAGAGCAAGTTGCAGACTTATTGAATTTTTACGCACGGGGGCGGCGGGGGGTTGAGCAAACTCCGCCGTACCAGGACAAGGGGCAAGCCTTGGTGGACGCGGCTAAACGCGAGTTTCCAATCCTCAATACGCTGGATATGCAGTATAAGTTCACGCCTCGCCAGGACAGCGGCTACCTGGAGTTTTGGCAGGCGGATGAGCCGGGCACGACCGAGCATCCGCGTCCACCCGAATTTCCGATGGGCAAGCCTGGCGTGGAAATCTACGACCTTAATACCAAGCCTATCGACATCATGGGCGACATTGCGAGTCACCTCCTAAAGGACACGGACCCGGTCATCAAGGACTATTACGAGCAGTTTCAACGCTCGATGACGCCGGAACAGATTGAACGGCTCAAGGAGCAGTACGCCTGGGCGCAGGCGCATTACCAGGAGTCGCGCCCCTTTGAGGCGTGGCGAGAGCATTCGGGCCTGCCTGGGTACTTCCGTGGCTACGCATTCCAGCAATGGGACCGCCCGAAGGAACGGTATACACCGGCCCAGCTCAACATGTTCGATGACATGATGCAGTACCTGCGCGAGGGCCAACGCGAGGGCCAATAGGAGGTTGATGCTGCCGTATATGTGGGCTTCTCATATCAAAAAGCAATCACGCACGCCCAAGAACGAATCACGGCTGGTAAGAGCCCATTCGCCGAATATGGGGGACAAGTCGCACCTCCGTACCAGCTTTTCTGATTCACGGAATTAGCCATGTCCGATAACCCCCTCCAAGACTATATCGACGCCATCGAGCGAAGGACTGGCGGGGCTGTCTCAACCTCCATGCCTGGAGAGTCCCCACACTACGGGTTCACCGAGCAAGCACGCCCAGAATACCTCCGTATGCTGGATAACACCCTTGCGGTGTTGCAAGACCCCCGCAATGCCTGGATTGGGGCTGGGCCGATGGCGGCGCTGCGGTGGACGCCGAAAGCCGCGTTGAACAGCTATGAGATGTTGAGTAAGGTGCCGGGGAGGTATCCACAGTTTTTACGGGAGAAGTTGGGATATACGCCTGGTGGAGTTGCAAATCTATTAAATGAGCTTGGAGGAGGTTCACCTCCTCTTCAACTTGGGTTGAATGAGAGGGCGCATATCGAGGAGTTGGTGGGTGAGGGGAGGGGTGGAATGGGGGAGGTCCTAAGTCGGATGCTCCAAGGTCGAAGTCCGCAAATAGTGGATTCAACAGCGGGACGAGTCCTAATGTTAAAAAGTTTGGACCCAGAGAGGAATATGAGGTTGGGGGAGTTGCTAAGGAATTATGCGGAGGAAGGATCGACGGCGGCGTTCGCCCACCCAGACATGACCTCCGGCAACGCCGCCTACGGTGCCGTTGGCCATCAAGTCGCCCGTTTGCTGGATGAAATCCTCGCAGGTAAGCGGACGCTGGGGCACGGTCCTGAGCCGCCCCGGCCGGGGTCGTTTGCAGCCTACTTGAAGGAGTATCCGATTAACAAGAACCTCGACCTCGCCACACTCCAGACCATTGCGGATCGTATTTATGAGAGGCAGCGCTGAAACTGCCCCCAACTTTTTTTTATCCCAGGTACTTGACAACCTCACTCAACTTATGTAACATAGTCAACAAATAGGGGGATGTATGCCTGCTGGCGTAGGGTATCCAGGAATGTCGGGTATATTGTCGGGCCTGTCTGGTTCCAGCGGGGCGACCCGCGATCCCCAGGATGTGAGTTTCACCCTGGGCTTCCTTGCGGCGCTGGGCGCGAAAGAGGTGGGTGATCAAGCCGCCTCCCAACAGCGCGAAGCCATGAAAGCGCAAAAGCAAGCGATGTCGTCCCCGGCTCAAATGCTGCAAGGCAACCTCGGCCCGCTCGACCAACTGTTAGCAATGGCCCGATTCCAGGGGGCCAGGCCCGGTCCTCCACCGGCGACGCCTCCGCAATCGCCCATTGCGCTTTTGGCCTCTCGAATGTCAGGCGCTTCGCCCCAGGCACCTCCCCCCGGTGGACCTCCCCTTGAGGGCGGACCAGCGGCCACCCTACCCTCGCCTGGGGCTCCTTCACCTATGATGTCCAATGCCTTGATGAACACGATGATGCCTCCACAGGGTGGGGGCGGAATAAACCCTTTAATTTCGGCGCTCCTCCAACAGCGGATGGCGGCGGCGGGTGGGATGGTGTAAATGGCAACCCCAAAAATGGATACGAAAACAGAGTCCGCGTTCCGTGAAGTGAAGCAGAATCCACCGCGTGCGTTGGCACGCACCGCCAAAAAGTACGGGCCTGCCCGTGCCGAGAAGCAACGGGTTGCGATTGGTCTCAATAAAGCCCGGCAAGCAGGCGCCCGTGTTCCACAACGGAATGGCGCTCGTTCAACCGCTCGTTCTTATACACGACGGTAAAGGAGCAGGTATGCCGCTCGTCAATTCCTCGCTCGATCTCCAGTATAACTACAACCAAGGAGGGCCCTCTATGAAAAGCGACGTAAAGACATCCAAAAGTGATCCGTTGAAGGGGAAGCTCGTGGAATCCCCGGTCAAGTCACACTACAACGGCGACCCCATCAGCACGAAGCGCGATAAGTAACGCGCCTTGTTGAGGTCATTCACGTAATGCCCCACGACGATCTCCCAGTCGTCAACGGTTTGACGCAGACGCAGGACGATGCCCGCCCTGTTCTGGACCGTCTCACCGATTTCCTCATGCGCCCCATGCACCCCGATTCGTACTACATCAATGAGGGGCTCCAGCAGTTGGGGATGGCGTTTGAGGTGTCCACTAACGAGACGTTAAAGGCCCGCCTCGCAGCGGCGATGACCCTTTTACGCGAGGGACCGAGCCATTCTTCCTAACCAACGCCGCACCGCCGCCTATCCTCCCAGGTAGGGACCGGCGAAAGGAGACGTATGTCAAAGGACGAGGGAAAAAAGGCCGAACTCGACAAGGAATTGCAGGACCTCGTGGACAAGTACCAGGAGGACCCTGCGGCCTTTGCGAAGGGCTACCGGGAACTGGAAAAGAAACTGTCGAAGCAGGGTGAGGAAGTCGGGACCCTTCGTAAGAAGGCCGACGACTCCGAGAAGGCGATGACCCAACTCAGTGAGTACACCAAAACGGCGAAACCGATTGTGGACTGGTACGTCCAGAACCAGGCCGCGCTGCAGCAGTGGGTGCAGGGGGCGCAGAACAAAAATACAGCGTCCAGCGCAAGTGTGAGCATCCTCACGCCGGATGAGCAACAGGCGTTGATCAACTCTGCCGCCCAATACATGCAACAGCGCGTGATTGGTCCGTGGTCCCAGCAATTCGCACAACAGGTGGAAGCCTACGCCAAGAAACAACGCGAGGAATTGGAAGCGTCGTTGTCGCAGCGCAATCAAACCTCCACGCAAATCCTGTGGAACGCGCTGGAGCGGGCGTTGCCCAAAGACAAAGTGGACAACCTTCGTGAGTATCACACGGAAGCATTGCGGTTCGCCGATCCCTCCAAGATCGACCCCTTGAGGGTGGCGGACGAAATGATCGAGACGAAGGCGCGGTTGGCGGAGTTCAAGGAAAAGGTCAAGCAGTTTGAACAGGAGAAGGACGCTGCCGCGAAAGCCGCGATTCCTTCCTACGGGAGCGGCTTGTTTGCCCCGAAAGTGGAGGGCGACAAAGCCAAGGAGAGCGTCCCTCAAACCCGTGAAGACCGTTTCAAGCGGGTCATGGAGGACGTGAAAACTCAACATGGGAACGAAGGGCTGGAACAGTTGTTTGGCCAACCTGCCGCTGTCCGGTAGGGTTGGTCTCGGCTGGCTGCTCCTCGATCCCACTTCGTCATAGAAAGAGAGAGGCGCACCCATGGCGACACCAACTAGGACAGAGACCCTCAACAGTTTTATCGTGTCAACCGGCCAAAACCGGCGACCGGGACTGGTGGATTCCTACTTCGGCTCCGCCCCCTTCCTGGCACGGATGCGGTCTCGCGGGGATGAGGCCGTCCGCTTGGCGGGCGGATCAGACATCCGCGAGAACTTCATCTACACGAATTTCCCCGCCTCGTCTTATGGACGTGGCGATACATTCGATACCAGCGTGACGGAGTTCAGCACGTCGCTGCGGTTTGATTGGTCGTATTCGTACGCGGCCATCAACCTCAACACCGTGGACGTGGATTTGAACGATTCCCCGCAACAGACGTTCGATCTCGTCGAAGCGGCGATGGAGACGGCGGAACTCTCGTTGATCGACGACCTGTCCACGCAGATGTTTGCGGATGGGTCAGGCAACGCCTCGAAAGACATGGCCGGTCTCGCCATTGCCGTCAGCACCACCGGCACCTACGGCGGGATCACACGGGCCGCCACGGTCAACACGCCGCAGCGAGCCGTTCGTGCGGCAGTTGAGGACACCACAGGCGGCGCCCTCTCGCTGGGCGGACTTAACAGCTTCTTCGGAAGCTGCACGGTCGGCCGCGAGAAGCCGGACCTGTTGCCGACCACGCAGACCTTGTGGAACCGCATCTGGGAGCGGTCGCAAGCTGCTGACCGCAACAACCCGGAAGACGAGCGTGACATCGGCTTCCAATCCGTGCGTCTGAACGGCGCTCCGGTGGTCGTCGATTCGCATTGCCCCAGCGGGTTCTTCTACCTGCTCAATACGAAGTGGTTCCGGTACTACATCCACAAGAAATGGGATTTCAGGATGCGGGGACCGATGGAACCCACGAACCAGCAGTTGCAGATCGGGCAGTTGATTACGTGGAGCCAGTTGGTGTGCCGGGCGCCCCGGTTTCAGGGCGTCGCCAGCGGGTTGACGTAATTCAAGGTGTGCATAACCGTCATTCAGAAGGTGAATAACCGTGTTGACGGCCCATGACCGTGCGTTAAATACCGTCCGCCACCTCCGCTTGAGCGAGCCCCAGATCGCCGACTTGCGGAAGGAAAAGACGCTGTTTGTGACCGGAGCGCCGCTGGAATGGCCTCCCGTCCTCGTGGCTCAGTACGTGCTGCGAGCGGCGTTGGAGAACGGCTGCACGACGATTGAGGTCCGCCAAGGGGTCCACCGGGTCCGCTCGTTTGACACCATGCGGTTGTTTACCTGGGCGCGGATGTGGCGCGGTGGGCGCCCACCCACGCCGAAGATGAAGCGCATCCCACCGTACATCGGGACGATGAAGCAGGCGGCGGTCGGCAACTTCCTGGAAGCGCGTCGCCCGCTCATCGTGGTCCCGTCATTGACCCTCAAACCGCCCGTTTCCAGCACCCCTGGCGGGCAAGGAGTATTCCATGCCAGCGAATAGCACCACTCATCAATTCCTCAACATCGGCAACCTTGTCGGGATGGGCAATGCAGACATCCACGAGAATTCCGCCGATCCTCAGTTCAAGGGCGGGGCGCTGTCATTCATCTCGGACGCCCTCGGCCCCCGTATCTTGAAGTACGTGAAGAACGTCCGTGGCGCGAACTCCGCTGTCGCCGAGTTGGTTGAATTGGCGGCAGACGGCGCGAACGTCCTGTCCACCTCCATCACCAACATCACCGCAGGCAGCACGACCTCGGCGACGACTTCCAGCCTGACCGCCGGTCGGCACCAGGGGATGATCTGCTACGTGCTGGACAACGCGGATTCAGCGGGCGCCGCCCCTGAAGGCGAAGTGTCGGTCGTAGCAAACAACTCCGCCACCGTCATCACGATGGAAGCGGACTATCCCTATTCCGTCGCGTTGGCCGTGAACGACGACCTGGAGTTGATTGCCACCTACCAAGTCGAAACCACGGCAGCGAACGCGGAAGCGTGGACCTGCCCCGGCTTCATCGCCGGAAAGGACGGGATCGACAACAACAACTGGGGCTGGTTGATCCAGGAAGGGTTCGTCCTGGCGAAGCCAACCGCCGCTAACGTGGGTGAAGGCGACCCGGTGGAAGCAGCGGCCAACGGCAGCATTGTGACGGTCGCGCAAGGCCACGAAGAGTGGGTCGGGATCGCGCTCGCCGCCATGACCAACGATTCCGTCGCGCTGCGGTGCCCCATTCTGGCGAAGCTGTTCACGTATGAAAACAGCGGCGGCACCCCATAACCGGCCTCGGCCAGAAAGGAGGACACGGTTATGGCACTAACAATCACACTCTCAGGCGATTGGCAAGGCAACTCCGACAATCAGCGGTATGTGCAGGGCCAGTTGGCGTTCGACTCCAGCTACCCCACGGGGGGCGAATCGCTGACTGCCGCGAATATCGGGTTGCGGGTCATCGAGCATATCAACGTGCAACCGAGGTCGGGGTTCGTGTTCGATTACGATTACACCAACTCCTTGCTGTTGGCGTACCGAACCGGCGCCGCTACGGTTACCGCCGGTGCCACGCCAGCGGCAGCGCTCGCTGAAGTGAGCAATACCACGGACTTGTCCACCCTCACAGGGGTCAGGTTCCGTGCGGTTGGATACTAAGCCGGTGTTCGTCGCAGGCACACAGAAGCGACTGCGCGGTCTCGTTGCGGTCGTCAGTGGCGAGACCGCCCGCTTCGCTCGCGCCGGGGATTCCGTCAACAAGTGCCTTCTTCCGCCCCCTATCGGCGGCGAACCGGTATTGGGTACGCACCGCCGATTGCCTGCCGCGCCTCGTCCGCTACACCGATTTCCATGATACTTGAAAAGGAGAGGGACGTATGCCGTACTCAGGCTCCATTGTCAGTTCCGACACGTTAGCCGCGACCGCCACCCTGCTCGTCGGCCACCGTTGTATTCTCACGGGGGCCTGCGTGATTAACACAACCGGCGCCGATGCCTATGTCCAGTTGTTTGATGCCGCCGCCGCCGCCGATGTCACGGTCGGCACCACCCTCCCCACATGGGTCATCCAAACCGACTTCGGGAAGGGATTGGTGAATGAATCCTCCAACATTCCTGAAGGGGGGATTTCGTTCGTCAACGGGATTGTGGGGGCGTCCTGCACGACTCCAGCCGGTAACACCGGCGCCGCGCAGCATGTCAGGTTGGCGATCATCTAGTCCGTATTCCAGGGTAGGGGGAATCCGCCATGTCGGGGAGGGAGGCACACGATGTTTCATCGTCCACTGAAAAAAACAATCTACACACTCAACATTGGAGGCTACGCCCCGCAGATTACAGCGCTGACGTACCCGCTGATGGCCGCTTACGCCAAGAAGATCGGGGCGCACTTCTACGTGATAACCGAACGCAGGTTCCCCGACTGGCCGATCACGTATGAAAAGATGCAGGTGTATGAACTGGCCCAGCAGCACGACAACGACTGGAGCATCTTTCTAGACAGCGATTGCCTGGTCCACCCGGATATGTTCGACATGACCAACCATATGTCGAAGGATCAAATCGCGCACAATGCGTTCGATGTCGCCAGCCATCGGTGGGTGTACGACCGCTTTTTCTACCGCGATGGGCGGCATATCGGCAGCGGCAACTGGCTGGCAGTCGCCTCGGACTGGTGCATCGAGCTGTGGAAGCCGCTGGACGATCTCACCAAAGAGGAAGCCGTCGCACGTATTTACCCGACTGTCCGCGAACGGGCGAGCGGCACCGTGGAGCCGGAGCATCTGATCGACGATTTCACGCTCTCCCGCAACATCGCCAAGTACGGGCTCAAAGTCACGAACATCCGCGCCATGATGAAAACAATGGGGTACGCCGACAACATCGGCTTCCTCTGGCATCGGTACGCGATCCCCGAAGAGCAGAAGCTGGCGGAGATGAAAAAGACGCTCAAGGACTGGGGGGTCGGCATCGCATGAAACCCCTTACCCAGAAAGACGGCGTCCAAATTGAAATCACCAACTACTGCATCCATGCCTGCAGCAACTGCACCCGCTTCTGCGGGAGCCACCAACACCACTACTACATGGACTATGACTACTTCCAAAAGGCCGTGGACTCCCTGGAGGGCTACCCCCGCATCATCGGGGTGATGGGCGGGGAACCGCTGCTTCACCCTGAGTTTGAGCGCTTCTGCAATTACCTCGCATCCAAGTTCCCGCGTGAGCAGTTGGGGCTGTGGTCCACCCTCCCGCATGGATATGAGCAGCACCGCGCCGTCATCTGCCGGACCTTCGGGAATATCCTGTTGAACGACCACACGCTGCCGGAAGTCATGCACGCGCCCCTTCTGGTCGGCATCGAGGAGTTGGTGCCGGACAAGGCGACGATGTGGCAACTCATCGACAACTGTTGGGTCCAGAACGCCTGGAGCGCCGCCATTAACCCGAAAGGGGCGTTCTTCTGTGAAGTGGCCGCCGCCCGTGCCATCCTCTTCGACAGCTCCGACGGCTGGCCCATAGAGAAAGGCTGGTGGAAGCGTATCCCCGCGTTTTATAAGGAGCAAATGGAGGAACACTGTCCAGGGTGCGGAGGGGCGTTGATGCTCCCTGCCAGGACCAGCATGGATGAGCGCGACGACATTTCACCGAAGAACCTGGAACGCTTAAAAGGGATTTCCAGGAAGGTGGATCGCGGCGAGGTTGTCCTGTTCGACACCTCAAAGCCGGTCCCGATTCACCCGTCTCGTTACCCGCCGCAGGAATATAAAAACGGCCCCTACCGCCAGGCAGTGGCGGCTCGCTACGGGATGTTCCTCGTGATGTCGGAGCGCGGCTTCTGGGACCCGTATTTGAAGCAGACATGGTCGCCGGGCGACGCCCCGCTCTCCCACCTTGTCACAATCGACCCGGTGAAGGTGCAACATGGCTACGTTGTCTGACATCACCACCCGCGTCCAGCAGTTAATCGGGAACGACACCCTGTTATCGGCGGCAGAGGTGTATAACCTCGCCCAAACGCGGTACGAACACATGTATGAGACGTTCCATTTCTCCCGGCGCCACCGCGACTTCACCATCTCGTTGTTTGCCGAAGTCTCCTCCAACAACTCAACACTGGTGACCGTCACCAACGGCAACAGCACGATTACCAGCGCCGGGTCCCCGTTCACCACCAGCGTCGCCACCACCGCCCGCCAAATCCAGGTCGGCGACGAGGAGCAGTATTTCTTCGTCAACTCCAGGACGAACGACAGCGCGATTGTCCTAGGCAACGGCGAAGCGACCGCCGTCAACTGGCCCGGCGCGAACGGCTCCAACCAGTCCTGGCGTCTGTTTCAGTCCATCTACACACTCCCCTCTACGGCGGGGCCGATTATCTCGCTCGCAGGCGACCTCCCGATTGACGAGTTGGATGGGGGCCGTGCCGCCCTCGATGAAATCGACCCTGACCGCTCCTCCACCGATTCGCACCCGAAGTTCTGGTGCTACGCCGGGGTGGACGCCAATAACGTCCGTGAGATTGAAGTCTGGCCGGTGCCGACTCAAGCCCGCCTGTTGAGGGGGCAACACCTCCGTGAGGCCCCGACCCTCACGGCGAACAGCACTATTGACATCCCCCTGCCTCCTCTCGTGTACTACACCGCAGCGGATGGGTGCCACCTCCTCCACAGCAAGCAGGGCAGCGCCGAGCCCATGTGGGAAAGCAAGGCGCTCTTCTTCGAGCGCAAGGGCCACGAAGTGATGCACGACTACATGCCGATTGAGGATGATCTGACTTCCCCGGTGAGGAGCTTTGGCCGCTCCCCTTCCAACGCCCTGGACAACCTGCGCGGGACCGACTTTGAAACCAAACACCACCTGGATGCGTTTTAACCATGAATGGCGACACGCGATCCTTGGAAACCTTGAATGGGAAAATGCCGATGTGGGCTAAACTGGTGCTGTGGCTCGGCTTCCCGATTGTCGTGGCGATGTACTTCATGGCGATCAACATCGGGTGGTTTGATGTGTCCGCAGAAGAAAAACGCTTGAACTTGGAGCATCGAGATGATACAAAGGAGATGGTCCGGCTTCTGCGTGTGATTTGCCGGACAGGTGGGGGCGACCTCACGCAATGCGGACCTCAACATTAAGGAGGCATCCATGAACTGGATACAATTGTGGCCGACCATCGCCAGCTTGATTGCGGTCCTCGTTGGCGCGTTCGAGGAACCCGTGCAGCAGCTTGTGGCGGCGCATCCGACAGAGTCGATGGCGGTGGCGGGCGTGCTGACCGTGATCGCCAATTTGATGAGGTCTCCGAAGCAGTAACCAGGAATCCCACGATGAAAGCGTTGCTGGCGGCGTGTCTTGTCAGCCTCCTGCTCGGTTGTACCACGGTCCTGGAACCTGCGCCCACCGCCTCAGACCTCGCCCGTCTCAACTTTACGCTCCGCCTCCTGGATGTGCGGGTCTGCCGGAACCACGAAACAGGCTATTGGGCCGTTCACGCCGCCGCGACCAAGAACGCCGTCTATTACCTCCTCTTTCTCGTGGACACGGACTACAGCCCCGCTGAAGCGAACGTAGTCTGTCGTGTTGAATGGGATACGTCCATCCGCACGGAGACACGGCCAAACCCCGGTATTCCCACCTCTGTCCTTGTAAAGGAACTATATGGCCCTTCCAACTTCCATTAACAACGCGACGCCGCTGGGGAGTGCCAGCCCCGCGACCATCGACGACCAATTCCGCGACCTCAAGCTCTTCCTCACCGACCTGTTCGGCGTCCCGAACGCCACCAACATCTCCGCGAACGTGATGACGGTCGTCGCCGGTGGACTGGACAGCATCAACTTCGCCAACTCCGGGGCGAACGCCGCCGTCGCCGGGGAACTCCAACGCAACGGCGCCAACCTCACTTTCCATGACGGCACCTCGGCGCGAACGACGGTATGGGCGGAAACCACCCAGACCGTTTCAGGGAACAAGACCTTCTCAGCGGGGGTCTGGAACGGCACGGCGGTCGGCTCGCAGTACGGCGGGACGGGGCAAAACACCTCCGCCAATACCGGAGTGCCGTCTATTTCTTCTGGCACATGGTCGGTCTCGTCCACCCTTTCGCCGACATTGGGCGGGACAGGGCAAAACACTTCTGCCTCGACAGGCGTGCCGTCCGTTTCCTCTGGAACGTGGTCAGTCGCGTCCACCCTTTCGACGACCTTGGGCGGCACCGGCCAGAACTTCTCGGCCACGGCGCAGGGGAATACCCTGTATTTCTCGTCAGCCGGGACGGTGGCGGCACTTTCTCCGGGTACATCCGGGTACTTCCTCAAGACCCAGGGCGCAGGGGCCAATCCTGTGTGGGCTGATGCTACTCCGGCGGATGGGTCTATTACAACAGCTAAAATCTCTGATTCCAATGTTACAACAGCGAAACTTGCTGACTCCGGTGTTACAACGGCGAAACTTGCTGACTCCAATGTTACAACAGCGAAGCTTGCTGACTCCGGTGTTACGACTGCTAAAATCGCTGATGTAGCTGTTACGGTGGCGAAACTGGCCACTACGGGCCGCTTTGCGCTTGTGCGGTTTGATCGAGATATGACGACGGCCGCCGGGACTACCACTCACGCGCACGGGGGGTCCGTCACTCCCGTACTGATTATTGCCATCGCGCACATTGAGGGATCAGGAGAATTTTCAGTCGGCCTCGCAGTCCCGGCGACAGGCGTGAATGAGTGTTCGCGGAAGCGAGGCGACCAGCTAACCTACACCCGTCAAGTGAATGCGCTCTACCTCGCGGCTGATGGAGCAACCTATCAGAATGCGAACATCTCGGGGGATGCGACTAATTTAATTTTCACCTGGATAAAAGGTGGCTCCCCAACGGGGACCGGGAAGATTCTCTGCGCGGTATTTTTCTAAGGAGTAACCATGAGAATTGCATCCCATTTCAAAGAGGAATTGAAACTAAAAGAAGCCGCGACTGGATTGGCATTGGTGGGCGTGGGCGGCATTTCCTGGACAAGCGAGGGGCTGGACCCACATATCCCCGAACTTGTTTCAGCGGAACAGCGGCAGGCATTGGAGGAAGTGTTTGCCGCTCACGATCCCCTTGGACCTCCACCGCGATCAGCGTACCGAGAGAATCGCGTAAAAGCATACCTTCCCGTCGGTGACCAGTTGGACGCGATTTGGCATGCTATGGACAATGGCATACTGCCAAAAGTGGAGCCGATGTATTCGCACAATAAAAATGTTAAGGCGCAGTGGCCGAAGCCGTAGGGGATATAATGTTCCGTAACGATATAGACAGGGGAAGTAACCAAACGCAAACGGAGTACGACGCGATCAAGGCTGCCGCCGCAGCGCACCACATTCCAATCACGCTCATAGAGTAAAGATGCCACGCGGGTCCACGACATACCCCCTACGCCCCGACCCCGGCGGAGTCCGGGAAGACCTCAATCCCATTGCGATCCCCGACGGGCAACTGCTGGCCTCCCTGAACTGGCTGGTCCGGCGCGGCGTCGGCGCCCCCCGTCCCGGCTACACCCAAGTTGGGTCTCAGGTGACCGCTGCCGACCGCATTGTCGGGATCGGCTACCGCAACGGCCCAACTGAAACAAGCGGGATTGTGTTCCACACCCTCTCTGCCGCCTACGCCTGGGATGGGCTCACCCTCACCACCATCACCGGCACCTGGTCGGCTGATACCGACACGGATTACGACTTTGTGCGGATGGTCCCGTTCCGTAGTTCAGGCACCCTGTACCTCCTCCGTGTCAACCCCGATAACGACGTGGAGACGTGGGACGGGTCTTCGTCGGCCTTCGCCAACATCGGGTCCAACGAGCCAACCGGGACCGACATCTTCGTGCTGGGCAACCGCGTCTTGGTGGTCTCT
>Ga0194120_10008252_pt1 | contig 13829 bp, 7 predicted proteins | sample TA2MahCa65mmetaG_FD_148642 | JGI IMG/M metagenome (GOLD analysis project Ga0194120, IMG submission 148642) | Freshwater microbial communities from Lake Tanganyika, Tanzania - TA2015019 Mahale Deep Cast 65m | ecosystem: Environmental > Aquatic > Freshwater > Lake | place: Tanzania: Lake... | reverse complement strand
GTCGATTTCCTCGACCTTTACGCCATCCGACCGGAAGGAGTGATTGCCGCTCCTCGTGAAGCCGCCCGTGTCGTCTTGCGCGTCACCGGCATCGAAGGCACGGCGCTTGATGCGGCCAGCGACCGGCAATGGCTCCATCCCTACGGTGACATCATTTGCGAGCGGATCGTGCGGCCGGGCGCCGACTCGCTCGCGCCCGATCCGGCCTTCAGCAAGCCTTCGCCCTACATCGAGTCTAATGCTCCGGCGATACTTGCTGCCTCCCGGAAGGCATTTTCGGGCGGGCAGGACCGACTCGACAGCCTGGCACGTCTGGCGCGCTGGGTCGATAGTTATATGACCAAGACGATGTCGGGAGGACTGCCGTCGGCACTCGCGGTGCTGCAGTCGGCTGAAGGCGATTGCAATGAGCATTCGGTGCTCTTTGTGGCGCTGGCAAGAGCCGCCGGCATTCCGGCGCGAATCCAACTCGGCGTTGTCTATCAGCAGGGTCGGTTCTACTACCACGCCTGGCCGGCGGCGTGGGCGGATGGCAATTGGGTCGAATACGATCCGACCTTCGGGCAAACCGAAGCCGACCCCTCCCGGCTCGCGCTCGCCGCGGGGGACATCTCGGCGGTTTCCTCCATCGTGAATAGGATCGGCCGCATAGGCATCACCATCGTGGAGGCGCATTGAGCGGCCCGACGGGTGAACCCAAGCGTCCCGTCGTCCTGACCGGACGGGCGCGGCTGGTGCCGGTTGCCGATGTAGATACCGATATGATCTTCCACAACCGGCATCTGCACCTTGTCGATCGTGGTGAGATGGGGCGGCACATATTTGGAAACCTGCCCGGCTACGAGTCGTTTCCGCAGTCCTGCCAGGCGGGCGACATTCTCATCACCGGCGCCAACTTCGGCTGCGGTTCGTCGCGTCAGCAGGCGGTCGATGGGCTGATTGCTTTGGGGATTGCGGCGCTTGCGGGGGTTTCGTTCGGAGCGATCTACAAGCGCAACGCGGTCAGCGCCGGGCTGCCGATTATTATTATACCGGAGATCTTTTCAGCCGGGATCGCCGAGGGGGATCGAGTGACCCTCGACCTTCAGACCGGCATGTTAGGGACACCGGAGGGGAGGGCATTATGCACCGGCCGGCCGCTCGACCGGGTGCAGATGGACATCTATCAGGCCGGAGGGCTGCTCAACCTGGCCTAATGCCGGTCAAGTCTTCGCCATCAAACAGTGCACGGCATCAAGTGAGTCAACAATGAACGCATCCAAGATCGTCATCTGGGTTGTCGTCGCAGCGATCGTCGTCTTCGTTGCCATCAAGGCGTTCGACCTCTTCCGCGAGAACATCGCGCCCGAAATCGCCGATCCTACCGGCGAAGCCGCCGAAACGAGCCCGCTCCGCGACGACTCGCCAGTCTTTATCACCTTCGACGACAACTACTACCATCGCACCGGCTGCAAGTTCATCAGCGGACCGAAGGAAAAGGTCGTCTTCAGCGTCGCCCGGCAGCAGGACATTGCGCCCTGCCCGAGGTGCATTCCGGCAGAGTAAGGTCAGGCTTCGCCGAGCCTGCGGCGCAGCGTCACCTTGGCGCGAAAGATGAGCGATTCGGCGGACTTTAGCGACACGCCGAGCGCCTCTGCTGTCGCTTGAACCGAAAGGCTATCGATATAGCGCAGGTGAAGCGCGGCGCGCTGCCGGGCCGGAAGTCGCGCCAACTCGGCAGTTAGACGACTTTGAAAATCGCTTGCTTCGGCACGGTGGTCGGGACGGTCGGATTCGGAGGCGGGTGGATCGGGCCAATCGCGGGACGGGGAGAGCGAAAGGATATCGAGGAGTTTACGCCGCCGCAGGCGGCTGATGGCGCGGTTAAGGGCGACGCGATAAAGCCAGGTGGTGAATTCGGCCGTCGGCCGGTAACGTTCCGGAGAGATCCACAGTTCGAGGAATATGTCCTGCGCCAAGTCGCGCGCCTCTTCGCGCCGGCCGAGCATCCGGTAGAGCAACCCGAAGAGACGGTCTTCGTGACGTTCCAACAGGACCCGGAAAGCATCCTCGTCCTGTCGGCGAATCTGCTCCAGGAGACTCTGGTCGGTGGCTGCGGTAAGGTCTAAAGGCAACTCCAGCCAAATTTGGGCTTGGGACTACAAGTCCCGCGGGTCGATAAGCACTCCGGCGATGGCCGTAGCGGCGGCTACGAGTGACCCGGCAAGGTAGATCTGGGCATCGGGCGGGCCGTGACGGCCCCGATAGTTGCGGTTCGTCGTATAGACGCCGACTTCGCCCTCCCCGATCAGACTCGGTCCCGAGCCGAGGCAGGGCTGGCACGAGGGAGGCGCGATGGAAGCGCCATGCCGGGTGAAGAAGAGAGCCAACTCCTCCTCGACGATCCGCCGGATCGCCCCGTGCGTTGCCGGATAGAGCCCGAGCCGCATCGAGGGAGCAATGGTGTAGGACTCAAGCAGTCTCACGACGGGCAGAAAGTCCTCGAACCGGCCTCCGGTGCAACTGCCGATAATCACTTGATTGACCCGCACTTCGGGCAGCGAACGGACCCGGACGGCATGGCACGGAAAGTGCGGTAATGCCGCCATCGGCTCGATCGAACCGAGATCGAAACCATAATCCACAGCATATTCACGCTCTGTCGGGGGGGGGAGTTCCGGAAGGTTGGACGGCAGCCCAAAAGCCGAGAGGTATGCGGTCGTCTGACGGTCGGGAGGTATCCAGACGGTAAAGGCCCCCGTTTCGGCGGCGAGGTTGGCGATGACGAAGCGATCTTCGACGTCGAGGCTATCGAGCCCGTCGCCGTCGAACTCGATAGCCCGGCCCTGAGCCGCATCGGGTCCGATCCCGGTAAGAATAGTCAGAGCGAGATCCTTGACGGTGCAATACGCGGGCAGGCGTCCGGTGAGAACCACCCGCACCGCTTCAGGCACGCGCAGCCAGACCGATCCGGTTACCCAAGCCGTCGCCAGATCTACGCCGCCGACCGCCGTTGCGACCGCGCCGAGCGCACCATAGGTGGTGAAATGAAGATCGCTCCCGATGACCAGATCGCCGGGTTGGATTAACCCCTGCGCTGCCAGAAGCGTTTGACACCCGCCCGACCGCCCGGCTTGAAAGTAATGCCCGACCTTCTGCTCCCGGGCAAAGCGGTCCATCGCCGCGACGAGCGTCCCCGCGGCGGCTTCCTTGGTCGGCACCAGATGACCATTAACCAGTGCCAGGCGGCCCGGATCGATCCGTTCGCTGCCACCTAACTCGCGCAGATAGGCGAGGATATGGGGGAAGATGATCTCGCTGCCGACCGCGAGGTCGTGGCGAAAAAGGAGCGTCTCGCCAGGTTCGACGCTCTTGCGGCCCGAATGGCAGACAAGGATGTGCCGGACAGCGCTCACGATAAGGTTAAGGCGCCTTGGACTAAGTTGTGCAGTCCTTCAAGTTACGCCGCATTTGCGCTGCAGACAACGGCACGGCTTCGCCTATTGGGGCAGCGGCATTCAATAATTCGCTTGCAGAGAGATGGCTTTTCGAGCCAAGTAGTGAATTTTGACCAGTTTTGCATTGGGAATCTTGACAGACCTCGTATTTTGTTATAGATTCGGAGGAGCAGACTGGGAGGCGACTATCCCCCAAAGTTCCCAAGGGCCGGATTGTTTCCGCCCAAGGACGACTGGATAGCCGCCCTCCAAGTGGCAACCGATACAACTTATTTGCCTGTTGCTGAAGTTCATAACTGCCTGACCGCCGGCCAGCGGGGCCGGTCCTATCCCCGATAGGTCGCGTCCGCCCGTCATCCGTTCACCAGCAGCCGCAAGGGGGCTGCCCGTTTAATTCACCATTTGTCCCACGATTCCGGTTCGTTCAGTCCTCGGGCGAGCATCTTCGGTTTGAGGCTCATTCGCCATCATCAATAATATCATAGATCAACAAGGTATCGCTCCCGCATGTTAAGAAGGAAATCCCCGCCGCCCTCCGGTGAGCGTCGTTCCGGCGCGCCTGCCAACGGGCATACCGGGCGCTTCGATCCCGACCGGAACGTGCGCCGCCTGCCTTCGAACCCCGATAACGAAAATCGTCGCTCACCCGCACCCGCGGCAGTTGCCCCCCCGGATGACGACAACGGCTATGAGGATGTCGAGGGCTTCGATGTTGCCAAGCACGACGGCCAGGCTCTCGACCTGACCAAACTGAAGTCGATGCGGATCGGCGATCTGAACGAGTTCGCCCGCTCCATCGGCATCCCCGACTACAGCGGCCTGCCCCGGCAGGACTTGATCTTTGCCATCCTGGAGAAGCAGTCGGCGACAGCCGGCTTTGCCTTTGCCAGCGGAGTCCTCGAAATCCTTCCCGACGGCTACGGCTTCCTAAGGTCGCCCAAGTCGAACTTCCTGCCCGGTCAGGACGACGTCTATGTCTCGCCGTCGCAGATTAAGCGCTTCAGCCTCCGCAAGGGTCACATCGTCTCGGGTCAAATTCGTCCGCCTAAAGACTCCGAGCGCTTCTTTGCGCTCCTGAGGGTCGAAGCGGTCAACCTCGAAGCGCCCGAGGAGTGCCGCGACAAGATCCTATTCGACAACCTGACACCCTACTTTCCGACACGGAAGTTCAAACTGGAGTCGTCCGCCGGCGACCCGTCGATGCGGATCATGGATATCTTTACCCCGATTGGGATGGGCCAGCGCGGCTTGATCGTAGCGCCTCCCCGCACCGGCAAGACCGTCCTCCTCCAGAAGATCGCCAACTCCATCGCCGAGAACCACCCCGACGTCTTCCTAATCGTCCTGCTGATCGATGAGCGCCCCGAAGAAGTAACCGACATGGAGCGCACGGTTCGGGGCGAAGTGATCAGTTCCACCTTCGACGAGAAACCGGAGCGGCATATACAGGTGTCGCAAATGGTGATGGAGAAGGCGAAGCGGCTGGTTGAATACAAGAAGGATGTGGTGATTCTGCTCGACTCGATCACCCGGTTGGCGAGGGCGCACAATACGGTGATGCCCCATTCAGGGCGCATCCTCTCGGGGCGGCGTCGATGCAATGCGCTCTACGAACCGAAACGTTTCTTCGGCGCCGCACGCAACATTGAGGAGGGCGGATCGCTCACCATCATCGCCACGGCATTGATCGAGACCGGCAGCCGGATGGACGAGGTGATCTTCGAAGAGTTCAAAGGCACCGGCAATATGGAACTGGTGCTCGACCGAAAACTCTCCGATCTCCGCATCTTCCCCGCCATCGACATCAATCGCTCCGGCACCCGCAAAGAGGAATTGCTCCTCTCGGCTGAGACGCTGGCTCGAGTCCATCTGCTGCGGTCAGTCCTCTCAGACTACAACACCGTCGATACGATGAAGTTCATCCTCGAGCGCATACGCGCGACGCGGTCGAACGAGGAGTTCTTCCGGGTGATGAACTCGTAGGTCATTCCGCATCAACCATTTGAAACGGGAGGTGCGAAGGCAGGAGGTATTGTGCCCCCCTATCATTCGCCTTGCAAATGTCGTATATTATGGTGTTGGACATCAATTGCCCGATCGTCGAGCCGCCGGCTCTCCATAAACAACTCACCACGAAGCGGAGGGTAGCAATGCCCCGAAACGTCCTGCGCGCATATCTGTTGGGCCTTTGCGCCCTGGTCGCCTCAACTTCCGTCGCCGCACTTCCCGCCACTGGCGAGAGCGCCGGTCTGACGGCATCGGTGCGTATAGAGTCCGCGACGCCGCAATCGACGCGGCTGGTGATCGAAACACCCGACAGACCGCTGGAGCGTGTTCAGGCGGACTTTGGCACTGTCGATATCAGCCGCCTGGACGGCGAAGGCTTGACAGTCCGCGAAGGCTGGCCCGAATTGCCGGTCATCTCGCGGATGGTGCTGATCGATCCGGTTCTGGGCGCGCATCTGGTTGTCCATTCGATCGATAGCCGGTTCGAATCGGGTCTTACGCCGCTCTATGTGCCGCCGCAGGACGGGAGCGCATCCCTCGACCGGCCCGCCGAACCCTCGCTGGAATACCTTTCGCACGACGGCTTCTGGCCGCCCGAGGCGGTCGTGACCGGTTCGCCGCTAATCATGCACGGCTACCGGATGCTGCCCATCACGCTATTTCCGGTGCAGGTGAACCCGACGACTGGCGAAACGCGGATCAACACCTCGTTCGACTTCGAGATCGCCTCCTTCGGTGTCGGCGAGAATCCGATTGCTGATCCGGGCCGGCCTACGGTGCCTTCGACCTTCGACCGGATCATCGACAACCTCGTTGTAAACCCGCCGCCCCGCCGCGATGTACCTACGCCGGACCGGGGCGCCTACCTGGTAGTTTATAAAAATGCCAACGGAGTCCTGAACAGCCTTCAACCGCTCCTGACCTGGCGCGCCCGGCAGGGCTGGGACGTCCGCCGCATCGAGGTCGCCAATCAGGACGTCAACGGCATCCGAGACCTCATTCTCAACGCTTATCGCAACCTCCCCGTCCGGCCCGAGATGGTCGTCATCGTCGGGGACGTGGACGGCAGTTTCGGCATCGGCAATTTCAACGGCGGCACCTCGGATCACGACTTCTCCCTGCTGGAGGGCAACGATCAGGTGCCGGACGTTCACTATGGGCGCCTCACGGCGCAGGACTTGGGGACGCTCGACCGAATCGTCGCCCGGACCGTCATGTATGAAGCCGACCCGCAGATGCAGGACCTCGATGCCTACCGCCGCGGCGCGGTGATGGCAAGCGACAACTACGGCATCTCGATGAAGTCGCTGAGCAAATGGGTGAAGCGCGAAGCCCGCGACCGCTGGGGGGTCAATGATACCCACGAGTGGTATAACAGTGCCCCCTATCAAGGTCAGGGCGGTGCACAGTTTGCCACCAGCGAGTTCGAGCGCGGGATTGCCTTCTTTACTTATCGGGGCTGGATCGGAATGGAAGGCACAAGTGCCGGCGTCATAATGAACTTCCGCGCCAACAACCGGATCGGTTTTGCCACGCCGATGACCTGCGCCACCGGCAACTACGGCACCGAAGCGAACTCCATCTCCGAAGCGATGTTGCGCTCCCCCGGCGGCGCGGTCGGAGCCATCGGTTTTGCCACCTCCAACACCCATACCGCCTACAACAACGCTTTCTTCATCGGCATTTGGCACTCCGTCTTCAAGTTGGGGATCAACCACTTCGGCGCGATGGTCAACTATGGGCGCTATGAGATGTTTCGCCACTACCAGCCCTTCGGCGACGGACAATTTCTCGGTTTCGTCAAGTGGGGCAACCTGATGGGCGACCCGGCGACCCGGGTCTGGAACGGCGTGCCGCGGCGGATCACGGCTGAATACACCGCAACGCTGCCTCTCGGCGGGACAAACGTTCCAGTGAGCGTCGTGTGGGATGATAACGGCGAGCCTGCCACCGGCGTTGAAGTCTGCCTCTACAAAGCCGGAGACAACTTCCAGGATGTCCGGATAACCGACGCCAGCGGGACGGCGGTCTTTACCCTGCCCAACACTCTGACCGCCGGCGGGTTGTTGGTGACGGTGACGGGTCGTAATTCCAAGCCGCATATGGGACAGATATCCATCGCCCGGGCGCCGCAGTATGTCGGCCTCTCGACCTGGGCGCTGACCGCCGATGACGATCAGGATGGCTACGCCAATCCGGGCGAGGCGTTTAGCATCGCCGTCGATCTGATCAATCGTGGTTCACAATCGGTCGAAGGCGGGCTGACGATAACAGTCGAGGCCGACTCCCCCTGGCTCGACGTGCTTGACGGCGAAGCCGGCTCGGATGGCGCGCTTGCGCCCGGCGCTACGACCACCGTCGATTTCACATTTCTGATGAACGCTTCGGCGCCGGACCGGATCGATGCGCCGGTCAATTTGATCGTTCGCAGCGGCGAAACGCTCTGGCGCTCCCGGTTCAACGTCCAGCCCCGTTCCCCGAAGATACAGATCGACAACCTCCGCTTTGCCGGGAGTCCGCTCGTGCGCGGCGCGGTGCGGGACCTCGATCTCATAATCTCCAATCAGGGAACCAAAGCCATAGCGCCGTTTGCCGTCCAAATCTGGACCGACACGCCTTCGGTGACGTTGACCGATGCCGAAGCCGACTATAACGGCATCGATCCTGAAAGTGCAACCGGCGCCGCGGGTTCGGCATTCCGGATTCGGGCGCATCCTTTTGCCATACCCGGCCGGACCGTCAAGGTCACGGCGGCGATCTTCAGCGAGTCCGGCTTTGCGGATACCGCGAGCGCTACATTTACCCTTGGCCAGCCGGGCAATACCGATCCGATTGGACCCGACTCCTACGGCTACGTCTGCTTCGATTCGGGCGATACGACCTGGGAAGCGCATCCCGCCTACGACTGGATCGAGATCGACCCCCAGACCAACGGTCGGCGGTTCAACGGCATCAATACCAGTCTGAGCGATGGCGGCAACAATCAGGATCAGAGCCGGTTGGTCGCGCTGCCGGTGCCGATCACTTACTACGGGCAGGAGTTCAACCGGATTACGGTCAGCACCAACGGCTGGATGGCTTTCGGAGACTGGTCTGAACTGACCATGTCGCGCAACCGGCGCATCAAAGCCGGAGGCAGCGCCTCGGCTGCACTATATCCCTTCTGGGATGACCTGACCACCGGTCGCATCTCAACCTATTGGGATGAACAGGACAGCCGGTTCATCGTCCAGTGGCATGAGATGCGTTCCCTCGGCAATGGCGCCGGTCCCCAGACGTTTCAGGTTCTGCTCTACACGAATGGCGATATCGTCTTCCAATACAAGGATATAAGCAATACCAGCCAGGGCAGCACCGATACCCCCTATTCGACAGTCGGCATCGTCAACCTCGACAACACCGACGGCATCGAATACACCTACTACAACACCTACCCGGCCGGTGCAAAGCGGCTTGAAAACCGGATGGCAATTAAGTTCACCCCCAATTCGAACTTCATCACCGGGCGCCTTGCCGGGAGGATCACCGACGCCGCGACCGGAAGCCCGATCGTAGGCGCCGAAGTCCTGACCACCAAGGGCTTCTGGGCGATGTCCGACGCCGATGGTAACTATTTGATCGACGACATCATCGTCGATGACGGCTACAGCCTGACGGCCTCCGCGCAAGGCTACAACGACTCCACGTGGGCTGGCGAGGATGGCCGCGGGTTCACGATCGTCGAAGGCGAGACCTTCGAATACAACCTATCGCTGCTACACCCGGAGTTCACCCTCGATGTCGAACGTTTCGCCTTCGAGATGGAAGCCGATTCGACGACCGAGACCGGCTTCGAACTGGTCAACACCGGCAACGGGACGCTCGGCTTCCGGAGCCGCTACGCGCTGCTCGATCCGGACGGTGCTCCCCGCCGCGACGAGCCGTGGGACCCGATGCTGATCATCGAAGCGAGCCGGGCGGTCGAAGACAACGCTATTCAGTCGGTGGTCTATGTGGGGAATCACTGGATCGTTGCCGGCGGCAACAACCGCGAGGAGACCAACTACTTCTACCGCTTCAGCAAAGAGGGTGAATACGTCGATCGCTTCGAACAGCCGGTGAATGGACCTTATGGCATCCGGGATATGGACTACGCCCTCGGAGCCCTCTGGTGTGCGACACAAACGACGCGGATCTACAAGGTGAATCCCGACGACGGGAGCGAACTTGCGAGTTATGAGATACCGGTGCGCAACTTCTCGCCCCGCAACATCGCCGTCGATCCGGCTACCGGCATCATCTACCTTTCGGCAATCTCCGGCACCCGGTTGATTCAGTGTTTCCGGATCGACCCGGATACGCAGCAATTGGTCTTTGTCCGTAGTTACCCGAAACTCGATCCGCGCGACGGCGAAATCATAATGGACAACGGTCTGGCCTGGTTCCGCGACGACCCCGACGGTTTCAATCTCTATCTGTTGTCGAACAACGAGCCGGAGCGCGACACTTCGCGGGCGGACATATCTATCTACAAGATGAATGTCTCAAATGGTGAGATTCGTTACCTATTCTCGCCGCCGTCGGGGGTGATCCCGGCTTCGGTTCAGGGCCGGTGCGGGATGTCTATCACACCGAAATGGGACAACCGCGCCTATGTCCTGGCAGCCGTTCTCGACAATGCCGCCGACGACCTGCTCGGGGTTTTCGAACTGGCGCCCAACTCCAGTTGGATCGATTACACGCCTCGCACCGACACGCTCCTGGCGGGAGAATCGACGCCGGTAGTGATCACCATAACGAGTGCCGATCTCGATACCGGCCGGTATGGCGTTCAGATCGAGTTCCTCCATAACGCTGGAGCGGGCATCACTTTCATCCCGGTCGAACTGAACGTCGTCGGGCAGTTGATCCGTCCGGCCGTTCGCGAAGATGACGCCACCCCTCTGGACTGGAGCCTCAGCCAGAACTACCCGAATCCATTCAACCCCTCCAGTCAGATTGCCTTTAGTATTAAGGAGAAATCCGACGTCCGGCTGGAGGTCTTCGACTTGCAGGGGCGGCTCGTAGCGACACCGGCGTCAGGTGTTCACGAAGCCGGACGCTACCGGGCAGTTTTCGACGGCGGAAGCCTCCCGGCCGGGCTTTATGTCTATCGCCTCGTAGCCGGGCCTTTCACCGCCGCGCGGAAGATGCTGTTGATTAAGTAGCATTTCCGACAAACTGACCATAGTGAGCGGACGGCCTGGTGTGTCGTCCGCTCGCTTTTGGCTGATTGCCACTTCGCGGTCTCCTGCAATGTTGCTTGACAACTGAGGCGGCAGTCGGTATATTGCTATGTCGAGGCCGGGCGGAATTGCACCGGGAGAGTCTTACCTCACCGGCCCTCCATTCAGACCAACGTCACCACCGGGAGAGTCTCCAATGACCCTGCGTAACGTCTTGTTGACCTTAATGTTAGTAGCGTTGACCGGCGGTCTGTCACCGGTCGGCGACGTTCTCTACGCTGCCGAGTCGGCATCGTCGGACGGCACAGGCCGGATTGCTCCGCAGATGCATCGCACGCCTTATACTCCCTTGACTCCCCGCCGCGACGAACCGGCTGAAGTGGTCTTCAGCGAGACCTTCGAGGAAGAGCCCGACGACTGGACCACTACCGACCTTACCAATGCTGTAACCGCCTTCCACAAGAGCAACTTCCTGGCGCGTCAGCAGGGCGACCTCCTCTGGTGGTGCGGGGACACGATCGAGGGCTATAATCAGCCTTATATCGGCTACGACAATTACTGGCTGCAATACCTTGACACGCCGGTGCTTGATCTGTCGCAAGCGGGCGAGAATCTAGTCTTCACCTTCGATGCCTATTGGTTACTCGAAGACCCACGCCGCCTTCCTCCAGGCGATCCCTACAACGGCTGGGATGGCTTTACGGTGCTGATTTCGACCGACGGCGGCAACAACTTTTCGATCATATCTCCCGAGTCGCCGGGCTACACCGCGACGCGCATTTCGGCGATGGAGCGGTTCTGGATGCTGCAGGGCGAATGGCGCGGCTGGGTCTATCACTCGGGCGATTGGGGGGCGGCTGACGAACAGAACCCTCAACCGCAGTGGGTTCAGTGCCGATTCAACCTCGCCAACTTTCGCCGCAACAATGTGGTCATGCGGTTTATGTTAGCCACCGACCGGACCGTATCGTCGGTCTATTCCGGAGCCGGCGAAGGCAACTTTTACCTGCGCAACGGCGGGGTGCTCGTCGATAACTTGTTGCTTTCGGATGGCAACACCACCTTCCTGCGCAACTCGGCGGACAATAACCCTGTTCCGGCGGAATTGATCCCCCGTCGGGCGCCCGGCTTCGGCAATCGCTGGCAGCGCACCGAAGCACAGGCTCATGGCGGTGAGTTCTCGATGTGGAACGACGACGACGGCTTCAACCTGATCAACACCCTCGATTCGCCGCCCTTTGAAGTGCCGCAGGGCTTCAATACGCACTTTCAGTTCTGGGTCTGGGCCGATCTTCCCGATGCCGTCCATCAGGGGTCGGCAAACTTGAGCGACTTCTACCAGATTTACACTTCGGTGGACGGCGGGGCGACCTGGACCTACCAGACCCACGATTATAACCGTGCCGACGCCGGCGGGCAGGACTGGGCGCACTACGTCCCGGGAGTGCCATTCGCCGGAAACGTCGAACTCTCGCTTACCGACCTCGCCGGTCAGGAGGTTCAACTGCGCTGGATGTTCCGGACCGACAACGACCACCGCGAGGGCAATGGGCGCGGCCTCTTCCTCGACGATATCGAGGTGATTGCCTCCAACCAACTCCCGCGCGACATTGCGATGCGGGACCTGATCGTAGCCTATCCGCTCACGGTCCGCTACCGGATTGCCGGCAATTCGGCCTGGATGGACAACGTCGGAACGCGGGATCAGAGCGGAATCTACTCGTGGTGGGGCTGGTTCGACAATCAGGACTCGCGCCGCTACCCGACGACGACGCCCTATCCCTCCATCGCGGTGGGCGAGAGTCTGCGGGTTAACCTGACCGACTTCGTCGATCGCCGTAATCCCGGCTGGACGCCGCTATTGCCCGGACTCTTCACCGTCTGGGCAGCCTCGAACCTCGGCGCCAACACCCCGGCAGATGACACCGACGACGACCAGAATCGAGCCAACGACTCGGTCGCAGTGTCGGGGGTTCGCGTTTGGCCGGCAGGCATCTACGAACTTGGCTACGACGCCCGGCTTGTTCGGTATGCTTACAACTTCGACCGCGGCACCGGGCCGATGACGCGGTTCACCCCGTCGGTGCCGGGACTCGATCAGTTCCACCTCGCGGCGCTCCATTTCCGATTCGCCCGCAATCAGAACGTAACCACCCAGTTCCGACTCCATATCTACGGCGCCGGCGATGCGACGACTCCGGGGCAGGAAATCTACACCCGGATGATCGACGTCCCGGTCGACTCTTGCTATCCCGGCAATCTGACGTTGTCGCTCTCGAATGTCGAAGCAGTGCGCACACTCTCAGGCGATTTCTGGGTCTGGTGTGAGATACTTCGCGATGACCGCTGGCCGCAGATAATCGGTGACGACCAGCGCACCGGCGCCGGCCGCTTTTTCAATTTCAACGGCAACCAGACTACGGCTTACGACGCCGACCTGATGATGCACGCGCTTGTCATTCCAGCGGCTAACACCGCGCCGCGTATCGGCGAATCGACCAGCCTCGTCGATTTTGGGGAATCGGTTCCCGGAGTTCCGGTGGCGCGAAGGTTCAGCATCTATTCGACCGGTCTGAACCCTCTCGTGGTGCGCAGCGTCCGTTCGACGAATGAGGCTTTCGAGGTGGACTGGCCCGGTGAACGGACGCTGGTTACAACGAATCAAGTCTCCTTCAACATCTATTTTACACCGCAGGACCTTGAACTCTACAGCGGCAATCTCGTCATCGAGAGCAACGCTGAAGCGGCGCCCGAGGTGTCGCTCATCGGTTCCGGCTCGCTCGCCGCGCCCGGTGAGGACCGATCTCTGCCATCGGGCTTTGCCTTGGTCGGGCCGTTCCCGAATCCGTTCAACAGCCGGACGCAGTTCAACCTGACGCTGGACCGGGCAGGAAGGGTCGAACTGGCGCTTTACGACCTGACGGGCCGTCGCGCCGCGACGCTTCTCGACCAGGTGTTAGCCGCCGGTCGGTACGAGATTTCGCTCGCCGGGCACGACTTGCCAGCCGGACTCTACTTTGCCGAACTAAAGTCGGCGGGCCGGACGGCGCTGCGCAAGGTGGCGCTGGTGAGGTAATCTTTCGGCATTCTCCCTGAGGGGCGGGCTCTGCTTGCAGTCCGCCCCTTTTGCTTTCGCCCCTTGGATGCTGACGATTGTCAGCATAGTGTTCCGGATTAGAAC
>Ga0194120_10008250_pt1 | contig 13830 bp, 11 predicted proteins | sample TA2MahCa65mmetaG_FD_148642 | JGI IMG/M metagenome (GOLD analysis project Ga0194120, IMG submission 148642) | Freshwater microbial communities from Lake Tanganyika, Tanzania - TA2015019 Mahale Deep Cast 65m | ecosystem: Environmental > Aquatic > Freshwater > Lake | place: Tanzania: Lake... | reverse complement strand
TTCTCCTCGTCCGGAGACTTCGCCTTCGAGTTCGCTGCGGCGAACTTCATGTAGGCTTCGGCAACACCGTAGCGCGCCGCCGGGACATACGGGCTGGTCGGGTACTGCTCGACCACCATGCGGTATGCCGTGACCGCCTGCGGGAAGTCCTCCGCCTCGACGTAGTTGTCGCCGATTTCGTACTGGATCTCGGCGCGCAACTGCATGTCGTTGGTGTTCTCGATGGCGAGCTGGTAGTTCTGGATCGCGTTATCGTAGTCCTTCTGCCGCGTGTAGATCGTCCCGAGGTCGAAGTACGCGCCGGTGACGAACGTGCTCTCCGGGAAGCCCGTTACGAACCGGTTGTACCGGTCGATCGCCTCCTCGAGCCGGTCGAGCTGGAGCAGGCAGTATGCCGCCTTGTATTGGGCTTCCGGCACGAGGTTGGAGTTCGGGAAAGCTTCGTTCGTGAGGACGTCGAACTCTCGGAACGCCTGCTCGTAGTTCTTCTCGAGCAGGAACGACTGCGCGATCAGGTGCTGCGAGTCGTCGCGGAAGTCGGAGTTGGGGAAGGCGTCGACGATCTGCTTGAACGCCGTTCTCGCCTTGTCGTACTCCTGCAGCTTGAAGTTGAGCTGCGCGATGGAGTACCACGCATTCTCCAGATAGATGCTGTTCGGGAAGTTCTGGATCACCTCTCGGAACTTGGGATCTGCCTCCTCGAACTTCTGCTGTTTGAAGAGGACATAGCCCCAGAGGAAGGTGATCAACTCCCGGTGCTTGGGCACGGTGGCGACCGCGTAGAGGGGCTCGATCACCTCGACCGCGTCGTCGTACTTCGAGAGATCGCCCGACTGCTCAGCGATCTGCGTGTAAGAGAACGCGATCTTATACTTGGCGAGCGTGTTGAAGTCCGGGTCGATCACCTCAGTCTTGACGAAAGGCTTCTGAGACTCGACCAGCGCCTCCTCGTACTTGGCGATCGCGTCCGTGTACTTCCTAGCCGCGAGGAACTGCTCAGCCTCTTCGAAGAAGTTCCTCACACGCTGAGAGCTGCCGCTGGGCCAGAAAAGCACAGCCAGCAGCCCGACGATTCCGACTCCGACGAGGAGTTTGCTGTTCATGTAGGCGGATCCTTTCAGAGGAGCCCGGCAATCACGCCACTCACACGAGATAACGTTGTTCGATCGACCATACTCAGAATAAGACCGGCGCCAGCATACACGGTTCGACGCGCGAGATCAACGCCGTCCTTGCGGCTTCGCAACATCCGGGAACGTCACATCGGACACTAGCGCCACTGGACTTCGCACGAACGCCGAAAGCCCGTAGTCGCCAGGTTGACGCCAGCCGAATCGGCTCGGCCGACTGAAGCGCGAGACGAGTCCGTCCACGGCAGCATCCGTCTCGAAGCCCGCATCCCACGCGTTCGGTTCTGCCGAGGGGAGCGCCATCGCCAACCAGCCATCCGCCTGCGCAACGAGGGCTGGCGGCGGCTCACTCGCGACGACGTCGCGGTTCGCCACGGGTTCGACGTCGGCAACGAGCGGATGGGACAGCCCGTCCATCAGGCTCACTTCTACCAAGCGGGCAGCATGCGGACGTCCGGAACGCGATGCGACAAGCTCGCGGTGGGCGTCGCGGCCGCTGATCGGGCGAGCAGCACTGTCGGGCAGGGCTGGGGTCGCAGCTACAGCGCCCAGCCCAAACGGGATGGCGCGATGGTCGGCGTCCACGGCGATCCGGCGCACACCAGCCGACACGATCAACAGCGCGACAGCGGCGACAACGGCAGCGCCGGTCAGCCTTCTGAGACGGCTCAGCGCCAGGGCCCGAGGAGCCATGGCGTCCAGTTTGGACGGGAGCGACTCGAGGTAACCGGGCGGCGGGACGGCTACGGACACTCGTCGGACCAGCGCCGCCGTGCGTTCCGCCGCGTGCAGCGTCAGTCGGCAGGTCGGACAACTGTTGAGGTGCGCGAGCAGCCGCAACCGCTCGCTTCCGGGCAATGCGCCCGTCGCGTAGGCGTCCAGTCGGGCTTTGACTTCCCGGCACATCAGGTGCATCTCTCAGCCCTTCGCTAGCCCCGAACGTAGTCGGCGAGCTTCTCGCGCAGCTTCGCTCGAGCCAAGTGCAGACGCGACCGCACGGTCCCATCGGGGATCTGCAGGACTTCGGCGATCTGCGGCGCGGTCAGACCCTCGAACTCGCTGAGAACCAACGCCGCCCGGAGTTTGGGAGGCAGTGAGCCGACCGCCGCCCGGACCACCTCCGTCGCTTCGGACGCAAGCAACTCTCGGCTCGGAGGCGGAGACGATTTCTGTCCATGCCATGAGAGAAGACCCAGGAACCGTCGAGCTCGGTCGCGCGCCCGAAGCCGGTTCAGGCACACGTTCGTTACGGTTCGGTAAAGGTACGTCCCCATCGACGCGTCGCCTCGGAATCGGTCGAGGGCGCGATATGCTCTCAGGAACGTCTCCTGGACCACATCGTCGGCGTCCTCGTGGTTCCGCATCATGTGCACAGCCACCCGGTACACCGGCTCGCGGTACTTCATCACGACCGATGCAAAGGCTTCGCGCGCATCGGTCGCCTCCTCCGCGATGCCGAGGTCAACCTCGGCTGGAGCGAACAGGCGCGGCACATCCACAGTCGCCCTTCCGGTTGCGTCGGAGGTGGCATGCCTCATGTCAACTTAGACACCTCAATGTGCGAAGTGTTCACTTGAACCGCGCCGCGCAGACCATCATGGGTCAGACAGCCGCTCGAGGCGCAGTCGTATGTCAGTGTCGTGCGCCGGATCGACGCCGACTAACATCGACAGCACGGCTTGAGCCTCTTCTCGATCCCCACGCGAGGTCAGAGAGTCCGCGTGTGTCAGCATCCGCCGCAGGACCGAAGCGTCCAGCCTGTGCGCGTCGACGAACGCTCGCCTCGCGGCTTCGGCAGCCCCGACCTTCAGGTAGCAGACGGAGAGCGCGAGCGACATCTCAGGGTCCTCGACGCCCATCTCGACGACCTTCTCGAACAGGGCTCCCGCTCGAGCGTGCTCCCCCATCTGGTAGAGAACCATGCCCAGCCCGAGAACGGCATCGTCCAGACGAGCCCCGTCGCCGTCGAGAGACTGCTCGAGCTCCTCGCCGCCGAACATCCTGTCGCCGTCGCCCATCAACAATGAGCGCGCATTCCATCCGAAAGTCGGCGAAGGCTTCCACGACTCAAGCAGCCTTCTGGCGTTGGGTCGTGTCGCCGGACCGATCACGCGACGTTCGGGCGCTCCATCGAGACGCCGCGCTTCGTCCACGGTCCGGGGTGCCGCGTCCGGCGACGTCTTGGGCTGAGCGCTCCCTCGCGCCGTTGCAGTCGTCACGCCGAGCTCCGCGAGCCGTTCCCTCACTGCCTCAGCACGGCGATGCGTCGCATGTCGCGCGAGGAACCCCTGGTAAGCGTCCGCCGCGGACAACGGGTCTGCCAGGCGCTCGTGGACCAAGCCGAGGTCGGCTCGAGAGTCCGCGTCGAACGCGCTGCTGCCGATATCCAGAATGACGGTCAGGAGGCTGTCCCGTGCGTCCCCGTACCGCTCGGATCGGATCGCGTACTGGGCGAGCCGCCAATGCGCCTCTGCGGCTGTCTCGTGCTGAGGTCCGAGGGCGACGAGCTCGCGAAGGACATCGACGCCGCGCTCGTCGAAATCGGCGCGATCCATGTAATACCGCGCCAGCTCCAGGCGCGACTGGGAGGCTTCTTGGTTGGTCCGGGATGTCGCCACTCGGTCGCGAAGGCGGTCGCCTTCCGACACGCGGTCGCTCTGCTGCACGCCGGGCACGGCGACACCCACCGACGCGCATCCCGCCGACAAAGCCAGCACGAAGGCGACGGCGAGCCCTCTGACCCAAGACAATGGGCCCACTCGTAGGACCTCCTGTCGCTGAATCGCGCCACGTCAGCGGATCAGCGACGCCGCGTACGCCACCGCCAACCCGCCGACGAAAGCCGCGACCCAGCCCGCGACGGCGACTGCGCCGATGGCGATGGAACCCCATACGGACGCGCGCTGCGGCACGTTCCAGAACCCGTCGGACGATGTCGCCCCATCGCGGACGATCTCGACCGAGTCCGGGGTGCTCCCCACGTTCCAGAGGCGTCTCTGATCGCGCAGGATCTGTTCCCGCAGGGCGCTATGCTGCCCGCTTCGACGTTGTGGCGACGGTTCCTTATGGCTCATGGAGTCAGTGTAGGTGTCGGGGCGCACTTCGTCAAGCTACGAGCAGTCATGGAACTTGCCGCTCCGACCGGCGACGAGTATGCTCACGGTCGGAGCCGCGACAACGGTTCCCACGGCTGAGCGCGTCCCTCGTACCGATCGGTTTCCGGCGACCTACCACCTGAGTGAATCGACAATGAGATACATACCGCGGACGGAGCATCCACGACCCGATTTCCAGCGCGAACGGTGGCTCAACCTGAACGGCGTGTGGCAGTTCGAGTTCGACCCGGACTGCGTCGGCGTTGAGCAGGGATGGCACTCCGGACGTCGTGACTTCACACGGGAGATCGCGGTCCCGTTCCCGTGGGAGAGCTCGTTGTCCGGCATCCAAGCGCCGGACTATCAGGGGGCTGCGTGGTACCAGCGAACGTTCCAGGTCCCAGACGAGTGGCGCAAGCACCGGGTTCTCCTCAAGTTCGGCGCGGTCGATTGGGAAGCGAGAGTCTGGGTCAACGGCGTGTTCGTCGGCGTCCATCGCGGCGGCTACGTTCCGTTCGAGTTCGACATCACCGATCACCTGGTTCCCGGCGACAACACGCTCGTCGTCCGCGCGTTCGACGATACGCATCCCGACTACCCAAGCGGCAAGCAAACCGGGTGGTACACACGGACCAGCGGCATCTGGCAGACGGTCTATCTCGAGGCGATCGGAGACGCTCGCCTCACACAGCTCCACGTGACGCCCGACGTCGCCAATGAAGTCGCCTACATCGACGCGCGGATCATCGGCGCTGCCGACGAGTACTCGCTCGAGTTGACCTTCCTGGAGCGCGGTCTGCCAGAGGTTCGGCGCGTCGTGATGCACAACGGCGCGTCGACCCACGTGCGGGTCACGGTGCCTATTCCAGACCCAGAGCTGTGGAGCCCGGAGCATCCCGCGCTGTACGAGCTCACGGCAACGCTGCTGCGGGACGAGGTGATCGTCGACTCGGTGCAGACGTACTTCGGCATGCGGACGATCTCGCGAGGGCGCTACGGCGACCGCCCGTACGAGTACATCTTGCTGAACGGCGAGCCGATCTACCTGATCGGCGCGCTGCACCAGTCGTTCCACCCAGACGGCATCTACACGTATCCCAGCGACAGCGTGATCCGCGGCGACATCGAGCGCGCCAAGAACGAGTACGGATTCAACTTCCTGCGAATCCACATCAAGGTCGACGAGCCGCGCCTCTACTACTGGGCGGATCGGCTCGGACTGCTCATCATGTACGACCTGCCCAATACAACCCACGACAATGACAAGTCGCGCGCCTATTGGGAGCAGACGTTCCGCGAGGCGGTCGCGCGCGACTACAACCACCCGTCGATCTTCTCGTGGGTGCTGTTCAACGAGACCTGGGGCATCGGTCACGGCGAATACACGGACGAGACGCAGCAGTGGGTCGCCGACATGTACGGGCTCGCCAAGTCGCTGGACACGACCCGGCTCGTGGAGGACAACTCTCCCTGCCGCTACGACCACGTCGTGACCGACATCAACTCTTGGCACTTCTACATCGACGACTACGCCAAAGCTCGCCAGCACATCGGGCACGTCGTGGCGGAGACCCACGACGGATCCGGCTTCAACTATATCGGGGGCAGGACTCAGGGCATCCAGCCGCTGATCAACAGCGAGTTCGGGAACGTCTCCGCAGGTGGGGGCGACCGGGACATCTCGTGGGGCGTGAAGTACCTGACCAACGAACTTCGACGCCACGACAAGATATGCGGCTACATCTACACAGAACTGACGGACCTCGAGTGGGAACACAACGGGGTCATGAACTACGACCGGTCGCGCAAGGAGTTCGGGTACAGCTCCCACGTCCCTGGGTTCTCCATCCGGCAGATCAACGCGCCGGACTTCCTGGTGATCGACTGCGAGCCGTGTCCCTCGGCAGATGCGGGCGAGACATTGAGCATTCCGGTCGCCATCAGCCACTGGTCGCGCCGCGACGAGGAGAACATCGAACTGCACTGGGTGCTCACAGGCGTCGATGTGCGCGGACGGACCAAGGTCTATTCGCAAGATCGGCGACCGGCTTCCTGGGTCCCGTACACCGTGCATCCGCTCGGCGACATCAGCGTCACGCTGCCCAACGAGCGCTGTCTCGCGACGCTCGCCGTGTGGCTTCGCGGCAGACGCGGCATCCTGCTGGCGTCGAACTACATCAACATCGACGTTCAGGCGGACGTGCCGATGGCGGAGAAGATCCACGCCGGGACTGTGCTGGCTCGATTCAGACCGGAAGACTACGCCCGCTGCGAATGGTCGGGGCGAACTTTCCCCGAAGCCCAGGGCAAGGCAGCCGGCTGCGGAACGGGGCTGATCGAGTACCACGTCGCCCTCCCGGAGGGCATCGCTGCTCGGCAGCTCGACACGGTCGAGATCGTCTTCGAGGGCGCTGCGAAGGCGGACGCCGAAAAACTCGACTGGCCCGCCCGACGCCGCGATCAGGACTACCCTCAGACGGACACGCGCAAGCATCCGACGGACCTGCGCCTCACGCTGAACGAGGGACCGTCGACCGAGCTCGCGTTTGCCGACGACCCGGCGGACATGCGCGGCGTGCTGTCGCACCTCGCGTCCTACCACCACGGGTCCTACGGCGACCTGACGCGCATCACGTTCGCCCTGTCGGACACTTACCGCGAACAGATCGAGGCAGACGGGCAGATTCGGCTCCGCTTCGAGGTATCCGATGGCGCGGCGAACCAAGGCGGGTTCTGCCTATTCGGAGCGCGCACAGGACGGTATCCCTTCGATCCGCACATCATCTTGCGCTATCGCGACGACACGCTTCCCGCGGAATGGCGCACCGACGAGCCGCTGACGCGCGACGTGCATCAGTAGAGTCCCACGGCGACCCGGCACACGACGGAGGCACGCACCATGAAGCTCGGGATGGTCACCTACAACCTGGGACGCGCTTGGTCCGTCGACGCGATCATCGAGCACTGCACTCAGACGGGGTTCGAGGGAGTCGAGCTCCGAACGACGCACGCTCACGGCGTCGAAATCAGTCTTACGGCATCGGAGAGGTCCGAGATCAAACTCCGCTTCGCCGACAGCCCCGTCGCGTTGGCTGGGCTCGGCAGCGCGTTCGAGTACCACTCGATCGACGCTGACGAGGTTCGCCGTAACATCGACGGGACCAAGCTCTACGCGCGGCTCGCGCGCGACGTGGGCGCGCCCGGCATCAAAGTCCGTCCCAACGGGCTCCCAAAGGACGTGCCGGTGTACCGAACGCTCGAGCAGATCGGGCTCGCGCTCCGCGAGTGCGCCCAGCATGCGTCGGGAATCGGCGTCGAGGTGCGGCTCGAAGTGCACGGCGGTGGTACGTCGGAATTGCCGCACATCCGCACGATCCTCGACTACGCCGACCACGCGAACCTTCGGGTGTGCTGGAACTCGAACGCGACAGACGTCGTCGGTGGGTCCATCCGCGACACCTTCGCGCTCGTTCGCGGCGCGATCGGGCTGGTTCACATCACGGAGCTGTGGAACCCGTCGTATCCGTATCGGGACCTGTTTGCCCTGCTTGCGGATAGCGGCTACGACGGGTTCTGCCTCGCGGAGATCGCCGAGAGCTCGGAGCCTGACCGGCTGATGCGTTACTATCGCGCCCTGTTCGACGCGATGCAGCCCTGACGACTCGGTCCTACCGGCGTTCTGTATCCTGAGCCAAGGAGGCTGACATGCCGCTCACGGTCATTCGAATGGCGCGTCCGAGCACGCACTGGCAGGAAACCTACGTACGACTGGCGGCTGGGAACCGCCTGGTTGTCGATGCCGAAGGCGCATGGTCCCCCGATCTGCGGAATCGCATCGGATGGTGCGGCGGCGACGGCGTGCCAGGACTGATTGCCGGCGACGAGTTCCTCATGCCTGGCGCGAATGTCGGAGCCTTGATCGCACGCATCGGAAACGGCAAGCCGTTTGCTGTCGGGGCTCGGTACGACAACATCGTTCGGGAAGAAGGCGTGCTCTTCATCGCGATGAACGAGAACCCGAAGCACAACAACCAGGCGGGGTTCCTGATGGCTCAGTTCATCGTTTTCGGTGAGGGGGAATCGTAGGCTAGAGCCCGAATCGCATGGCGACGAGCACCAGGTCGGCGATATCCACCACGCCGTCGCGGTTGACATCGCTGTGCTGGAGCCCTTCGGCTCCGCGTTCGCCGAAGTCGCGCGCAACGCTCACCAGGTCGGCGATATCGACCCGTCCGTCGGCGTTCACGTCGGCACGCGAGCGGGCGGACACGATCATGCCATCGCTCGTGACCGCAACGGCAGTCACTTCGGCGTCTGCCGCCAGTTGACCGGCTATCCAGGTGGAAAGAGAGCTCGAATAGCCCTGGAACGCCGCGTTCGCCTGCTCCACCATGGACGCGCTGACGGCGCGGATGTTTTCGCGGACGACATCGCGAACCGCCGGGAGCGCGTCGTCCGTGTTCGCCGCGAATTCCCCTCGGAGCGGCATGAACGCGATCCTGCCATCGGACGCAACCGGCTCAAGGACGAGCGTCAGGCTGGCGGCTTCCACGGCGAATGTCAGGTCTCTCATGTTCTGCAGAAACCGCAGCGAGCCCGTGATTCCGTCCGCCTTGTCCGCGATGGTCAGCCGAACCACCAGCCCGCGTTCCGCTGAGCTCCACCGAACGCGTGCCTCCTGGAAACGGAGATCGTTGAGCTGGACCTGCGCGATGCCCAGCAACGAGACGATTGTCCGCGGCGGCATCGAAAGCCGTACGCGGTACGTAGGCGATCCGAACAGCGTTAGCGGGTAGTCGTTGTCGCCACTGGACAGGCGCGCCAGGCTGCCTTCGCGGATGTTGTCGTTGAGTTCTGCTGCTAGGAGGTCGGCGTCATCAATGCCGATTCGGAGCCTGTAGGGATCGGCGGGCGACGGGCGGCCGCACCCGATTGAGGACAGAACTACGATGGACGCCCATGCGCACACCCAGGCAGACATGCAGCGCCGCCAGCGTGGTATGAGCGGGAAGGCGAACACGGCGGCTCACCGAGGCTAGTCGGCGTAGTGGGTCGGGGCGGACACGATGGGCTGCTCGCCGTGAACTTGGCGAGCCAAGGGCGACATCTCGCGGATCCACTGATCGGCTTCGACGACTCCATCCCGAAGACGGATGATCCGCTGGCAGTACCCGGCGATGTCGGGTTCGTGAGTGACCATGAGCAGTGTGTTCCCCTGCTCGTGAAGCTGCGAGAAGATCCCCATAACCTCGATGCCGGTCTTCGAATCCAGGTTGCCGGTCGGTTCATCGGCGAAGATGATCGTCGGCTTGGTGACCAGAGCCCGGGCGATTGCCACGCGCTGGATTTGCCCGCCTGAAAGCTCGTTGGACTTGTGATGGGCTCGGTCCGCCAAGCCCACGGACGCGAGAGCTTCCATCGCGCGCCGCCGCCGTTCGCGCCTGCCTTCGCCGCTGTAGATGAGCGGCAGTTCCACGTTGTGCATGGCGGACATTCGGGGCAGCAGGTTGAACGATTGGAAGACGAACCCGACCTTCTTGTTCCGAATCTCGGCGAGCCGGTTGTCGCTCACCTCGCCGATGTTGAGCCCGTCTAAGAAGTAGGTTCCCGCAGTCGGCTTGGCGAGGCAGCCGAGGATATCCATCATCGTCGATTTTCCCGAACCGGAAGGGCCCATGATCGCGACCATCTCGCCGCGCGATATCTGGACCGTCACCCCCCTCAGAGCGTGCACGCGAACGTCGCCCATCTCATAGACCTTGGTGAGGTCCTTGACGTCGATCAAGACGTCGCCGCCGCCCCCCCGATCGCCGTTGCCATCTTTCATCCTGCCGCCTTCGTCGCTTGTAGCACTGGGTATCTGCACTCGACATCGCCCCGGACGTGCCAGCCACCGCTATCCATCGCGAGGCTTACCTGCCCGGACCCGGACGCTGCGAGCTCACGAGATCGCGCAGTTCCGGGATGACCACGTGGTCGCCCACGCCCAGTCCTGAAACCACTTCGAACGCCACGTCATTCCTCAGACCAGCCTTGATTTCGGTCTCGATGCCCTTGGGACGGTCTACCTTCTTCGGTCCGGGCAGCAACCGCGCCCAGAACGGCTTCTTCGCCTCTTCCGGCGCGTCTCCGTCGGGCACCATGACGAGCTGCTTCCGATCGCTCTCGACGAGCACCGGGATGTCTTCGATGCGCCGGTCGTCTTCAGGCTTCTTCTTCTCCTGCTCCTTGAGCGTGACGAGCGTCAGCACCTGCTCGCCGGCGCGCAAGCCTTTGGGCGCGTCGTCGTCGATGAACACGACCACGTTGCGCCTGCTTGCCGGCTCAATGCGTGAGATACGTCCGGGATAGCGCTTCCCCGACCTCGACTCGACGTCCACCTTCTGATTCCGAGTCAGTGACGAGAGCTCTCCGCCGGGCACCGTCGCATGGACGATGACTTTCTGCTTTTCGATGAGCGTCTCGATCGGAAGCTGAGCGACGGACTGCCTGTCCGCAACGATGATGTCCACATCGACATTCATCCCAGGACGAAGCTCCGGCGGCGAACCGAGCACCTCGACCTGGACCTCGAACTTCGTAACGCTCTCACCAGGGCGAACCTGTGCGAGCGGCGATATCTCCTTGACGCGCCCCTGGAACACCTTGTCATCGTAGGCGTCGGTGCGGATCTCAGCCGCCTGCCCCACTTCGACGTTGGGTATGTCCACCTCGGCGATGTAGGCCTTCGTGATCATCTGGGACAGGTCCGCAATCGTCATGATGGCGGGCCCCTGAGCGAACCCCGAACGGCCCGACACGACGATCTCGCCCTCCTCGACTACCAACTGGATGATCGTCCCGGAGACCGGAGCGACGATCCGGGTCCACCCGAGCTGTTCGTTGACGGTCTTCAGCGTGCTCTGTGCTCGCAGCAGATTGGAGTAGGCGGTCGTCAGCGCAGACTTGCTGTTCTCCTTCTCCGGGTCCACCGAGTCGAGCACGCGCTTGAGGCGCGTGTCCGCCGTGGCGAGTTGGAGCTCCGCCTGACGCTCGAACGCCTCACGCGAGCGCTCCAACGTGTCGAGATTCTCGCGCTGATACTTGAGTACGCTCTCCCGGTTCTGCAATGACGACCGGGCGGCAGCCAAAGCCTGTTCCTGGGACCGCACCGCCTCTGCTCTGGTCGCGACGTTTTTGATCGCCTGCTCGTGAGCCGTCTTGGCGCTCGCATAGCTTGCCTCAGCCGACTCGAGCTGGCTCTTCGACACGAACTTCTTCGAATAGAGCTCGCGCATCCGCGAGACCTCGGCTTGGGCGTTCGTCAGCGAGACCTTCGCCGAGTCCTGCTGCGACTTGGCGGTGTCCGCTGCCAGCTCTGCCTGCGTCAGGGCGATCTTTGCCTGTTCGACGCCGATGCGCTCCTGCTCCAGCGCCGCCCCGCTGGACGTGATCTCGAGCTGCGCCGAGGTCAGCTGCTGGACTGTTGTCCTCTGCGCGGCTTCCAGGGCAGCGCCGGCAATCCGCTGCGAGTCTTCAGCCTCTGCGAGCGCGCTGTTCTGCTGGATGTCGGTCAGACCGACGTTGCGCTTCGCTTGCTCCCACTGCGCCTGTGCCGCCAGTAGCCCCGCATCCGCCTGGTTCTTCTGTTCGCGAAGCTGACGATCATCGAGCTGGATCAATGGCTGACCCGCGATGACGAGATCGCCCTCGTGAACCAGCAGTTGCTTGATCTCGCCTTCGACGTTCGATTTGACGTTGACCGACAGCAGCGCCTCGAGGGTGCCGGTCTCCCGTATCTTGACGACGAACGGCGCCGACTTGACGACTTCGGTCCTCTGCTTGGAATCGTCCTTGGGCTTCCCTTGCGCCAGAACGTTCGCCGCGTACCAGCCTCCCCCTGCAACCGCCACCACACCGACGACGAGAATCACCGCCGCTCGAAGTCGGGTCATGAAGCACGCCCTTCCGACGATCCTAGGGGCGCTTGCCGACGGCCCGGTCAAGCGCGCGCTGCGCGATCTTGTAGTCGTAGAACGCTCGTATCTGGCTGGTCGTCGCCTGCGCGTACTGTGCCTGCGCATCGAACAGCTCGAGGGGGATCACCAGTCCCTCCGCGAACCGGGCAGCAGTGACTTTCAGGCTTAGATCGGCGTTCCGAACCTGAACCGCCGATATCTCCAGTCGTTTCTCCGCCTCGACCAGATTCAGATACGCCTGTTGAACGTCCAACGCGATCGTACGGTGTAGTTCCGCGTTCTGTTCCTCAACCCTAGCGAGCTCGAGCTCGGCTCGATCCAGCGCCCGCTTCGTCGCGCCACCGTCGAAGACCGGAAACTGCACTAGGGCTGATGCGCTCCACGTGCGGTACTTCTTGAAGTCGTCGCGCTCGTTCAGATAGTCGTCCACGTTCGCAGTGAAGTTGCCCTGGGCGCTGACACGAGGCAGTCGGTCGAGCTGTGCGCGCTTGCGCGTCAGCTCGAGGGCTCTCAACCCCAATCGGCTCTCCGTGATCTCTGGTCGCTGCCCCATCGCAAGAGCGATCGTCTCATTCAGAGACTTGGCGTATCGCTCGATCTTGCCGGTCTCCAAGTACCGGTCGAAGTCCGCCTCGTCGGCGATGGAGAGCCGCGCGTCCGGCGACAAGCCGAGGATCGTGGGCAGGTTCGCCTGGGCGATATCGTGCGCGTTCTGGTCGTTGAGCAGGCTCAACTCGTCCGTGGCAACGCGCACTTCGGCTGCGGCAACGTCCGCCTCAATGGCTTTCTCGAGCTCGTAGAACGCCCGAACCCGACCGGCGTTGCCTCGACTGCTCTCAAGGAGCTCCGTATCCAGTTCGACGAGCTTCGCAGCTTCCAGTAGGCGGTAGTAGGCTTGGACGATCTGAAAGACTAGGTTCTGACGGCTTCTCTCCAAACGCGCCCCGGACGCCTCGTGGTTCGAGCGGGCTTGGTCGAGCGCGATCCTCCGCCTGCCCTGGTCCCAGACCAGGTAGTCCGCCGTCACGCTCACGTCGTAGTTATCCCGCTCGAAGCCGAAGTCGACGCGGTCGTTGAACAGGTACCTGCCCTGGGCATCGACCGATGGCAGGAATTCGCCACGAGCGTCTTTCACGCGAAGGTCATTGATGCGCAGATCGAGCTCAGCCGTGCGTACATCGGTCGCGTTCTTCAGCCCGAGTTCGATGCACTCGTCGAGCGTCAGCGGCGCCTTTGGGAGTTCGGGGGATTGCTCCGCGCCGTGGGATGCACCGGCGTGCAGTAGGAGGAATAGGACGACGGAAACCGGTCTCAACAGGACACGCAGGACTTGCCGCGACATGCTCACCATGTGTCGTGTGACCTACCTGAGGGAGACGGAAGGACGCCCGTACGAGGAGCGTTCGGGCAGACTGCATGCAGACCGGAGCCACACGAGAACGCGTTTTCCGGTCAGGTAGTAGACGCGGCTGCCGACGCCCAGGTTTACTCGCGCGACCATGGCGCCGTGCCAGAGCCTACTGAGCTTGCTTCTCAGCCGGCACGAACTCGCCGTCTTTGACGACCGTGACATACGCTGGCTTGAGACAGTCCCCGTTCTCGTCGAAGTACGTCGGACCCGTGACCCCCTGGTACGCGGTCTCGGCG
>Ga0194120_10008249_pt1 | contig 13832 bp, 14 predicted proteins | sample TA2MahCa65mmetaG_FD_148642 | JGI IMG/M metagenome (GOLD analysis project Ga0194120, IMG submission 148642) | Freshwater microbial communities from Lake Tanganyika, Tanzania - TA2015019 Mahale Deep Cast 65m | ecosystem: Environmental > Aquatic > Freshwater > Lake | place: Tanzania: Lake... | reverse complement strand
GGAACTTTGCGTACAAGCCTGTCTTTGTCGAGGAGCCAGTCAGGATTGGGGATTCCATCCAAGTTACAATAACCCGTGCAACCAATCATGGATTGTACGGCCAGATCGCTAGCTAAAAGTTTTAGATCGGAGTTTGGATCAAAATTAAGTAAGAAGGTTTTTTATCGAATTTTGCGAGAGGCTCACATGGACTTTGTACAGCCCGTCCTTTTGGTCGGAATAGGTGGCGCAGGCTCAAAGATGGCAAACAATGCGGCCTCCTTGATTGGAGCAGACGTCTTTGCAATCAGCCATGACAGCAACGATCTGAGCTCCCATCATGACATCAAAATTCACGCAGAATCCTATGTCAACCCATCCGCATACCTGATTAGGGCAGAGGCTCAAAAGTCAATGTACAGGATTCGCGACAAGTTTGCAAACTATAACACTATAGTGATTTTTGCAAATCTAGCAGGCAAGTCAGGCTGTGCCGTCTCTCCGCTGGTTGCAACAATAGCCAAAGAGGAGAAAAAGCGAGTCTTGTCATTTGGAATAATGCCATTTAAATTTGAAAAAGAAAAGTTGTTTTTGTCTGGTGTTTCGTTAAAAAGACTGCGTGCCAGTTCTGATTCTACCATAGTGGTTGATAATGACGCTTTGTTGGAAGCAAATCCGGACTTGACAGTATCAAAATGCTACGACATAACAAACCACGCAGTAATGTATGTGGTAAACGCATTGGCGTCATCTAGCATCTCTGATGATCTCAATATTCTGTCAACAAGCAAGAATGAAAAAGATATCGAGGCATCACTACGTGAATCAGTGCAAATGTTGTACGAGGATGCCCCACCAAGCAGTGTAAAAAAGACAATGCTGTATGTCTTTGGCTCTGACAATGTCTCTGTTGGAAAGATAAACGCCGCAGTAAATACAATTTCTGGAATATTCAATGAAAACAACACTGGTGTATCACTAGCAACAACACAGGGCGAAAACTCCCAAGTAGTAATGGTTAGCTCCGTTGAAGGAACAATGAAGTTTGATTCCTATGATCCACTGGGAATGATTCCAAAAGAGAACACTCTAGACTGGGATGTTCCGGAATCATCAATTAAAACTGGAATTGAATTATATCAGCTAGAATAAGTTTAGAATTTCTGCGATAATATTTTAGACTTTTTTGCAAGTACAAATCGCATAAAAGGCAAAAGCTTGCGAAATTGCAAACTGGTCAGAATGGTCAGGTTTTGAAGTAACACGCACAAAATCATACCATAACTGGGCTGAAAAATTACTTCAAGGATTTAATCCATGAAATGTAGATTGTTTGATTTTTGCTCAGCTCTGAACATCAGTCGAGCTAGATAATCTAAGATTCATGGCATTTCAAATTCGGTTAATGCTGTTGTGACACTGATGAATAAAATTATTCTAAAAATTATTTAGATTTCTTTGCTGACTTTTTTGCTTTCTTTTTGGATGGCTTTTTGGGTTCTGCCTTTTTCTCTTTTGGCTTTTCTTCGGCTTTCTTTTCTGTCTTTTTCTCTTCTTTTTTTGCCGGCTTTTCTTCTGCCTTCTTTTCCTCTTTTGCTGGCTCTATTTCTTTGGCTTCCACCTTTGGCTCTTCTTTCTTTGCCTTTGGCTTTTCATCTTCCTCATATGGTGAGACCATTACATAGCCGTCGTCGGTCTTTGCCATCTTTACTCGGATCTTTCTTGGCGGGCTGCGAATTCCTCTCTCCCAGATTGCATGGGATAGGTCCTGGTCGATTTTGATCTGGCCTGTCTTCATGTGGTGTTCTGTGAACTCGCGAATCATGTTGATTGCGCGTTTTGCTCTCTGGTTGTTTGGCGAGAGCCAGACCTTGCCCAGATTAATTGTATAGACTCGCTCTGCTTCTTGGGACATTTATCCTACCTCCACGTCAGTTGATCTCCAAGCTCGACGCTTTGGATTGGAGCGGACCTGTCTTTTGGTCTTGAGGATAATCCACGCTGGCACTGCAGAATTTTGCTTTGTTTTCTTTTGAAGCCTGATTTTGCGTCCAGAGTGCTTTCTTGTCGCCATGAAAATTGAGGCATTTTACCCTATTTTTAAATGAATCTGAGTTTTTGTGTGTAATTTTACAAAATCTGGTTAGAGTGGAAAATGTCTGCGATTTGTTTTAGCATTCGAGCAGATGCGCCCCAAATCAGCTTCTCATCATATGTGAGCTTGTATGCTTCGAATAATGATCTGTGGCCTGGGTCGTCATCGTCCTGTAGTGTTTGTAATAATGGCATGATTGGAAAGTGCAGTATCTCGTCGACTTCGGAGTTTGGGTGTAGCTGCGTTATTTGGTCCAATACTGCAACAAATGGGATTATTGTGAATCCCGAATTCCTTGTCTGGACTGGCTTGAGCTGCCCTATGACATTTTGTTTTGGGACTGCTAGGCCAATTTCTTCTAGTGTTTCTCGTATTGCTGTTTCTAGCAGGTTTTCATCGTTTGTGTCAATTTTTCCGCCTGGAAATGAAATCTCGCCTGCATGCTGTTGCATTGTAAGCGGCTTTTGGGTCATGATTATTTTGTGCTCTTGCCCATAAATCACAATTAGAACTGCTGCGTGCTTTGTGGTGTGATCATCCAGATGTGGAATAATATCGGAGCTGAGAATTTGGCGGAGTGCGTCACCATTCATGATGTACCAGTGATGGTTCAATGATTTATTCCTTCAAAGGTTATTAATCAAGAAAATTAGATAATTTTTGAAATTGACCATTCGATACGAGATAAATCCACCAAGAGTAATCCAGGACGGAATATTATCGCACAAGCAAGTCAAGGGATTACTGGGTAAAGTGGAGAAAAGAATCATTTCTGCTTCTAAATACTGCAATGGAATACACCTGACAGATTCTGTTCTGGGCGTTCCGAGAATTTCTCCTATTACCACTGGCGCCATAATTCGAAATGATGGAGTAAAACTTGACATTACTGCCAGTTTGCGTGTTAGGGACAGAAACATTACTGCGCTGACTCAATCTGTGTATGATGCGGTGTTATTGGGGCTTGACGGCTTGCTGATACTAAAGGGCGACGAGCCGCCTGCTGGACCCAAGGATTCTAAGCTGATACCAAGTGAGGTGGTCAAGCACTTTACAAAGCAAGGATTTGGTAAGAACTTGGACTTTTTTTTGTCCCTATCTGCACATCCTAATTTTGATAAAATTCAGAAAAAAATTGATGCCGAGCCCACCGGATTTGTCACACAAGTAATACAGGATCCTGTGCAGGTGCATAGAATTGTGGATGAGCTAAAGCCGCAGGGATTCAAAATCATACCATGTGTGATGATTCCGTCTGTGAAAAACGCCAACTCTGCAAAAATGGTTGGAATCGACTTTGCGCAATACGAGGAAATTGTGCTTGATTTCATCAAGGAAATTCACAAGTCTGCCAAAGACATACTGATTACATCGCCTAATGACTCCAAGGCCGCACTGAAGGTCTTATCGCAGATCAAAGAATTAAAAGGAAAATAACTGCAATCACCCCATGGCGCAAAAACGTCCATTCTTGGATGCGATAAAAAATGACATTCTACTATTTGATGGCGCAATGGGAACTGAAATCCAGAAATTCGACCCAAAAGCAGAGGATTTTCCAGATGGTAAAGACGGATTCAACGACGGACTAGTACTGACAAGACCAGAATGGATTAAAAAAATTCACCGCAGTTATTTGGAGGCAGGCGCCGACTGTATAGAGACAAACTCGTTTGGCTCCAACAAGCTAAAGCTTGACGAATACGGATTTGGCGACAAGACAATAGAGATGAACAAAAAAATCGCAGAACTAGCATGCAGTGTTGCATCTGAATTTGCAGACAAGCCTCGATATGTCATAGGTAGCATGGGACCTACAGGGTTTTTGCCCAGCTCCAACGATCCCGACTTGGGCCAAATTCCGCTGGAAAAAATCAGGGAAGCATATGCGTTGCAAGCGGAAGGGTTGATCTTGGGCGGAGTGGATGCATTACTAATAGAGACAAGCCAGGACATTTTAGAAGTAAAGCTTGCAATAGAAGGCGCACATGACGCAATGGCAAAAACCAAAAAAATTCCATTAATTGCAAATGTCACACTGGACCAGTACGGAAAGATGCTCTTGGGCACAAACGTCCAGGCGGCATACACCACGGTATCTGACATGGGAATTGACGTGTTTGGCCTCAACTGTTCCACTGGGCCAATAGAGATGACATCTAGTGTGCAGTGGTTAGATGAGCAAAACGACCTGAATTTACTTGTGGTGCCAAACGCCGGCATGCCGGAAAACGAGGGAGGCCACGCCGTATACAAAATGACACCAGAGAAAATGTCGGATGCGCTAGGCGACTTTTTGTCAAAATACAAAAGGATTCGAATGATCGGCGGTTGTTGTGGTACAAATCCTGCTCACATTTCCGCACTACGCAAAGTAATTGATTCTAAAAGCCGAACTTGAAACCACCGACAGAGACATTGTGTCCCTGAGTTTCCTGGGTGTTTCTTACGCCAAGCAGATCGATTAGCTCCTTGAGGTTTTTGGTTTGGAAATATACCGTTGCTGGACCTGAAATCTGCGTGACCAATCCCTCACCACCAAGAATTGTGCTCTTGAGGCCGCCAAACTTGGTCACCTTATACTCGGAGTTCATCGTCAGTGCAACAAGATGATAGTTATCCAGCGTTAGCTTTTCTCCCGGTGTAAGCTGTTTTTGGATTACGCCGCCAAAGACATTGCAGAAAACTTTGCCAGAGCCTGTGACCTTTAGCATGAAAAACTCGCTTCCAAAGATTCCCTTTGTAAAGCCCTGCCATTTTGTGTCAATGTCAACTCCAGGAGTTGAAGCAATGTACGAGCCAGACTGGACGATATAGCCATCATTTGGTGATATTGGAATTTCCACAATATCACCAATTGGCGGACCTGTCAGGCCTAATGAGCAGCCGTCTTCTTTTGCGACATACTCGTTTACAAAAAAGGACTCGCTCCCAAGAAAAGAAACCTTGACTGTCTTGAGTACGTTTGCTCGAAGCTTGGTCTTTATCTCAAAGTCTCCTTTCATGTATACTAGTGCGCCTGCTTCTGCGATTATGGACTCGCCAGCACCTAGGTGAGCCTCCAGTATTGCCATTGGCTCTTTTAGAATTTGGAATTGCACTAGAGCCAAAAACTGCAGAGGTGATAAAAAACTCGTGTTGTGCAGTGGCAGCCTCATAACAGAGTAAAGCATGACTTTTCCACATTTGGCAGATGGGATTTTTATATCAAGATCCCAGAGGAAACCCAATGACAACTAAATCAGTTCCAAAAAGCAAGAAAAGCATTACACTGGAAAAAGAAATAGAAACAAAGGTACGCAGAATCCAAGCCCGACTAATTGAAAAGACAGACCAGACATGGAGTCTTTCAGTTGTGCTAAACATACTGGTAACGGCTGGCCTGATGCAGACAAAGAAGATGAGTCGTGCAGACTGGCAGAAAATCAAGACACTAGTAGAAGACAAGACAGTTACATTTGGCGATGAACTGATTTCGGATTTTGTCAAGAAAATGTCCGAGTAAATCTATTCTTCTTCTTTTATTATTTTACAATATTCCATGTCCGGTAGATCTTTGAGGTTTTTGTACTGGAAATAGGTGCACTGGATTTTGTCCTCTGGTTGGCCTAGGAACTTGTAGCATACTGTGACGACGTCATCGCTTTTGCGTGGTTTGTCATATGATGACATGGGATCTTCGCACCAAAAGTGCGAATCTCACACCGCGATAAAAGTATTGTTTATGTAATGCCCAAATAGAGCGGAAAAACCATATGACAATATGAGGATATTCAATATTACTATAATAGGATCACATACTAGATAGACGGTCAAGAAGAGAAAAACTGTCATATATTTACAAAAAGACATTGATTTTGTATTAAAATGAAGATTCCACGGGTAAGCTCATCACTAAAAGCAGTTGAATTACGGCAAGAGCCTGCACCAATGATAATAGGTGAGAGACTAAACACACAAGGCTCCAAAAAGGCAAAGCAGTTAGTGTTATCTGATGACTTTGATGGTTTGATTGACTTGGCGCGAATCCAGGTAGAGGATGGTGCGCACTGTCTGGATGTTTGTGTTGCTACAACAGAAAGAGCAGACGAGCTTGAATTTATGAAAAAACTGGTAAAGAGATTATCTTTAGAAATTGATGCACCACTTGTAATAGATTCGACTGATCCTAGCGTGATAGAGTCCTCGATTAGTCAGATTCCTGGAAAACCAATGATAAACTCGATTAATCTGGAAGGTGATGGTTCCAGATTCCACAAGCTTGCGCCAATCATGGCAAAATATGGCCTGCCGGCAATCGCACTGTGCATTGGTCCTAAAGGCATGGCAAAGACTCCGCAGGAAAAGCTGGAAACTGCAGAACTGTTGTATGAGACTGGAAAAAAATACGGCCTGCGAGAGGACCAGTTTGTGTTTGATGTTCTGACATTTACACTGGCAACTGGCGAGACGGAATTTTTGGATGCTGGAAAAAACACTTTAGAGGGAATCAAGCTAGTCAAAAAAAGATTCCCAAATGCGTTTACCACTTTGGGTCTGAGCAACATTTCGTTTGGTCTGGCGCCTGCTGCACGCAAGATACTCAATTCTGTGTTTTTGTATCATGCCGTAAAGGCAGGCCTTGATTCTGCCATTGTAAATGCCAAAGAGATAGTGCCGTATCCGGAAATTGATGCCAGAGAACGCAATCTGGTAGAGGATTTGATATTCAATGCTCATCCTAATGCTCTGGCAGAGGTTATTTCCCACTTTGAAAAGGCCGGCACGCAGGTTACCAGTGCCAAAAAAGTCGAAGTCGACCCAAGCTGGCCTGCAGGAAAACGTGCCAACTTCAGAATTGTGAATCGCCTCAAGGATGGAATTGAAAATGATGTGGTATCTGCAATAGCGGAAAAAATTACGCAAGTCACCATATCAGAAAGGGATGGCAGAAAAATCATCGATGCTCCAAAAGAAACAACACATGATGCGGCCATATCCACACTAAATGACGATCTGTTGCCTGCAATGAAAGAAGTTGGCGACAAGTTTGGTGCAGGGGAATTGATTCTGCCGTTTGTGCTAAAATCTGCGGAATGCATGAAGGCAGCAGTAGTGGAATTGGAAAAATATCTTCTCAAAGAAGAAGGAACAAGCAAGGGCAAGCTGGTACTTGGTACCGTATATGGCGATGTGCACGATATTGGCAAGAACCTAGTGAAAACAATCTTTGAGAACAATGGCTATACCGTGTACGATCTGGGAAAGCAGGTACCGCTGCAGAAATTTGTGGAAAAAATCAACGAGGTAAAACCAAACGCAATTGGATTATCGGCATTATTGGTATCTACATCAAAGCAGATGCAGCACTTTGTGGAATTTGCGCGAGAAAACAAGCTAGAAGTTCCAGTGTTATGTGGCGGTGCTGCAATCAACTCCAATTACATCAACAGAATTGCGAAGGAAGGTGCAATCTACCCACACGGTGTATTTTACTGCAAGACAATGTTTGATGGTCTCAAAACAATGGACAAGCTGGTCTCGCCGCAAAAATCACAATTTATCTCAGAATGGCAGGAAAAGATCCAAAACTGGAAGGAAACTAAAATAGAAAAGTCACATGGTGAGCTGCCACGATCCGACGTAAAGCCGGTGACTCCGCCAGTAGCGCCAGTGTTGAGCCAGCCAATCAGACTAGAACCAAAGGACTTTGATCTAAACAAAATCTGGGAGAGACTGTCAAAAAAGTCGCTCTTTGTGCTGTCTTGGGGTCTGCGAGGTAGAGGAATGGAAAATGCTGACGTGGAAGGAGAAAAGCTGCTTGCAGAGTGGAAGAAAAAGATACTGGATGAAAATCTCTTTGAGCCTCGTGCAGTGTATGGATATTTTGTGTGTCATGGAAAAGACAAGCTCCTAGTGGACGGTCCAAATGGTACTGTAGAGTTTGACTTTCCAAGGTCTGCTCAAAGCAAGCACCTGTGTTTGACGGATTATTTTGGTGAGAATGACGTAGTTGCATTCCAGGCAGTAACTGTAGGAAATAAAGTCCAGGAAATAATTGACAAATGGAATAAAGAAGACCACTATACCGATGCGTACTATTTGCATGGTTTGGCAGTGGAAACTGCAGAGGCAATGGCTGAGATGATAAACCAGAGAATTAGAGATGAGCTCAAAATCAGTGGAAAACACGGCCTGCGATATTCATGGGGTTATCCAAGCTGCCCAGATGTATCACAGCACCACTTGGTGTGGAAGCTAATTGATCCTACAAAATCCGGCATGACACTAACAGATGTAGGCCAAATAATACCAGAACAGTCCACTGCTGCCATAGTTGTGCATCATCCAGATGCAGAGTATTTTGTTCTGTAGAAAATCATCACTTTGAATTAAATTAATCAGATTTGTGATCTGTATCAAGTAAAGAATTCATGCAACAACTAAACAACCTACTTCGAGGCGCCACATTTTTCCAACATGCGGGCATCTCCATAGTCTATGTTTTCATGCCAATTTTGGCGCAATCACTTACCACCAACATATTCGAAGTAGGTCTTACAATTGCGTCATTTTTCTTGGCACAGATTTTGTCCAGTTTGTATTTTGGTAGAATATCGGATACAAAAGGTGCAAGGCTTGTCTTTATTCGAATTGGCTTTGTCAGCTGTGCCATAATGTTTGGCCTGCACTATATTGCTGATAACTCGTTTTACCTCCTTTTGGTAAGGCTTGGTGCCGGTGTTACAAGTGGCATGATGGTGCCTGCAATGCTTGCCTATACCTATGAATCCGGAAAGGACAAGTCCAAGGTCGCATCTGTGATTTCATTTCATGCTTTAGGTTGGCTGGCAGGAATTGTGGCAGCCGGTATAGCAAACAATGAAAAGACAATATTTCTTATCAGCGCTGCCTTGTTTCTGGCAGGCCTTGCATTTTCTGCTAAAATGCCAAACTATACCATGCCAAAAGAGGTCGAGTCTGGCGCTACAAAAAAGGTAATTCTTCGCAACAAGTATCTTTTTCTGTCACTTATGTTGCGCCACATTGGGGCAACGTCTGTGTGGACCATTTTGCCACTAGTTCTGACGCAGGCATTTGGCGCCAAATTATACGAAGTATCAATTGTATATGTTGCAAACACTGCCACTGCATTTGTTTTGATGAATCTGATGGGAACTAAGATCCACACAAAAAATATCACCAAGTTCAAGATTGGAATTGGCCTGACTGTACTAGTCTTTGCTGGAATGGCAATAATGAGTGATTGGTGGATGGCAATTCCATGGATGGCTTTGGTTGGGGTTACTTGGGCGTTTTTGTATATAGGTGGAAGCATTCACCTAATGGAGAATAATCCAAAGTCAACATCTACTGGAGTGTTTAATTCCACAATATCGATTGCAAATGTTATCGGTCCAGTGGTAGCTGGCGGTATTGCATTTTGGTATAATCAGGTGTCTGTGATGTATTTTGCAGTTGGGATTTGTGTTGTTGCGTTTTTGGTTTCGTTAAAGATTAAGAAATGATTTGAAATAATCATGTACTATTTTGAAAAAATAAACTAGTCACTGTTTCGCAGCTTCCACTCACATTTGTTGGATTAGAACTATCTCAAGCCCCATCTTGCCATGACTTTATCCTCTAATCTCTTGAAGATAAGACCATCAATTACAATACCAATTATCATTATAACAATCATCATGCCAATTACTTGGGATACATCAGACAGCTGACGGCCAACATTTAGCAAAAATCCAAGGCCCAAGAAAGAAAACAACAATTCCGCACCGACAACACCTCTCCATCCAAACGCCCAGCCCTGCTTGAACCCAGTAATCAAATACGGAAATGCAGCTGGAATCAAGACCTTGGTTATCAGCTGCTCGCCTTTTGCGCCCATGTTCTGAGCAGCTGCAATAAAGTCGGGATTGATGCTCTTAACGCCAGTATACGTGTTAATTGTTACTGCAAACAATGCACCGGCTACTGTAACAAAAATAATTCCAGCATCAGTCAGCCCAAACCAGATTATTGCAAGTGGGGCCCACGCAACAGAAGGAATCGACTGCAACCCCAATACTATAGAGCCAATGGTTTCATTGACAGTATTGACTCGCGCCATGAATATTCCAAGCATTATTCCGCCAGCTACTGCAATTGCAAAGCCAGCTGCCAGCCTCCAAAGGCTTGTTCCAATTCCAATCCATAGTGTACCATCAGCTGCACCATATCCCAAGTCTTCTGCTACCTCATATGGAGACGGAAACACACTATCTGGCCAAATACTTGCCATATCCAGTGCCTGCCATACCAGAACTATACCCACATAGAACGCAATTTTCTTGCCTAACGACTTTGCCCTCATTGCGAGTCCTCCGTAGCTTTTACCTCTGGTCGCAACAATGCAGAAATCTCCCTCTGATACGGAATCAAGGTTTCGTCTTCTACTAGTCTTGGCCTTTTGTGATCAATTGGAATTATTTTCTTTATAGTAGAAGGTCTATGTGTAAACACTACTACTTTGTTTCCCAAAACTGTCGATTCTGAAATGCTGTGCGTGACAAATATTATGGTCTTTTTTGTTTTCTGCCAGATCATTTGCATTTCAACTAATAACAAATCTCTAGTCTGTGCATCTAGTGCTGCAAATGGCTCATCCATGAGCAATATCTCTGGGTCCATCACCAAAGCGCGCGCTATCGCTACTCTTTGCCTCATTCCGGTTGATAGCTGATACGTATACGAATTGGCAAATTTTGATAGCTGCATCATGTCCAGATATCGGTCAGATATTTGGTGTCGCTCTGATTCCGGAATTCCAGCTATCTTTAATCCAAATTCGACATTGTCGCGAACCTTGAGCCATGGGAATAATGCACCTTCCTGAAACACCATTATCCTATCAGGGCCTGTCTTTGTGATTGGCCTATTATCTAGCAGAATTTGTCCTTCATCTGGCTTTTGCAGGCCAGCCGCGATTCTCAGAAATGTAGACTTGCCACATCCGGAGGGGCCAACCAAGCACACAAAGTCGCCGTCTTCTACTGTAAAGTTGATTCCACCCAGTGCCTTGAGCGGCTTGCCATCATGCTCAAAATATTTGACAATGTTCTTTGCCTCTAGCTTTGCCATTGGATAATCTCCATAGTATTGGCATAAATGTCATCTAGACTGTAGCCATGCCTTCCCAAATATCCAAGCGAGTAAGCACGCTCTGCAAACAAGTCAATTGCATCAGAGTCTATTTGATTAGTAAATGAAATTTGGGAAAATGAATTGTGAACTATATTTTCAGGTAGGGTTTTGCCGGTGTGAGACTTGTAAAATTTGATGTATGTTGCCTCTGTTTGTGCAGGGTTTTGGTTAATCCACTCTACAGATTTTTCATGTGCCAAAAGGAATTTTTGTATTATATCGGGGTGTTTTTCAATGTAATCGGCTCGCCCCACCAGCAAGACGGACGGGAATTTCTTGTTTGGCCAAAGGTCTTGCTCTTGGAATAGTCGTTTTCCGCCAAGGTTTTCAACTAGCATGGTAGCTGTCGGCTCTGGAACCCAGGCTGCGTCGATTTCTCCTTTTGCAAATATGGTATAGATTTCAGGATTGGCAATATTGTACACAATTACGTTTCCTCCCTTTTCTGCAGGTTTGAGATCATTCTCTGCCAAGTAATTTCTCAGAGAGACGTCCTGTGTGTTTCCAACAAACGGAGCCGCTATTTTTTTGCCAGCAAGGTCAGACGGACCAGATATTGTGGAATCTTTTTGTACCACAAAGCTAGCTCCGTTGTTTGCAGCACCAGAGATAATCTTGATTCCCTCCCCGCCAGATTTCACATATCCATTTACAAAAGGGGCTGGGCCTACATAGGCCAAATCAACAGAATTGACAAACAGTGCCTCTATTGCCTCCGGTCCGGAATCAACAATTTTGGTCTTGATTTGGGTCTGTCCAAGCTGATCGCTATAGTACCCATTTTCTATCCCAACGATGGGAACTGCGTGGGAGATGTTTGCAAAAAATGCCACTCGAACCTCGTTTTTGTCCGGATCATTGGCAGAAACCACGCTCAAAATCACAAAAATCGCAACTAATGCCGCAACTGCTGCACCAGCCAAAGGCAGAATTTTCATAAAACAGCGTTATGAAACTTTGGTTAAATAGTGATCGGATTTTAGCTGCAGCTATAGCTAATTTTTCTGGCTCGATTATTTTTTCCAAATTTTTAGAATCAGAAATTTTTCAAATCTAGATCAACAAAAAGGATAAATGCAAATCATTTAACGAAAAAGCTCTAATGAAACAAAAGGCAGTACTTGCTTTTTCCGGAGGACTGGACACTTCAGTTGTTATCAAATATCTACAAGAAAAACATCGAATGGATGTCATCACAGTTACCATAGATGTTGGCGAGGGGAGCGACCAGAAAAAAATCGCTACAAAAGCAAAAAACCTCGGAGTATTACGACACTACAATATTGATGCAAAGCAAGAGTTTGTTTCAGATTTCATTCATCCATCGATTAAGGCAAATGCCCTATACCAGAAAAAGTATTGTTTAGCTACTTCGCTGGCACGACCGCTAATTGCACAAAAAGTCTTAGAGATAGCAAAAAAGGAAAAGGTAGATGCGCTAGCACATGGCTGCACTGGTAAAGGAAACGACCAAGTCCGATTTGATGTAACATTTGGCTCTGGCTCTAATCTGCCAATCATTGCACCAATCAGAGACCTAAACCTAGACCGAACAACAGAGCTAGAATTTGCAAACAAGCATGGAATTCCAATTGACTCTGTATCAAAGAAATTCTCTATTGATCAAAATCTCTGGGGACGCGCAATAGAAGGCGGAAATCTGGAAGACCCATACACAGAACCACCAGATGACGCATTCATCTGGGTTAAGACAAAGAATCTACCAGACAAGGCAAAATATCTAGAGATTGAATTTGAGCAAGGAATTCCAGTTGCAGTTGACAAAAAAAGACTATCGCAGATTAAGCTAATCGAATACGTAAACCAGGTAGCTGGTTCGTGCGGCGTAGGCATAGTTGATCATATAGAAGACCGCGTAGTCGGAATAAAATCACGTGAAGTATACGAGACTCCAGCTGCACTGTGCCTAATTGAAGCACATTCTGACCTGGAAAAAATGGTCCACACAAAGCACCAAAACAAGTTCAAGAGTCTAGTCGACCAAGAGTGGACATGGCTTGCCTATTCCGGACTCTGGCAAGACCCACTAAAGCGAGACTTGGACAAATTCATCGACCAGTCCCAAAAGGTAGTGACTGGAACTGTAAAACTCAAGCTATACAAGGGAAGCTTCCGAGTGGTTGGAAGAAAATCCAAGTACTCTTTGTATAGCCATGACATTGCAACCTACGGCAAGGGATCCGCCTTTGATCAAAGAAAGGCAACAGGATTTGTGGAACTGTGGGGGCTGCAAACAACAGAAGCTAATAAATTATCAAACAAGAGGTGAGAAGGATCGTAATGAATTGTTTAGAATGTGACGCAGGAATCAATATCCCAGATGACGCAGCAGTAGGCGAAATAGTCTCTTGCCCCGAATGTGGCGCAGACTTTGAGATCGCAACAAAAAGCGGATCAAACGTATCGCTAAAACCAGCAGAAAGCGTAGGCGAAGACTGGGGAGAATAATTGTCCAGAGTCTGTATCGTCTTTGACAGAATAAGGCTGGAAGAGAAGATGCTCCAAGATGCCTCAAACACACTTGGGCACGATACAATAATGCTGGATGCAAAAATTACGC
>Ga0194120_10008244_pt1 | contig 13836 bp, 10 predicted proteins | sample TA2MahCa65mmetaG_FD_148642 | JGI IMG/M metagenome (GOLD analysis project Ga0194120, IMG submission 148642) | Freshwater microbial communities from Lake Tanganyika, Tanzania - TA2015019 Mahale Deep Cast 65m | ecosystem: Environmental > Aquatic > Freshwater > Lake | place: Tanzania: Lake... | reverse complement strand
CCATCATGCTGGACGGCACGGACATTACCACACTATCGGAAAGCAGCATGGCCCGATTCCGACGGGAGAAGATCGGATACGTGTTCCAATCGTTTCATTTGATTCCCACCCTCACGGCGATCGAAAACGTCGCGGTTCCCCTAGAACTGAGCGGTGAGCGGAGAGCCGGTGCGCGGGCCGCGGAATTGCTGGCAGCCGTGGGACTGTCTGATCGCACGGAGCACTATCCCGTACAGCTGTCTGGTGGAGAGCAGCAACGGGTGGCCGTGGCGCGCGCCTTTGCCTGCCGTCCACCCATCCTCTTGGCCGACGAACCGACGGGAAATCTGGACAGCACGACCGGCACTCACGTGATCGACCTCCTCTTGGCTCTGCACCGTGACTACGGCACTACCCTGGTACTCGTCACGCATGATGCCGCCTTGGCGTCGTTCATGCAGCGGGTTGTCTCCATGCGCGATGGGCACCTGGAGTCCGATTCCATGCCCGATCTCACGGTCCGCAGCATTATCGACGAGCTGCATCCATGATGCAGTTCATGCTGAACATGGCCTGGTGCGAGACTCGTGCGGCCTGGCGGCACTTTCTGTATTTCTTGGTCTGCATTGCCGTGGGCGTCGGTGCAGTAGTTGCGGTATCTCTCTTCGGGGCGAACGTGGAACAGGCTGTCACGAGAGAAGCCCGTAGCCTGTTGGGCGGGGATCTCGAAATCCGTCTATCCCGTTCGATCGGACCCCAAGGCATGGCTACACTGGAATTCTTGTCGGATCGCAATTTCGGCATCACGCATGTGAGCGAACTGGTGGCGATGGCGGCCAGGACAGGGCAAATTCCTATGGGCGGCCAGCCAACACAGATTGTCGAGTTGAAGGCCGTCGAGTCTGGGTATCCGCTGTACGGTACCGTGAAGGTCGAGCCGAGCCTGCCGCTACCGGAGTTATTGACCCCTTCCTTTTCGGTCTGTTCAAGATCTGGAGCATCGTCTGTGACTTCTCCGACGATGCTTCACGCGTCACGTTTCACGCCTGACGCCTCGTGTTACGGCGCCGTCGTGCAAGAGTCGTTGCTCATTCGCATGAAGTTGGCTGTTGGAGATCGCCTGAAGATCGGCCAAAGTCTGTTCATCATCACAGGCGTCATCCGGACTGAGCCGGACCGGATGGCCAATGCGTTCAGTCTCGGCCCCCGCGTGTTGCTCTCACAAGAGGGTCTTCGCGCGGCACTGCTGATTCAACCGGGGAGCAGAGTCCGCGAACGATATCTGGTGAAAATCCCGGCATCCATGTCGCCAGAGCCGCTCATGTACGAGCTGCGGGAGCGGTTGGCGTCAGAATCAGCCCGTGTATCGGGATACCGAGATGCGCAGCCGCAGCTCAAACAATTCCTCGAACAGCTCACCCGCTATCTGGGCCTCATAGGACTGACGGCCCTGTTCGTCGGAGGACTGGGAGTCGCCATCTCCATTCACGCGTTTGTCCGAGAAAAATTGAACACGATCGCCATTCTGAAAACGGCCGGGGCGGATTCGGCAACGGTGATCGGAACGTATCTGTTGCAGGCATTGCTGCTCGGTTTGGCCGGGAGCCTGATCGGCTTGGTCATCGGGATCCTTCTCCAGCAAGCACTCCCCTGGGTCGTGGCGGGGTTCCTGGCTTCGGATCTTCTCGATCAATTGGGGTTCACGGCAGATCTGAGCGGCACGGCGATCGTTCCACTGGCGAAGGGATTAGCGCTTGGCCTCCTGTCGACCTTGCTGTTCACGCTCTGGCCGTTGCTCACGATCCGCGACATCAAGCCCGCCATGATTTTTCGGCGAGACACCCTGCCGCCTGTATCCGCTGAAGGTGGCGAACCCGTGCGAAATTGGGTGACACGCTTGACGAAGGATCGAGTCAAGGGAGGCCTGTTGCTCATCATCGGGCTGGGACTGGCGCTGTTATCTATCTGGCAGGCAGGGTCATGGAAAGTGGGGCTTATGTTCCTCGGCGCGTTTGTGGCCGCGGTGCTTCTCTTGGGGACTTTGGCCTGGATGATGCTCCGTTTCTTGAACCGATGGCCACGCCCAGGCAGTCTCATCCTGCGCCAAGCCTTCGGCAACATCGTGAGACCGGGAAGCCAGGCGGTGAGCATCACCATCGCCATCGGCATTGGAGTGATGGTGGTCGTTACCGTCTCGCTGGTCGAACGGTCGCTGCTCCGGCAGGTGGGCGACAATCGTCCGACAGATGCCCCGACGTTTTTCTTTATCGATATCCAGCCGGATCAACGGGAAGGGTTTGCCAGCTTGATGCGAACGCGCCGAGGGGGCCAGCCTCCAGAATTGATTCCGCTCGTGCGGTCACGACTTTCCGCTCTCAACGGCAAGCCGATCACGCTCGAAGCGATATCCGAGGGGGAGGCTCGAAAAGAGCAAGCTGTTGAAAAAGACGAGCGACGGAAGAATTGGTACCTTTCCCGTGAATACGTCCTCACCTTTTTTGACACGCTGCCCAAAGACAACGAAATCGTCCAGGGCCGATGGTGGAAGCCGGGCCAAGTGTTTGCGAAACCGCTGGTGTCGATCGAAGCCGAAGTCGCCAAATCTCTTGGTTTGACCGTGGGCGATACGATCGAAGTCGAGGTTCAAGGCGTTTCAATTACAGCAGACGTGAGCAATATCCGCAAAGTGAACTGGGGCAACTTCTCGACGAACTTCTACATGATTTTTTCACCGGGCTCCCTCGATGGGGCCCCGATGACTTATGTGGCCACAGTGCATGTCTCGCCGTCCGAGGAAGTAGCATTGCAGGAGGCCGTCGTCGCGTTATTTCCGAACGTGACAGCTATCAATGTCGGCGACGTCCTCGATGGGTTTGCGCGCATGCTAGATCGGCTGTCGTTTGCCATTCGCGCCGTCGCGCTTTTCTGTGTGTTGTCGGGCGCCCTCGTCATGGCGGCGGCGCTGGCCGCGACGCGCTATCGCCGGTTGTACGAATCAGTGATTCTCAAAGCCATGGGAGCCACGCGTAGTGTGATTGCCTGCAGCTTTGCAGCGGAGTATGCTTTCCTCGGCGCGATCGGTGGACTGCTTGGCAGTGGTTTGGCCAGTGCCTTGTCGTGGGCCGTGCTCGCCACGGTGTTTGATCTATCGTGGAGTCTTCAGTCTCCGGTGTTGGCCGTGGGATGCCTGGCGACGATCGCGTTGACCATGTTGGTGGGGTTCCTTAGCACCTACAGAATTCTCGGCCAGCCGCCTCTCTCCGTCCTCCGGCACGAATAGCGTGCTGGCGCCCGTCCATTAGTGGAATCAGGCAATCAGATGGTCGTTCAGCTTTGGCAATTCCCGTTCGCGGAATGCGACAGCGATGCGCAGCTGTTCAAGGTATTGCTCCAGCGTCTTGCCGCCCAGGTCGATCTCGTGCGAGGCAAAGAAGGTTCGCACGTCTTGTTCCAGTTCAGGGGTCGCCAGGTTGGTGATTCCGCCGCACATACGGCGCAAACCTTGTTTGGGGAACAGGCGGTCCATCTGCCCCCAATTCTTCTTTACGAACTCCCAGGCCAACTCACGCCCGTAGATATTGCTCAATCCGGCGCTGACAACGAAGGGCGCATCCTGCGTGCGGATCTCTCCGTCAATCGTATGGGCCAAGGTGCGTGCCAGTAAGTCAGGAGATTGAAAGGTTGCCAGGGAAAAGAGGTAGCGCCGTTCTTCTTGGGGAGTTGCGGCTGCCCTGTATCGTTCAGAGAACTCGTCATAGCGGGCTTCGCTTCCGATGTGAGCTAGAATTGTGACAAGAGCGGGCACAACGTTCGGCTCGACGGCAACTGGATTGTGCGTGAACTGTTCGTAATGCGCCGATGCTTGTTTCTGAATATCAGGATCGTTGCCCAGTTTGCCCAATGCGCCAATCAGCTCGCCTCGCAATTGCCGTACAAGTTCGCTGTCGACCGGATGCGGCACCCATCCGAGTTCCTGGACGGTCGGTGTGAGAAGGGATCGAACAAAGGCCTCAAATGCAGGCTGTTCATCCGCCGTGATGATCCGATTGAGAAAGGACAGAGAGTCCAGCAGCACGGCCCAGACATTCTTGTCCGACTCGTGTGCAAAGTGCCGGGTGAGGCCAAGATAGTCGGGAAGTGGCATCTGGCCGGCAAGCGTTGTGGCCCAGGCATCACTGACGAGGTTGAACCGTTCGGTCGGCGCCAGACGGGGCAATCCGCCGTCAAGCAATCGTTGGAGCAGCAGGGAGTCATACTGGACTCGGTAGAATCCATGCCCTCCCTCGTTGACTAGGAGCTGCCGAGTATTCCGTGGCAGTGTCACCCGCGTTTCGCCTTCTGTGAGGAGGAGTTGGCGCAACTCAGTGTTCTCGCCTGTGTCGATGCGGATCTGAACGGGAATCTGCCAGTGTTGGTCCGAGGCTTCGTCGCGTGGGAGATAGCTAAATCTCCCCTGGGTGAGCACCAACTCCAAATCTCCCGCGAGCCGCGCGCTCACGAGGGGATAGCCGGGCTGGAAGATCCATCCGTCCATCAACTCAGGGACCGGCTGCTGGGACGCCTTTCCCAGGGCCACCCACAGATCCTTCGTATCCGCGTTGCTGTAGGCATGGGTCCTCAGATAGTCGCGCACGCCATCGCAAAAGACATCCGGCCTGATATGTTGTTCGAGCATGCGGAGGACCGAGGCACCTTTTTCATAGGTCAGGACGTCGAACATCGCGTCGGCATCCTTGGGCGTCCGAACGGGATACTCGATCGGCCTCGTGCTCCAAAGCCCATCGATGGAGAGCGCCACGGCCCGAGCGACACTGAACGTGTCCCACCGTTTCCATTCCGGTTTCCAAGCATCCACCGCCAGCAGTTCCATAAAAGTGGCGAAGGCCTCGTTGAGCCACAAGCCGTTCCACCAGGACATGGTGACGAGGTCGCCGAACCACATGTGCGCGTTCTCGTGCGCGACCACGTCGGCGACCCGTTCGAGCTCACTATGGGTCCCGCCGTGGGGATCGACCAACAGCGCGGTTTCCCGGAAGGTAATGGCGCCGAGATTTTCCATAGCGCCGGAGGCGAAGTCAGGGATCGCGAGCAGATCGAGCTTGTCGCCAGGATAGGGAATGCCGTAGTACCGTTCAAAGAACTCCAGTGAGGCCGCTGCGATGTCATGACCGAATGCCGTGAGGGATTGCTTGCCAGGCACAGTCCAGAGTCGAAGTGGTGTCTTGCCGACGAACCTCGGCGTGGTGGATTCCAGACGTCCAACGACGAACGCGACCAAATACGTCGACATCGTCATACTGTCGGCAAAGCGGACAATTTTCTTGCCGTTCTCGACGGATTCTGAGATGACGGACGTGTTTGATACGGCGGTCAGGCTAGGATCGACCACCAGTGTTGTCGCAAAGATGGCCTTGAAGTTCGGTTCATCCCAACAGGGGAAGGCTCGCCGCGCATCTGTCGCTTCGAATTGTGTGATGGCCAACGTCTGCGTCATGCCCGATGCGTCTTTGTACGTGCTCCGGTAGAACCCGCGTAGTTTGTCGTTGAGGGTTCCGCGAAACACGATGGTCAAGTGCCATTGGCCCGGAGTCACGGACTTGGCAAAGGTGAGGTGGCATCGTTGCAGCGCCTTGTCCAATTCAATGGACGCGTCCAGCCGTTGTGTCTGATTGTTCTCCAGGTAGGCCTGATTGACCGACAGCTCCGTTGCGTTCATCACGATCACGGTCGTTGGTTGTACGACAATCACGGTCACGGTCTCTTGGCCGTGAAACAGAGCCTTGTCCAGATCCGGCTCAAGTTGGATTTCGTATCGGGTGGGGATGACGTGCCGAGGTAGGCGGTAGGGATTATCAGTGTCGGTCATGTCTTTTTCGCACGGAGAGTTTCCGTGCCATTGGCCTTACCGATGATCAGGATGTCGGTCCGTGCAACGAAGAGCCCAGTTTCCACAATGCCGGGAATGTGATTCAAGACGGCTTCCAGATCGGCTGGTTGCTCGATTCGGGCTAGATGCACGTCGACGATAAAATGGCCCGCTTCCGTCTTAAACGGCGCGCCGTTCCGTTCACGCAGTACCACCGGGCTCTTCGTGAGGCGCTCGATTTCCCTAGCCGTGCTGCCCCAACCGAATGGAATTACTTCGATTGGCAAGGGGAACGACCCGCCGAGGACAGGAACTTGTTTTGTGTGATCGATGAGCACAATAAATTGCTTGGCCGAGGCGGCGACGATCTTTTCTTTTAACAGCGCGCCCCCTCCGCCTTTGATCAAGTTCAATCTTGGATCGACTTGGTCGGCTCCGTCGATGGCGACATCAATTTCCCAGCGATTCTCCGTGTCGATGAGCGGAATACCAGACTGTTTAGCCAGCGCAGCAGTTTCCTGTGAAGTTGGCACCCCACGCAATCGCATACCTGCGCGGACCTTTTCACCCAACGCAACCACCATGTGCTTCGCGGTCGATCCGGTTCCCAATCCCACGACCATACCGTCGCGGACGAACTCCACGGCTTTCAACGCGGCGGCCTTCTTCAAACTATCGAGGTCGGCCGGTGTCATGTGGCTGGTGCGTGAGACAGAGCGCCAGCTACAGAGGCCGCGCCGAGGAGGGCGGTGTGTTGGTTCATCACGACCTTGACGGGCATGCTGGTCATCAAGCGTTTGTATCGCCCCTTGTTGATGAAGGCTTTCATGAATGTGCCGTCGTGGAGCTTCTGAATCAGCTTGGGTGCGATCCCGCCACCAATATAGATACCGTCCAAGGAGAGCGCCTTCAGTGCGAGGTTCCCCGCTTCTGCTCCATAGATCGATGCAAAGAGATCCAATGTCTGTTTTGCAATCTCGGCCTGTCCTGTCAAGCCGGCCTCGGCAATTTCTGCCGCCGGATTGCCGGCCTTGATCTTCTCCGCCAGCCACGTCGGCTCGTTTTTCTTTGTATCGCGGAGATACTCGTAGATGGCGTGCAACCCCGGCCCGGACAGCACCCGTTCGTAACTGACATGAAGATACTGGCTGCGCAGGTAGCGAAGCAAGTCAATTTCCTGATCATTGTTGGGAGCAAAGTCTGCATGTCCCCCCTCAGATGGCATCGGCCGATACGATTTCCCATCCCAAAACAGAATCGCTTCACCCAATCCCGTTCCAGCAGATATCAGCGTCAGGGCTTGCCGTTTCTTCGGTGGATGGCCAGGATTGAGCACGTCCAGCTCATCGGGCCTCAGCCACAATACGCCATAGGCGGTGGCTTCAAGATCGTTGAGTAGCTGCACGCGGGGAATCGAGAATTGCTTGGCAATAGTGGGGCCATCAACAATCCAGGGAAGATTAGTGGTGTGACTGTGGTTATCAATCACGGGTCCCGCAATGCCAAAACACGCAGCTGCAGGCACGATAGGTTCCTGGGACTGATCGCCTGCGAGGCCTCCCTCAGGCCCAGATGACTCCGCCTCGATCATCGTTGCTTGTAGAGTAGGTGGGTTCAGGAATTCCGTGAGGATGTCCTCGAGGGAGGTGTAGTCGCAGCTATGAAAGGATTCCAAGCGAAGCGGTTTCGTTCGCTCCGTGGTCCATTCGTAGAGGGCCAGGTTAGTTTTTGTTCCACCGATGTCGCCCGCGAGAATCATGAAGCCTTTAGCCTTCAGTGCCTGGAGATCAGTTGCGCCGCCGCAGAACGATCGAGCATCCAGATCAGCCGACCCTCTGCTGGTGCCACCCTGGACGCCGGGAATATCCGATCCGCTTCGTTCCTGGGTTCGAGGATGGCCCGCACGATCGAGGCTTTCCCCATGCCGGACACGAGAAACAGTACCACAGTTGCGCGGTTGATCACATCTAGGGTCAGTGTGAGGCGAGTGGAGATACCTGTGGGTGCCTGGCTCACAGTAACGGCTCTGGCGCTGTCCCGGAGCGCCGAGGTTCCTGGAAACAACGAGGCTATGTGCCCGTCTTCTCCAAGACCAAGGAGAATAAGATCGAGCTGAGGCATGTCTGGAGCGACGCACTGCGTGAGTTGGCGCAGCGTCTGTTCATAGTCTTGCGCGGCGGCCAGGGGGTCTGGGAGTTCGCCGTTCATTCGATATACGTGATCGGGATGAATACCCAGTGGTTGAAATAGTGCAGACTGGGCCATGGCAAAATTACTCTGTGGATGGTGCGGCGGTACACAACGTTCGTCCCCGAAGAGAAAAAAGATATGTGACCAGTTGAATCGCTCTTTCCATTCGGGCGATGCCAGGGTCTGGTACAAGATTTTCGGAGTCGACCCACCCGACAGTGCCAGGAGAAACCGGCCGCGGGCCGCAATGGCTTCGCCACTGACGGTATGGACGAATGCCGCTGCCTCATGGGCCCATTCTGAACCCTCGCGGGCGATGCGAATGTCAGGCGTGGCGGACATGGCGGCGATGAGCGGTTCGGCGGCGAGATCGCAGGGCCGGTGCAAGCGCTGCTGTGATTGCCTGCACCGTCGCGGCTTGATTCGATCCGAGCTGGACACGAACCGCGTGGCGGTGATGCGCTTGAAGTGACGCCACATCTCCGGCGGCTTGTGCGTTGGCCAATATGCCGAATGAATACGGCTTGCCAGGGATGGCCAGATCCGGTGTCATTCGATCGACCAGTTCCAGAAAGACGCCGGTATTGGGGCCGCCTTTATGAAGTTGCCCGGTGGAATGCAGGTAGCGTGGGCCATAACCAAACGTCGTGGTCACATGATGCCGGGAGACGAGTGCAGCCCGGAGCCGACGCACGGCCGCTTCGAAGGGGCGCGAAGGGGTGGTATAGGCCAGGATGGAGACGTAGGTGCCGGCTTGAAGACGGGATGCCAATTCTTGCGTCGCTTGGGAGGGACTGCTGCTCTGCGGATCCGGGAGACACCCAGTTGACTGAAACAGGTCCAAGACACGATTTGTGTTGTCTTTGCTCTCTTGGACATTCGGTTGGTCAAAGGGATGGATTCCGAGCAAGCGCCCGGCCACGGCGGTGGCGAATTCCCATCGGAAGAACTCAGCTCCGAGGTCATACCGGTCGCGCAAGTCGAATTGAAGCACCGGATGGTGAGTCTTGGCGAGCGCCAGCACGCGCCGGTCGAGCGTTGTATTCGTATCGCCTTTGAGGCGCAGATACACGAACAACCGGTCGGTTCCATAGGCCAGCGGATTTAGCACCGGCTCTTGCGCAACAGGAATGAGGCCGGTTCCTTCTTTTCCGGTACTCTCGGCAAGGAGTTGTTCTACCCACAAACCGAATGTCGCCAGTGCAGGCGAGGCCATGATCGTGACCTTGTCTCGTCCCATCTTGGCGAGACCCCCCATCACCGCGCCGAGGTAGGCGCCCGGATTCGATTCAATGGGTGTTTGTGCTCGACATCGCTCTGCCATGCTGGCGGCCCGGTTCAACAACCGAGGGACATCGAGCCCCAGCAATGCCGCGGGAACAAGGCCGAACAGAGAGAGTACGGAATAGCGGCCGCCGATGTCGGCAGGGTTGATGAAGATCTGCCCAAATCCCTCGTCTCGAGCCATCTTCTCTAGGCCAGTCCCGAGGTCAGTGATGGCGATAAATTGATCGCCGCCGCGGTTCATCTTCGCGTTGGCGATCAACTTACGAAAATGAGCGAAGAGTGATAGGACTTCGATGGTCCCTCCGGATTTACTGGCCACGAGAAAGAGTGTGCGAGCAGGGTTGATAGCCCTGGTCACTTCCCGTACCCAGTTCGGCACGGTCGAGTCGAGCACCCAGAATCGAGGGGATGATTGACGCGCGGGGAACGACGTGCGGAGGACTTCCGGTCCCAGACTACTGCCGCCCATTCCGAGTAACACAACGTCCGTGATGGACATCGCCGTGGCCGTCGCGACGCAACGCCGGAGAGATTCCAGCTGTTCCTGCATGAGGTCTTGCACGGTCAACCAGCCGAGCCGGTCGGTAATTTCCTTGGGGTCCGGTTTCCACAGTCGATAATCTTTGGCCCATAGTCGTTGGACGACATGATCGTTGGCTAACGCCTCGAGCGCCGAATCGACGGTGGATTGAAACAGCGGCGAAGCCAGAGTGTCGCGCAATGAGATGGTCGGCATGAAGTCCCCCTTGAGCGGATGGGCGTAAGACGTACGGTATGTTATGAGCCAGCCGGCCAAAAGGCAACGATGATCCTACTGGTACTCATTTCTTATCGGTCGGGGAATGACTAAAGCCATCCCATCGACCATCGACCAGGCCAAGAATTGCGTCTGATCGGCGGAGACTTCAAGATTGAGATGAGGGGATGGTGCAGTGGGACGGTCCGTTGACCACGATTCTTTGAGATCCCGCCACCAGGTTTGTCCCTTGACCCTGAACCATTGGAATGGGCGCTCCTCTGCGAGGGGTGTCACGTCAATGGACAGTGGCGGACTAAACGACAGTGTGTACTCCACTGGCATGTCAGCGAGGGAAATCGGTTCTTGCTTGATCGCCATAGTCGGGTCAATCTTTCGCCTGAGGATCGGAGGGCGTGTGATCAACCGATGGGTGCCTTTCAATTCGTGGAGAGCTTTGGCAAACCAGGCAGTGATCGTCAGGCGGTGGAGCTTGACCCCGTGGCCTTTGATCTGAAGGGTGCGTGTGACGAGGTCGAGCAGGAGATAGGTCTGCGGGCGAGTGGCCAGCTTGCTTTCTTCTTCGAGTACGCGAGTCGCTTCTTGGACAGAAGCGTGGTGGTTAAGGTCGAGGCCGGGAAAAGCGTCGGTTTCCCCCGCGTACCCGGGGAGACTCGAAGCCAGGAGGAGGACAAGAACCGCGCAGAGGATCATGGATGAGTTTTGCGCCGCCAGATAATTAGAAGATGATGATCGGGGTCCCGACACGGGCGAACTGATAGACGCTCTTGAGATCGCCATCGTTCAGCCGGATACAACCGTGCGCGACATTTTTCCCGAGCAGACGGGTATATAGCGTCCCGTGGATAAAATAGCCCTTCCCGAATCCCAGCGCATGCTCTCCCAGCACACCCTGCTCAACCCAGTCAGCCTGGTTGTGCGGAACCTCGAGGCCTTCTTCGATAAAGGCCCAATCAGGCTTGACCCAGGCCGGATTGGTCAGTTTCGATTGCATGGGTAATGGGGAACCTCTAATCACCAACAAGCTCGATGCTAGAGAGTCTCGGGTCTTCTCTACAGATTAAGGTGCGGTATTGTAAATCTTTTTGAGTTGGGATTGCGCTAGGAATCCTGAAATTCTGTGGCGATCTGGAGGCGAAAGGGCCAAATCGCCTCAACCAAGGCCTCGCTCCAGCAACCTGGTGTGATCTGACTGACTCCCAATCAAGATTGACGAAGGCCAGCAAATTGACAGGCTGCCACACCCTCCTTATAATACGCCTTTCCTGTATAATTGGAACCGTTGTTGAGGGAGGGATGCTGTGTCATTTACATATCAACAGCCGTCGAACTTGAAAAAGAAACGCGAGCACGGGTTTCGAAAACGTATGAGCACCAAGAATGGGCGTCGGGTCTTAGCTCGCCGGCGTGCCAAAGGGCGTGCGCGGTTGACGGTTTAACTCATCAGGCCGACACTCCGACCGTATGTAATGCGCCTTCCAGTGTCGTTTCGCTGCCTTGGGAGTACCTCCACCTGATATGAGCTTTTGCTCCTGGAGCCAAGGACGAAGGGCTGCTATAGGATGGCGGTCTTTTCGGTGATGCCAAAGCTCCACAAGAAGCCGAGCATCTTCTTACGGGCCAGCCGGGACATTGAAGCGGTTAAACGCCATGGTCGACGGATGTCAACGGCACTATTTAATTTGTTAGCTTATCAGGTGGGCGATGAGCCTAGTCGTGTCGGGATCGTGGTGGGGAGACGCTTCGGTGACGCAGTGCGTCGTAATCGCGCCAAGCGAGTATTTCGCGAATTGGTCAGACAAGTGCATCGAGAGTTGGTTCCCGGCCATGCGCTGCTCGTGTTTCCAAAACGAGAAGCGATTGCTCAACCGCACGCAATACTGAAGCAAGTGTGGGAGGCCTCACTGCAACGCGGACATCTGCTGTGTCCAAGGTCAGGTTGAGATGCGGCATCTTTGTCTGTGGCTCATCCACGGGTACCGATTCATGATCTCCCCGATGTTCGGGCGTGCCTGCCGATTCGAGCCGACCTGTTCGCAATACGCGCTGGATGCCATTTCGCGATATGGGGCATGGAAAGGACTCGGCTTGTCGATGGTCAGGATTCTGAAGTGTCATCCCTTTCATCCTGGCGGAGAGGATCCAGTGAAATAACGATGTATCGGTCTTAACGAAAGCATGTCGCTCGTATGCTGATGGAAAAGCGCGTTATCCTATTTCTAGTCCTTTCGCTCACGATTATCTTTGGGTATGAGTATCTGCTCAAGGAGCTGGGATTGCTTCCTGATCAGCCAGCATCCACGGAGTCGGCGCCTGCTGCGACCAGCGAGCCGGCAGCCCCTCCGTCATCGGCGGCGCCCAAGCCTATCCCTTCAGGCACCCCTGATTCTCCGGCCAGTGGCGCCAATGAACGTACACCCCTTCGCGATTCGGTAAAATCATCGGCGGAAATCGTCGAGGTGGATACGGCTCTGTACCATGCCAAGCTCTCGTCTCGTGGGGCGGTGCTGACGAATTGGGAGCTCAAGCGGTATCGGGGAAGTTCGGATGAACGTCTCGCGGTCGAGCTTGTTCGGCAAGGAGGAAAGTTCTCCGGGCCGTTGACGGTCATAACCGATGACCTGGATCTCACAAAGGAATTGAGCGAAGCAGTCTATCGGGTCGAGAAGGGGCTCACGACCCTGACCGATACCCAGCCTACTGGTCAGGTGACATTTGTCTATGAAAATCCGGCGTCAGGGGTGCGGATTGAAAAGCAGCTGACTTTCCATGCCAACAGCTATCTCGTGGATGTAGCTGTGAAGACAACTGGGCTGACCAGCTCGGTGAGAGTCGGAACGGGGACGAATTTTGGCATTGTGGAATGGGGTGAAGGATTCATCGGTTCGGTCGGGCCTGCTTCCCGTGTGGATGACAAGATTGAAAAAGAGGTGCCTGATTCCGAGGTCGAGCGCAAGGGGGCCGTCAAATGGGGCGGGTTACAAGACAAGTATTTCATGTCCGTCCTCATTCCCAAAGAAGGTTTGGGTGTGGTGACGAAAAAAGAAGGCGAGAAACTCGTTTCTACGGCAGTCCGTATGCCGGTTGATTCCACTGGATCACCGATCGCTTTCCAGCTCTTCGCCGGACCAAAAGAATATGACACACTTGAGAGCTTAGGAATTGGATTGGAAGATACGATCGACTTCGGCTGGTTTTTGTTTGGGAGCTGGGACATGGTCAGGGCGGTAGCCAAGCCGATTTTTTCCGTGCTCCGTTCGATCAACGGCTACACGCACAACTATGGTGTCACGATCATTCTCTTGACTGTGGCAATCAAGCTGCTGTTCATCCCCTTGCAGTACAAGAGCTACAAGTCGATGAAACAGATGCAGGAAATTCAACCAAAAGTATTGGCGCTTCAGGAGAAGTTCAAAGATGATCGCGAACGCCTGAATAAGGAGCTCATCAAAGTCTATCGGGATAACAAAGTGAATCCGGTGGGGGGCTGTCTGCCGATGGTCTTACAGATGCCGGTGTTTGTGGCGCTGTTCAATATCCTGTATATGACGATCGATTTGCGCCAGGCGCCGCTCGGACTTTGGATCACCGATTTGTCTATCCAGGACCCCTACTACATTCTGCCAGTCATCATGGGGGTCAGCATGCTGATTATGCAGAAGATTCAGCCTACCACCATGGATCCGGCCCAGGCGAAAATCATGCTGCTGCTTCCGGCCTTGATGACGTTCCTGTTCATCAATTTTCCCGCGGGCTT
>Ga0194120_10008240_pt1 | contig 13842 bp, 11 predicted proteins | sample TA2MahCa65mmetaG_FD_148642 | JGI IMG/M metagenome (GOLD analysis project Ga0194120, IMG submission 148642) | Freshwater microbial communities from Lake Tanganyika, Tanzania - TA2015019 Mahale Deep Cast 65m | ecosystem: Environmental > Aquatic > Freshwater > Lake | place: Tanzania: Lake... | reverse complement strand
ATGATCCTCGTGTCGGGCCGCGCCTCGCGCCTGCTCCCGCCCGACCAGCCGCGCTTGCTCCGGTGGGCGCTGGAAGGCCTCGCCGCCTCGCTCGGCGCCACGGCGGGCACCTTGCCGGTGGTCGCCCTTCACTTCCAGTCGCTCTCGCCGGCGTCGCCCCTGGCCAACTTGTGGGCCGTGCCCTGGATCGGCACGCTCGCCACGCCGCTGGCGCTGGTGGCCGCCGTCACCACCGGCACGGTGCATGACCTCGCCCTCGCGCTCGCCGACGCGGCCGCCACCGCCGGGCTCTGGGGCCTGCGGGGGGTTGACATCGAGCCCTGGGCCCCGGCGGTGGGCGTGGCCGGCGCGGCGGTGCTCGGCCTCGCGGGCCTCTTGTGGCGGCGAGAGATCCTTGCACTGGGCCTGACACTGGCGGTCCTCGCCCCCTGGCCGCAGTCGCGACGCGAGCTCGTCGTGAGCTTCCTCGCGGTGGGGCAGGGCGACGCGGCGCTGGTGGAGTGGCCCGATGGGCGCCGCTGGCTCGTGGATGGCGGGCCGCCGGGGCAAGACCTGCTGCGCTACCTTCGCCGCCGGGGCATCCGTCGTCTCGACAGCGTGTTCGTGTCCCACGGGCACCCCGACCACTACGGCGGCCTCCTGCCGGTGCTAGACGCCCTGGAGGTCAGGGAGGTGGTCGCGCGCGGGCTGGTTGCCGAACTCGCCGCGGCCGCCCCGCTGTGGACGTCGTCACACCCCTCGATCCTGCCCCTGCCCCGCGACTTCGAGGCCCGGGACGAGAACGACCGCTCGCTGGTGCTGCGCTTTGGCCTCGGGGCCCACACCTTCCTCTTGCCGGGCGACGCCGAGTGGGCCGAGGAGCAGGCCCTCGTGGCGGCCAACTGTGCAGGTTTGCAGGCGACCGTTCTCAAGGTTGGCCACCACGGCAGCCACACGTCGAGCAGCGCGCCCTTCCTCGCCTGCGCGCGCCCAGAGCACGCGGTGATCTCGTCGGGTTTCGACAACCGTTACCGTCACCCGCACGCCGGGGTCTTGAGGAGCCTCGCCACGGCCGCCTTCGCGCCCCGCACCTGGCGCACCGACCAGCAAGGCACCATCGAGTTTCGCACCGATGGCGAGCGCCTCCGCGTGCGCGCGATCGACGGTCCGTCCACCTGGCGCCTCCGCGACGGCGACAACCGGTGACAAGCGCCGCGTCCCCCGCCCAACGCGGGCCCTGGGTCGCTAGGATGCACCCGGGAGCTCTCTTGGTCCTCCTCTTGTTCGCCTGCGCCGAAGTTGACGACGCGAACACGAACCCCGCGGCCAGCGCCGACGAGCTGGTAGCGAGCTGCGTGGCCAGCGAGGCGTGGACGGGCGGCTGGAGCGAGGCCACCCACGGCGCCGACGCGGAGGCCGACTACGACGGGGTGTTCGACCCATCGGTGGTGTCGAGCCTGACCATCACCGTGGCCCCGTCGGACTACGAGGCCATGTACGCCGAGCTTGCCGAGCTGCTCGGCAGCGAGTTCGGCAGCGGCGGGGGTGGAGCCGGGGCGCCGGGCGGCGGCGAGCCCCCAGGGGAGGAGGACATGGCGGGGCTGGTGGTCGCTTGCGACGGGGCCGACATCGGCGACGCCTGCGAGGGCAGCATCGACGGCGAGGCCTTCACCGGCACCTGCGAACAGGCGCCCGGCAACGTCGTGGCCTGCGTGCCGAGCGGCGAGGTGGAGACCGACTTCACCTCCGGCGACCCCTCCTACGTGCCGGTGACGGTGTCGGACGGCGAGCGGGCCTGGTGCGGCGTGGGCATGCGCTTCAAGGGCAACTCCACGCTCTCGCAGACCTGGTCGGCGGGCGTGGGCAAGCTCCCCTTCCGGTTCGACTTCGACAAGTTCGAGGAGGAATACCCGGAGGTCGGCAACCAGCGTTTCTTCGGCTTCGAGGAGCTGAGCCTCGGCAACGGCTCCGGCGACGCCACGCTGTTGCGCGACGTGCTGGCCAGCGAGATCCTCGAGGACCGCGGTGTGCCTGCGGCGCGAAACGCCTTCCGCGCCGTGTACCTCGACGCCGGGGAGGGTCCTGTCTACGTCGGTCTGTACACGATGATGGAAGCGGTGGGCAAGCCGATGATGTCGCGAGTCTACGGCGACGACGCGGGCAATCTCTACGAGGCCGACGGCACCTGCGCCACGCTGGAGTGCGCCGACGAGGCCAGTTTCGACCTGAAGGAGGGCGACGACGCGGGGCTCGCCGAGGTGGAGGGGCTGGTGGCCGCGCTCGAGGACGGGAGCCCCGACGCGGCGATCGACGTGGACGCCTTCCTGCTCTGGCTCGCGGTGAACAGCGCGATGGAGAACTGGGACAGCTACGGCGTGGCGCCCCACAACTACTACCTCTACGCCAACCCCGCTGACGACGGTCGGCTCGCTTTCATCCCCTGGGACCACAACCTCGCGCTGGCCGAGTCGATGAAGGGCGAGGGCGACGTGTCGCTCGACAGCATCGACGAGAGCTGGCCGCTCATCCGGGTGCTGCTCGACAACGCCGAGGGCCGCGCGGCCTACGAGGCCAACCTCGCCTACGCGCTCGACGGCGCCTTCGCCGAGGCCACCTTCGAGGCGCGCGTGCTGGAAGTCGCCGACACCATCGACCCCTTCCTCTTCGGCGCCGACGCCGAGATCGAGGGCTACAGCTTCCTCGAAGGCGAGGAGGCCTACGACGACGCCATCGCCGAGCTACTCGAGCACGCGGCCTCGCGGCGGGCCGAGGTGGCCGCCTCGCTCGCCGAGTAATCAGCCCTTCACGACGATGTTCACGAGCTTCCCGGGGACAACGATCTCCTTGAGGATCTCCCTGCCCTCCACGTGCTTGGCCACGTTCTCCACCGCCCGCGCGGCGGCGAGCAGGTCGTCGCGGGTGGCCGACCGGGGCGCGTCGAAGGTGCCGCGGAGTTTCCCGCCCACCTGCACCGCGATGGTGACGGTGTCGACCTCCAGCGCGGCCGGGTCGAACTTGGGCCACGGGGCGCCGTAGATGCTGGCCTCGTGGCCGAGTCGATGCCACAGCTCCTCGGCGAGGTGCGGGGCCCAGGGATGCAGGATCAACAAGAACTGTTCTGCGGCGTCGCGCGTGAGCGGGGCCCCGCGGGCGCTGTTGACCAGCTCCATCATCTTGGCGATGGGGGTGTTGAAGCGCATGGCCTCGATGCCCTCGGTGGCCTCCTTGATGGCCGCGTGCAGGGCCCGGTTCACCTCGGGGGCGACCGACGTCGCGAGGCGGATCTGGTCGTTGTCGTCGACGAAGAGGCGCCAGGTGCGCTCGAGGAAGCGGTAAATGCCCTGCACGCCGCTCGTCTGCCAGGGCTTCACCTGCTCGAGCGGTCCCATGAACATCTCGTAGAGGCGCAGCGCGTCGGCGCCGAACTGGTCGACCACGTCGTTGGGGTTGACGACGTTGTACTTCGACTTCGACATCTTCTCGACCTGCACGTTGAGCAGGGCGCCGGTGGCCTTGACCACCCACTGCCCCTCGCGCTCCTCGACGTCGGCCGGGCTCCAGTACTTCTTGTGCTCGTCCTGGTAGCTGTAGGCGAGGATCATCCCCTGGTTGAACAGCTTCTGGAAGGGCTCCTTGGTGTGAACCCAGCCGCAGTCGTAGAGCACCTTGTGCCAGAAGCGGGCGTACAGTAGGTGCAGCACCGCGTGCTCCACGCCGCCCACGTAGAGATCGACCGGTCCCCAGAGCCGCTCCTTCTCGGGCGAGAAGGGAACGTGAGGATTCGAAGCGTCCATGTAGCGGAGCCAGTACCAGCACGAGCCGGCCCACTGGGGCATGGTGTTCAGCTCGCGGCGCGCGGGACGGCCCTGGTGGGTGGTGTGAAGCCAGTCGCGAGCGCGACCGAGCGGAGGCTCGCCCGTCTCGGTGGGGCGGAAGTCCTCCAGCTCGGGCAGCAGCACGGGCAGGTCGTCGCAGGGGACGATGGTGCCGTCGTCGAGGTGCTGGATGGGGAAGGGCTCGCCCCAGTAACGCTGGCGCGAGAACAGCCAGTCACGCAGCTTGTAGCGGACCCTCGCCACGCCCTTGCCCTCGGCCGCGAGGTACACGGTGATCCGCCGCTTGGCCTCGGCGGTGGGTAGGCCGTCGATGATGCCCGAGTTGACCGCCACGCCGTCGCCGGCGAGGGGAAGCTCCCCGCCCTCGACCACGCGGAGGATCGGCAGGTCGAACTTCTTCGCGAAGGCAAAATCGCGCTCGTCGTGACCGGGGACGGCCATGATGGCGCCGGTGCCGTAGGAGATGAGCACGTAGTCGGCCACCCAGACGGGCACGGGCTGGCCGGTGGCGGGGTTGGTGGCGTAGCTGCCAGTGAAGACGCCGGTCTTGTCTTTCTCGCCGGCGCTGATGCGGTCGCGGTCGGATCGATTCTTGGCGGCGGCCACGTACTCGGCCACCCCCGGGTTCTTCGACAGCGCGGGCACCAGCGGGTGCTCGGGGGCCACCACGCAGAAGGTGGCGCCGTACACCGTGTCGGGGCGCGTGGTGAACACCAGGAGATCGCCCGCGTCGGTGGAAAAGCGCAGCTCGGCGCCCTCGGACTTGCCGATCCAGTTGCGCTGCATCTCGAGGATGCCCGCGGGCCAGTCGAGGCCGTCGAGGTCGACCAGGAGGCGCTCGGCGTACTCGGTGATGCGGAGCATCCACTGCTTCATCATCCGTCGCTCCACGGGGTCGCCCGTCTCCACGTACTTGCCGTCGGCCACCTCCTCGTTGGCGAGCACCGTGCCCTGCGCCGGGCACCAGTTCACCGGCACCTCGGCGAGGTAGGCCAGGCCTCGCTTGTAGAGCTCCAGGAAGATGGCCTGGGTGTGCCGGTAGTAGTCAGGCGACGAGGTGTTGACCTCGCGGTGCCAGTCGTAGGAGAAGCCCAGCCGCTGGAGCTGCTGCCGGAAGTTGTCGGTGTTGCGACGGGTGATGATCGCGGGGTGGATGCCCTCCCGCACCGCCGAGCGCTCGGCGGGCAGGCCGAAGGCGTCCCAGCCCATGGGGTGCAGCACCCGGAACCCGTTGGCGCGCTTGTAGCGAACCACCGCGTCGACGGCGGTGTAGCTCTCGGGGTGGCCCACGTGGAGGCCCGCGCCGCTCGGGTAGGGGAACATCACCAGGCCGTAGAACTTGGGCTTCGCCGGGTCTTCGTCGGTGCGGTAGGTGTCGTTCTCCGCCCACCACGCTTGCCAGCGGGGCTCGATCTCGGCGGGGTTGTAGCGGGACATGCGAGGCTCCAGCGCGAGGCCCGCGGCTAACTCGGGGACGGCTGCACCCGGGCCCGCGCCGGGCCGGCGATGTTGGCGCGGCGCGCGGGTTCGCCCGGGCGGAGGATCGTGTTCCACTTGCGAGCCACCTGCCGGGCGTCGCGGTCGAGCGCGTCGAGCTCGGCGTCGGTCCAGGGCAGCGACCAGAGCGCGAGGGCGGCACCGCCCACCAGCGCGAGGGCCACGGCCATCGTTCCCATCCATCCCACCAGGTCGGCGTCGAAGAGCGTCAGCATCTGCATCTCCTTGGGTTTGAGGTCCTGTTCGGCAGCTCAGCTATCTGAACGTACGTCCAGTGTACCTGGACATCCGTTCCGGGTCAACCCCGGCGAGGACAGTCTCACGCCCCTGCCGACCAAAAAATGGTCGGTGGCGAAAAAAGGTGATACCGCCCCTCGCCATGGAAGACCGGGAGCTCAGCAAGGCGCAGGCGCTGGTCCGGCTGGTCCAGCTCCTGCAGCGTCGCGGCGGGATCGGCGCCCACGAGCTGATGAATCGCTTCGAACTCGACGCGCGCACCTTGCGACGGTACCTCGCCGACATCGCCGACATGGGCATCCCGGTGGCCGAGGAGGGCCACCGCGACGAGCGGGTGGTGAGCATCGACCGCGCCTACGCCCGCACCGGCGTGCAGCTCACGCTGGCCGAGGCCCTCTCCCTGCACTTCGGCCGGAGCCTGTTCACGTTTCTCGACGGCACGACCTTCGCCGCCGACATGGACGACGCCATCGAGCGACTCGCCCCCGCCATCGGCCGCTTCCCGTCCGACGCCGGGGAGAACCTCGACCGCAAGTTCATGGCCGTCCCCGAGCACCGCAAGGACTACGCGCGGGACGGCGAGCTGCTCGACGAGGTGGTGTCGGCCTTGCTCTACTCCAACCCCGCCGACGCGGAGTACCGCGCGCTCCGGGGCCTGCCGAAGCTCTACCGGCTCGAGCCCTACACCCTCGCCACCTACCGGCAGGGCCTCTACGTCTTCGCGCGCGACGTGGCGGAGGACAAGATCAAGAGTTTCGCGGTGGAGCGCTTCGTCCGCTTCTCCCGCCTGCGCCGGGAGCGCTTCGAGTACCCCGCCGACTGGAGCCCGCGCGCCTACATCGCCGACGCCTTCGGCATTACCGGCGGCCCGGTCGACGACGTGGTGGCCCGTTTCTCTGCCGAGGCGGCCCCGCTCATCCGCGAGCGGAGCTGGCACCCCAGCGCCCGCGTGGAGCCCCTGGAAGACGGCGGCGTGCGACTCCGGCTCCGAGTGGCGGTGGCGCCAGAACTACGGGAGTGGCTCCTCGGTTTCGGGGCGGCGGTGGTGGTGGAGACCCCGGCGAGCCTCGCCGACTGGGTGCGCGACCAGCACCTCGCGGCGGCGCGGCGCTACGCCCCTTGAATCGCGAGCGCGACATCGAGCCGGTGCTGCTCAACCCCGGCGACCCGTCGTCGCAAGACGAGGCGCTGTTCGAGGCAGGCTCGGCCGAGAACTACGCCCGCTTCGGGGGCGGCACGCTCTCGCCGGCGCAACTACACGCCGCCGAGCAGGCGTTTCACGAGGCCTACCTCGCTTGGCTCGCGGGTGCTGGCCCCTTCGCGGCGCTCGAGCCGCTGGCGCGGGCGGCCGGCCTCGCCGGGGAGCGGCGCCACGACAAGCGACGCCTTCACGACGCGCGGGTGCCCCTGCCCGACAGCGTGCTGGCCGACGTGGTGGAAGACGAGGTGGCCGACGCGCGCGTGCTCGTGGAGCGAATCACCGGCAATCCCTACGATCGTCCCCCGACCGGCGCCCTCGCCGCCCTGGCCTGGATGACGACCATCGGCGAGCGTCGCGCCGTGGATGCCTGGTTCGAGGACGAGCGCGACCGCGCGCTCACCCACGCGATGCGCTGCGTCGACCGCGCGCCGCCCTGCCTCTACCGCGACGGCGTGCCCCTGTTGCCCCTGTCGCGACAGCAGACGCCCGCAGGCGGTCCCCCGGGGGTCTACGTGGCGAGGGCCTACCGGCTGGGCGAGGGCTGGGGGTTCTCCTGCAAGCTCGACCTGCCCGCCTGTCCCGACGCTGCCGTGCTCGAGCGGCGCCTGCTCGTGGAGTCGTGGCGCATTCGTGCCGAGGAGCGCCGCGCCACCTGGGAAGACGTGCTGCGCCGGCGCAGCGAGGTGGTGTACCGGGCCTCAAGCGAGGGGGCGTGGCGGTCGATGCGGGGGGCGTGACCCTGTTTTTCCTTGCGTGCCGGCTCGTCGACGACCCCGACGACGGCCTCTGTCCCACGTGGTCGGGCCTCGACGGCGTGGGCCGGGGCTGGGCCTACGAGCGGTTCTCGGTGAACGAGCAGGAGATCCTCGAGATCACCGCCATCGAGGGCGACGAGGTCAGCGTCACCGGCAACTACTGGGTGGACACCTACACCTGCGACGACGACGGTGCCTGGCTCGTGTCGCGACATGAAGACGACGGGGACACCGTGGCGCGGACCACCTACGACCCGCCTGCACTGGTGATGCCGCGGCGCCTCGCGGTGGGCGAGGCCTGGACCGCCGAGTGGACGTCGCGGCGGGTCGACGATGCCGGCGCCGACGAGATCCGCTCGGTGTCGATCCAGTTCGAGGTGCTGCGCGAGGCCGACACCTGGGTGCCCGCGGGAAGCTGGCCCACGCTGGAGATCGGCCTCCGCCGCGACGATGGCACGACCGACGTGCAGTACTGGGCCCGCGACGTGGGGCTGGTGCTCGCGGAAGACGTCCAGCTCTGGAAGTTCGCGGAGTAAGATCTCGCCGCGATGATCCTCAGCCTGCTCGCCTGCGGCGATTCCGAGCTTCTCTTCGAAATCAGCCCCTCGCCCCTCGACCTCGGCACCGTCGACTTCGTCGCCGAGATGCCCGACGAGGGCTACGCCACCGGCGGGGTGTCTCTCGCCAACGTGGGCGAGACGAGCGCCGTGCTCACCATGCCCGAGTACGACACCGAGGTGTTCTGCATCGCGGGCTTCACCACGCAGGACTTCCCGGTCGAGATGTCGGAGGTCAAGCCCGGGTCGACCTACGTCCTCACCGTGGGCATCTGCGGCTATCCCCCGGGAAACGCCGGGGAAGAGGTGGAGACGAGCTTCGAGGTGTGGACCGACGGCACGCCCGACACGCTCACCGTCGACGTGGTGTTCACGCCAAACCGGGTGACGGACTAGCGACCCCGGCCATCGTCGGGCTATTCGGCGACGGCATCCCGAGGCCCGGCATGACCCTGTCTCTCCTCATCGCGGCGACGCTCTCGGTCGCCCACGCGGACGAAGCGCTTCGATCCCGGGTGATCGACCTGCTCAGCGGCGTCGAGTACGCCCCCACCGCCGCCGACTGGGCCGCGCTCGGCAACGGCGCTTCCGACGAGTTGCTCGCCGTGGCCCGGGACGCGGGCATGAGCTCCACCCAGCGGGGGAACGCGCTGGTGGCGCTCGGCTACTTCCCCGGCAACGAGGCGCGGAGCTACCTCTCGTCGCTGGTGCGAGACGCGGGCACCGAGTCGCTCCTTCGTCGCAAGGCGTGTATCGGTCTCGCCAACGCCTACAAGGGCGAGGCGGTGGCCGACCTCGCCGTGGCGCTGGAATCGAGCGACACGCAGGTGCGCACCTACGCGGCCAAGGCCCTCGGCCTCGTCGGCGGCGCCGGCACGAGCACGCTGGAATCGCGCCTCGGCAAGGAAGACAACGCCTCGGTGCGCGAGGCCATCAACCACGCCCTCGGCCGGTAGGAGCCACCCATGAACAGCACCCACCTGGCCACGAGCTTCGCGCTCGCCTCCTTCGGCCTCGGCCTCCTCACCGCGTGCCCGGAAGACGAGGCCAAGGGCGCCGACAACGTGTCGGTGGAAGACCTCGGCAGCTTCACCACCGACACCGGCGGCGAGGTCGACATCCCCTGGACCACGCCCGATGGCGTGGTGAGCACGGAGGTGTTCTGCGGCCCCTACGGCTACGGCGACAACCTCGCCACCGCCGCGAAGATCACCAGTCCCGGCGGTAGCGAGATCTACAACTGGGAAGACCCGTACGGCACCGCGATGCGGGTGGGCACCCTCGACGACATGCTCCCCGTGCTCCTGTCGGTCTCGCCCGACCTCGCGGTGGAGGAGGGCGACTACACGATGCGGCTGTTGATGGCGGTGTCGAACCTGCCCGCCACGGTGAGCTGCTCTGTCGTCAACCGGATTGGCGACGTCTCCGGGAGCAACACCGTCGACGTGAACGTGGTCTTCGTGGGCGTCGATGGCATCGTGGCCGGCATGACCGGCGCCGCCGCCGAGAGCGACGACACGATGAAGGCGATCGTCGCCGGCCTCGGCGACCTGTGGTCGGACCTCGGGATCGAGCTCGGCGAGGTGAGCTACGAGGACTTCGGGGGCGACGTCGACAAGTACACGGTCGTCGACGGTGACGAGGAGTTCGGCAACCTGCTTCGCGAGGCAGGCGACGGCGTCCACCTCACGTTCTTCATGGTGCAAGACATCGACCTCGGCGACGGCGCGAGCGTGCTCGGCCTGTCGGGCGGGCCCCCGGGAGTGGCGACGGTGGGCGGCACCTCCAAGTCGGGGGTGGTGATCAACGTGGCCAACGCGGCGAGCAACCCCGACGAGGTGGCGCTGATCATGGCGCACGAGGGCGGTCACTTCATGGGCCTGTTCCACCCCACCGAGAAGTCGGGCGCCGGCCACGACCCGCTGGGCGACACGCCCGAGTGCACCGACGGCAACAGCGACGGCACCGTCTCGACGAGCGAGTGCTCGGGCAAGGGCGCGGAGAACGTGATGTGGTGGGCGGCCAAGACCGGCACCTCGGTGGAGTTCTCGGGCGACCAGGCCTGGGTGGTGGCACGCAACCCGGTCGTCTTGCCGAAGTAGTCGATGCGCCTGTACGCAAGGTTCTTGCTCGCGGTGTTCCTCGTCGTGAGCGTGGCGGGTGTCTTCCGCGCCCGCGCCGAGGCCCCGGCCTCGTCGGCGCCGGCCGTGTCGTCGGCCCACCGCGCCGTTACCATCGAGTCGGCCGAGCAGGCCGAGGGCATCGAAGACCCGCGCGCCCTGGTACGGGCGGCGCGGCACCATCTTGCCGCGGGCAACGCCGAGCTTGCTCGTGCCTTGTTCGCGAAGTCGATCGAGCGCGAGGAGCTGGCCTACTACTTCGGCAAGGCCAAGGAGTTGCGCGAGGCGCGCGTCCTGGAGCTGCTCGGCGACTTCGACGGCGCGGCGGCGCAGTACCGGGCCTACGCCGAGAAAGACCCGCTCCACACCGCCCTCGCCCTGCGCATCGCCAGCATCCACCCCGATCGCGACGCGCTCTTCGCGGCGGTGGTGGACCGGGTGAAGTCACTGGTCGCCGACGCAAAAGCCGGGAAAGACGCTGTCATCTACGTCACCAGCAAGGGTGAACCGCGGATGCTCGACGTCGTCACCGGGCCCGAGGCGCTGGCGCGGTCGCGCGCCTTCAACGCCGGCGACGAGAAGGCGAAGCTCAAGTACTGCTACATCGAGAACCTCGACCTCACCGAGGTGCCGAGCGAAGAGATCCCCGAGCGACTCGACTTCGAGCGCTGCGTGCTGGGGAACGTCACCATCCCCAACAAGGACGTGAACACGCTGGTGGTGAAGGGCTTCGTGCTCGGCGATTTCCGCGTGGGCAAGACCTGGTCGGGCGAGGTGAACAAGTCGATCGCCTTCCCCGGGAGCCGCTTCGCCAACGTGACCACCCGCGAGACGGTTTTCCTCGGGGCGGCGAACTTCCAGGACGTTGCCATCACCGGGCGCAAGGCGGCCTTCCCGCTCACGGTGTTCGAGGGTGGCGCCGACTTCCGCGGCGCTCGGCTCTCCGCCCCGGCCGACTGGCGCTTCTCGGTGTTTGGCGAGGGCGCGAACTTCAAGCGCGCCCGCATCGAGCGCCTCGCCTACTTCGGCAACGCGCGGTTCCGCGAGGAAACCACCTTCGCCGAGCTTTCTGCCGGGCACGACGTGTACTTCGACTCCGCCCGCTTCGAGGCGCCGGTACACTTCGACGCCTGCGAGTTTCTCGGCCGCGTCACCTTCGAGAACGCGAGCTTCGACGAGGCGGTGAGCTTCTCGTGGACCAGGGCGCGCGAGCGGCTCAACATGAGCCGGAGCGTGGTGCGTGGCACCCTCACGATGAAGGACGTCGACCTCGGTGGCATGGACTTCATCGGCGCCGAGTTGCTCGGCGACGCGTCCTTCGTCGACGCGCGGGTGAACGGCAAGGTGCGCTTCTCGCTCGACGACGTGACGCGCGCTCGCTACCTCGGCGATCCCTCGCCGCTCCTGGCGCTCTACCGTGACTACCAGGGCGACGAGGACGCGGAAGAGCCCCTCGCCCGTCGCACCGCCTACGGCGTGGAGCACGTCGACGACCTCATCGCCCGGATCGACGGCAACATCAGCTTCGCCAACTCGGTTTTCGTCGGCTTCGTGATCTTCGAGCGGGTGAGCTTCGGCAAGCCCGGCGGCAACACCGTGGCCGAGTTCTACAACACCCAGTTCGGCGGGGAGACACACTTCGAGCGCACCCACTGGCACTCGATGGCTGACTTCTCCACCATCTACGCGCAGGAGCTGGCGCTCAACGAGGCAACTTTCCATCGCAGCCTGCTTCTCGACGACGCCAACGTGCCCGGCCGCGTGACGCTCACCGACGCGCGCTTCGAGAAGGACGCAACGCTGTCATTTTACGGAGCCGAGATCGGCACCTTCCAGGTGGATCGTTCGCAGGTGGTCGACGAGGACAGCGGCGCGCACCGGCTCTGGTACGAGCGCTGCGCGCTCACCGCGATGCCGGTGGCCGACGACGTGCGCTACCGGCGGCAGGCCATCGGCCGCGAGCTGACCGACGCCGACTTCCGCGCCGCCTGCTACGACCGCGCCATCGACGAGTTCGTGTCGCTGAAACAGTCCTTCGGCGACCGCGCGATGACCACCGACGAGGACTGGGCCTACTGGTGGATCAAGCACCACGAGACGGGGGCCGTCGTCGCGAGCGGCACGCTGATGGGCTACCTCGCCTGGCCAGTCCGTTACTTGCTCTTCGAGCTTGCCTTCGGCTGGGGCGTCCGCCTCGGCAACCTCGGCGTCACCGCGCTGGTGGTGTGCATCTTCTTCACCGTCATCTACAAGCGATTCTGTCCCGACACGGTGATGTCGTACGACGGCGAGAACATGCCGCTCCGCGACATCCCCTGGCCGGGGGTGTTCTACATCTCGCTGCAGTCGCTCGGCAGTTTCAACACCGGCTGGGACTTCGGCGACGCCGACATGCGCTTCCGCTACCTCAACACTGCGCACACGTACATCGGCGTGATCATCCTCACCTTCTTCGTGGGCGCGTACACGAGGATGATCCTCGCGTAGGGCGGCCACGCCCGCCCCTGCGCGGCAACGCGGGAGCCCCTGAGCGCCAGGCGATCCGCCGCCCGGGAGGTCCATGCCGGCGTTCGGCCGACGCAAGCGTAGCGTGCTCGCCTGCGGCGAGCCGCGCGGAGTGGCGACGGCGGTGGTCTCACCGGGGGAGGGCCGCTGTTCCTAGACCCGGTACGCTGCTCGAAAGCGACGGTCGAAGATGTTCTGGCGGTGGTGCTCCAGGTACCGCCCGCCCGGCCTGGCGAAGTGCTTCGACGTCGTCACGATGGCGCGCCCCCCGAGATCGACGATTTCGGCGCGCACGCGCTCCTCGGGCTCGTAGTGCTCGCGGGCCCCGGCCGACACAACGACGCGGAGATCCTCGTCGAGGCTGAGGAACCCCCACTCGAACGCGCGGTCGTGGATCGCGCACAGGGCGAGGCCGTTGGTCGGGTCGAGCCGGTCGTGCGACGTTGCCTCGGCCCACGGCAGGATGTGGCTCGCGACGAGCAGGTAGGAGTTCTGCGCGGGGAGACGGGAGCGGAGGCCGCAGAACGCGCAGGAGTGAAGGTAGTTGGCCATCACCCGGGCCCGGAACATGCCTTGCCCTCGGCGCGCGGTGACAACGGCGTCACGCTCAGTGGCAGAGGGATCGACGACCCAGTGGAGGTGGTCGCCGGTAAGCGAAGCAAGGGCCGGCGGGCTGTCGAGGCCCCGGATGACATCGGCGGCGCCCGGCACGGCGCGCGCGACGAGGACTGCGGCCGTGAGCAAGCCGTCCAGATCGGAGCCGAAGGCGCTCACTACCCAGCGATCAACGGCAGCACCGTGCGCAAATCCCCGGCTCCCGTCCGTCTGGATCGAGCGGAGGTTCATCACCTTGTAGACCACCGCACCGTCCGTGCGCCCGGTGGCGCGAGCCGCCGCAACGACGGCTGGGTGCTGGCGGCGCGCGCCTGCGGCGTCCACCTTCGTGCCGCCGAGGCGCGAGGGATCGCCGTAGACCAGGATCATCATGGCAAGCACGGCCTCGGCGGGCGTCCAGTCGCTCGGCGCCGCCCCGGCTGCCACCCGCCGCGCGAGGTCGGCGGCCGACGATGCCACGGTGGCGAGGGGGTCCACGGGCGCGAGTCTACCAGGCGGTCATGGCCACCGGAGACGGGGGGCACGCGCGGCGGGCAGGGC
>Ga0194120_10008236_pt1 | contig 13850 bp, 8 predicted proteins | sample TA2MahCa65mmetaG_FD_148642 | JGI IMG/M metagenome (GOLD analysis project Ga0194120, IMG submission 148642) | Freshwater microbial communities from Lake Tanganyika, Tanzania - TA2015019 Mahale Deep Cast 65m | ecosystem: Environmental > Aquatic > Freshwater > Lake | place: Tanzania: Lake... | reverse complement strand
GCGAAAGCCTCTGGAAGAAGATGATCGGAAAGCCGTATTCGGGAAAACTGAATGTACGGTTTGATGAGGGGGAGCTGGAGATAGGGCATCAGCCACTACGCCAGCTCTCTACTCTACCCGTGGCCTTCCTCCTTTCTTGATGATTATAGTTTATAATTAAGCCCTTCGTTCTAAATATCTATTTGCACGATAAGCCGTGTGATCAAAAGGTGGAATAAAGGCGTTAATGAAACGATAAATGTTTTTATTGCAAGACCTATTCACTTTTTTTACCAGGCCCAATTCAACGTTCACGACCCTCCGTGTTGTTCGTCATTGTTGTAATTAATCAAATAGGGCGAGAGCCTTTCTTTTGCCCACAAGAAAAACTCTTTTCTAGGACCGCAATCCTTGGGCTTGTGATTTGGATCACTGTGGAGAATTGAGTTACTGTATGGGCAGAGGCCATCACACATTCCGAAAACTTCACACTGATTACAATACTCGATTAAATCATATGTGATATCTTTGATGCTCTGCCAAGCCGAATTCGCCGAGGAGATCTTATAATCGGATGAAATCTTACCGAAGTTGAATACATTATACCCAATCGCTGCATGGCAAGGAAAGATTGCCCCATCCACGTCAAAACCAATAATGTCTTCCAGACAAGATTTCACTTGCCTGGGATTCATCAGTCCATCTATAATAGCTTCGAAAACATTAATTTCGATTGGATCTGGATCTAAAAGCCAAAGTTCCATCAAGAGTCTTAAGGCTGTATAGTACTCTTCCTCAGGGATGGTTAGGGGCTTGCAGACCTTTATTCCTGTGGGGGTCATATATCCTAATGTTAGATTCAACCTCAACATGCGGTATGTACGATATATCTCTTCAATAGATCTAATATTCCCTCTATGAAGCGTAGCTATGCCTCCTTCTATTGTAGCCTTATGTCGCCTTAGAATATCTATAGATTGAAAAACCTCATCATATGTACCACTCTGATTGAAGTGCCGGCGATTTTTATCATGTATCTGCTGTGGGCCATCAAGGCTTGTGGCAACAAAAAAATTATGCTGTGCAAAAAAATCTGCCCATTCCTCATTACAAAGAGTTAAGTTGCTGATCATGTGATTTCTGAATAAAGTAGGCGCAAAATCTCTTTGTAGGGCTATGGCTCTTTTGTAGAATTCCAATCCTGCGATAAGGGGCTCACCGCCATGCCAATATACCAATACTGTGCCATTTCCTACGTGATGAGATAAGCTCCTGTATATATTGGCTAAGACATCGAAAGACATCACTCCTTCCGCTTGGCGCCAAGCGCCACAATAGGTACAATTTAGATTACAGGCGTTCGTGGCTTTGATTGTAGTCCTCAAGGAAGTCTTTTACCTACCGCAATTTTGATTTGCCTGATTGGGGAGAGAGTGCATGAAATCACTCCAGTATTCGTATTACGCTAAGCGATGAACATTTAATTGCTGGTCACATAACCCATTCGGCATTTACATCTCTTAACAGTTCCATCTAGATCGGGAGTTTCTTTCAATAAACGCTTAATTGTTAATCTAATGGCCGGGGGAACCTCTACTTTTACTGCTTTCTTTTCCATTTTTTTCATTTTTCTTACCTCCATGAAGTTAAATAGACAAAACGCAACGCTCCTGACCTGATACATTATTAATGGAAATCTGTTTCAGTGCAGGAAATTACGGGAAAGAAAAAGGGGATAGAGATAATCAATGATTCCAGAATATGATCATTCGAAGTTTGTTTTTGTTTCATAGTCTCCCCCTCAATCAAAGAATCGCATAGCGCAAAGTGTATAGTGTTAACCACAAGGCAAGATATAAATCGCAAGCACCTACGGCAGCGAAGTTACCTTGACATTATCATAGTGTACGTGATAAACACATGCATCGCCACTCCATGGAGCGAACGCTACGTAGCCTGATAGTGATGTTCCGATGGTATCAATGAAGTCAACCACTAGAGTATAAGACGCACCATTTCTCGGTTTTGCATAGACTTTTATCCGGTTGTTCACGCATTCTACTCGGACACTGTACCATGTGTTTAAAGGGACCGTGTAGTTATAAAAAATTAATGAGCTTGATGAATACCCAAAGATTAAGTAGTTATTACCGCCATCCCAGTACCAACCTGTTCTAAATTGTAGTCTATAGCTCTTTCCCCTAGTCCCAAAGTGAATTATCATATCGACACCTTGGAGACGTATCATATCGAACTCAAAAATGTAGTCGCCCCAATTATAAGATCCTGATGATGTATACGCGGCGGTTCGACATTGTGGTATATAAGACGAGTACTCACCGTTTTCGACGCTGAAGTATTGTGCTCCCGTACTTCTAGTCCACTGATTGTCATCGCCGTCATCAAAATCATCCTGGAAGAGGACTGTTGAAATCGGGAAAAGAAGGGTTGTCGCACAAACTACCGCACTCTGCCCCGACTCATTACCCGCCGCATCATAAGCAGTCACGTAGTAGCAATACTGTGTGGATGGATTTAAAGAAGTATCGGTCGTCGCGGTACTTTGGACAGTTCCTATGAAGGAACCATCCCGATAAATATTGTAACCAACGACACCGATGTTATCGGTAGAAGCCGTCCATGATAGACTGATTTCAGTTTGGGAAACAACCGTACCGACAAGATTTTGCGGAGCCGAAGGAGGTGTTGTGTCTGGAGGACTCAGTGTTGTAGGACAGACCAAGTTACTTGGAAGAGATTCATTTTGGGCCACATCATAGGCGGTCACATAATAACAATATATTGTAGATGGATTCAAAGTAGCATCGGTTGTTGTGGTAGTTTGAACATTTTTTATAAAGGAACCAAACCTGTAAATATTATATCCAGCTACACCGACATTGTCTGTTGATGGTGCCCATGAAAGACTGATTTCAGTCTGAGAAACACCTACGCAGGTAAGATCTTGAGGGGCCGAAGGAGGTGTTGAATCTTGGCAGGCATCACCAATTCCATTTCCATCGGTGTCCAGTTGGTCCGGATTATAAACTCCAGGACAATTATCTCGCCATGACGGAATAAGATCATTATCACCATCGACGATCTGCCGAATGCGAGCAACGTCAGCCTCTAAATCCGACACCATTTGTTTAACCCGTTCCAAATTATAATCATCCCATGAGAACCAGCCCTTCCTATAGTATGCATCTCCTATTGCTGTCAGTATTGCATCCTCTGACGCCATGTCGGCGCTTGCATAGTAGGCCATTCTGACCAGATCACCACCCGTGCTATAGAATAGCTGTAAATAGTCTATAACCATGCGGGTCTCATTAATAATTTTAGTTTCATTTATTGTTGCTAGGAACGAGTACCACCTAATCCCAAAATTGACTCCATTCCGAATTACATCCAAAGTACAAGCTTTCACAACTTCCTCTGCTATAACTGCCGAAAAAGGCGCCCCGGAGCAGACAGCATTTATCACGCCCTCACCAAAACATTTATACATGTCAAGCAACGGTGCCAACGACTCGCCAAAATTAGGTGCTTCATAGACTTTAACAAGAGTGTGTGGCAATATCGCGGACATTGTATCAGCCAGAGTATAACCATATAATAATCCGCATGATGATGTAGCTAAGTCCTTTATAGTAACCAGAGCTTTCAACGAGGAAATAACATTATCGGTAAATTCCGTTTGGTATCTTTCATACTCTGCCAATGCATTTGTCTTGATCTCAGCATTTTGTAACTTGGTTAGTTCCATAGGGTATTGATATCTCATGAATATGTCCATGTTTAACTGATCAGCATCGGGTAGACCCCTAAACTTAATTCCTTGGTAGATACTAAAACCAGGAGTATAAAACTCTATGGTCCTTGTGGGCTGATCAATAAAACTGACTGGTAAGGTACTCCATGTATCTGCCTCATCATCGTAATGTGAAATGACAATTAAATCGTTTTGCGCTATCTCCCCTCTGAAGGGCAATATGACCTTCACAATGCGCTTAAGAGGACTAGAACAGGAAATGTTTACTCCATGCGTAATGGGTTCATAATCCTCTGGGGGTAATTGTACGCCAGAGTTGGTTATCTGTATTGTCACTGATACTGATTCCCCGTTTGTAAAGGCACCTTCAGGGATTTCGACTTTGACCCCATAGATAGGACTGCTTGGATCCGTGACTTCAACCACTCCGCCTTCTGGGCCAATTTCCGCTAAGGCTTCAACTGCTAAAACATTCAAACTAACTATTGGGGAGGAAATCCTTTTTAAAAGTCCGCGGAAGGCTGCGGATACCCGGAGGTAAACTTCCCCAGCAGTTGGTTGAGTGAAAGTCTTTTTAAGGGTGAAAATTTTGTCGCCTGCTACAGCATCGCCATTTAACCCATCATCACGAAGAGTGCCCAGTGTTGCTATGACCGCACCACTGCTATTAAGTTGGTGCAAGTTTACACTTGACCCAATTAGACTTGGATCGGTTATTCTTGCAGTGATGGTCACCTCTGTTGATATTCCAACTCTGATTGCAGTCGGGGTGAGCAAAGGAGTTTCGACAATAGGGGCTGCAAAAGAGCCTAATGGCAGCAAAAGGATGGAGCAAAACAGTGCAAAAACCATGAAATTGCCAGCGTTAACCACAGGTGTTCTTGCAGAATAGTCCTCTCTCATTGTATCCCTCCTCAGTTTTATCAGTCCAGCCGAATATGAATAGAGAATCAGGTGTTACCTAAGATTCACCTGGCTCCATTCTAATTGTCTATGTGGGTTTTCTTCCTCTACCAGGAGAAAACTGAAAAATCATCGAAATAGATTGGTGCTCCGTTGTAATGCTCTATGCCCCCTTTTCTTAATTTAAATGGGTAAACTGTTCCATATATTTCATAGGTTCCATTTCTTGGTGAAGCCTGAACCAGGTTACTAACAAGAGTATCACAAGTCCATAAATTGACTTTCAAATTACAAAGATCAATTTAAATTTTGTCCCCCCTTAGATTGAGGAAATTATTTTATACGAATGGTTACGGTTAAACCTCCTTGTTCAAGACAAGCCCTACCAAATGGATTTTCCTTTTGAGAAACCACTAATCTAATTAAAGTTCGGGAATTCATTTAATGGTTGTTGGTCGGTGGGTAGATAGTATCTTTTTAGCCTCTATCAAATTTCAACAAAAAAGCCCGACATCCGATTCCTTGATGTCAGGCTTTTTTGTTTCTCATATTCCCCCTCTTTTTTTGGAGATTTTAGAATTGCTCTTTATCTATTACTTGAAGCTTTTTGATTCTAAATTTTCCTTTTTATAAAACTCAGTCCATATCCCGCCATTCCGATCATTCCACATATTCCGAACAACATCATGATCCCCGGTTCAGGGACAGGAACGGATAAAGGAGTCGCAGTCAAATCATCCAAGGTGAAGGAACCGCCTGCTATATCCCCGGCGACCACCATTTTTGAGATACCCGAAGCTGATGTAAAGTTCAAAAATTCATTGGGAAGGGAACCTGCATCTCCTGAAATTCCCATATTGGATGTGAAGGCTGAATTGACGGTTCCTAATGGATTATCCAGGGCGTCGAAAAAGAATAATGTTAATGGAACCATATAGGTGAAATAGCCTCCCGCATCAAGAACGGGGATAGTAAAACTTATTATCATTTCCCCCCCATCATCATAAACAACATTGTCTCCCGAATACGGTGGAAATTCAAACTCATTGAGAGAGATACCGGAAGTCAGGGCCGTGGCATTTGAAAAAGTCACCCCGAAGCCGGAGAATTGATTCGTTACGACTTCCGAATCTGACAATGATTCAAAGTCAATTATATAAGCTTCAGTCTCCTTAATTCCAACAAGGGCAAGGAGTAATAGAAACCCCATGACTAAACATTTCGCTTTCATTTTTTGTTTTCCTCCTTTTTCAAATGATCATATGTTGTTTTTTTAAGGTGGGGGTATGTTTAGCATTTGGATACACAAAATTCAGCGCCTTGTCAAGTAAAAAATTAGGAAAGATATTACATATTTAGGGAAATATTTTTCCACTTTTTTAAAGTAACTATTAAATGGAATTAAAGGCGATAAAGTCCTGTAAATTCATGTAAAAGTAATAATTTTTGTTTTTATTTTTCTTTACAACTGGAAGGATTTATGGTAATTTAGTTACTAAACTATAGTAACTACTTTATAGAAAGGACATAGAATTGAAAAATCCTTTTTATTTCAGAGCGTTACCTACTGATGCCCCATTCTGTGACAGAAAAAAAGAACTCGATGGACTGTTCTCCCATGCCAGAAACAGGGCCAATGTTGTCATCTTCTCTCCGAGGAGGTATGGGAAGACATCTCTGGTGAAACGGATACAAGAAAAACTGAAGGATCTGGATTTCTTAACAATCTATGTAGATCTATTCGGTGTGGATTCCATAGAAGACATGGCCGGGAGAATTGCATCCCGGTTCTATTCATATTGTCATAAGGATGAAAACATATTCAAAAAGGCGATGAAATTCTTATCGTTGTGGAGACCTGTGATCAGACCTGATTCCGAATACGGGGTATCTCTTAGCGTCGAAACGACAAGGGCGACGAGAGGGATTGAGTTATTGGAAGAGACCTTTTCAGGATTCGGGAAATTCATTCAAGAGCATGGAAAGGGAGTGCACATCGTCTTCGATGAATTTCAAGAAATTTCGGAATTGAATGAGTCTCTTCAACTCGAGGGTTTATTAAGAAGCCATATTCAGACACACAGCAATGCATCCTATTTTTTCGTGGGTAGCAGGAGGAGGGTGCTTCGTGATATGTTCAATGAAAAGAAACGCCCTTTTTATCGAAGTTCAATCAACTACCCATTAGGGCCTCTTCCGATTGACGAAAGCATCAATTTTATCATGGAGCAATTCAAACGCGGAGGCAAGATATGCCCGATGGAAATTGCGCAGAAGATTGTGGAAAAGACCGGTGCCTATCCCTATTATATTCAAAGAATGCCTTATTCAATCTTTGAAATTTCTGGAAAGGAAGTCACCGAAAAGGATTATATCAAGGGGTTTACAAACACCATAGAGGAAGAGAGCATCATCTTCGAGGCCATGATCCAGGGACTCTCATTGCAACAGACAAAGTTGGTTTCCGCTCTTGCCCATGAGCCAACAGGCAAACCTTATTCAATCGAGTATTTGGCAAGACACAGCCTAGGTTCAATTGGTGGCGTCCAAGGCGCTTTAAAAAGATTATTGGAACTTGATTACATTGAGAAGAGAGATAATCTCTACATCTTAGTGGACCCGGTTTTTGGTAACTGGCTAATCCGCCTAACGCAATCTCACCTTGAGTGAACTCCAAGCAGGTGATCGTTGAGGAAATATTTTTTAATCCAATCCTTTCAGAGGGCCTAACTCCTTGACCCTTATATGAGATTCAGTTATCATGATTTTAAAGTCGGATGGTCATTAGTCGTGTCGTCTCATCGTCAAAAAAAGACAAAATTATAAGACGATAGGACTAAGTTGGGGAATCGAATGGTCTTTTAGCTGCATAGTTAATGGAAAAATGATTGAACTACGAGACGATCAGACAATCAAACTATAAGTCGATAGGACTAAACAATGATTGATTTTTTGGGCGACTGGAAGCGGACAGATTACTGTGGAAACCTCCGGAAGGAGGATAGGGGCCGGGAAGTGACTCTCCTGGGATGGGTTCAGAGGAGGCGAGACCTCGGAGGTCTCATCTTCATCGAGGTGAGGGACCGCTATGGCCTTGTACAAACGGTTTTCAACCCCGAGGCGAATCGCGAGGCGTATGAGAAGGTTCAAACCCTGCGAAACGAATATGTCGTCGGAGTCAGAGGAGAAGTTGTTTTGAGGCCCGAGGGAACGGCAAATTCCAAGCTCGCCACCGGAGAAATCGAGGTAGCTGTCAAAGAGGTGAAGATTCTCAATCCCTCTAAGACCCCGCCATTTCTTATTGAAGATGATGAAAAGGTCGAAGAAAATACACGACTTAAATATCGGTATCTCGATCTGAGAAAACCGGGTTTGCAGAAGAACCTGATTCTCCGGCATCAACTCGGTAAGGAGGTGAGAAATTATTTCGACCGCCATGGTTTTCTGGAGGTCGAAACACCCATGCTCACCAAGTCCACTCCTGAAGGAGCAAGAGATTTCCTTGTGCCGAGCCGTCTCAGCCCGGGCCATTTTTACGCCCTGCCGCAATCTCCTCAACTTTTCAAACAGATTCTGATGGTCGCCGGTTTTGACCGATACTTTCAGATCGTGAAATGTTTCAGGGACGAAGATCTCCGCTCGGACCGCCAGCCGGAGTTTACACAGATCGATGCGGAAATGTCCTTTGTTACAGTTGAGGATGTACGGAGAACGATGGAAGGGCTGATGGTTCACCTCTTTAAAGAGGTGTTGGGCATCGAACTTAAGACTCCGTTTCCGGTGTTGAGCTATGATGAGGCGATGGACCGGTATGGACTGGATAAGCCGGATATCCGCTTCGGTTTGGAATTGAGGGATCTATCCAAATCGCTGAAAGGTTCGACCTTTAAGTTGTTTCAGGATACACTGAGCGGAGGAGGGATCATCAAGGCGATTAATGTAAAGGGCGGGGCAAATTTTTCGCGGAAGGAAATTGATGATCTTACCCATTTTGTCTATGACTATGGAGCCAAAGGTCTGATTTCGGCCAAAGTGGGGCGGAATCAGTGGCAATCCACCCTCCAGAAATTCATCAGCGATGAAGAAAGAATAGCCATAGATAAAACCATGGAGGCCACCGAGGGTGATCTCCTTCTCCTGATCGCCGGTCCTTCAAAGGTTGTGAATCAATCGCTGGCAAACCTCCGCCTCCATCTCGGCAGGAAATTAGGGCTTATTGCCGAAGAGGAATACGGGTTCGTGTGGATTCTGGATTTCCCTCTCTTAGAATATGATGAGTCAGAAAAAAGATATGTGGCAGTCCACCACCCTTTCACCGCTCCGAAGGATGAGGATATTCCTAAATTGAAGGGAAATCCGGGAGAGGTGAGAGCCAAAGCCTATGACCTCGTCTTAAATGGTTCTGAGATCGGGGGGGGGAGTATCCGGAATCATCTAAAGGAAGTCCAAGCCCTTCTTTTTGAAAAGCTGGGGATGGGGGAGGAAGAGGCGAAGGAAAGGTTCGGGTTCCTATTAGAGGCACTCGAATACGGGACCCCTCCTCACGGAGGGATCGCTTTCGGGTTCGACCGGCTCGCCATGATCCTGAGCCATTCAGAGTCGATCCGGGATGTGATCGCCTTTCCTAAAACCCAGAAGGGAACCTGTTTGATGACCGACGCCCCTTCAAAGGTCGATGGAAAACAACTCGATGAACTGTGGATTAAATTGAAAGTTTAACAGGATGCTGAAAAACACCCATCTGCTTCGTTCCCCTTATCCTTCGTCGTTGCGGCGTACACCCAGGTACGCCTCACTCCTCAGGATTTCGGGCGCCTCGTATCTGGGCATTTTTGAGCATCCTGAATAAAAATGATTTTTTCAACAACCCGTTAAACTTTTAAAACGAGGAGAATAGAATGGCCATTGCAAAGAAAAAGAAGGCATTTCAGGGCAAAGTGGCGACTACCCAGTTTCCACTTCTGGATATCCAGGAGCCGAATCTCTACCGGCATGTCTTCCCTTATGATGAAGTCTGCCGGACCGAATTCGACAACCGGTTTGTCTTCATCGATCCACCTGAGGAAATCTTTATTACCGATACCACGTTTCGCGATGGGCAACAGGCAAGGCCCCCCTATACCGTGGATCAGATCGTTGACCTTTATGACATGCTCCACAAACTCGGAGGCGTGAATGGGGTGATACGTCAGTGCGAATTCTTCCTTTATAGCGATAAGGACAAGGAAGCGTTGAGACGGTGCCAGGAAAGAAATTACCGATATCCCGAGATCACCGGATGGATTCGCGCCGTCAAAGAGGATTTCAAGCTGGTCAAAGAGATGGGGCTGAAAGAGACAGGGATCCTCACTTCGGTATCCGATTACCATATCTTCTTAAAATTGAAGAAGAACCGGAGGGTGGTGTTGCGGGAGTATCTCTCCATTGTTTCTGCAGCTCTGGATCTGGGGATCACACCGAGGTGCCACTTTGAAGATGTCACCCGCGCAGATATTTATGGGTTCTGTATTCCCTTTGCACAGGATATCATGCGACTTTCCGAAGAGGCCAAACTGCCGGTCAAGATCCGGCTCTGCGATACCCTGGGTTATGGTGTCACCTATCCGGGGGCAGCCCTTCCGCGATGTGTGCCAAAGATCATACGGGCTCTGATCGATGATGCCGGAGTGCCTTCCGAATGCCTGGAGTGGCATGGCCATAACGATTTCTACAAGGGTTTGATCAATGCGACCACCGCCTGGCTCTATGGGTGCTCGTCAGCCAATGGCACCCTCCTGGGCTTTGGAGAGAGGACGGGCAATGCACCCATCGAAGGGCTCGTCATGGAATATATTAGCCTGGTAGGTCACAACAATGGGATTGATACGACGATGATCACCGAGATCCGGAATTATTTAGAACGTAACATCGGCGTCCACATTCCTCCCAATATGCCTTTTGTTGGAGCCGCCTTTAATTCCACAAGCGCAGGCATTCATGCGGACGGCATTCTGAAAAACGAAGAGATCTATAATATCTTCAACACCTCCAAGATTTTGAACCGTCCTATTTCAATTTCGGTCAATGATAAATCCGGATTGGCTGGCATTGCCCAGTGGATCAACTCCCACTTTGCCCTTACCGGAAAAGACAGGGTCGAAAAGACCCATCCGGGGGTGGGAAAGATGAACCGCTGGGTAACGAAGCAATATGAGGATGGAAGAACGACTGCGATCTCCGACCAGGAGATGGAGAAAGTGGCCAGAAAATATCTCGCTGAGATCTTCGTCTCAGAGTTCGATATGTTGAAAGCAAGGGCGAGAGAGATGGCTTATCACATCATCGAACGGGTGATCGAGGAGCCCGGAATGAAGTCGATGAATGCAGAACAGATCGAGCCTATCTTGCAATCCATGGTGGATGAATATCCCTATTTGCAGTATGTTTATGTGGTCAACCTATATGGGATAAAGATTACGCGGACCATCTGCCAGCCAGTCGATCAAGCGAAGTTCGCCAATGTCCCAGTAGGGGAGAATTACTCTGATCGCCCCTGGTTTATCAATCCATTAAAGGATGGGAAGATTCACGTCACCGACCTTTATTCTTCGAAGCATACCGGCGCGCTCTGTATCACTCTCTCCGGGCCGATTCGCAGCGAAGCAGGAGAGATCAAAGGCGTCCTCGGACTGGATATCCGGTTCGAAGATCTGACCAAGAGCGAAGAAGAGTAGTTAGTCAGAGAATAAAATCTCGTATAACGTTGTTGAAACTCGTATCGAGGCTCGTCTTTCGAAACTTGAGACTCGAGTATCCAGCATCAAGCTTCGAGGTTCGATACGAGCATCGTCACCCTTCACCGTTAGACGATCAACCAAACGAGATTCGCTTACGTCACCTTGGCCAAAAAACAGGAGAGGATTACATAAAAGATGATCCTGACAGAGACCTTAAAAAAAGCGAGTAAATTATTTCCTCAAAAGCAGGCAATTGTCTGCGGAGGAAAACGGTGGACCTATCGAGAATTTCATGACAGGGTCAACCGGTTCTCTAACAGCCTTAAAGCCTTTGGAATCGATAAGGATGATAAAGTAGCGATCCTCCTTCCGAACTGCCACACTTTTTTGGAAACCTATTATGGGATCGCTCAAATCGGAGCCACTTCCGTCCCTATCAACATCAGGCTTTCGCCCGGAGAGATCGCCTTCATTCTGCAGGATTCAGAATCGAAGGTGTTGATTGTGGATCCGGTTTATCAAAAGCAGATCGATCCGACCAGAGAGAAGATTTCAGGGATCAAGAAAATCATCTGGACAGGAGATGGCATCAAAGTTCAGGAAGACCGAGACCTCCATTACGAGAAAATCTTGGGGCAGGGAAATCCGAGTTCACCCCAGGAAACGATTATTACCGGTGAAGATATAGCCCAGATCTACTACACCAGCGGCACAACCGGCCGCCCCAAGGGCGTCATGCTTTCGCATAAGAATGTGACAACGCATGCCCTGGGAACGATTGCGGAGATCCATCTGACAGACCGGGATGTCTGGATCCATGTCGCCCCTCTGTTTCACCTTGCGGATGCCTGGGCGACGTGGGCCATCACCTGGGTCGGTGGCACACATGTCCTGGTTAGAGAGTTTGACTCCAAAGCTGTCCTCGAGACGATTCAAAAGGAGAGGGTCACTCTCACCAATCTCATTCCTACCATGCTCAACCTCATGGTCAATTATCCGGAGGTCGGAAAATACGATTACAACAGTTTAAGGGTGCTTTTGAGCGGGGGAGCGCCTATCGCACCCGAAGTGGTCCGAAAGATCGTCGAGACCTTCAAGTGCGACTACATCCAGACCTACGGGATGACCGAGACAAGTCCCTATCTGACGGTTTCGATCTTAAAGGGACACTTAAAAACGTTACCCGACAAGGAGCAGCTTAAATTTAAGTCGAAGACAGGAAGAGAGTTTATCAGTGTCGAACTGAAAGTGGTCAATGATAAGGGTGAGGAGATTAAGAAAGACGAGAAAGAGGTGGGCGAGATCATTGTTCGAGGAGATATTGTTACCAAAGGCTACTGGAAACTTCCGGAAGAGACTGCAAAAGCAATCAAAAACGGGTGGCTCCATACGGGCGATATGGCAGTGATAGATGAGGAAGGATACGTCACGATTGTTGACCGGAAGAAGGATATGATTCTGACCGGCGGGGAGAATGTCTATTCGACCGAGGTGGAGAATGTGCTTTACATGCACCCTGCCATATTAGAGTGCGCGGTCGTTGGCGTGCCCGATGAAAAATGGGGCGAAGCGGTAAAAGGTGTTGTTGTTTTAAAGCAAGGGCAGACGGCTGATGAACAGGAGATTATTCGTTTTTGCAAGGATCGGATCGCCCACTATAAGGCTCCCAAATCAATCGACTTCATCGCAGCTCTACCGAGAACCGGTTCCGGAAAGATCCAGAAAAAAGGGTTGAGGGATCAATACTGGAAAGGCTATGAGAAGAAGGTCCATTAAAACCTCGTATCAAAATGGTCAATTATAGTGAACGACATTGAAAAATAGTCATTGCGAGGAGCGAAGCGACGTGGCAATCCCATGAGATTGCTTCACTTCGTTCGCAATGACACATGGTGGATGTCAACTTATTTAAGTCGTTCACTATAGCAATGATCAATTAGCAATTCTTCCAAAAAAATAAATTCCCATGGCGTACACATCTGAGTTAAAGCAATTAATCAAGAGAGTGGAGGAGACCAGACCCCTGCGTCTTGAGAAGAAGAGGCAAGGGACGGAATTTCCGAGGATGAGCCTTGTGGAAAAAGAAGAAAGGCTGAGGAAGTTTCATCCTTCCTATAAGGAGAACTCGTTGCAGGAACTGAAGGTTGGGCCGAGTAAAGGTTATTCTGTTGCTCCTGAGTTCTGTGAGATATTGGAATCGTGGAGCAGGATCGATCCCGACCGAATTGATCTTTCAAAGATCACCTATGAAACCGATGTACTGATTGTCGGAGGAGGTGGAGCGGGGACAGCCGCGGCCCTGCTCGCCCACGACAATGGCGTTAGGGTTATCCTCGCCACTAAATTGAGACATGGCGATGCCAATACGATGATGGCTGAAGGTGGAATCCAGGCGGTTTCAAAACCGGGAAAGGATTCACCTTATTACCATTACCTCGATACCATCGGAGGTGGGCACTTTAAAAATATCCCTCTAC